>Ga0111175_1013_pt1 | contig 35400 bp, 27 predicted proteins | sample DeeMarSWOR324_28_FD_80228 | JGI IMG/M metagenome (GOLD analysis project Ga0111175, IMG submission 80228) | Bacteroides sp. SM23_62
GCTGATTCCCTTGCCGAACTGGTTGCCACACTGGATTGGGACAGACTGCTTTCAGATGATATTCCCCGCAGAGAATTGTCCATCGAGGAAAAGCCTGATTATGACCGTTTCATTGTCAACTTCCCCTTGCAGGAAAGGAAAGTCAAACTGCCCGCGGGTGTTGTGACAGGCCAGAACATTGAAAACCTGTTTGCCGAACTTTGCTCACATGTGCATAATATACAGGATTTCAATCAATTCCAGATTCCATTCTTATGTGTTTCGGCTGACGTGGCCACCGGTACCGAAGTCATACACCGGGAAGGATACCTGCCATCCGCGCTGCGGGCGACCATGGCTATTCCCTCTGTATTCACACCGCAGAATATCGATGGAAGACTGCTGATCGACGGGGGTGTCCTGAATAATTTCCCGGTAGATCACGTACAGGAAATGGGGGCTGATATACTGATCGGTGTGAATGTAGGCTATCAGCCATTCAAGGCAGAAGATGAAGTCAACTTTCTGGAAGTGATGGAACAGACCGTGTTCCTTACCTCACAAAAAAGAAGTGAAGAAAACATAAAACTGTGTGATATATATATCGAGCCCGACATTGACGGATACAGTTCCACCAGTTTCAATGCGGGTGATTCACTCATCATTCGCGGTGAGCGTGCCGCCAGGGAATATTTTGACCAGTTCAGGGCACTGGCCGACTCCTTGAACAATATCGAGCACATACCGTATGTGAATCCCTCCTTTGAACCTTTGGATTCGTTTCTGATCAGTGAAATACATGTCGATGGTGTAGAAAAGGTTTCGGGGAGGTTGCTGTCAGGTAAACTCAACCTGAATGTCCTGGAAAAGGTCTCCCCGCAACAAGTCTCCGAGGCCATCGATAATGTATACAGCAGCCTTTTCTTCGAGAAAGTGACCTATGAGCTGGAGCCCTTGGAGGATGAGGTTCTGGGACCAAGTGTCAGGCTGAAAATAAAAGTAAAGGAGCGAAAAGGCGGTCAGCTGATGGTCGGACTGAATTACAACACCACCTACAAGGCCTCCATCACACTTAACACCACCTTCCGGAATGTCCTGCTGAACGGCACCAAGTTATCGCTGAACATGGCACTCGGGGAAAACCAGTACTTTCTGGCCCGTTATGAAAAAAACAACGGATGGAGACCGGGCTTTGTGGTTGATCTGAAGGGACAAAACTTTGACCTGAATATCTATACCGGTGGTATCAAGGGGGGCGTCATTGATTATGCTGATATGGGCGCTGCCATCTATATGCAATCCATCATCGGGAAGTCCTATGCATTCGGCTTCGGGGGTGAGTTTGAAAGGATCACTTTGAGACCCGACATAGGTGAAGTTATCCCCGGCAGGCAATCCGATAACCATTACAACCTGCTTGGCTATATCGACCTGGATACTTATGACAACCGGTTCTTCCCTACCTCCGGCACAAGGTTTAACGCCCTTTATAAGTTTATCAATGACACGGAACTGAAAAACAACCATTTCCTTCGACTGGAGTTTGAACAGGCGGCCAGGCTCAGCAAGAGGTTCACACTGCTGCCCCGCGCTTATGGAGGCATAACTACTGCAGATTCCTCACTGCGGATGTATCAATTCTATCTCGGGGGACTGAACAGGGCGCATCGGAAGGGGATCCTGCCATTTACCGGCCTGGACTTCATGGAAAAATCCGGGCGGAATGTCCTTGTGCTTGGATTGGACCTGCAATATAATTTCTGGAGATCAAATTACCTGGTGCTGAGGACAAATGTCGGTAATACAAGCTGGGAGCTGGAAGACACCATACTGTTCCAGTCAGCCTTTTCCGGATTCGGACTGACACTGGGCAATATGAGCCTGATCGGCCCCATTGAATTCACCCTCATGCGATCAAATCTCCGGGATGATTTCCTTTTTTATATCAATATCGGATATTACTTCTGACCCTCCCCGCTGCATTCAATTCCCCAGGATTCCTTAACTTGTACGTAGCCATGAGAACCGCGCAATTCTATCGGAAATTAGAGGATGGCAAGGTACAATGCCTCCTGTGTCCTCATCTCTGTACCCTTTCTGAGGGAAAAACAGGGAAATGCGGGGTAAGGAGAAATGTGAATGCCGATCTGGTCTCTGAGATTTACGGGAAAGTTTCTGCCATCCATTACGACCCCATTGAGAAAAAGCCCCTTTATCATTTTCATCCTGGGAATATTATACTGTCCATTGGCAGCATAGGGTGTAACCTGAGCTGCAGTTTTTGCCAGAATTGTGATATTTCCCAGGCCAGTGTACCAGGATTCCCCTGGCTGAAGGATTATTCCCCGGATGAGATCGTCCAGATGGCTGCCGGTCATGATAACAACATCGGCATAGCCTTTACCTACAACGAACCCACCATCTCCTATGAATATATCCTGGAGATTGCCAGGCTGGCCAATGGCTTGGGAATGAAAACTGCCATGGTCTCCAATGGTTATATCAACCGGGAACCCCTGGTCCGGTTACTTCCGTTCATGGATGCGTTCAACATTGACCTGAAGGCTTTCCGGGATGATTTTTACAAGGTACAGACAGGTGCAAGCCTTTCCCCGGTACTTGAAACACTGAAGATCCTCAACGAAGCCGGGAAACACATTGAAATCACCAATCTTATTATTCCTGGACTGAATGACGATCCGGCCGTTTTTTCCGAAATGATCGACTGGATATCTGCAGAACTAGGTATGTATACGGTTCTTCACCTTTCAAGGTATTTCCCGCATCACAAGCTTACCATAGGTCCGACACCGGTTGATACCCTCAGGGACCTTTTTGCCCTTGCGAGCCAAAAGCTCCGCTATGTCTACCTCGGGAATGTCGCCTCCAATAGAGGTCAGCAGACCAGGTGTGCGGAATGCGGGGAATTGCTTATCGAACGTGCCGGATATCACACCGAACTAAGAAACATCACGCCAGATACAAAATGCAATAAGTGTGGTTCCCCTGTTCAAAATCTAATATTATGAGAGTAAGAACGCCAAAAGTTGCCGGGGCTTTTTATCCTGGGACTGAAAACGAGATCGACCGTCTGGTCCAGCAAATACGCGAGACAGAATCAGAAAAAATCGATTATTCATATGCCCTGAAGGAAATCATAGGCTGCGTGGTACCCCATGCCGGTTATATATATTCGGGTTATGAAGCAATGCATTTTTTCGAAATCATCAAAAGATCGTCCACAAATTATGATACATTCATCATCATCAATCCGAATCATACGGGATATGGCGAATACATAGAGGTAGATTCCAATGATTCCTGGGACACCCCCCTCGGAAATGTTCCGGTCGATACCGATTTTGCCCGCCGACTTGACCTTCCCAGGTCCGACCGTGCCCAGATGCAGGAGCATTCCGCCGAGGTGATGCTGCCCTTGCTCCAGGAATCCCTTTCCCCCGGTTTCCGAATAGTTCCCATCAGCATGTTACGCCAGAATCCAATCACCGCCATGGAGCTTGCTGATAAGATCATGGATACAAACAAGGTACTGAAGAGAAAATTAATGATCATCGCTTCTTCGGATTTCACGCATTTTGAAAGCCCGGTGGATGGCAAAATGAAAGACGATATGGTACTTGAACAGATCGAAAAGCAGGACTCGGAAAAGCTGTATGACACGGTCATTCAGAACCGGATATCGGTTTGCGGATATGGCCCCATCATGACCCTGATCGAATATAGCAAGATGGTGGCAGACAGTCCGTTATCGACCATACTTGCCAGGGGACATTCGGGCAAGACGAGGCCTTCCTCATCGGTGGTTGATTACATTACCATATTGTTTTACCATGATTGAGCTCCCGTGACAAAAAAAGAATATTATTTGCATGTCCTGGTGGAAGAAGGGGATTGGACCGCATACCTGTTGGAAAATTCGGGGCTCCCGGGACCCAGGGCGAACCTGGAATTAACGCTGGCCTATGTAGAGCTGGGAGCTGAAAAAGATTTCATTCCGCTGTTGGATTATACACCCGACCTGGCTCCGGAGAACACCCCCGAGGAGTTCCTTGCTTTCTGTGGCACAGTGGGACTCGGTGAGCTCATTGCCAACGGGCTGCGGGAGTATCTTCCGGACCTGCGCAAACAGGCCTCTGATCCCCGATGGAGGATCCGGGAAGCAGTGGCCATGGCCCTGAAGATCATAGGCAAACATGATTTTTACCTGCTCTCGTTTATCTGCAGTGAATGGGTCCGTGGTAATTTTTTGGAGCAAAGGGCACTGGCGGCAGGCATCTGTGAACCTGAATTGCTGTCAGACCCCAGGCATGCTGAACTGGCATTACAATTGCTTGACCAGATCACCCACCTGCTATCGGGCGTTGAAAACAGGAAATTGAATGATTTCAGGGTACTCCGGAAAGGCCTGGGATACTGCTGGTCAGTCGCTGTCGCGGCCAACCCTGAATGCGGAAAGCCAGCCTTTGAAAAACTGTTTGATCTCAATGATAAGGATGTCAACTGGATCATCAGGGAAAACCTGAAAAAAAACCGCATGGCCAAAATGGATGCTGCATGGGTTGATGCCCTTTCAGCCAGGTTAAAATGACGTATACATTACAATTCAATGAAGCTTAATATCATTATTATCGCTCCCCTGAGCCTGGTTGTGCTGCTGTCCGGATGTGACACCTGCGATAAAAGTGAATGTGTTGAACCGCCGGATCCCTTCAAATTCAGGATCATAGACAAAACCAGCAAGGAAGATCTTGTTTTTTCCGAAAAACCGCGTTATCATCCGGATACTATCAGGTTGTTTTATTACCAGGACGAGGAACAGATCGATCTTCCGCTTCGAAAAATAACAAATGAGTTACATTATAATGTATTCAGCAACCAGCTCCTGCCTTATGTGAGCGCCGCAGAAAACATCAAGGACTTTTACCTGCAACTCAACTACCATGATGTCGATACGCTTTTGATAGATGTCAGGCAGATCGATTTTGAATGCTGTACGGTCTTTCAGTATGCCCAGTCCTATTACAATGGCCACATTCTGAAAAGAAGTCAGGACGATTATACCGTTTTCCTGATTGAAAAATAATCCCCGGTCAGGCGAAAATTTACCATGTTTTTAACAAATCCTGAGGATCAGAATAACCACTTTTAGGATTCAATTATACAGATATGGCAGTAAATGTTTCCATGTGGCGCAAAGCAATGCGCGTTATTCCAAGGTTATCCAAAGAAGAATGGGATGTCCTTGATGTAATCTCAAAGTGGCTTATTTCAACAAGGGCGGCAGTTTTTGTCATGACAGAGATCGCTGCAGGCATCGGGGGGATCCTGGCCTACCGGAACGAGAGTTTCTACTGGCCGTATTTCCTGACCGCCATGATCGGGTTAGTTTTCGCACATGCCAGCAACAATCTTTTTAATGATTATATTGATTATAAAAGGGGACTGGACAAGGATAACTACTACCGTGCCCAGTATGGACCCCAGCCACTCGAACATGGGTTGATGTCCCAGAAGCAGTTCATGGGTTATATAGGCGTATCATTGCTGGTGGCATCCACGGGGATCACGACCCTGGTGCTGCTGGCAACCGGATTGTTTTTCCTGCTTTTCTATACCTGGCCCCTTTATCTCTCTGCCCATGCCTTCCAGTATAACAAGCGGTTCGGGTCGTTGTTTCTTTTGGGACTCATCATCGATGTGATTCTTGTCAAGACCGGAGTCTATTAATCCCCTGAAGCCGGGACCTAACATATCACCCAACATGGACCTGTCAGATCTTCGTCATGTTGACAGGTTTTTTTATCTTTAAAAAAAACTTAACTGTATCATGACCAAGAGAAAAATCAGAATGGGAATGGTGGGCGGAGGCCCCGGTTCCTTCATCGGTAAATTCCATGTAAAAGCCGCACATCTCGACGGCCAGACAGAACTGGTCTGCGGCGCATTTGACATTGACCCGGCCAATTCCAAATTACAGGGACGGGAGTATTACCTGGACCCCTCACGGGCCTACGATAACTTCCCCGAAATGATCGCCCGGGAAAAGGAACTTCCCGAAAACGTGCGGATGGATTTTGTTTCCATCACCACGCCCAATTATGTTCATTATGAACCTGCCAGGCTTGCCCTGGAAAACGGTTTTCATGTCGTCAGCGACAAGCCCCTTACCAATGATACCGAAGATGCCAGAAAACTTGTCAGGCTGGTGGAAGATACCGGTTTGATCTTTGCGGTAACCCATGCCTATACGGGTTATCCCATGGTGAAGGAAGCCAGGCATATTGTGCAGTCCGGCAAGCTCGGAAAGATCCGCAAGGTGGTTTCTGAATATCCGCAGGGATGGCTTTCCGAGCCCATGGAAGGAATCGGTAACATGCAGGCCGACTGGAGACTTGACCCCGCCCGTTCCGGGAAATCAAACTGCATGGGTGACATCGGCACCCATGCCCTTAACCTGGCCGAATATGTAACCGGGCTGAAGGTAACCCAGCTTTGTGCAGATGTCAGCACCCTGGTTGAAGGCAGGAGGCTGGATGATGACGGCAATGTACTGGTCAGGTTTGATAACGGGGCCAGGGGCATCATTTATGCCAGCCAGATCTCGGCAGGTGAGGAGAACGGGCTGAAGATACGGGTTTATGGGGAGAAAGGTGGACTGGAATGGATACAGGTGGAGCCCAATACGCTGACCGTAAAATGGCTCGATAAACCCGTGGAGGTGATCCGTCCGGGTAATCCCTGGTGCTCGGATATAGCCAAATACAATACCCGTTTCCCCGCCGGCCACCCGGAAGGATTGATAGAAGCATTCGGCAACGTTTACCGCAATGTTGCCACCTGTATACAGCACCGCCTGGAAGGCAAGCAACCGCCTGCCGAGGCACTTGATTTTCCCACCGTTCACGACGGATTAAGGGGCATGCTGTTCATTGACGCTGTGCTTGAATCGAGCGAAAGTGACAGCAAATGGCTGGATTTCCCGAATTAAATAACACACCAGAATCATGTCAAGACCTGTAACTTTATTTACCGGACAGTGGGCGGACCTCCCGCTGGAAACCATGTGTGAAAAAACCAGCTCATTCGGTTATGATGGCATAGAACTGGCCTGCTGGGGAGATCATTTTGAAGTGGATAGGGCCGACGAGGCTTACTGCAAGGAGAAACTGGCACTGCTTAAAAAACATGACCTGGAACTGTATGCCATATCCACCCACCTGGTCAGCCAGGCCGTCTGCGACAATATCGACGCTCGGCACCAATCCATCCTGCCTGATTATATCTGGGGGGATGGGGACCCTGAGGGTGTGCGGCAGCGTGCCGCTGAGGAGATGAAAAAAACGGCTGCGGCTGCCAGACGCCTTGGTGTCAAGGTGGTAAACGGTTTTACCGGCAGTTCCATCTGGCATCTGCTTTACTCCTTCCCTCCTGTTTCGGATGATTTGATTGATAAGGGATACCAGGATTTTGCCAGCCGCTGGATCCCCATCCTGGATGAATTTAAAAAGCAGGGCGTCAGGTACGGGCTGGAAGTCCATCCCACAGAAATCGCCTTTGACATTGCCTCGGCCGAACGTGCCCTGGAGGCTGTGGACCATCATCCCGCTTTCGGATTCAACTACGACCCCAGCCATTTTGGTTACCAGGGAGTGGACTATGTGGAGTTCATCTACCGCTTCAGTGAGAGGATATTCCATGTGCATATCAAAGATGCCAAATGGTCAGATGTGCCGACAGAAGCCGGGGTGTTCGGGGGACACATACCCTTCGGGGACAGGCGAAGGTTCTGGGATTTTGCCAGTCCGGGCCGCGGTGATACCAACTTAGAAGAGATCATCCGCGCCCTGAACCGCATTCAATACGATGGTCCCCTTTCAGTGGAATGGGAAGATCCGGGTATGGACCGTGAACATGGTGCCACGGAGGCCTGTGAGTTTGTAAAGGACCTGGACTTCAAGCCCGCCGCCCAGGCATTTGATGATGCCTTCCAGAAAGACTGACCATCAGGAGATCACTCGTACCGCAGGCTTTCCACCGGGTTCATCCGTGTGATCTTCAGGATGTGGTAGCTGATGGTCAGCATGGCAATCGCCATGGCCATCAGGATGGAAAGGACGATCAACAGCCAGGCGTAGTGTATGTGGTAGTAAAAACGCTGCAACCAGTCGTTCACGGCAAACCATGCAAACGGTGTGGCAATGAGCGCTGCTATCAGGATCCACTTCATGATATTTTCTCCAAGCAGGAAAAATATGTTCGTTGGACTCCCACCCATGGCTTTTCGTATCCCTATTTCCTTGGTCTTCCTTACCGTTGTATAAGTGGTCAGGGCAAACAAGCCAAAAATCCCAATAATGATAGCCAGCAAGGCACCGCCTGAATAAAGCATGGCCTGTTTGTCTTCATCAAGGTACATTTGTTCATGCAGTTTTTCCAGTGGATACATGATGAGTTCATGTCCGGGCAGATGAGCCCTGAGAAGGTTATCTATATGCTGTATCAATCCACTTAGGGAATCTGATTCTGCACGGATGGTAATATGCCTGAATGGCTGATAGTACCTGCTGATAACCAGGGGTTCGATCCTTTCATGCAGAGAGCGGAAATGAAAATCCCCTACCACACCGATAACGGTATCCCTGTGATCCGACACATTGATCACCGATCCCACTGGATCTGTAAGACCCAGTGCTTCGCAGGCACTTTCATTCAGGATGAAATATCCCGTATCGTTCACTGCATTCCCTGAGAAAAATTCTCCGTCAACCAATTGAAAACGATAGGTCTCAGGATAGTTATGCCTCACCCTGCATTCGGTGATCAATATGGCATTCTCCTCAACATCTCCATCGATCCAGACATTCTGTATGACCGGCATTTCTCCCGGGATACCAACGGAAGCAGTAACAGATTTAACTCCGGGCTGGGAAGAAATATCCTCCCGAACAGGTATAAAATCCTCCCGGATATATTCGGAAGGTTCGTAGAAAACATATAGATCCTCCCTTTCAAAACCATAATCCCCATGCTTCATGAAACGGGTCTGGAAGATAAGCACACTCAGCACAGAAAACAGGAAAATCATGATCCCAAACTGAAGAATGACCAGGATTGTCTTCAACCTCCCTCTTCTCAGGTGAACATAGAGACCGGTGATCATCTGTACGGGGGAGAACCGGTTCACCGATAAAAAATGAACCCATCCCGTAAGGAAACCAGACAATACAGCCATGGCTACAAACAATAAAAACAATATGGCCAGTTTATAAAAGGGAAGGGTAATGGGGGTATCCATGATCCCGGAAAACGGTACCAGGTTTATCTCAAACAATACAATGGCGATAAAAGCAGCAAACACACCCATGATGATTGATTCATAAATCAAATGACCCAATAGTTGTAACTTCTGAGCCCCGACGACAATACGCATGCCGATATCCCTGATACGGATATCATTGCTGGCAGTGAGGAGGCTGATGAAGTTTGAAATAGTGATCAAAAGGATAAATACGGCCAATGATGATAAGATGATCAGGTCATTCATATCTGCCGGCCTGCCAATGGTTATGGAAAAACCGGTTGACCCGAGATGGATATCCCTGAATTTTTGTAGTCCCGATTCCAGAAAGATGCCAGATTCACCATAATGTTGCATGTGAATATCCTGTATCGCACTGATCAGTCCCCCAAGGTATTCTTCTGTTACATCAGTATCTATCCTGAGGTATACCGGAAAATCCAGGCTCATGGCCCTTACATTATACCTTTGTTCCAATGTTTTGAAAGAGATCAGCAGGTCAAATTGCATGTGTGAATTCAATGGAACATCTTCCATAACTCCCATCACCGTAAGGAGAGTGTTATTCACTTCAATATGCTGGTTAAGCGGATCCTCATCTTTGAAATACTCCCTGGCTGCACTCCTGGTGAGCACTGCAGTATATGGTTTGTTCAGGATGTGTTCCGGATCGCCTGTTAACAGTTTAAACCCGAACACCTCAAAGAATGATGAGTCCGCATAAAAAAACCGTACAGGGCTTTGTCTGAGATGCTGGTACGGAGTGCTTAACAGAGGGTTAAATAACCTGCATGCAGTTACTTCTGAGAATCCTGCTTTGTTTAATTCCTCTGGAATATATCCCAGGCAGGTCGGGACATACAGCATCTGACCATCACGGCTTTCCACCCTGGTTGTTATCCTGAACATCTGGTCCGTATCAGGGTGAAACCGGTCAAAGCTAAATTCAAATCTCACGAAAAGGACCAGTAAGACAGATGTGCTCATCCCGACCGCAAGTCCAATGATATTCAGGATAGAGAAGAACTTGAAATGCAGGAGGTTTCTGTAAGCGATCTTTATTTGCTTCCTCATCATGTGTGGACCCTGAATTCTCTCCAGCCACCAAAGATATGATGGGAATTCCTTGTTTCCAAGATTCATTGGCGGCAGCCATATATATTTATTATCTTTAAGCTGAACCAGCAAAGAACCTTTACGGCCGTGCTGCATACCATATCCTTATTAATCCTGATATTTATCCATATGATCTTTCAGGGACCATCCACCATGATCATTGCCCACAGGGGAGCCTCACATGATGCTCCGGAAAATACGCTTGCTGCCATAAATCTGGCCTGGGAAAGAGGGGCCGATGCTGCAGAGGTGGATGTTCACCTGTCGAAAGATAACCGCATCATGGTTATCCATGACGCGGATACCAAAAGAACCACCGGTGAAAGGATGGTGATCAGGGAAAGCATGTCGTCGGCTTTGCGTTCCCTCGATGCAAGCTATGGTATGGATCAGTTCACAGGGGAAAGGATACCCTTCCTGGAGGAAGTAATGACAGCCCTACCGGACGGCAAGGTCCTGTTTGTAGAAGTAAAAACCGATACCGTCATCTTACCATACCTGACCGTTTTGCTTTATGACTCTCCAAAAAGATCACAGATCAGGGTAATCAGTTTTGATTTCGATGTATGTTCAATGATGAAAAGGGAGATCCCAACCCTACCTGTTTACTGGTTGCATTACACCCTGTCAGGGTCATACAAATCCAGGTGGATTGACAGGGCTGGAGAGGCGGCACTGGATGGTCTGAATTTTCGTTACAAAGGGATCAGCAAAGATTACATTGAAGCGGTGCACCGGTCAGGTATGAAGATGTTTGCCTGGACCGTGGATGACCCTGCCGATGCAGCCGGGCTGATTGCATTAGGGATTGACGGGATCACTACCAACCGGCCCGGCTGGCTGAGGGAACAACTTGGCAGGTGATCCTGTGCCAAGGAGTATCACCTGGGTTTCAAATATCCCGAGATGGCCTCTACATAGGCCGCAAACTTTTCTTCACCCAATGTTGTAATCGTGCAGGTTGTCTGCGGGAAATTGCCCTTGAATTTCTTTTTCACATGAATATAGCCGGCTTCCTTCAATCTGGTGATCTGGACACTCAGGTTGCCCGATGTTGCCCCGGTCTCTTTTTTCAGGTAGGCAAAGTCGGCCTTTTCCACACTTACCAGGATGGAGACTATGGCCAATCTCAACTGGGAATGCAGTATCGGATCGAGATCCTTATACATCACCGCCATTTTTTGATGTCCTGATAATATATCCGGGGATCAGGTAACCCAGTGCCATGGCGACTGCAAAGACCAGCAACTGATCGGTCCCTTTCAGGTAACTGGCAATAACCGCAGCCGCGAGGAAGATGACGGCACCAATGACAAGGGGACGGAAACGTATCATCAGTCCAGAAACAGCAGTGGCCATAGCCGTAACACCAAGAATAAAGGCCGTCGGATATGCCTGTACTTTTAGCGACAGGAATATCATTAATACCATCAAGAGACCGGCAGTGATCCAGATAATCTGAATATACCTGTCCAGGTGGGTCACCACCTTCTCCCTCTTACTTGCACGGGATTGATAGACAAACTGTATGATCATTGCAGCAATAATGAATGCTCCCCATGCAAGCAGGCTCAGGAGCATGATATCATCGTACCGTTCCATCCGGACAAGATGCCTGATCAGGAAATAATTGGCCAGGGCGGCCAGTATCAGGGCCCAGCCCCATAGCAGATAGTAGAAACTCCCTTCACGGATGTTCTTTCGTGAGGTTGAAATCGATTTCTGAATGATCCGAAGACTTTCTTCAGGTGTCAATGTCTTTTCCATAGGGCTTATTATTTATAAACATGGTACAAATATAAAGTAGTTTATTTTATAAACCTAATTTTTAAAGGAAACTTTCAAAAAAATAAGCCTCAATTTATAATTTTAATTACAGATGGCTGTTCCCCAGGCATTTATGTTGCCAGGGAAAGCTATGTCTTTTTTCCGAAATACTGCATTTCTATCCTGATCCTGTATTGTCCTTCCGGAATCAGGAAGCTGCATTGGTCATAAGGAGGATGTTTCAAGCCGGGTTTTATGTTGTTGGAGAATCCAAATCCTTCCCCGGGTATCTTAACCAGTTTATAATCCATCTGGTCATTCCCGTTTACATCATCCAGCAGGCTGATGGCATATGTCCCTGGCAGGATATCATCCAGGATGATCTCCATCATTCCATCCTTGAGGGAAGTTTTCCTGAAATCGTAGGTTCTGGAAGGATTGACCGGGAACTGGTCCGGGTGGTTGTACAGTCCCAGCCTGATCCATCCCTTCTCGAACCTGATCTTGGTGATCTCAATGGTCAGGGTCGCTGACTGGCCCGACATCGCTAAAGGCATCAAGCTCATGGATGCCAGTAACAACATGCTCAAGCAATCTCTCATTTTTCCATTCAATTACAATCTCTCCAGGAATCCCAGGGTGAAATATTCCTCCTTAACATCCGGATTATACTGGATCTTGTCTATGGTCATGACTGATTTTCGGCCGTTCTGCATATTGTTCATTTCCATCCTGGCAGCTATGTATTTTTTCCCCGAAGGATCTATTTGTCTGACATCAGATGAGATCATTTGTTTGAACAGTTCACCGTCCCCATCGTAATATTCAGCCTTCCTGAATACAAAATCCAGCTTCCCGATCCAGGCAACCTGGCGGTCATACCCGACTTCATCCATGATTTCCTCATTTAGAGGTATCACCTCCACCATCCAGCAATCTGTTCCCCCGACAGGTTCTGATCCGGTGACCTTATAATCGAAATCCACCAGGTTTGGGGCAGACATGTCCGCATTACTGAATTCCGAACCCATGAAAGGCTTGCTTTTTTCATTGCTGATGATCCGTCTTGTCTTTCTCAGTGCGGGCATGTAGATCCACATATCATCATTTCGCTCATCATAGTCATAAATGAGCATCCCTGTTCCTTTGACTTCTGCAGGTGAGAGAAAACGGATGATCCTTTTTTCGGTGGCTCCGTTTTCAAATAGTTTTGAGGCCATGGAAGTTTGCCTTACCCTTTCCCTTCCTTTCGCATCATAGATCCTTAGCGTGGAAACGGCTTCCATTCCATCGAGTTTGGATACTTCCCTTGACTTCTGCATAATTTCCCGGCCGTCAGGCGGGGCAAGATTTACAAATGCAAAACCCAGCAAGCACAGGATCGATGTTATACTTATTCTTTTACTATCTCTCATTATTTGAAACTTTGAATGTGACATATCTACTTAATTGCTAGGCACTGTCTTCCCCGTTCTGAGCCAGCCCGACAGCTCTCTCAGCTGTACCCTGATGGATGTTCCTCCGGGTTCAAGGAAGGCAGGCTTGAAAATCAATACGAGGGCCGGGATAATGACCAGTGCCCCCACGAGACAGGAAAATATGGACACCATCACAAGGAAACCGAAGACCTGAATGGGGAGAAATACCGAAAATGGCAGGGCACAAAATCCCAGGATCACAGATAGGGCATTGAAACTGATCCCACGGCCGGTGGTGGTGAGTGTTTTTATGACTGCCTCCGCCTGTGCCAGTCCCTTTCCCCTTTCAGATTTATACCTCCAGAGAAAATGTATGGTATAATCCACGCCTACCCCGATCATGATGGAGGACAGCAGGGCGGTGGCGATATCCAGTTTCACGCCCAGGTATCCCATCCATCCGAACAGGATAACCATGGAAAAAGCGAGTGGCAGGGCGGCCATCAATCCTGCCGGGACGGACCGGAACAGGATGGCTAGCAGGGTTATGACAACCAGCAATGCAATGATCAGTGAGGTTACCTGTCCCCTTACAACCAGGTCAGCCAGGTCAGCCGTAATGAGGCCGTACCCGCCGATCCTGGCCTGATGTATACCCGGACTGGTCAGTTGCCGGATCTGTGCAAGAACGGATTTTAAGGCCATGTTGCTTCCGTCATTGATCCTTACCATGACCTGGGCCCTCTGGAAATCAAAATCCACCAATCTTTCCAGGTCCTCCGGATCCCCGCTCATCATATACAGTTCCAGGTACTGGGCCAGTGCATTCCGCTCATCCGGCACCACATTGTAATAGGGATCACCCTTGTCATTTAATGCCTTGCTGATCTCCCTGATGATACCTGCTATGGACATGACATTCCCCACGGCCGGATGTTTTTTCAATTCCGTTTCATATCGGTCAATCTGACCCATTACCGTCGGATCCAGGATATCCCCTTCCACCAGGATGGAAATATTCTGCGATCCGCCGAATGTTTCATTGATCACCTGTGCACTTACCCTTGCCGGGTGTTTTTCGGGAAAGAAATTCTCAAGGTTGGTATCCACTTTCAGCAGGAATACCCCGCCACCGGATAAGAGCATAACCAATGCGGCCACAAGGGTCACCTGCCGGGGCCTGCCTGTGACCATCCCTCCCGTGGAGGCCAGGAGGCGGTCGATAAGACGCTGTCTGGATGGATGCTCGGTAAGCACAGGTTTTGATTTGCCAATAATGGACAAGGCTGCCGGGATAAACAACAGGCTCAGCAGCAGGGCAAATCCAATGCCTGCCGCAGCCACTACTCCCAATTGCCTGGCAGGTATCATTTTATGGGAAAGCAAACACAGTATCCCGGCAATGGTGGTGATACCGGTCAGGAGAATGGGATTCCTGAGGCTGGTATATACCCCCCGGGCGATGTTGCCCACACTGGAATGATTCCCCGATACATTGTACTCCTGGTATTTGGCCATCATATGTATCCCGTAATCATTGGCTATGGCGATCAGCATGATGGGAAGCAACAGGGTGATAAGGGACATCTGCCAGCCGGCAAGCGGCATCAACCCCATGGCAAACAGGATGGATAGGACCACGACAATAAATGGCAGGAAAACTCCCCTGGCTTCCCTGAAAAAGAAAAACAGCATCACCAGCATGATCCCCAGCCCAATGATCATCAAGAATTTAAATTCGTGGGCCATTTCCTTGGCCATGATGGCTTTAATATATGGGAGTCCCCCTATATAAGTAATCTCACCGCCGGGATTCTCCTCGAGAACACTTTCAATGGCGGTTACAATTTCTTCATCCTGGGCCTGACTTTCCAGGGTGGCTATGATGGAAGTCATGGTAAAATCTTCAGATACCAGGACTTCATGTACCAGTTCATTTTCTTTCAGTTCCTCCCTGAGGGTTGCCCAGCCTTTGGCTGTTTTCGGGAGTCTCCTTATGGCCGGGTCAACGATCATGGCCCCCTGCTCTCCTTTGATGTTTTTTGCATCAAAGAGGGAAAGCGTTTCATCAATCCCCTGAATATCCTTCAGTTGTCTGTTTACCTTCTTAACCCTTGAAAGGGTTTCCTTATTGAGTACATCATCTGTCTCAAACAGGATCATGACCATTTCATCGCCACCGAAGATATCCTCTATCAGGTTGGTGTTGATCCTGGAAGGCATCCCCTCATAGATATAGCTTTCCAGGTCCGGGTTGATCTCCGCCCTGAAAATCTGGAATCCGAAGAATCCTGAAACAAGCAGGGATAAAATGATGATCAGCCATCTGTGCTTGATAATTAAAATACCTGTTCTCATGTGATCTTAAAATGTATATTGCAATTCCATAAATCCCCCGTTGAACACAGGCGCAATCAGATTGTACCGGGTATTCGGGGGCCCTTCAAAATATTGCCCGCCAAGACCCAGTTTCAGGTTATCCGAGATGCTCCATGACAGTCTGGGCAGCAGTGTCCATTCCTTTGTACTGAAATGATAAAGACCGAATACCTCCATATCAAGCACATTGTGAAACAACGTTATGGCCGGCCTGGCTGCCAGGGAATGCATGATCTGTTTTGTCTGGTCAAAAATAATCCGGTTAAATCCCGCCAGTTGCTGGTCCATCATTGGTCCCAGCATTCCCCACACAACAGGTTGCTGTAGCTGTTCCGGTTCCATTTCCGGGATGACAGCTAGCACCTTAATCTCTTCAAAATCAAATACATACTGACATGTATACATGACCATAAGGCTAAAGTTCCCGAATGACCTGTCCATCCCCAGTACATACCTCAGGTCCCTGCTGGGTACAAAGGCCTGGCCTTTGTAATCGGACACTGGCTCACGGTAGGCAGCTTCCCCCCGGACGCCGAGTGATCCCAGTCCGAATGAAAAATCAAGTCCCACAGTCTGCTGCCGGAACGGCCTGGCATAGAGGTCAATTTCCGGGGTTTCTCCCGGAGTCTCCGGCAGGGGGCCGGTTGCTATCCCGGGCATGGGATCATAGCCGCTAAACCATGAAATGGATCCGTCAAAACGGTCGAATAAAAATTCCACCTTCCCGGCTAATGATCCGTTCTTCAAGGCAGCTTTCGGACTGTAAGCATCAGCAATATTTACATACTCCGGCATATCAAAAAGGTCAAACCGGTAGATGGAATGCCTGTATACAGGCACCCAGATGCCCTCCAGCCTGACACGTGATTTTATGGTATAACGTCCCTTCAGCAGGAAATTTCCCATGCGCATATCATCGGGGTCAGGTGACCGTACAAAATAATCCTGCGGGGTCAGGTTATTGGTCGGATTGATGCCATCAGCCCTGCCCCAGGCAATGATCTGCTGTCCGGCCCTCAGGTCAAAATCACCCAGGTACAGGTCGGCATAGGCTTCCCTGAGATCGAACCGGTAGATGTACTCATTGTATTCATATCCGCTCCTGAAACGGATTTCAGAAAAAAGTTTACCATGCATACCGGAAAAGGCATTGATTTTCAATGCAGCTTCGCCGTATCCGCTCCTGATCTCAGGTAGGCTTGGCGATTTATAGGCTCCCAGGTAGAGTACACCCCTGGCATGACCATTCAGCTGAAAAGGTGACTGCTTCTCATTTGTTCCAGCCTCTTCAAACAGGCCCTGTGCATTTGCGCCCGCAGGCAGGAGTATGATTAATAATATAATCCATTCAATAATCCTCATCATAACAATGAAAAAGGGGTAAATCAAACAAAGGGTTAGCTGTGTTCAGCGAGGGGCTCCTGCAATATTACGAAATAAGGTCCCCGAAATTGTCCAGACCGCGCAGGGTGGAAGCCGGATGTGTCCATCCTTAGCGGCTCACACGGTTAAGCACCTGAAGATCAGCAATACAGTCGGGAAGGCGGGAAAGAACGGATCAGGTTGATTTTTTACTTTCATCATCCTGAACTTGCTGACCACGTGTGTCGGAGCCACTGAGATGGGCATCCTTGAACTGGGAAGGTGTCATCCCGGTTGCTTTTTTGAAAACACTGTTAAAGGAAGATTTTGAATTGAACCCGGCTTCGAAGGCAATAGCGGTCAGGGTAAATTTTGAATGATCCTCATCTGCCAGGAGTTTTTTAACCTCTTCGATTCTGTATTCATTAATAAAAGTATAAAAATTCTTGCCCAGTATGCCGTTGATCACCTGGGTGAGATAATGCCTGGGTATATCCAGTTCATCCGATACATCATGGATGGAGAGATCCACATCGAGATAGGGTTTCTCCTCTTCCATGTATTTCAATAATTGATCAAGGTACTTCCTGGCATCCTTGTTCTTTAATCCGGATTTTTCATACTTTGGATCCGTATCTCTATACTGAAGGCTCTCCTTCCTGTGGTATTTGCTCTCAGTAAGGATTTCGTTGAATATACCGGGCTGTTTGTATCCGTAAAAACTAAAAGCGAAGGCAAAAAAAGTCAGGCCGAAATAGGACGGCAGGGTGGGATCATAGGTGGGATCTTTGGCGAAAATAACATATACTCCGAATATGAACACTGCCACATATGTCAGGTAAAAGCTTATGGATAAGACCAGCAGCCATCCCAGCGTGATTCTTTCCGAGGTATAACTAACCAGGTTGCGGATGTTCCGCTGGTGCCTGTTAATAAGGATAAAGGCTATGACGCTGTAGGTTGTAATGGAAATAAAGAAAGACAATCCATAAATGAGCCGGAAGGATAAATAGGGATCGGTGTCCCAGAAATTTTCGAGTCGCATAACAGGCCTGCCACGAAAAACTATGGCTGTCACAAAAATGGCCAGGAAAGGAAGGAAATGCAGGATATAGCTCCATCTAAACCGCGCATTCTCAACGGTCTGGAACTTGATATAGAGGTAAAGCAAGGGGCCATATGTGAAAGGGATAAATACATACTCATACAGGGGAATGATGCTTTTGTTTACAATGGCAAATCCCATTTCAATGGCAATCAAAAAAAGCCATGCAGCCATTATACGGTCAGCTATCTGCGGATTTCGCTTGGTTGCAATCATCAGTCCCGCGAAAAAAGATTGGGTGATCCCTATGTAAAGTATCTGATCCATAACCTTCCCCTACTGTAAATTTATGAAAAAACCAATAGCCATGGCAGATTTACTATTTAAGCATGAGACCCGTTTTGACTGGGACTGTACTTCAATTTGATGTTGATTTTAGATTTTTTTGTGATCTGTGGATATTTTTTGAAAAAATATCAACGTTTTTATATCAATAAACTATTGACTCTTTTGAAATATTTCTTATTATTGGACTGTTGATCTGACACATGATTCTAATGAAAAAAAGAGTCATAAAGGATTTTAGGAACCTGCCGGAAGAAATCCGTGATGCAATCAGGGAAAAGTATCCCTCCGGTTTTGTAAACCACCTCATCACCTTTACTGATAAGGATAAGCATATCATCTCTGCATTGCCTTATGAAACAGAGGAAATCAGCTACATGATCAAGATGCCATCTTCTCTGCACATTGATACTGATGAGGAAGAGTCTATTGACACGCTTGAAGGAGAGCCCGGCAGTGAAAGCCTGGAAAACCTGGATGAGGAGAAATACCTTATCCAGGAAGAAGAGGAAGAATCGGACTAAACACCATTTGCCAATTATTTTATTTTCAAGCTTTTAGGCTGAGTTATTCCTGTTTTGGGGAATTTGTACCTGCCTTCGCATAATGAAACCCGCCATTGGCAAGTTATTATATGTAATCGCTCAGATTTATCATGATGCGTATTTCAAACCGATACTTCATCCTGCTTCTTGCTGCTTCATTCTCCCTGCTGACCTCATGTGAGAAAGAAAATGGTCCCGGCCCCGATAACGGGAATACACCGGCCATCAGCGACCAGACCAAATACATCAACCACTGGATATTCGACGGGATGCATGAGGTTTATTTATGGGAGGAATATATCCCTGCCGGACTTGATCCGGAAACGGCACCGGATCCAAAGAAATTCTTTTACAGCTTTTTATATGACCTTGACAGGTTCTCATGGATCCATGATGATTACGATGCCCTGATGGCGCAGTATTACGGGGTCCAGGAATCCATCGGGTATTCCCTTACATTCGGCAGGATGGGCGGTACTGACACCCTTTTTGCGATCGTGGAATACGTGTACCGGGATTCACCTGCTGACAGCGCAGGACTCAAACGGGGGGATATTATCCTCGAGATGAATGACCGGTCCCTGACCGTTTTTAATTACATGGACCTCTATCAAATTAAATCCTATACCATTACCATGGGTGAAGCGACCCCGGGAGGCTTAAGCCTTACGGATCATAAAATTTCGCTGCAGTCCCGGGTGATCGCCGAGGATCCTGCTGTATTCTGGGAGGTGCTGGAGGCAGAAGGCCATAAGATTGGCTACCTGGCCTATGTGTCATTTACCTCCGGACAATCGGATGAATACCTGCATACCCTGAATACCGTATTCCAGGATTTTGCATCGGCGGGGATCACGGATATGATCCTGGACCTTCGCTATAACCCCGGTGGAGACCTTGAATCAGCGGGCTGGCTGGCCAGTGGTGTTTGTCCCGCGACAAACGTAGAAAACAGGGATATTATGATCCGCTTCCAATGGAATGCCGGGTATACAGCATATTTCACCCAGACACAAGGGTCGGATTCTGAGAACCTGCAATTCAGGTTCCCGCCAAATCCCTTTAATCTGGACCTGGACAGGATCTTTGTATTTACGACCGACAGGACGGCATCGGCAAGCGAATTTACGATAACCGGACTGTATCCCTACATGGATGTCATATGTATTGGTGATACAACCTATGGGAAATATACCGGGGCCTGGATTATTCCGGACCTGGCCGATCCACCCAAACATTCCTGGGCAATGGTCCCGACGGTCATGAAATATGCCAACGCCGATGGCTTTTCAGAATTCAACTTTGGCCTTGCCCCGGATTATGAAGCAGACCCGTATTACTTCCCGCTACGGCCCTTCGGCGACAGCCAGGATCCTTTTACTGCCCGGGCATTGAGCATCATCACCGGCCTGCCTGTCTCAGGTTACCTGAAGAGTGAAGCAAGGCCCAGAGAGATAGAATGGTTCGATCCACCCGTTAATGAGTTTAAAAGGAACCTTTACCTGGAACCTGAATTCCGGTATAAATAACTCATTCCTTTATCCACCCGTGTGCTGGTCAAATGATTGGTTGTAAGATTTCATTTTATCGCACCAATTTCCTATTTTGATAATCAGTTAGAAATTGAAACCCAATGAACTACTTATTGCATAATCCAAGGTCCAAACTGATATTCCTGACCAGTTTAGTCTTGGTCTTCCAGGTGTTATCCCAACAGGTGCTAAAGGGCCAGGACAACCAACCCCGGGACAGCTTGCTGGCAAAGGTGAAGGCCATTCCCATGGCAGAGGTATCTGTACAAGCAACATCCATTAATTCATTGCTGGTTGAAAAACGGAATATGCTGCTTACCGGAACGCAGAGGGCCAGGATAGATCACCTGGTGGACTCCGTCCTTGCACGGTACGATGTGATCATGGAGGATCCCAGACAAAAAAGATTTGACAAGATCAATGCCCGGGAAATTGAGAACCTTAAAAATGAGTGGGGTAATGTTTCAGCAAGGCTTCAAGAGTTGCAGGGAGGACTTACCAGCAGGGTTGAAACTTTTGAAAATGAAAAAGCCCTCCTTCAAATCCCGCTGCGGCAATGGAACCTCACCCTTGAGCAGGCCAGGCAGGATAATGCAATACGAAATGTACTTGAGCAGATCAGTTCCACCATTGATGCCATCGAACAGGTTTTTGCAGCATTGAATGAAAATTCAGATTTCCTGCAGGATGACCTGGTAAAGATCTCAGAAAAATTAATCAGCAGCAACGAGATCATCCTCACCCTGGAGTCTATGCTGGATGAATCGGTCATTCAGCGTTTCAGGTTTGACAAACCGGTAATCTGGAAAGATTCCTTGTATGTCAGGGATACCCTGGCCGAATCCGTTTACTTCAAAGCCAATATGCCTGCCATCAAAGCCTTTGTGACTGATAACAGCAGGAAGTTGCAGGAACATCTTGTACTCTTTATATTGATCACGCTGGTCCTGGTCATCCTTTTTCGCCGCTTGCAAAAAAATGTTGCAAAGAAAGATGAAGAATACGTCTTGCGGACCAGGGTACTGATGACCAAACCCTTTTCTGCCGCTTTGATGATCACTTTCACCTATACGCTGATCCATTATGATAATATCCCCCAGGTCATCAGGAGCCTGAATGCAATCCTGATACTGGTCCCAATGACCCTTTTGATCGCACATAACATCCATCAGGCCGTTAGGAAATACCTGTATCTGCTGATGGTTTTTGTTCTCCTGACGCTTTTTCATGACATTACCTACAAGGAAGATCTGTTCAACCGCCTGGTGATGTTGCTGGTTTGTTCCGGTTCGTTCGTTTCCGTGATATGGATGTTACGTGACAGGTCAATACGCGAATTGGCCAGTGAGACTTTCTTCCGGCGCTTATTATACAACCTGCTGTATGTGGTTGGATTGATGATGGGGATTGCCATCGTTACGAATATTTTCGGCGGGGTATACATGACTGAATATTTTGGTGTCTCCACACTGTACAGCATCGTTACCGCCGTACTGGCATATTCCTTTATCCTGGTCATCGACGGTATTTTGATCATGATCATTTACAGCAAGGGGATCAGCAGCCTGACCGTGATCAAGAATTTCGGACCCACCGTAGAAAAACGATTGGCCGGAGTTGTGGCCCTGGCCGGCTGGACCATCTGGGTCCTTGCTGTCATGCGGGAATTCAGGATCCTGGATGAGATTTTCAGCTGGTTCAAGAGGGTATTTGTGGCCCCGATCACCATCGGATCAACCCAGATCAGCCTGCTGAACATTATCCTTTTCATTTTCATTATCTGGCTTACCATAACCATCTCACGCATTATCAGGTTCTTTCTTGAAGGGGATGTATTTACCAGGCTGAAGCTTAAAAAAGGCGTGCCCGGGGCCATTTCCCTGATCCTGAGGATCACCATAATTACCATAGGCTTTCTGATCGCCATTGCCGCCGCAGGTGTGCAGATGGATAAGCTGGCCATCCTGCTGGGGGCTTTTGGTGTGGGAATCGGTTTCGGGCTGCAGAACATATTCAATAACCTGATCTCAGGCATTATCCTGGCCTTCGAGCGGCCCATCAATGAAGGAGATATCATAGAGGTGGGTGCACTTATGGGGATCGTAAAAGAGATAGGGATCCGCTCAAGCATCATAAAAACCTATGATGGTTCGGAGGTGATCGTACCCAATGGCAACCTGATCTCGGAGCAACTGATCAACTGGACCCTTTCTGACCAGCGCCGGCGGGGTGAGGTCAGGGTGGGTGTGGCCTATGGCACGGATCCCCAGCGGGTGCTAGACCTGCTCCTGGAAGCCGCCGGCTCCAACGAACGCGTGCTGGATGATCCCAAACCCTGGGCCATCTTTCTGGGTTTCGGGGAAAGCTCCCTGGATTTCCGCCTGCTGTTCTGGATCGCCGAGGCCGATACCCGGCTGACCATACAGAGCGAGGTGGCCGTAATGGTAAACCAAATGATCAGGAAAGCAGGCATCGAGATCCCCTTCCCGCAGCGTGATCTTCATCTGCGTTCAGCAGATGCCAAGATCCTCGACCGCATCCATGCGGTGGACGAAAGCATCAGTAAAAAGACCGGGCAACAATTCCCGAAAGCAGGAATGCAGGGTAAGGGAAAGGAAGAGTCATAAACATGCCCCGAACCAATCATTGAAATAAATTATTAAACAACTGTTCCAGCTCATTTACCAGACAGGTTCAGCCAATTGTCTTCCTGGCAACGCGCCGGTTAAATCCGACAAACATTGCCGTTACCAGAAACCATTGGGCCAGGCATGTCATTACACTGAATGGATTCAGGGGATTGTACCACTCACCCGGCGCCAGGACAGTAGCCGAAAAGAATAACCACCAGCCCAATAGTATAAATGCTGCCAGGGGGATAAACAGGCGTATGGTGATGCTCCAGAATGTCCCGACGGACCAGTCATTCTCGGTGACATTGATATCACGGATCAGTTTCCCTGCCCCTTCGCGGATGATGGCAAAGGCAATGAAAGCACCGGATATCATCAGTGCGGCACTCCAAACAAAATCCTGGTTGCTCAGAAGGTTCAGGTTGCGGGCCGAGGGAATGCCAAGCAGGTAGACCACTGCAACCACGATCCAGATGGCATTGGACCTTTTAATACCCGTATCTATGAGGACACGGGTGGGTAGTTCCAGCTGGGCTATGAGGGAAGAGAAACCGGCAAAAGTGAGTCCCAGGAAAAACAACACGGCCAGCGGTGATCCGAACATCATCCGGGCAAACAGCTGTGGCATCCAGATAAAAGTGAGTCCGGTAGAAGCGGGACCGCTGGTCTTCATGACCTCGAGGACGGCCGGATCAGTCATGCCCATCTCCGTCCGGAGGACAGCGAAGACGGTCCCGAAGATCATGATCCCAGAAAGAAGGGAAACCGTATTGTTCCCTATGCCGGTCAGAAAAGCATTCTTGACCGTTCCGTGTTCAGCCTTCATATAAGCAGCATAGGTGAGGAAGAGTCCCCATCCCGCCCCCGTATCAAAGGCATTCTGGGTAAGTGCGGCAATCCAGATCTTGGGATCCCTGAGCTGGCCCCATTCCGGCCTGAACAGATAGGCAACCCCCTCCAGGGCACCGGGCAGGGTCAGGGTCCTGATCACAGAGATAATCACGATCAGCAGGAGGGTGGGGATAAGGATCTTGTTTACCATTTCTATGGATCGGATGCCTTTCCAGATCGCCAGCGCTCCCAATCCGACGGCCAGCACATGGGTCAGAAATGGCCAGGCGCTTTGCTGATAGGCGTTCCATGTTTCCCCTGCCGCTTCCGCCGTAAGTGGCAGGGGATGGGTAAGTGTCTGGACAAAATAAAAAATGCACCATCCGACGACCACGGTATAAAAGAAAGTAATGGCAGTGGATACAAATGCCACAAAAGTCCCCATCCAGGCAAATTTCCTTCCCAGGCTTTTAATGAATATTCCAACCACACCGGACCGGTGTTTTTTCCCCAGGGTGTATTCAGCAATGATCAGAGGGATGCTCCAGAGAAAAAGAAAGATGATCCAGGCAATGAGGAATGAACCTGCCCCATGGTCCCCCCCGGACTGGGCTGCAATGCGCGGGAACCGCCAGATGTTGCCTGTCCCCACCGCAATGCCCATGGCACTGAGGATCAATCCCAGCCGTGAAGAAAAGCGCTGGTTTACACTTGAATCTAGCTGCTTGTTCATGGGATGCTGTTGCTACTGCAATGATAATGACTATTATGGGAATTTCTCCTTTGGATCCAGTTATTTTTGTTTTTGTAATTTACATTTTGTAAATTGCAAAATGCGGAATAAAAAGCCTTTCACGCCATTCCCTACTACCGGATATTATGGCCCAGCATTCTTTTGTGACCGTGAGGAAGAATCCCGGAAGCTTATCAGCCATATTATGAGTGGTCAATCTACTACCCTTGCTGCTATCCGGAGGCTCGGCAAAACAGCTCTGATCCGTCATGTGCAGCAGAAAATGAAACCTGAATGGATCCCCGTTTATGCGGATATCCTGCCAACGGAAAACGCGGATGACCTTTTGAAATACCTGGCTACATCGATCATCCAGGCGATCCCTGAGAAAAGCAGGCAGGGTAAAAAGATATGGGCCCTGATCAAATCTCTCCGCCCCGTTATCAGCTATGATTCCTATTCCGGGATGCCAAATCTGTCTTTTTCACTAAGGCCCGATGAAAGCCGGCAGCCGTTACAGGAACTGCTGTCCTTGATGGAACAAGGAGATAAACCTGTACTTTTTGCCATTGATGAATTCCAGCAAATTCTTAATTACCCTGAACCGAACGTGGATGCCTGGCTTCGCAAAATAATTCAGGAATTGAAAAATGTGGTATTTATCTATTGCGGAAGCCAGCAACATTTGATGAATGATCTTTTCACCAATCCATCCCGCCCATTTTTCAGGAGTACTCTTTTCCTGCAGTTAGACAAGATACCTTCCGAAATCTATGCAAAATTCATCACCGAGCAATTTTACAAACATGGCAGAAAAATCCCTTTTGAAAGCGTAGATGAAATACTGGCATGGACAGATGTTCATACTTATTACGTCCAGCTTGTATGTAACCGGGTCTTTGCCAATATACCCGGTAATGTTCCAGAAAAGGCATGGAAGGGAGAGGCACTCAAACTGCTGAAAGAACAGGAATATGTATTTTTCGGATACCGTGAGGTACTCACCCAGGCCCAGTGGCATCTGCTGAAAGCTGCTGCGCTCGAAGGAAAGCTGTATGCACCTACTTCCAAAGATTTTATTGGACGGTATCAACTTGGTAGTCCTGCTACAGTGCTGAGATCCATTGATTCACTTCTCAGGAAGGAATTATTATTCAAAAACTTCGATAAGCAGGGCACTACCTATTACGGAGTTTATGATATCCTTTTCAGACGGTGGATAGAAACCATCTGACTCATGGTTGACACAGAGTACTTTTCGATGGGTCTAATTTTCCATGAGTTGATGATCCAGGTTTAGCACCTGCCCCTTATCCATCTCAAAGCTGGCACTTGAGTCACCATACCTGATATTCAGAGGATTCCCTAGTTTAGACAGCACCCTGGCCGAAACCAGTGTGCCATCTTTCCATTTCATGTCCACCTGGAATCCGCCACGGGCCATCAAACCTTTTACCTTACCGGTTTCCCATGCCTCCGGAAGGGCAGGCAGAAGTTCTACATAACCTGCATGTGACTGCAACAGCATCTCGGCAATACCTGCAGTCCCACCAAAATTACCATCGATCTGGAAGGGAGGATGATTGTCAAACAAATTGGGCAGCGTGGATTTGGCTATCAGCAGCTGAAAATGATGATACGCCTGATCCCCGTCTTTCAGCCGGGCATAGAAATTGATCATCCAGGCCCGGCTCCATCCTGTATGTCCTCCCCCATGTTGCAGGCGGTGAGACAGGACTTTTAATGCAGCCTCCATGTATTCAGGTGTATCGCTCCAGATATACTGATTTGACGGATAAAGTCCGTAGAGGTGGGACATATGCCGGTGGCCCGGATCGATCTCTTTCAGGCTTTCATCCGACCATTCCATAATCCGTCCGTCTGAACCTATCCGTACCGGTGCAAGCCGGTCCAGCTGGTCCTGCAAGACAGCCCTGAATTCATGGTCCCGCTCCAGCAACACGCTTGCAGCAATAAAGGAAGTGAACACATGCCAGACGATCTGCAGGTCCATCACCGGACCCATGCTGATGGAAGCCGTATCCCCCGCAGGCGTTGCAAAGCGGTTCTCGGGGGAGTTGGAAGGGCCGGTAACCAGCTTCCCTGTATGGGGATGCTCCACCAGGTAATCGGATAAAAACAGGACAGCTTCCCGCATGACATCATATCCATAGGCTTCCAGGAATTGCCTGTCGCCTGTAAACAGATAATGCTCCCAGATATGGGTGGATGCCCAGGCCGCACCCATGGGCCAGAGGCCATAAATGAGTTGCCCGAAGGCAGTTGTAAAATGCCAGGCGTCTGTGGTATGATGCGCAGTGAATCCCCTGCAACCATAGAGATCCCGGGCAGTTTTCCGGCCATTGTCCCTCAGATCACCAACGAAATACAGAAATGGTAAATGGCACTCGGAAAGGTTTGTGATCTCCGCCGGCCAGTAATTCATCTGGATATTGATATTGATATGATAATCCGCGTTCCACGGGGGGATAAGTTTGTCATTCCAGATACCCTGCAGATTGGCTGGCAGGTTACCCGGACGGGAACTGCTGATTAAAAGGTACCTGCCAAAATTAAAATACAGCTCCGCCAGACCCGGATCGGCCTTTTCTCCAGCCAGTTTTATTCGCTCATCGGTTGGAATGGAATCCATGGATGAACCTCCAAGATCCAGTGAAACCCTGTCAAAATAACCCTTGTATTCCTTCAGATGATCGGTGAGGATTTTCTCGTAAGACTTATTCCTTAGGCTTGTTTCATCAGTGTCACATAGTATGGCGGGATCATCGCCAGCGTAATCAGTTCTTGCTACTATCCTGATTTCTAAAATATTGGCATTACTTACAATCAATGAATTATTACCTGCCTCGACGTTACCGCCGTCAGTTTTGACCTGGAGCCTTGCTTCATATCTTACACCCTGCCCATTTTCCACATGCTCCTTCATGATGATCCTGTCACCGGCCAGCAGGATCTCCTCTCCTTCCCCCGGTCTTGACAGATAAACCTGACAGTTGATCTTACCTTGTGCACCAGCGGTTTCCCTGAACAGGATCACATCATCCACTGCAGAAGAAAAAATATCCCGGTTGAAATTCATCCCTCCCCTTGAATATGCTATCCTGACCATTGCGCTGTCAAGCAGGAGCGTTTTCCGGTAATTTGTATAATCCCCTGAATCCTGGTAGTGAATGTGCAGGTCTCCAAGGGTCTGGTAGGCCCTTGTCACTGTTGGCAGCCTCTCGTCCATCAGTTCCTGGCTGGCCAGTTGTTCAGCCTCCTTGTACCGGCCTTCAAAAAGCAAAGCCCTGATCCTGGAAAGGGATGCAGCTCCCTGCTTATCCTGGTAGCTGCCCTTTTTGCACCATACTGATTCCTCGTTGAGCTGGAGCCTTTCCCGGTTAACATCTCCGGATACCATGGCTCCCAGGCGGCCATTGCCAATGGGTAAGGCCATGTTCCAGTCCGAGGCAGGTGCATCAAACCAGACTTGATATTGACTTACAGCATTTGTGGTTATGCCAGTCTTCTGGCAACCCGAAATGAATCCCGTGGTTACCATCATTAGGATTACATGCAAAAATATTCTTCCCATCGAATAAAGTTTGAGTTACAATCTGGCAAATTCAACCGGCAGTATTTCTATTTTCAATCCTTCTCTCTCATGTTCCGAAAGGGCATATTGACCAGAAATATACTGAATAAGAAAACTGGTTACAGCCTGCCGTCGAAATCGCCTTTGTTTTCCGGCACCAGGGGCCACCGGACCGGTTTGTTGTCGCGTGTGGAGCGGTAAATGGCCGTAAATATTTCAACGGTCACACGGCCATCCTCTCCGGTAATCAGGGGCCGCCTTCCCTCCAGCATGGCCTGCAGGAAATCTTCGATCTGGCGTTCATGGAAATATTCCATCGGATCTTTTAGCGAATTAAAGAATTCGGAGTCTTTCCGCACCCATTTTTCAAGCATGTGTTCTTCCCCTGGTACGGTCCACAGATCATTGACAGGCGGTTCGAGAATGCTTGTCATCCCGGCAATGAACATGGCCCCGCCTTCGGTCTGTACACCCACAGAAGCACCGTTTTCCCCGTGGACCTGCACTTTCCCGAAGATGCCGGGCTTCTGGGAATTGGTTACGATAATATTGGCTACCCCCCCATGCTTGAATTTAAGTATGGCATTGGCGGTATCTTCCACTTCAATGTAGGGATGGTTCAGGTTGGACCAAAGGCCGTACAGCTCATCGATTTCCCCCATGTACCACTGAAGCAGGTCAAGCTGGTGCGGGGCCTGATTTACCAGTACACCTCCTCCTTCCCCTTTCCAGGTTCCGCGCCAGGGATCGCTGTCGTAATACCACTTTTCCCGCCATCCAAGCATATTGATGGTGCCGAAAACCGGCTTCCCGATCTTCCCGGCATCAATGGCATCTTTCACCCGTCTGGAAGGCAGGTACCACCTGCGCTGGCACATCACGCCCATCTCCTTCCCATGTTTCCCGGAGGCTTCCAGCATGGCATCACAGTCTTCCAGGGATGATGCAAAGGGTTTTTCTATCAGGACGTGAGCCCCGCCTTCCATGGCCGCAATGGTGGGATCTCGGTGCACCGGGTGAGGGGTGCAGACATTGACCACATCAATTTTCTCCTTTGTGACCATTTCTGCCACATCGGTGTATCCCTTGACACCATATTTTGCAGCAAGATTATCACTTCGCTGTTTGTCCGTATCACAGACGGCAGTAAAATGAGATTCTTTCAAATTGACAAAGGCAGCGGCATGCAGATCGGCTACCTTGCCGCATCCGACGATGGCAGTTCTTAATTTTTCAGCCATATTTTTTCTTTTATTATTCACCCGGTTTCAGGACTACCTTGATCAATCCTGGTTCCTTGTTATACAGGCGTTTGAACCAATCCGCCCCTTCGGAAAGCGGGGCTTCGGCACTCAAAAAGGCTTCCGTATCGATCTCTTTGCGGGCAATCATATCCAGCACTGCAGGAAATTCACCGGCGATGCCACAACTGCCCTGCAGCCTTAACTCCCGGGTGACCACATCTTGGAGAGGTATTTCGACTACCGGTGAAAGGTTTCCTACCAGTGTGACGGTGGCACCCTTTCTCACACCATCAATGGCTGTCTTCACCGTGGCCGAAATACCCACAGCTTCAAAGGCAATATCGGCTCCCCTCCCTTCACTTGCCGCCATGACCTTTTCCCGGATATTATCCCGTTCCGGGTTCAGGGTGAGGCTGGCCCCGAGTTTTTTGGCCATGGAAAGTTTTTCATCTTCCAGGTCAACGGCTATGATCTTCCCGCATCCTTTTGACCGTAACACCTGTATCATACAAAGGCCGATCATCCCGGCACCGACTACAAGCGCAGTGTCATTCCATGATACCGGTGTCAGTTCAATGCCATGTGCAGCTACTCCAATGGGTTCCACCATGGCAGCCTGCGTAAAACTCACGGCTTCGGGGATCCGGTACAGGATATGCCGGGGTACGTTCACATACTCGGCAAAGGCACCATGTCTGCAGTATTCTCCAGGGGAGACTCCCAGTACCATCCGGTTATCACTCAGATTGTACAGGCCTTTCCGGGTATACCAGTCATCCAGCGGATAGATGGTTGAGTCAAAGGTAACCCGGTCCCCCGCCTTCCATCCACTGACATCCTTACCTATGGAGACAATGACCCCGGAGGCTTCATGTCCCATGACAATCGGCGGTTTCCGCCTTCCGGAACTGCCATCCATACCATGCACATCAGACCCGCAGATCCCAACGGCCTTTACCTGGATGAGCACTTCATCATCCGCTGGTTCCGGATCAGGCCAGTCGCGGTAGACCAATTTGTTGTATTCCTCCAAAACCAGTGCCTTCATTTCTTCGGTTCTATGACAGTTCGGATCTGTACAGGCAGACCATGGCATCTGCCCCATCTCCTGTTTTGATTTTGTTTATGACCCCTAAGTTATCCATGTCAAAGACATAAACCAAGTTTTCATCCTCACAGGAAATGAAAACCAGTTTTCCGTCGGGTGATATGCAGGTCCCGGCAGGGTGAGGACCCACGGGGAAAGTGTCTGTCACTTTTCTCGTTTTTGTATCGGCAATTTCAAAGGCTGCGGAATGAAAAAGCGGAATCCCCAGCCTGCTGCCACAGGGAGAGATCACTACCCTGACCGGCCCGTGCCCGGTCTCAATCCGGTCGATCATCTTTCCTTGCAGGCAGTCCACCACAGCCACTGCCCTTGCCTCACGGCAGACACAGAACACCATGCTGCCGCCCGGGGAGAAGGCCATGCCTTCGGGCCTCTCCGGGACAGGTATATGATAAAGTACCTTATATTCATTTGTGTCTACTGCCGTTATGCTGTTCGACCAGATGTTCGCGGTATAGGCCGTTTTCCCATCGGGAGCAATGCCTACCATATGCGCACAGTCCTGGTCCAGGTACACCGCACTCAGTAATTCCTCGGTACCCAGGTCATATACCAGCAGGTGTTTGGTGCTTTCACTGGTAACATAGAGCCTGTCCCCACAGGTTGCCACACCATGAGGCCGGTCATATTTCCCGGTGTCAATTTCACTTATTTGTTTCCCGGATTTCATATCGAATACAGCAATCGTATGGCCACCGGGATCCTCAGATTCAATGCCCCTTACGCCCATTTCAGCGATATAGACCTTCTTCCTATCCGGGTCCAGGCAAATCTCATGAGGATAAGGCCTGGTTTTAATACTGGTCAGGCATTGCCCTGTTTTGACATCATAATAACCAAAAGATGCTTCCAGCTTATGCAGCACCAGCAGAATGTATTCGCTCATATCTGAAACTTCATTTCTTTTAACCTCCGGATAAAATCCTTGTCGCGATTTTCACGGATCCTGTCTTCTTTTTGCGACCAGTCGAACAGACCCTTTCCTGTTTTCATCCCCAGGTTCCCTCCTGAAACCAGCTTATCCAGGACAGGCATGACACCCGGGGTATCATCCAGGTCTTCATAAAGGTATCCCTGTATGTTTTTGACCAGGTCAAGGCCGACGGCATCCAGGTATTCCATGGGACCCAGGTTGGCGAATCTGGGACCGAAACTCATGTTCACCACCATATCGATGTCCTCAGGATCGCATACGCCTTCACTGATCAGGGCCAGGGCTTCCCGGTTCATGGCATGCATGAGGCGGTTGCCCAGGAATCCGAGTATCTCCTTGTGCATCAGCACGGGCTGGTTCCCTATCTTTTTCAGGATACCCATGGTAATTTTTATCACCTCCACCGAGGTGGCCTCGCTGCCACATACCTCAACCAGCGGTGCCAGGTAAGCAGGGTTCCAGAAATGGGTTACGATCAATCTTTCCCTGTGCATCAGTTTTTCTGACAGGGGCGTGGGTAACAGTGTCGATGTATTGGACGCCAGTATGGTCCCCGGCGAACAGATGTCCTCCAGCCTGGAAAACATTTGCTGTTTCAGTTCAAGTATCTCCGGGATGGCTTCGATCACTAACTGGGCATACGTGCCTGCTTTTTCCAGGTCTGATGTTACGCGGGTGTTGTCCATCGCTGCCTTGGCCTCATCATCATCCATGATTTCTTCCCGGACCAGGTCGGTGATATTGGTTTGCAGGTTTTTGCTTCCCTTTTCAGCAGATTTTTCATTCCGCCCCCAGATCGTCACCCTGTATCCGGCCCTGGCAAACTGCAGCGCAATTCCAGGTCCCATGTTGCCCGTCCCGAGTACTGTTACATTGTTAATATTTTCCATGATTATTGCTTGAAAAGTTAAATCATAAGGTTGAGCAACAAAGCGGATGCGAGACCCACGAATCCCACAATACTCTCCATGACCGTCCATATGGCGAATGTCTGCTTGATGCTTACATTGTAATATTCCTTGAACATCCAGAATCCGATGTCATTGAAATGGGAGAACAACAGGCTTCCTGACCCTGTGGCCAGGACCATCAATTCCGGCTTGATCCCCGAGGCAGAAACAATGGGCAGCAATACACCGGCTGCCGTCATGGTGGCTACGGTTGCCGATCCGACGGCCAGGCGGAGTATGGCAGCCACACAGAACCCGAGTATGAGGGGATTGAACTCAATCCCGGACGCTACATTCTTGATATATTCATTGACCCCACTGTCTTTCAGGACCTGGGAAAAAGCACCTCCGGCAGCAATGATCAGGATGATCATGGCAATGGCCCCCACGGATTTACCCATTGATTTCATCAGTTCAGGCATTTTCCTGCCCTGTTTCATCCCGAGTGTAAATAATCCGACCACAACTGCCATCATCAGTGCCATGTTCGGATCACTGAGAAATTTGACAACGTTCAGAAACCTTCCTGAAATCAGGGCAAATGATTCATTGCCCGAACGATCCAGGATAAATGCCTGGTAATCCACATCTTTCCCTATCAGGATATCTATCAGGGCACCCATCAGCATCAGCAGCACAGGCACGATGGCCGTGAACACACTGCGTCCCAGTCCAGGCAGTTGTTCTTTCTTGAAATGCTTCTCCCGGTATAATTCCTCCGGCGGGGAGACGTGCAGTTTCTTGAAAAAACGGGACAAAAGGATACCGGCCAGAAGACAGGCAGGTATGACCGGGGCCAGTCCATAAAGCAAGGTATGGTTCACATCAGCCCCATACACGAAGGATACATAGGTGGGTGCCGGGTGTGGCGGAAGGTAACCGTGGGCAATGGAGAGGGTGGCTGAAAGCGGGATCCCCAGATACATCAAGGGTAGCTTTGTGGTAGAGGAAAAGGTATATATCAGGGGGATCATTACCAGGAAGCTCGCATTGTACATCATGGGAAGTCCCACCAGAAATCCCGTGATAAGAATGGCATATTGTATGTTCTTGACACCGAAAAGATCCGTAAGCTTATAGGTAATGGTATGAGCCGCTCCGCTTTCCTCTATCAACTTGCCAAGCATGGCGCCGAAGGTCAGTATCAGGATGATATTTCCCATGGTCTGGCCGATTCCCCTGAGGACAGAGTCAAGGATTGCCAGCATGCCCATTTTGCTCAGGATGCCTACGATGAACGAGGTGATCAGCAAGGCAAAGAATGCATCCAGCTTGAACCACATCAGCAGGACAAGCATGACCACTATTCCCACACCTACTATCACCAATGGCATCTTACTTCGATTTTAATGCTACTATTTGGTTATTCAATAATACTTAATAAATCAGGTAAAGGAAAAAACCAAATCGATTTTTTTAAGAACTATAGTATCGGTTCCGGTAAAAATCCAGCGATTTTTCATAGATTAGTTTTTCCAATTAAAAGAAATATATAACATGAAACCATTGATATTTACACACCTGTTAGCCATCATAGCCATGATGAATGTTTATTCACAGGCTTTGGATTTCACCGCTGTCAAGGCTGAAGTTGATTTTTCCAGGACGCTCCAGGATTGGGATGGATTCGGTTTTAATTATGTGGAAACCGCCCATAGTGCAGATATGAACACATTCAGACAGGAATATGGGGGATTCAGCCTGCTGGGAGATAAGGAAAAACGGGAGATCATTGATATGGTTTTCGGGGAGGATGGACTTAAAGTAGGACTCGTTAAGATGTTCCTGGGTTCCCTTCACCAGACAGAGGCCGATGGTCCCTTTGACCACCGTTATACCACTGAGAACATGAGGTTTTTTGTGCGCGAGGGACTCAAAACCACACGTGCCCGGGGAGGTGACCTGCAGATCATCACCACCCTTTACGGTCCCCCTGGTTTCATGACCAAACAGAAAGTCCACCGGGGCCGCGACCTGGATCCTGAATTCAAGGATGCCATGGCAGATTACATGGTGGACTGGGTAAAATTCCTGCGCGAAGAAGAGAACTTTCCCGTGAAATATTTATCTCTGCACAATGAAGGGGAGGACTGGAGACGGTGGAACCAGCAGGGTTTTACAGACCATGCGGGACATGATTACAACCTGTTCTGGCCACCCGATCAGGTCATGGAATTTGTAAAGCTTATGCCCAAAAAGCTGGAGGAATCGGGATTGGGAGATGTGGGGATTACCCCGGGGGAAACCAGCAACTGGTTCCGTTTCGGGACCTGGGGTTACGTAGAGGCCTTTCTTTTAGATCCAGCGGCTTTGAAGGAACTGGATCTGGTCACCAGTCATGGTTTTTACAATGGGAGGTATGGCCGGTGGTTCGGAGAACATAAATCTGCCGGTATTGACAGGCTGCGTGTGGAAAGACCTGAGCTGCATGCCTGGGTAACCTCGACCAGCTGGAGCAGGATGGATGCATTCAATATTAAGGAGATGCACGGGAACATCTATACCGCAAAGGTCAATGCCATCATTCCGTGGGCAGGCATTCAGCGCCCCCCGCACTGGGTAGGA
>Ga0111175_1027_pt1 | contig 34913 bp, 30 predicted proteins | sample DeeMarSWOR324_28_FD_80228 | JGI IMG/M metagenome (GOLD analysis project Ga0111175, IMG submission 80228) | Bacteroides sp. SM23_62
TGTCAAGATTTATATTGTAGAACAACTTGGCCGGATTGGATTGAATTTTGTTATAATGCCGGCAGTATATTACTTTTATCAATCACATTAAAAAACCGATTCATGAAAATCACAAAAAGACAATTCATTTACCTGATCCTGCTGGTGGCCATTATAGCAGTGATCTCAGGCTGCGGCAGTTATAACCGCATGGTGGAGATGGATGAAGCCATAACCGGTCAATGGGCTCAAGTTGAAACGGCATACCAGCGCCGCGCAGATCTCATCCCCAACCTTGTTAACACCGTCAAGGGATATGCTGACTTTGAAAAAGAAACCCTGACACAGGTGATTGAGGCCAGGGCCAAAGCAACAAGCGTTACAGTCAACCCTGAGAACCTCGATGCACAGGCAATACAGCAATTCCAGAATGCCCAGGATGGATTGAGCTCTGCCCTTTCAAGGCTGATGGTTGTGGTTGAAAGATACCCCGACCTGAAAGCCAACCAGAACTTCCTGGACCTGCAGGCACAGCTTGAGGGTACAGAAAACCGCATCGCCGTTGAGCGGCGGAAATTCAATGATGCTACCCGCAACTATAATACCTTTATAAGGAGATTCCCGAAAAATATTGTCGCGGCGATATTCGGCTTTGACAAGAAAGGCTATTTCGAAGCAGCAGAAGGAAGCGAACAGGCACCCACGGTAGAATTTTAAGTCATGCAGCCCTCTCATTTTTTCAACAGTGATCAGAAAAACCTGATCAGGCAAGCCATCAGGGATGCCGAAATGGACACCTCGGGGGAGATCCGGGTCCACATAGAAAGGCGTTGCAAGGGAGACGTCCTTGACCGGGGAGCATACCTGTTTGAAAAGCTTGATATGCACAGGACAGCTAAAAGAAATGGCGTTTTATTCTACTTTGCCATCGATGACCACAAGTTTGCCATCCTCGGAGATGCAGGGATCAATGCGGTTACACCGGAAAATTTCTGGGACAATATCAAGGAGAAAATGCAGGAAGAATTCCAGGAGGGGCGGTTTGCTGAGGGACTTGAATGGGGGATCCGGGAGGCAGGTGAAAAGTTAAAGGAACATTTTCCTTACGAGGACGATGATAAAAATGAATTGCCCGACGATATTTCATTCGGGGATCAACAGGAGGTGAAATGAAAAAAGGGATCACCATCATATTGGCTGGCCTGTTTATGGCCGCCTCCGGCGCGGGACAGGACATCCCTGATCCCATGCAACCTCCCCGGATGGTCAATGACTTTTCCGGATTGCTCAATAATAATGACCGGGAACAACTGGAAAAGAAATTGCAGGATTTCTACTATGAAACTTCCACCCAGATTTATATCGTGATCCTGGATGATATCGCAGGATACGACATCGCCGATTTCACCATCCGGCTGGGGGATAAATGGGGGGTTGGGACAAAAGGCAAGGACAACGGGGCTGTCATCCTGCTGAACCCCTCACCGGACCGCAAACACGGGGATGTGCATATCGCTGCCGGTTACGGGCTGGAAGGGGCCGTACCGGATGCCATCGCCAACCGTATTGTCGATTTCGAGATGATCCCGCATTTCAAAGAGATGGATTATTACGGGGGATTAGAAGCTGCGACCAATACACTGATCGATCTTACCAGGGGTGAATATACTGCAGATGAATATATCAAACGAAACGAGCAGGCGGAATCTTCCATTATCCCCATCATTGTATTTATCTTTTTTGTGATCCTGTTATCCGGCATAGGCCGCGCAAGATCTGCAAGACAATATGCCATGGGGCACAATGTACCCTTCTGGCTGGCCCTTTTCCTTGCCAGCGGCGCAAGCAGGTCACATTCCGGCAGTTTTGGGAGCTTCCGCTCCGGAGGAGGCGGATTCGGCGGCGGATTCGGCGGCGGATTTGGCGGTGGTGGCGGAGGCAGTTTTGGCGGTGGTGGTGCCGGCGGGAGCTGGTAGAAAGACAAGGACACTTGAAAATGACAAGATATAAGTGCATCGTTTTATCCCTGCTGTTGACGGTGGGCGAAGCCGGGGTTGCCGGGCATGAGGTTGGTGGGGAAAGGGGTACGCGAAAGAATTCACTGAGGATTGTGTTCGCGGGAGATGTCATGGGGCATGATTCCCAGATCAATGCGGCATATATTGATTCTTCTGATTCCTATGATTATGAGAATTGTTTTTCGTACCTGAAACCTTTCCTGGAGAATGCTGACATTGCGGTGGCCAACCTGGAGGTTACCCTGGCGGGTCCGCCATACAAGGGCTACCCCCGTTTTTCCAGTCCCGATGCCCTGCTGGACGGCCTGATGAACGCAGGCTTCAATGAGCTTGTCAATGCCAACAACCATGCACTTGACAGGGGAAGCGCGGGACTCGTAAGAACACATGAAGTGGCGGACTGCAAAGGCATGATCCTGACCGGTTCCTTTATATCTTCCGGGCAACGGGAACAAACCTACCCCCTCATCCTGGAAAAGAATGATATCATGCTGGCCATGCTGAATTATACCTATGGCACCAATGGTCTGCAGGCAGATACCCCGAACATCGTTAATTATATCGATACCCTTATGATACGACGGGACATTGAGAAGGTGAAACTGGTCGAACCTGATTTTGTGATTGCCAGTATCCATTGGGGAAAAGAGTACGAGCGCCAGGAAGATACCCTGCAGCGTGAAATTGCCGGATTCCTGTTCAGACAGGGAGTAGATGTAATTATCGGTTCGCATCCACATGTAGTACAACCCGTTGAATTTGCACAGACCAATACAGGTTTTCATCATCTTGTTGTCTATTCGCTGGGGAATTTTGTTTCCAACCAGCGGGACAGGTATCGTGACGGTGGTATTATTTTCGGACTTGAACTGGAAAAAACGGACCGGACAAGGATCTCCGGATTTGATTACCTGCCCGTTTGGGTACATAAACCATTGCAGGGAGATAAGCGGGTATTCCGCCTGATTCCCGCCAGCCTGGCGGAGGAAGAAATCAGGGGAATGGGTTTTACCGAAACCGAATTATCCGGCTTCAGACAGTTTCATGACGATACCAGGGATCAACTGAAGAATGTACCTGAAAACAGGTTCTACGAAACAAACAGGTAGTCTTACTTTAATCTCCTGATGCCTAGTTTTGCTTTGTTCCCAATGCTGTTCTTATAGGCAGACCTGTTCATTTTCAGGCAGGTCTGGTAACTATCCAGTGCCTGCGCCGTATCACCCATTTCTTCATAGATCATCCCCAGATGAAGGGCAGCGTTGGAAGGGAAATACCAGGTGGAGCCCATCCCGGCCTCAATTACTTCATGATATTTTGAAATAGCTTCATCTTTGCCACCAAGAAGATCTGCGATCCGGGCCTGACGGTAGGTGTATTCCAGTGAATCCTTTCTGTTGGCCAGGTCACCCGGATTGATCTCCTGAAGGGTCTCGGAAGCACGCAGGTAAAATCCTCCATCAAAATATAACCTTGACCTTAACAGGATGGCATTGGGCATTACATCTTCACTTGCCTCCCTGAAGGCCTGTATGTCAGCATCCAGCATCATGTTCCCTTTTTCTATCACATTGGTCCTGGCTATGTGGTACGCTGAAGAATCACCTTCAAGGAAATGGTGCCAGCTGAGCTTATGCCAAGCTGTTTTTATGAAATAATCACCCCGGGTCCTGTCCAAAAAACGAATGAGTTGATCGCCGGCCCCCTTATCGGTACTGTTCAGTAAAGCTTCACCGTGCAGCAGATCGAGGTAGGCAAGGGCCCTTTCTCCCGGATCCTGCTCCCAGTCATTCAGCAATTCAATAACCTCCCGGCTGTGACCCGATTTTAGCGCATGATAAGCATGAAAGTACCTGTGCATGGTCAATGTGTCTTCAGCACAATCATCACCCTTTTCTCCTGTCTCCAGCCCTGTCATCTGGCGTGCATAAAGCAGGATCAGGCAGGATTCGAGTCTGTCCTGCCCGGATGTACCTTCATGGTATTCCGTGAGCTGTTCCAGGCCAAGCTGCATATCCCCCCTTATCCCGAATATTCTCATCAACCAATGGTACTCGGCCGGGGCTGCACCTGCAAACAGATTGAACAGGCCTTCAAGTTTGTCATTGAAAGGATCTCCCGGCCGGGCAGATTCAGCCTGCCGGTGGTATCGTTTGGCCACGTAGAAATTACGGGCAGCCCTGAAGTTGTCACCGTGGATTGCATTCAGGAAAGATGATTGAAGGTAAATGGCCGATATCAAATGCAGACGGTCTGACAGATGGCCATATTTCGATTGAATGGAATCCAGCCGGGCCATCGCTCCTGACAGGTATTGTTCATAGCCGGACATGTTCCCTGCAATCAGTACATCAAGAAATTCCAGGTAATTGCGAAGATATACAATGCCGGGGCCCATCTCAGGTCCTGCACTGTATTCATTGATCAGGCTTTCAGCTGATTCAAAATGAAGGCTGAGGATCTGCCCCAGTATGGTAGCATATATTTCTGAGGATAGGTGTTGTGAATTGGCCCTGCCCCCGGTCCCAAACATGACCAGGCAAATGGCGATATACCTTGTGAATTTTGCCAGCATAAAAAAAAGCTGTCATATCCGGGTATTACTTTATCGGATCGGACAGCCTGCACAAAATAATGCTTCCGGGTCTTATTCTTCCCTGTCAGTGTCAACAAGTATCCTTCCGCAATATTCGCAGACAATGATCTTTTTCCTGGAAGCGATATCCAATTGTCTTTGAGGCGGGATCTTGTTAAAACATCCACCACAGGCATCCCGTTCAACAGTCACAACTGCCAGTCCGTTCCTGGCATTGGCCCGGATCTTTTCATAGGCAGTGTAGAGCCTTGGTTCAATGATGCCCTCTATATCACTGCGTCTTTTGTCCAGCAGCTGCTCTTCCTTCTGGGTATCGGAGATTATCTCATCAAGCTCTGCCTTCTTATTATTGAGATCGCCCTTTCTTTCATCCAGTATCACGTTCGATTCATCGATGTGTTGTTCCTTCTCAGCAACCTGCTCGCTGAATTCTTTTTTTCTTTTTTCAGCCAGTTCAATCTCGAGTGTCTGAAATTCAATCTCTTTTGACAGGGAATCATATTCCCTGTTATTCCTCACATTGTTCTGCTGTTCTTCGTATTTCTTGATCAGGCTTTGGGCATTGGTTATCTCGTTGTTCTTCTTGGAAATCGCCTCCTGCAAGGATTTCACTTCCGCCTCAATATTACTGATCCTGGTTTCCAGCCCTTCAATCTCATCTTCCAGGTCCTGTACCTCAAGGGGCAGTTCACCGCGAAGTATTTTAATCTTATCTATCTCTGTATCAACTTGTTGTAATTCATATAGAGCCTTCAGTTTCTCCTTAACGGACATTTCGGCAACTTCGCCGATCTTTCCCTTTTCTGCAGCCATCTTAAAAATAATTTACTGGATTTGTATTCACCTCCGACAAATGAACTGCAAATTTAGGGAATTTTTTCGTAAGTAATTCATAAAAAATCTCTTTGGTGAACTGCTCACTTTCATAATGTCCAATATCGGCCACCAGGATCCTGCCATCTGCGTCGAAGAATTGGTGATACTTGAAATCCCCGCTGACGAAAGCATCTGCACCTGAAGCAATGGCACCGGACAGCAGGGAACTTCCGCTGCCGCCACAGAGAGCTACCCTTTTGATCTTCCTGTCAAGGAATCCGGTATGCCGGACCACAGGCGTGTTAAAGCGATTCTTGAGCAGCTGGAGAAATGACTGTTCATCGACAGGTTCTTGAAGTTCGCCAACGGCTCCGGAACCTGCCCGGTCATATTGGTTGGTCAGGGGATAAATATCATAGGCAACCTCTTCATACGGATGTGCCCTTATCAGGGACTGTATGATCCTGCCTTCTCTCTCTTTAGGGAAGATTGTCTCCACCCGTAATTCCGGTTCGGTATGCATGGTTCCTTTCTCCCCCACGAACGGATCACTGTCCTCAGATCCCCTGAAGGTCCCTTCTCCCGGAGCATTAAAGCTGCACATGTCATAGTTACCGATATGACCAGCACCGGCCTTGAAGATTTCCTGCCTTACCGGTGCAGCATGATCAACGGGCACGAAGAATACCAGTTTCCTCAATTGGTCTGCCATAGGAAGGAGTATGCGGGTATTTTTCAATGCCAGTCTTTCAGCTATTTTATGGTTGACACCGGTAAGCACGGAATCCAGATTGGTATGCGCGGTATATATTGACAGGTTATGGCGAATGGCCTTGATGACCAGCCGTTCTGTATAATTTGACCCGGTAAGTTTTTTAAGTCCACCGAAAATCAGTGGATGATGCGAGATGATCAGGTTGGCTTCCAGCCGAAGGGCCTCTTTAATCACCGTATCAGTAACATCAACACAGATCAATACGGCGGTTACTTCCTGGCCCGGATCACCGGTCTGAAGTCCGGCATTATCAAAGGATTCCTGATAGGCCAGTGGAGCAAAAGATTCAATATGATCGGTGATTCCCCTTACTTGCATCGAACAGATCAATGATCCATCTCTTCTTTGATCTCCAGCAGCATTTTGCGGATATTGTGCAGCTTTTGGATAACTTCCAGGTTATGTATGGCGTCGTCTTTGTTTTCTTTCATCTTCATCTGGGCACCCTTCAGGGTCATGCCCCGCTCCTTGACCAGGTGATAGATGATGTGAAAATTGTCGATATCCTCCTTGGTAAAAAGTCTGTTGCCCTTTTTATTCTTCTTGGGTTTGATGATTTCAAACTCCTTCTCCCAGAAACGAATCAAAGAGGTATTCACATCAAACATTCTCGCTACCTCACCAATACTGTAAAACAGTTTTTCTACCTTAGGTTCCTTATAGGGCATGGAAGGTGGAATAAATTTTATCTAAAATAGGAAAATTGGTTTTAAATATCAATAATAACTTCCATGCACGATGGTTGTGGTATCCTCAGGTATGGTGATCAGTCCTTTCTTATCAATATCCAGGGGGATTTCAGGGAAATCCGTCCGGGTGAGTTCCGTTAATTTGGATATGATCCTTTTGTGGGGATCAAGGCTCACTCCCCCGCTGCCGGGCTGGTAAACAGGGATGATCTCCCCCCTGATAAACCTTCCGGCCGGGGTCACCTGAACTTTCATAATGGGAGCGATGCCGTTGGGTCCCCTTAGGTTAAACCTCCCGTAGGTACAAAAATTTCCAAGGCTGTAAATGATGAACCTGTCCTTGTATATCTCAACGGCCCGGGTTACATGCGGCCCATGTCCGAAAACAATATCCGCTCCCGAGTCTATCACCCTGTGGGCGAAGGCATACACATTCCCCCTGCCTGCACCCAGGTATATTTCATTCTGTCGGGTTACATGCTGATGGTCAGCTCCTTCCGCTCCGCCATGAAAAGAAACAATGAGTATATCGCAGCGTTTCCTGAGTGAGTCGACCATCCATGCTGAAGCATCCAGGTCATCGAGACCGTAACAGCCAAGATTGGGAGCAAAGGCAATCAATCCGTAGCGGATCCCATCCTTGACAACAATCACGGCAGGAGAGGTATAGGAACCTGCGGAGGCTATACCGTGGCTTTCGAGTATCCATTCGGTTTGCAGATTCCCGGAGGCACCGAAATCATTGGCATGATTGTTGGCAATACTAACCATGTCAAATCCTCCGTCCACAAGACAGTGAACATATTGCTCAGGCATCCTGAATACGAAACACTTGGTGGTATCTTTGCATTTTTTGGGAATTCCCAGATCTCCCGCAAAGGTTCCTTCCAGGTTCCCGAAGGTGATATCTGCATCCCTTAGTACAGGGTATACATCATGTAAAAGAGGTTTACAGTCATTACCGGGAGGAAGGTATACGGCAGAGGGATAATCCGTCCCCATCATGATATCTCCCACGCCGATGACGGTTAATGTATCGAAGCGTTTAGCAGATGCATCCTGCCAGGCAGAAACATCGATCAGATACAAAATACAGCACAGGAATGAGAAAGTCTTAATCATAGCTTTGCCCGGGACGCATGGAAAGTACAATCATCCGGTCGTACTCCTCAGCAGTCAGATCTTCAAAATAGTAGTTAATAGGGTTGATCTTTTTCCCGTTGAGATGGACCTCATAATGCAGGTGTGGAGCTGTTGAGAGTCCTGTGCTGCCCACATACGCAATAACATCTCCCCGTTTCACTTTTTTCCCTTTCCAGAGATCATTGAATTCTTCAAGATGGGCGTAAAGTGTTTTATATCCAAAGCCATGGTCAATGACCACCTTGTTTCCATATCCTCTCCTGGATCGCTCCACAAGCTCTATGGTCCCATCAGCAGTAGCATATACTTCCGTCCCGGTAGGTGCTGTGAAATCCATCCCGTGATGAAATTTCCTGATCTTATAAATGGGGTGTATCCGGAAACCCCAGCCGGAGGCTGTCCTGGTCAGGTCCTTATTGGCAATAGGTTGGATCGCAGGCAGTGAGGATAATTGAAGCTCCCTGTTCTTGGCCATTTCTATTACCTCATCATAGGATTTGCTCTGGACATAGACCGCCTTGGTCAGCTCGTCAAGGCGTCTGGCTGTCTCGATGATCTTGTCTGAGTTATCATAACCCTCCAGGTTCTCGTAACGGTTTACCCCGCCAAATCCGGCGTCACGAACCGAATGCGGAATGGGATCTGCATTGAAAATGGTGCGGTAAATATTGTCATCCCTTTTTTCAATGTCTTCCAGTATGGTCTCCAGGCGGCCTATTTTCTCGTTCAGGATCTCAAACTGCTGATTCAGCTGGCTGTTTTCCCTTTTCAACATTTTCTCCCTTGGTGTGTCAAAAACAGAGGAGTAAAACACATTGAGCAGGATAGCGATCAACAGCAGGATCGAGAGGTAGGAAGCCAGGATCAGCAGCCTCTTTCTAAGGCTAGGCCTGATCTTGTCATAACTCAGTGATTCAGTATTGTAGCGGTATTTGGATTTGGCCATTCGTACTAGTTGTTCGCTGTCAAAAATAGGAAATAATTTCCTGGACAAAAAGCATCGGTTAATAACCTATCTTGAAAGGTTAATAATTTCTGAATATTCCCTGGGACTCAGATCTTCTGCGTAGTAGTGCTTGGGATTCTGGGGCCTGCCATTCTCCCTGACCTCGTAATGCAGGTGGGGACCGGTGGATTTACCGGAATCGCCGAGCGTGCCGATGACATTCCCCCGCTTGATTTTTTGTCCCACATGTACAAGGATTTCATCCAGGTGTCCATACCTGGTTGTATATCCGAAACCATGGTCAATGACCACCTCCTTGCCATACCCGTTCCTGGCTGCCCTGGTCCATTTCACCACACCATCACCGGTAGCGTAAACGGGGGTACCAATGGCCCCGGCGAAATCCACACCACGGTGCATGGCCCTGCGTTTATATATCGGATCTAATCTGTATCCAAACACGGAACTTATCCAGTAATAATCCTCCAGTGAGATCGGCTGTATGGATGGTTTGTGAACCATCAGATTGCTGTGCCTGTCAGCTTCTACAAGGAGGTCGCTGAAGGAACGGGACTGTATATCCATGCGAATACCGGTCAGATCAGCCCGCTTGTTCAGGTTCATCATAATGGCAGAACTCTCATAACCCTGCAGGTTACTGTAACGTTCGGCACCACCAAGACCGGCCTCCCGGATAGAATGGGGTATCGGGTCCAGTTCGAAAAACGAACGGTATATATGATCGTCCCAATGCTGAATCTCCAGCAGGATGGCTTCCAGTTCCTGGATCCTTTCCTCACAGGTCCGGTACCGCTCAAGGATTGTCTCCTTTGCTGCCAGTAATCTGGCTTCTTTAGGATTCGACAGATAATGATGGGATGAAAACCTGATAAGCAGGGAAATGGAAACCGCCACAAGCGCGTAAAGGGCATATCGTTTAAGTCGGGCCTTTAAGGTTGGTTTATGAGGCTCGAAACGATGCGATACGGGATTAAAATGAAATCGCTCTCTACTCATGCAATGCGATATTAGTCACGAAAATAATTATTCATGCAAATTCAAACAAATCTCTCTATAAAAAAACTAATTTTACAGCTGTTTGTCTAGAGCCTACAATGCAGATCATTAAACGAAAATTTTAAAGGAAGGTTACAATTAATTCATTCTATGGTTATGTCATCCAAGGAGATACGTCAGGCATTCCTGGATTTTTTTTCATCAAAGGGACACCAGATTGTTCCCTCTGCCCCCATGGTAATTCAGAATGATTCTACCTTGATGTTTACCAATGCGGGGATGAATCAATTTAAGGACGTATTTCTTGGTAATGAGCCCATTACACATAAGAGGATTGCTGATACCCAGAAATGCCTCAGGGTATCCGGCAAGCACAATGACCTGGAGGAAGTTGGCCATGATACCTACCATCATACCATGTTTGAAATGCTCGGAAACTGGTCATTCGGGGATTATTTTAAAAAAGAAGCCATCCAATGGGCTTGGGAATTCCTTACTGATGTATTGGGTATTGAGAAAGACAGACTTTATGCCACCGTTTTCAAGGGGGATAATGCCGATAAATTGGATATGGATGAAGAAGCATGGCAATACTGGCGCATGCATATATCCACGGATCATGTACTGAAGGGAACAAAAAAAGATAATTTCTGGGAAATGGGGGATACCGGACCCTGTGGGCCCTGTTCAGAGATCCATGTGGATATCAGGCCGGATCATGAACGCAGAAAAAAGGGGGGTGCTGAACTGGTCAATAAAGGCCACCCCCGGGTAATTGAGATATGGAACCTGGTTTTCATTCAATACAACAGAAAGGCAAACGGAGAACTGGAGATCCTGCCTGAAAAACATATTGATACGGGATTGGGACTGGAACGGCTGGCCATGGTGCTGCAAGGGAAGGATTCCAATTATGATACCGATATATTCCAATCATTGATCGGCGAAATTTCAAGTATTACATCCGCTAAATACGGTGCAGCAAAAGACACAGATATCGCCATGCGGGTAGTGGCTGATCATATTCGTGCGGTGAGTTTCTCCATTGCCGACGGTCAGCTCCCCTCAAATAACAAGGCCGGATATGTGATCAGGCGGATACTCCGCCGTGCTGTGAGATACGGATATACCTTCCTCGGACAGGATGATCCCTTCATGTATAAGCTCGTAGGAGTCCTGGTAAAGGAGATGGGAGAAACTTTTCCGGAGTTAAAGACCCAGCGCGAATTGGTTGAGAAGGTGATCAGGGAAGAAGAGGGCTCCTTTTTGAAAACCCTCGACAATGGAATACGCATGCTGGAAGGGTTGATCGCCGATGCCAAGGGGAAGGGACTATCTGCCATCGATGGCAGGTCTGCCTTCGTACTCTATGATACTTTTGGATTCCCGTTCGACCTGACCAGGCTGATCCTCAGGGAAAATGGCCTGGATGTAAGCCGGTCAGATTTTGAAAAGGGTATGGCCTCACAGAAGTCCCGCTCCAGGAAGGCAGCCTCCATAAGCCATGGGGACTGGAACGAAATCATGGATGCGGGATCAACGCGTTTCCTGGGTTATGATCAATTAACCGCCGAAATCAGGATCGCCAGGTACCGCAAAACCGAGGAAAAAAAACGAACCCGCTACCAGCTTGTATTTGATCAGACGCCATTTTATGCAGAGAGTGGGGGACAGATAGGTGATACCGGAATGATTGAGAAAGGTAATGAAAAGATCCAGATCCTGGATACACAGAAAGAGCATAACCTGATCCTTCATGTGACAGATAAGCTCCCGGCAGATCTCGAAGGTCCATTTATGGCCTCTGTCAATACGGAAAAAAGGTTACATACTGCTTACCACCACACATCCACCCACCTGCTCCACTATGCCCTGCGCAGTGTGCTCGGCAAGCATGTGGAACAGAAGGGATCATTGGTCCATCCGGATTATCTGAGGTTCGATTTCTCGCATTTTCAGAAAGTAGAGGACAGGCAGCTGGATCAGATCGAGAAACTGGTAAACCGTCTGATACGGGATGACCTTCCGCTGGAAGAAAGCCGGTCTGTTTCCATGAAAGATGCCGCTGATATGGGTGCCATTGCCTTCTTTGGTGAGAAATACGGCGAACAGGTACGGGTTATTAAATTTGGCGATTCGGTGGAATTGTGCGGGGGGATACACGTGAAGACCACAGGAAATATAGGTTTCCTGAAGATCGTAAAGGAAGGTGCCATTGCGGCTGGCATCCGCCGGATCGAAGCGGTGGCAGGACCTGCGGCAGAAAAGTATGTGGACCAGGGATTTGAAATACTGAAAAAGATAGAAGGTGCTCTCAAAACTACCAATATCCTGGCCACCATTGAAAAAACCCTGTCAGATAATGCAGAACTTAAGAAGCTGAAGGATGATCTCAGCAGGGACATCAGGGCAATTGCCCGTAAAAACCTGATCAGCAGGATCAGAAGAACCGGGCGTATAAACCTTATAGCAGAAGAGATCCCGATGAGGACTGCTGAAGATTTTAAAAGCCTTGCCTTCGAATTGAAGGATGAAGTGGAAAACCTGGTGCTTGTCCTCGGAGGCAATCTGGACGGGAAAGCACACCTGACCATTATGATCTCGGATCATCTGGTGAAAAAGCTGTCACTGGATGCCCGCAGGATGATCCGCGAAATATCTGCTGATATTCAGGGTGGCGGCGGGGGACAGGATTTCTATGCCACCGCAGGCGGCAAGCATCCCGGAGGCATACCAATGGCCATTGAAAAGATTGCAGCCATGCTTGAACAGGCACAGGCTGACGGCTTCTAGAAATCTTGCCTTACTGTCCGGTACGGGATTTCCCTAATAGGTACGGGTCATATTTTCTGGAACCACGATCGTATAATCAGCCTTCCCGGCAGCATTTTGTTCAAGACTGTCCGTGCTCTCCTGCAGCACGGTGGTTATGGTCCTGATCTTTAATCCCGGCTCCTGTTGCCTGATATACCATACAATCCCACCCGCATTGTCTGAATGATAGGCCCCGTTGAAATGCAGGAATTGTTGCCCGGTCGACCAGTTCTTTAAAATAAAATAACCCATGGTGGCATCCTTGATTGCCTGGGCCTTCGGAAGGTTTTCATTGACAGTGCCATGGCCCATCTGGCCCATCTCCAGCATGGCTTTGTATCCCGGCAGTTCCGGATCATATACAACCGGGAGGGGCGGAAGGTATTCCTTGGCTGCCGGTGAGAGCGAGTCAAGTCCCTCAAACCCCTTACGATAGACCAGGTTGGCATAACGACGCGGGACATTGGTGGCGATAAAAGGGATCTTGTGCTGAAAGGCAAATTGAAGCAGGGGTTTATAATCCGTTTTATGATTTTGCCATAACCTGGCCTCATCCTCAAATTTTGCTTCGGTGATCATGCCACCCAGGTATTCATCCAGCAACAGCTGATTATCGGCTTCAAGCATTTCTGCTCCGAGCACCAGTTGTTTTCCGCCCGAAGCATGAAGATCCCGGGTCAGTTCCCTTTGCAGCCAATGGGCAATAGGATTGTCATGAAGTTCCCCGAAGAAAATGATATCAGCATCTTCAAGTTGTCTGACCATTTTCGAATAGGGAATATCCTTCCCCTTCGGGTCATATATCCTGTATGCCGGTTTGTCGGCCACGAATGCCAGGCTCAATCCGGCCATTAAAAAGGGGATCAGCATATTTCTCATAATCAGTATATATTTAGTGAGAACACCGCTTACAAATATAGCTAACTCAAATTAATTCATATATTTGAGTAAACTAAACCAATAAGCACCAACAATGGAAATCACAAGGACATTCGATCTGCTCAATCTTTACCGTGAGAAGTACCGGATGGAAGATGCCCTGGCCGGAAAGGAAAAAGGCGTATGGGTCCGTTACTCATCCGACCAGTACGTTGCATATGCCAATCATGTCTCATATGGGCTTCTGGCACTGGGACTCAAAAAAGGAGATAAGGTTTGCACCATCTCGAATAACCGTCCCCAGTGGAACTTTATAGACATGGGCGTGGCCCAGGCAGGGATCATCCATGTTCCAGTGTATCCCACCATCAGCATGGAAGAATATGCATATATCCTGAAAGACTCGGAACCTTCGGTGATATTTCTTTCCGACAAAACCCTTTACGACAAGATCAAACCCATTGCCGATACCGTTGAATCGGTCCGGGAGGTCTATACCTTCAACGAGGTGGAGGGCGCCAAGAACTGGTCAGAGGTTGTGGAACTTGGCAAGAAATCAGCTGATAAATTCAAGGAAGAGCTGGAAAAAATCAAAGATTCCATTAAACCGGAGGACTTCTTCACCCTGTTATATACCTCCGGAACAACCGGGTTTCCAAAGGGTGTGCAATTGTGCCAGAACAATGTGGTTTCCAACTTCAAGGCCACGGCTGAAGTCCATCCCCTGGGCCATGGGGACAAGACCCTGTCCTTTCTGCCCATCAGCCATATCTATGAGCGCATGGTCAATTACCATTTCCAGTACCTGGGCATTGCCATCTACTATGCCGAGAATATGGGAACCATAGGCGATAACATGAAAGAGATTAAACCGGAGATCTTCCTGACCGTCCCGCGCCTGCTGGAACGGGTATACGACAGGATCATCGGGAAAGGCAAGGATCTTACCGGTATTAAAAAACGTATCTTTTTCTGGGCAGTAAACCTGGGACTCCGATTCGAACTGAACCGTAAAAATGGCTGGTTCTATCACCAGAAACTGAAAATTGCCGATAAACTGATTTTCTCAAAATGGCGTGAAGCCCTGGGTGGGAATGTCAAGATCATTGTTTCCGGAAGTGCAGCCCTGCAACCCAGGCTTGCGAGGGTTTTCTGGGCAGCTGGTTTCGCGGTACTCGAGGGATATGGCCTGACTGAAACGTCCCCTGTAATAGCTGTCAATAACCTGAACACGAATGAGATCATGCTCGGAACGGTAGGCCCGGTCATAGGCGGTGGTGTCGAGGTGAAAATTGCGGCGGATGGCGAGATCCTTTGCAAGGGTCCCAATGTCATGATGGGATATTACAAGCAGCCGGAACTTACCAGGGAGGTCCTGACCGAAGATGGTTGGTTCCATACTGGTGATATCGGTGAACTGATTGATGGTAAATTCCTGAAGATCACGGACCGCAAGAAGGAGATGTTTAAATTGTCGAGTGGCAAGTACATAGCACCCCAGCTCATTGAGAACAAACTGAAAGAATCCTTTTTTATCGAACAGGCCATGGTGGTGGGGGAAAATGAAAAATTTGCCTCTGCACTGATCTCCCCAAATTTCCCCTTCCTCCATGAGTGGGCATCCAGGCATAATATCAAATTCAGGGACAATCAAGAGTTGATTTGCCTGAAAGAGGTACAGGATCGCATTCAGCAGGAGGTCCAGGAACTGAACAAAGACCTCAGCGAACATGAAAGGATCAAAAGGATCCGGCTCGTGAAGGAGGAATGGAGTTCGGAAACCGGAGAGCTTTCACCAACCGCTAAACTGAAACGCCACAAGCTCTACGAAACTTACGATTCCTTGCTGGCAGAGATCTATTCGGTCGGCAAAGGAACCACTGACTTCAGCGAATAATCAGAAAAAGGGGATTGGATTTGGATATTAAAACAAGCAGCCTATAAATGATGGTTACCGCCATCATTTTCAGCTGAGGTTTTAATATCCAATCCCCTTTTTCTGATTATCATCATTCCGACAAAGGTTAGAAGGCCATTGAGGATCAGGAGCTCGAAACCGAATTGGTAGCCGTTGAACCAGGATTCGGAATGAGTACTGATGATGTATGATATCAAGGGTGAGGCAATGGCTATCACGGGAACCCAGTTGTCCCGGACCCTGAATTTTGTAAAAAGCCCGAAACTGTAGAAACCCAGCAACGGTCCGTAAGTATAGCCTGCGGCCGTGAAAATCGCACTGATCACGTTCTGGTTATTGATCATTTTAAAAACCAGGATAAAAGCCAGTAAGACAATCGAGAGGCCTATATGGACCATTTTTCTTAACCTTTGAAGGCGTTTTTCCGGTAGCCTGGCACCATTTAGGATATCCACCGTGAAGGAGGTTGTAAGGGAAGTCAGGGCACTGTCGGCACTCGAATATGCCGCAGCTACCAGCCCGATCATAAAGAAAATTGCCACCGCCGGGGTCAGGTAGCCCCTTGTTGCGATCAGGGGGAACAGATCATCAGACTGCGTGGGTAAAGGAATGGCGTTCCGGGCTGCAAAAATGAATAAAAGTGCGCCCAGTGAGAGGAAAAGGAACTTTACCGGGACCAGGGCGATACTCATCCAGAACATATTCTTCTGTGCATCCCTCAGATTCCTGCAGGATAAATTCTTTTGCATCATGTCCTGGTCAAGTCCGGTCATAACAATGGCTATAAATGCCCCGCTCAGAAATTGTTTGATAAAATGATGCCCTGCTTTCCAGTCCCGGAAAAAGAAAATCCTGCTGTATGCTGACTCACTTATCTCAAATGCCATTCCCCGCAGGTTCAGATCCAGCTCCTGCCCGATCAAGACCACGGTGACAATGACCGCCAGCAACATGAACAGTGTTTGCAGGGTGTCAGTCCAGATAATGGTCTTGATCCCTCCCCGGAAAGTATACAGCCAGATCAGCAGGATGGTGATCACTACGGTTGTCCAGAAAGGTATATTCCAGCTGCTGAAGATACTGATATGCAATACATTGGCAACCAGGAACAGGCGGAAAGAGGCACCGATAACCCGGGAAACCAGGAAAAAGGAGGCCCCAGTCTTGTAGGACCACCACCCGAAACGGCTTTCCAGGTAAGTATAGATGGAAGTCAGGTTCAGTTTATAGTACAGGGGCAATAATACCTGAATGATGATGAAATATCCCAACAGGTAACCCAGTACCATCTGCATGTAGGAAAACTGACTGTTCCCTACCCAACCCGGTACGGAAATGAAGGTAACCCCCGAAAGGGTTGCGCCTATCATTCCAAAGGCCACGATATACCAAGGCGATTTCCTGTTGCCTATAAAAAAAGAGGCATTGTCGGCATGGCGTCCGGTCAGCTGGGAAATGACCAGGATCAATCCAAAATAAAGCAGAATAACAGTCAGGACGAGAAATGAAGACATAATTCAGTGAGTTCCTTCCCTGGGGGAATCATTATACAAATAAATAAAAAAATTGCCTGATGTGGAATTTGGTGTTATTTTTGAAAAGTTCCTGAAACCTGATACGATGTCAGCATTCCACAATTATCCTTCAAAACTGTTGGAGCAGGCTGTCCGTGAGTTTGCTTCTCTGCCCGGCATTGGCAACAAGACGGCTCTCAGGCTGGTGCTGCACCTGCTGAAGCAGGATGAAGAAGATGTGGAAAATTTTGGGAACGCCATGATCGAACTTAAAAAGAACATCCATCACTGCAAGATCTGCCAGAATATATCCGACACAGAGCGCTGCCAGATCTGCTCGAATCCAAACCGCGCCCGGGAACAGGTCTGTGTCGTTGAAAACATCAGGGATGTAATGGCTATCGAGGGTACCAACCAGTATACCGGACTATACCATGTGCTCGGCGGGATCATTTCTCCGATTGATGGGGTGGGACCCGGTGACCTGACCATTGATCAACTCGAGCAACGTATCAAACAAGGCGGAACAGATGAGGTGATCCTGGCCCTCAGCACAACCATGGAAGGGGATACGACCAATTTTTACATTTATAAAAGGCTCCAGTCCTATCCAATCAGGATAACCACACTGGCCCGTGGGGTATCCATCGGTGACGAACTGGAATACGCAGATGAGATCACTCTGGGCCGATCGATCCTCGACAGAACACCTTTCGAGGTTAGTTTTTCCGGCAGAAAACAGGATCCCTCCTGAGCCGGATTTTTTGTTTCCGGAATCCATCTTAAATTTGTTGTTCACATTAATCTTCTGATCATGGAACTTATAAACAGCCAGTATGTAATTGACAGTATCCCTGTATGTGATCTCATTGAGAAGTACGGATCTCCCCTTTACGTCTATGATACATCCAGGATGGAGAAGCAGTACAGGCGCCTTGAAAAGGCTTTTGAAGGTTCCCGGATAAGGATTCATTATGCCTGTAAGGCACTGACCAATATGAATGTGCTCAGCTTTTTCAAGGGTCTTGGCAGCGGACTGGATGCGGTTTCCATTCAGGAGGTGATACTTGGACTCCGGGCAGGTTATGATCCCCAGGATATCCTGTATACACCCAACTGCGTATCTCTTGAGGAGATCAACGAGGCTGTGGACCTGGGGGTAAGGATCAATATAGACAGCATTTCCATACTCGAGCAATTCGGACATCAGCATGGGGGAAACGTCCCGATCTGCATACGTATCAACCCGCATATCATGGCAGGAGGGAACCAGAAGATATCTACCGGGCATATCGATTCAAAATTTGGTATCTCCATTTACCAGCTGCCACATGTGGAACGGATTATAGAGACCAATAAAATGAAGGTGGAAGGGATCCATATGCATACAGGATCAGACATCCTTGATGTGGATGTATTTCTTCGCGGTATTGAGATCCTGCTTGAATCATCCAGCCATTTCAAGGACCTGGACTACATCGACATCGGATCTGGTTTTAAAGTAGCCTACCGGGAAGGGGATAACTTCACCGATATTGAATCATTCGGGAAAAGCCTTTCGAAGCGTTTCAATAAGTTCAGCAGTGATTATGGTAAGGATCTGACCCTGATCTTTGAGCCGGGAAAATTCCTGGTCAGCGAGGCAGGTTATTTCATGGCCAGGGTCAATGTGATCAAGCAAACCACCGCGACTGTGTTCGCCGGACTTGACACAGGCATGAACCATTTCATCCGGCCCATGTTTTATGATGCCTATCACCAGATCATCAATGTGTCCAACCCAACAGGTAAAAAAACACGAATATATACTGTCGTAGGCTATATTTGTGAAACCGACACTTTTGGCTGGAACCGGAAAATTACAGAGATCGCCGAAGGAGACATCCTGGCTTTTAAAAATGCGGGAGCCTATTGCTATGCCATGTCATCCAATTACAATTCCAGGTACAGGCCGGCTGAGGTCTTGTTGCACAAACAGAGGGATTACCTGATCAGGAGAAGGGAAGAGATGGAGGACCTGACCCGCAATCAGGTTATACTTAAGGATATATTCTGATCGTTAGAAATATAATCCTTTAATTATTGGTCCCCGCCTATGGATCTGTCCATCATCATTGTCAACTACAACGTCAAGTACTTCCTGGAGCAGTGCCTGCACTCGGTGCAGCGTGCCAGCGGACACTTACAGACGGAGGTACATGTAGTTGACAATAATTCCGTAGACGGTTCCTGTGCAATGGTACAGGAAAAATTTCCGGAAGTAAACCTGATCCGCAACGATCAGAACCTTGGTTTTGCTGTGGCCAACAACCAGGCCATCAGAAAATCAACCGGAAGGTATGTTCTGCTGCTGAATCCGGATACGGTCATCGAGGAGGATACACTGACCAAATGTGTGGGATATATGGATGAACATCCGGATATCGGGGGACTCGGGGTCAAGATGATAGACGGGAAGGGTGATTTCCTTCCGGAATCAAAAAGAAGCCTGCCAACACCCAGGGTGGCTTTTTTCAAAATATTCGGACTTTCAAAGTTATTTCCCAGGTCCCGCATATTCGGGAGATACCACCTTGGTTATCTGGACAAGGAAAAGATCCACCCCGTCGAGATCCTGTCCGGGGCCTTCATGATGCTGCGCAAATCAGCACTGGACAAGGTCGGGCTGCTGGATGAGGATTTTTTCATGTACGGCGAAGATATTGATATGTCCTATCGCCTGCTGAGTGCGGGATACAAGAATATCTACTACCCGGAATCCACCATCATCCATTACAAGGGGGAAAGCACCAAAAAAGGTTCCCTGAACTACGTGCTCACCTTCTATAAGGCCATGATCAAATTTGCCCGTAAGCACTTTTCCAAAAAGATGGCCAAAAGCTATGCAGCCATCATTAACCTGGCTGTCTATTTCCGGGCGCTCCTGGCCGTGCTCAGGCGTTTTGTAAGAAATTTCTCCCTGCCGGTGTTCCAGGCCCTTCTGATCTATATAGGATTCTACCTGATCAAACCGGTGTGGGAGCTCTACAAATTCCAGGGCAATACCCAGTATCCCCGTGAATACATGACCATTGTTGTTCCTGTTTATATCCTGATCTGGCTGATATCCCTGTTTTTTTCAGGTGCCTATGACACACCTGTAAAACCCTCACGCATCTTCAAGGGGATTTTTACTGGGACACTGGTCATCCTTGTGATCTATGCCCTGCTCCCCGAATCCCTCCGTTTCTCCAGGGCCCTTTTGCTCATGGGAGCTGCCTGGGCCATGATATCCAGCTACCTGATCAGCCTTTTTTTCCATTTTTCCCGAATTACCGGTTTCAGGTTTGAGATGAAAAGAAACAAGAAAATAGTTATTATAGGGAAACACGATGAATCCAGGCGTGTGGAATCGATGTTTCAAAAAGCAGGGGCAAAAGGTCAGATCCTGGGATTTGTGAACCCCGAGGTGAAAGAGGATGACAGCTACCTGGGACATATTGGCCAGCTACAGGAAATCATCAAGATCAACCATATTGACGAGATTATTTTCTGTGCAAGAGATATTTCGTCGCAGGATATCATCCGCAAGATGATGCTTCTGACCAATGGCAGGGTAGAATACAAGATTGCCCCCCCTGAGAGCCTGTCCATCATTGGCAGCCATTCTATCAATACACCTGGCGATCTCTACCTCATTGATTTTGAATCGATAAATAAACCGGCAAACAGACGGAATAAAAAATTCTTCGATGTGGTGTCTTCCATTATCCTGATGGCAGGCACACCCATCCTGGTGTTCATGGTGAAGCATCCCGCACAGGCCCTGGTAAATATCTTCAGGGTGCTTACCGGAAGGTACTCCTGGGTTGGTTTTCACCCGGACCCGGAACACCTGAACCTGCCAACCATAAAGCCCGGTATCCTTTTCCCGTCTGATGCCCTGGGAAGTGAAAATGCCAGTGCAGCCACCCTGGCCAACCTGAATATGATGTACGTAAAGAATTACAGTGTATTTACCGACATCATGATCCTGCTTCGGAATATCCGTCAAATAGGAAGGAAAGATCCTGATTTATAAGTTTGCCCTGAAACTTTTTTATATTTTTATCCAAGTCTGATAGCGAAAATGGCACAGATCGAGATTATATTACCGGCCATGGGAGAAGGGATCATTGAAGCTGAGATCACCCGGTGGCTTGTCAGGGAGGGGGACCCCGTAGAGGTAGACACACCTGTGGTGGAAGTGGCGACGGACAAGGTGGATAGTGAGATACCATCTCCAGGCACCGGCATCATTCAAAAAATCCTGAGCGCTGAGGGAGATGTACCAAAAGTGGGCCAGGTCATAGCCCTCATCTGGACCGGAACAGCCACCGAGGATCAGTCCCCCGCAGACCTGAATGAGGATGATGCTGAAATACCGGCAGGGCAAGATACCTTGCAAGAGCATCAGAAAACTGACGGGCAGAAGGAACTAGAGACAAAAGCGGCCATCAGCCAGGTTTATGAAACAAGGAACCTTTCCTTTTATGCTTTCCTGTCACCGGTGATCCGGAAAATGGCAAGGGACCATAATGTTAGTCCCATGGAGCTGGAACAGGTCAGGGGAACAGGACTGGGAGGCCGGATCACCCGGGCAGACCTCCTGGCATACCTGGAGAACAGGGTACATGAAAATAAGGACATGACTGCCCGGCAGGATACTGTGGTTCCCGGAGCAACTTCAATCTCCGGGGAAACAGCGCCCGGAATTTCTGCCGGGACGAAGAGCAATGTGATCAGCCGGGAGCAGATTTATGGCTCTGGCGAATCAACCATTGAGGAAATGGACCGCATGCGAAAGCTCATTGCTGATCACATGGTTTATTCCAAGCAGACTGCCCCGCATGTTACCTCTTTCGTGGAATCGGATGTCACCGGAATGATCAGCTGGCGGGAGAAGGTCAAAGATGAATTCCTGCAAAAATACGATCAGAAGCTTACCATTACCACACTGATCCTGGAGGCCGTTGCCAAAACCCTGAGGGAATACCCCGGTATCAATGTTTCCATCGACGGCTATCAAATCATCCGCAAATCATCCATTAATATTGGCATGGCCACAGCCCTGCCTGGCGGGAACCTGATCGTTCCGGTTATCCGGCATGCGGATCAGCTGAATTTACCTGGACTGGCGGCTGCCGTGAATGACCTGGCCGACCGTGCACGTGCTGGTAAACTCCAGCCTGCAGAGATCCAGGGGGGTACATTCACGGTAACCAACCTCGGTAATTTCGGGAATATCGCAGGTACACCGGTAATTAACCAGCCTGAAGTAGCCATCCTGGCGGTTGGTGCCATTCAAAAAAAACCGGCAGTCATTGAAACACCACGGGGAGAAGCCATCGGGATCAGGCAAATGATGATCCTCTCCCTGGCATATGACCATCGAATCGTGGATGGTGCGCTGGGAGGTACCTTCCTGAAAAGCATTGGAAATGCCCTTCAAAATTTTGACCCTGTAAGAAGTATTTAACCATTCATCCCGCCCAGGCTTTGACTGAAAATCTAAGCCCATTCAACACTACCACACACACTGCCTGCTAAAAAAATGGTTATCAACAACCGGGGATCCCTTATAATTGGTTGTTCTTTCAGTTAAATTCTTAAATTTGTTAAATACCACTTTGATGTTCGAAATTATATGAAACCTCATTCCGTACTTCTGCTTGCTTTCTGCATGCTCTGTCAATACGGCTTAACCCAGCCCGAGGAGAATTTCCGGGAATTGTTTCTGTATGCTGAATCGGAGTTCCTTTTCGAGGAATATGCCGAGGCATTGCCAAACTATCTGCGCCTGAACAAACAATACCCGGATAATGACAACATCAACTATAAAATAGGGGTCTGTTACCTTAATGATCCCTATGAAAAAGACAAGGCTATCGCATTCCTTGAAAAAGCGGTCCAGAATATCAACCCGAAGTTCAAGGAGAACAGTTTTAAGGAAACAGGGGCCCCGCTGGAAGCTAATTTTTACCTTGGTAATGCCTACCGGATCAATGATCAGCTTGAGAAGGCCATTGAAACTTACGCTCATTTTAAGGACCAGGCCGATCCGGAACTGTATGACCTGGACCTGGTGAATGAACAGATCACAGCCTGCAAGAATGCGATGAATCTTAAAACCAGGCCTGTGGATATTGATATTGTAAATCTGGGTGACCGGGTAAATACGAGATTCTCGGATATTCAGCCGGTGATCTCCGGGGATGAAACCAGGCTGGTATACATTCAGAAACAGGCTTTCTTTGATGCCCTTGCCTTTTCGGAGAAGATTGACGGGGAATGGTCATTCCCAAGAATCCTGATGGAAGAGTTGCAGGTGGATGACGATGTCTACCCGACATCTCTTTCCTATGACGGAAATACACTGTTCATCTACCGGAATGATAATTTCACAGGCAACCTGTATACCAGTAATTATAAAGACGGCAGGTGGTCCTCCCTGACCAGGCTGAATGAAAACATCAACACAAAATACTGGGAATCTCATGCAAGCCTGAACAGGCAAGGAGACACATTGTATTTTACCAGTAACCGGAAAGGTGGATACGGTGGACTGGACATTTATTATTCAGTAAAAGGATCGAATAATGACTGGGGACAGGCGGTCAATATTGGACCAACCATCAACACCAAATACAACGAGGAGACACCCTTCCTTACCTCTGATGGCAAAACATTGTATTTCAGCTCTTACGGGCATTATAACATGGGGGGTTATGATGTGCTTTACACAACAAAGCTGTCAGATGGAAGCTGGGCCGTCCCTATCAATGCGGGTTTCCCGATCAATACCACGGACGATGATGTTTTCCTCAACCCGGTTCAAAATGGCGCTTTTGCCTATTTTCCACGCTACCGGGATGACGGCCTGGGACGTACCGATATTTACAGGCTTGAAATCTATTCAGAGACCCACCCGAGGAAATTCATGGTCAACGGAATGGTTGGCATGGCGGATGGAGCCCGCCTCACCAACCCTGTCCAAATCGCCGTTATCGAACATTATACACGGGACACTGTGGCCGTTACCTCCGTTGACCTGGCAACTGGTGCGTTCACTTTCATGGCTGCGGCCGGAACATATGACCTGCTGGTGGAAGGGGAGGATTATGAAACTGCCTCACGAAGTCTCGAAATACCCAAGGATTACCTGAAAAAGGAACTGGCTTTGACATCAGCCATCCTCCTTACACAGTCCAAACGCCTGATGGACATGCCACCCAAAATCTTGGATAAGATAAAAGTCAGGGATACAGTGATTTTTGTAAACTCAGGTGAACCCATTGAGATTCCGATGACACTTGAAAGAAATGCCGAACTGGATGTAGATATATATTACAACGGCAAACTCAACCGGTTTGAAACGCATAAGATCGAACGAAGGAGGTATGTTTATACATATGTCCCGGTGCCCGGTGAAAACCTGCTCAGGTTCAAGCTGACAGACAGGCAGGGTAACCTCAGTTTCAAGGATATTCGGGTAATTTATACCCCGGTTGTCCTCTCTGCTGAGGATCGTCTCGCACCGAAGGCGGCAGCCTTGGCTGCAACCATACTCCCTGAAGATGAACTCGAGGCATACAGGAAGAGGCTTGTCGAGAATGCTCATGGGGACCTCAAAAGTGTATTGCAGGACCTGGATCTCGCAGCTGCCGGCATCTCCTCGGTTGAGCAGCTGGTTAATCATCTCAAAGAGCAGGCCGCATCCCATGATTATACAGAAGATGATGTGGACAGGTTGATCGTGATCACCCCGTTTGACGAACTGGGATGGACGGAACACCTGTACCGAAAAATGACAGCCGCGGCAGAAGGTGACCTTAAAAAGGTACTGGAGGAATTAAACCTTGAGGAAGAAGGGATCATCAGGGAGGAACAGCTCGTAAATTACCTTAAAACCCGTGCAGCTGAAAATGAATATACATCCCAGGATGTCGACGACCTGATCCTTAAGGTCTTGCAGATCAAGTACCTGAGTGATTACCTTGCTCAGCTCATCAAAATCTGTCCGGATGACAGCCTGCGGATGGCATTGGAGAATATTGACCTTAACCATGCCGGCCTGACCAACCTGACGGAACTTTATGAACATGTGCTGGACAAGGCAGAAAGCGCTGGCTATGATAAAGGGTCAGCCAACAGGCTTTTCGCAGAACTCGCCCAGCATATGGACCTGCAGGGGTTGATTGGTCATCTGGCAGAAGAATCTTCCGGAGATTTGCAGCTATTGCTTATGGGACTGGATCCCGGAGCAGAGGGAATTGAAAATGCCTCGGACCTGATGACCTACCTGCTGGAGGCAGCCGGCAAGCATGATTATACACAGGAGGAGGTACTGAGGCTGCTGACGGATTACATCACCATGGAAGACCTGAAAGAGATCATTCAGATCCTTATCAGCATCTCCACGGGTGACCTCGAGGATGTGCTGATCAATCTTGACCCGGAGCGGGATGGTATCCATGACCTGGCAGACCTCTTCCATTATCTGCTGGATCAGGCGGCCAGCCATGATTATACGGAAGATGATGTGATCAAGCTCTTCCTGAACCTTCTGAAGATTCTTGAAGATGAATCACTGGCGGACGAACTTTCAGCCACCATCCCCCAGGATCTCGATACCGGGGCCCGTAAATACTGGTATATCTGGGTTGTGGGCGGTTTGCTGCTCATCATCATCATCATCTTTCTGGTTGCCCGGTACAGGAGAAGGTCCAGGGAAACCGGCCAGACCGTCTGATTCAGCTTACCTGTCAGACTTTTTATCCGGACCATTGATCCGGTGTATCTGCCATTCTGTCAATAGTATTGAAACAATTTTCAATTATTCCAATTAAGTTATAAATTTGTTATGCTACGGTTAAACCATCCATAGATGAAAAAATTACAGCCTTTCATTCTCCTCCTGTTCCTGCTGCCTGCTCAGATCTGTTCACAGGAATACCAGGAAATTCTGCGGAATATATTTTTCGATGCCGAGTATTTTCTCATGGAGGAATCATACCCTGATGCGCTTGTAGAGTATCAGAAACTTTATACACGGGGATATAAGGACAACGCAAATATTAACTACAGGATGGGGATATGTTACCTGAACATGCCAGGTGAAAAGGACAAGTCCATCCCCTACCTCACGAAAGCCGCCCAGAACACCACAACCCGTTACAGTGAAGGGATCTTCAGCGAATCCAAGGCCGACATAGACGTATTCCTGTACCTTGGGAATGCTTACCGGATCGTAAATGAACTTGACAGGGCCATTGATGCCTATAATAAGTACAAGGAACTGCTCGGAGAAAAAGATTCAGAAATGCTCGCCTATGCCGACCAGCAGATCACGGCCTGCAACAATGCCAGGACCGCCATGGAGACCCCGGTTTATTTTATCAGGGAGCATACCGGTGAAAGGATCAATGGCACCACATCAGATTATAATCCAGTTGTATCGCAGGATGAACAGGTGATGATCTATATGACACGCCTTAAATTCTATAATGCCATCAATATGGCCACAAAAGCGGACGGCGAATGGTCAGCCCCCATAAACCTCACGCCCCAGATCCAGTCTGATGGTGATCAGCATGTAAACTGCCTGAGCCTCGACGGGAAAGAAATGTACCTGAACAAGGAGGACAATTTCAACAGTGATATTTATTACAGCAAATTTGAAGGCAACCAGTGGCTCAAATCTGTGCCCCTGGGTAAACAGATCAATACAAAATACTGGGAATCACATGCCTGTATTTCCCCGGATGGGAAAGAGCTTCTGCTGACAAGCAACCGGAAAGACAGCTACGGCGGCATGGACATTTATGTATCCACGTTGAATGAGGATGGTGGATGGACAGAACCGGTCAACCTTGGGGATACCATCAATACTGAACTGAACGAGGATAATCCTTTTTTTTCAGCAGATGGAAAGCGTCTCTATTTCTCCTCTCAGGGTCATTACAATATCGGCGGATATGATATATTTTATGCTGACAGACAGGCTGACGGAAGCTGGGGCAAACCCGTCAACCTGGGCTATCCGCTGAACACCACCGATGATGACCTGTTCTTTATGCCCCTGGGTGACGGGAAACTTGCCTACCAGGCCATATTTGATGATGAAAACATCGGTTCAAGGGATATTTACCGTTCCCGTCGATACAACACCGGTGGAAGTCCCAGAAGAACCCGCCAGGATCTATGTACTCAGCCCTGTCTACTTTGGCTTCGATAAATACACCGTTATCGGGGAAACAAGAACCACACTCAATGAGGTAAGAGTGGCTATGGAAGCGGTTCCAGAGCTTAAGATCGAAGCCGTTGGACATACCGACAGCAAGGGTTCCGACACCTATAATATGGGCCTGTCAAGAAGACGCGCGGAAAGTGTGGTTGAATTCCTTGTCAAGAGCGGGATAGATGCGGCAAGAATCAAGTCTTCCGGGATGGGAGAGACAGCTCCGGTAGCCAGGAATACAAATCCCAACGGATCAGACAGTCCCGAGGGCCGCAAACTGAACCGGAGGGTGGAATTCCGTATCCTTACCCCCGATTTACCCAATGTAGAGGTAGCCGTGATCGAGGTACCGGCCGAATTGCATAAATAACCCATCGGCAACCTTTTCTCCCATTTCAATGTATAAGACCATATGGCTGACCCGGCATCAATCCGCGGCAATGTAATTTTTTTTATATTTATTAAGGATAAAATCCACACAGAATGAAAGGTTATGCCCTAAATCTGGTCATTTTGACAGTACTTCTCCTGTCGAATCATACCCTTTTTGCTCAGGCTGTTACAGACCCGGAGGAATTGTTTTCCGAAGGGGAGTATTTCTTCCTCTCTGAGGAGTTTGAAGAAGCACTTTATTATTACCTTCAGCTCGTGGAGGCGTTTCCCGGTCATGCCAATTTCAACTGGAAGGTTGGCAATACTTACCTGCAGATACCGGGACAGGAATTCCTGGCCATTCCATACCTTGAAAAGGCAATCACCAAAACCAGCATCAAATACAAAAAACGGAAATTCAAGGAAAAGAATGCACCGCATGAGGCCTGGTTCCGGCTCGGGAATGCATACAGGCATAACAATGAGCTGGACAAGGCCCTTGAAACCTATGAAATTTTCCTCAAGGATTATGAAGGCAATTATAACCTCAGAATTGTGGAAACAGAGATCGCATCCTGTAACCGGGCCAAGATCATTCGGGATGATCCAGTGAATGCCAGTTTCACAAAAGTTCCGAGCCCGGTGAACAGCTCCTCCGATAATACCCATGCCGTCATATCGGGAGATGGCAATACCATGATCTTTGTAACAGAGCTGAAATTCTATGATGCCATCCACCTGTCAAAAAAAACAGACGGGGGATGGACCCCTCCGGACGTACTGAATCCCCAGGTTGGCTCGGATGGGGATTTCTATCCCACTGCCCTCTCATCTGACGGAAAGGAATTATATATGGTCAGGCGCGTGGAAGGGAATAACGATCTCTATGTCAGTACCCTGGGCGAGAGTTTCTGGAGCAAGGCCATACCACTGAACAGTAATATCAACACACGCGCCCATGAAACCCACGCCAGCCTCTCAAATGACGGTTATACCCTGTTTTTCACAAGTGCCAGAAGAGGCGGTAACGGCAACCTGGATATTTACCGGTCGGAAAGAAAACCGGGTGGTGATTGGGGGGAGGCCGTCAACCTGGGACCCCTGATCAATACACCGGAAGATGAAGATGCACCCTTCCTGACCGCTGATGGGAAGCGGTTGATATTCTGCTCCAAAGGGCATTTCAACATGGGCGGTTACGATATCTTCTACAGCGATCTGGCATCGAATGGCAATTGGACAGATCCGGTCAACATTGGATATCCCATCAATACCACCGGTGATGATCTTTTCTTCCATCCCATTGGAAACGGTTTGCAGGGATATATGTCAAAGGTCGACAGGGACGGACCACTGACTTATGATATTTACCATGTGGAGATCCTGGACAGGGAAGTCATTCATCCAGATAACGATCTGCCTGTATTCAACAGGGATTTCATCATAAAACTCTACCGGCCTGAGACCGGTGATACACTCTTCCTGCATTACAATAAGGCACAGGATGTAATAAAATCCAGTGATCCATCCTACAGGATCATCGTTGATGAAGGGAAATAGACTATCCTTTGAGACATATGAATCCCTTATCCGGAAAAAATATCAGGCTCAGGGCCATTGAACCCACCGACCTGGACATCATTTATGAATGGGAGAACGATCCCGGGAACTGGTTGATCAGCAATACCATCACCCCTTTTTCTAAGCATGTCCTTGCCAAGTATATCGAGCATGCCCATAAGGATATCCATGAGGCCAGACAGCTCAGGCTGATGATCGACATGATGGATGATTCAGGTGTGCCGAAGGAGACAATCGGAACCGTGGACCTGTTTGATTTTGATCCGGTCCATCAAAGGGCTGGTATAGGCATTTTGATCGCCAACCAGGAAAACAGGATGAAAGGTTTCGCGTATGAATCACTTTCCATTATGATCCGGTATGCTTTTGAAACCCTCCACCTCCATCAGCTTTACAGTAATATCTCACATGATAACCAGGCCAGCCTGAATTTATTCAAAAAGCTTGGATTCATTGAAATCGGGATCAAGCGGGACTGGCTTCGAGGCAGTAAGGGGTGGCTGGATGTCTACCTCCTCCAGCTGGTTCGTCCCGGGTAACATCACACAGCTGACCAATCCGGGATAAAATCGGTAAACTGGTAATTGCCCTCATGTTCAACATACCGGCAGCAATAGTGTTTGATCCCGTTGGTAACGATCAACCATGGAACATGATGGGTCAGGTTGTATAAACCAATCTGGTCAAACACATTCCTGGTAATGGGTACTGATGGAGCCTTACATTCCACAAGCACCACAGGATCACCCAGGTTGTTGTATACCAGGATGTCGGTCCGCTTTTGCATTTTATTAAAACTGAACTGCTGTTCTACCGTGATCAGCGATGCGGGAAATCCTTTTTCGCTGACCAGGTAACGGATAAAATTTTGTCGGACCCATTCCTCGGGTGTCAGCACAATATATTTCTTGCGGATGGCATCAAAAATATAATTTCTCCCGGCTTCCGATTTCACAGAAAAGGAATAAGTTGGTAAATTTAGAGTTTCCATTTTTGCCTGTTAAACTGGAAAGGGCTGCAACAAAAATAATAAGAAGAGACGGAAGGAGGATGCCATGAAGACAAAAAAAGAGATTGTTGAGAACTGGCTGACCCGTTATACCGGGCAGCGACTGGATGGTTTTGGAGCCTATGTGCTGCTGACTAACTTTGATCATTATCTTGAACTGTTTTGCCAGTTCCAGGGGACCACTGTCATTGATCCTTCAAAGCATATGCCCTGTGCTACTTCGGAGGGCATTACCATGATCAATTTTGGCATGGGCAGTGCCAATGCAGCCACCATCATGGACTTGCTCAGCGCCATACACCCCAAAGCAGTCCTGTTCCTTGGGAAATGCGGGGGACTGAAAAAGAAAAACAAGCTCGGCGATCTGATCCTTCCCATTGCTGCCATCCGGAATGAGGGTACATCGGATGATTACCTTCCCCCCGAGGTACCAGCATTGCCCGCGTTCAGCCTGCAACGGGCCGTATCCTCCACCATCCGGAGCCATGAAAAGGATTATTGGACTGGCACGGTTTTTACCACCAATCGCCGTGTCTGGGAGCATGATGATGATTTTAAAGATTACCTTGTCACAACTCGTTCCATGGCCATAGATATGGAAACAGCCACCATATTTACCGTGGGCTTCGCCAACGAGATCCCCACAGGGGCATTGCTCCTCGTCTCAGATCAACCCATGATTTCCACCGGTATCAAGACCATTGAAAGCGACAAAACAGTCACCCGGAATTATGTCGATGATCATCTCAGGATTGGCATTGATTCACTGAAGGAATTAAAAGAAGAAGGTCATTCTGTCAAACATCTCCGTTTCTAATATCCGGTATATGACCTTCGAAGAGATCCTTAAACAGCTGAAAGAGAAAAATTACAGGCCCATCTATTTCCTGATGGGTGAAGAGCCCTATTTCATTGACAGGATCACAGATTATATCGCCGATCATGTGCTGACAGAGGAAGAAAAAACTTTCAACCAGATCATCTTATATGGAAAGGACACCGATATCCCGACCATCATCAATACCGCCAGGCGATTCCCCATGATGGCCAGCCGGCAGGTGGTAATCGTCAGGGAAGCACAGAGCCTCGAAAAGATCGAGGACCTGATCCACTATGTTGATCATCCCCTTGAATCCACCATCCTGGTGATCAATTACAAGTATAAAAAACTGGACAAACGCAAAAAACTGTTCAAAGCCCTCGAAAAAAACAGTATCCTGTTCGAATCCAAGAGATTGTATGATGATAAGATCCCTCCATGGATAAACAGTTACCTGCGATCCAGGGGTAAAGAGATCGAACCCAAGGCTGCCGTGATATTAACAGAATACCTTGGAAGTGACCTGGGCAAGATTGCCAATGAGCTGGAAAAACTGATCATCGTCCTGAAAGCGGAACAGGATATGATCACGCCGGCAGACATTGAGAGGAATATCGGGATCAGCAAAGACTACAATAATTTCGAATTGAATAATGCCCTGGCACGGCGGGATGTATTAAAAGCCAACAGGATCGCCCGGTATTTTGGTGCCAATCAGAAAAACCACCCGCTGGCCCTGACCATAACATCCATTTACTTCTTTTTCAGCAAGGTCCTGAGGTACCATTTCCTGCCCGATAAATCTTCCCGGAATGTCGCATCGGCATTGAAGATCGAACCATTTTTCATCCGGGAATATGAAACGGCTGCAAGGAACTATAACACCCCAAAAACTGTTCAGATCATATCCCTCCTGAGGGAATATGACCTGAAATCCAAGGGTTTTGGCAATGTCTCCGCTGTCCCCGGCGATTTATTAAAAGAATTGATTTACAAAATAATACACTAACATGACGCTCATCATCATCATCGTAACACTGATCATATCCGTAATCGCTTTCTACAGCGATGAAGTCATGTCAAAAATGATGCTGAACCCTTACCAGGTTTACCATAAAAAGGAATGGTACCGCATGATCACCCATGGCTTCCTTCATGCAGACTGGACACATTTGATCATCAATATGATCGTCCTGTATTCCTTCGGTTCAAACGTAGAGGCCTGGTTCAGGAAACTGAAGATGGCTGGTTATATTGACAGTGTGGCTGTTACTTACAGCCTGTTGTATTTCGGTGGCATTATCATTTCTTCCATGATCACCCTCTTCAGGCACAGGAATAACCGCTGGTACAATTCAGTCGGGGCATCAGGGGCAGTATCCGCCATCATCTTTACGAGTATTTTCTTCAATCCACTCGACAGGCTGTATTTCTTCGCAGTCATACCCATACCCGGCATTGTCTTCGCGATACTATACCTGGTGTACAGCAGCTACATGAGCAGGCGCAGCAGGGATAACATCAATCATGATGCACACCTCCTCGGTGCGGTATATGGATTCGCTTTCCCATTTTTAATCGATTTTGACCTGATATCCCATTTTCTTCAGGGCCTGTCGGTATTTTGATGTACAAAATGCAAAAGAACGGGAGATTTTGCTGGCTGGACGGGTTTTTCCACAGGGAAATTGAGACCCCCATTGATTCCAGGCTGTTCCATACCGGGATTGTGGTCACGGAGGAGATCCGGACGCGGGGTACCCGGATGGCTTTTTTTTACGAACACTACGAATACCTTCAATCACGATTGAACATCCTCAGGATCACCCTTCCGGATATCCTGACAGTGGAAGAGATGCATGAGCATGCAATCCGACTGGTCAACAAGAACAGGTATTTCGGGGGAAATCGTCTGCGCATTACCATTATTCATGATCCGGGATTCCCTGCAGGTACAAACCATTGCCTGATGCAATGCACACCCCTTGAACATCCTTCCTATATACTTAACCGGAAGGGATATGTACTTGGACTCTTTGACGATCTGAATATCCCGCTTGACCGGCTCACCGGCAAGTTTGCCCGTCCCCCCCTGCATGATTTTTTTGCCCGGCGCTTCATAGCTGCCAAGAGATTGGATGATTGCATCCTATTCAATCAGCAGGGACATATTGTCTGCAGCATCTATTCGACCATCTTTTTCAGGATCAAAGATAAAATTCATACACCCCCGACAAAGGACGGATCCCCTGCATCGGTAATGAGGGACCAGGTAATGTGGATGCTTACGGATGCCGGAGATCCGGTAAATGAGAAATTATCGCTCAGGGCCATTGATATCGAAAATGCCGATGAGATCATCCTGGCAAATGAAACGGACGGGATCAGGTGGGTTGTGGCGGTGGACCGGTACAGGTATTTCAACCATACCGGTGCCGGGTTGATACGCATGCTGAATGAAAAAGCTTTCGGGAACGGTTAATTAAGGCCGGGATTTTCAGGGAAATTAACCCAGGTTTTGTATTTATCACCTGATTTTTTAAGGATATCCTTCCAGAGGTTATGGTCAGGCCCCTTCATGATCTGTTCTGCGTTCATTTCTGAGACCAGCCAGGCATTTTCAGATAGCTCATTGTCCAGCTGATTCGGGGACCAGCCCGCATAACCCAGGAAGAACCTGATCTCATGGCCCTTGATCTTGCCAGCGGTGATCATTTCCTTCACGACTTCAAAATCCCCGCCCCAGAACAGGTTTTCAAGTACCTGGACTGAATTGGGGATGGCCGGGCCAACCGTATGTATGTAATGAACGGTGTTGGTATTAACCGGCCCTCCAATGGATATCTCTGATTCTATATCGGGGAAGTCTGACAATACATCATTGACAGAGAGGTCAACGGGTTTATTCAACACAAATCCTACAGAGCCTTCCTTCGTGTGTTCGGTAAGCAGTACGACCGAACGCCGGAAATAGGTGTCGTTCAGGAAGGGTTCTGATATGAGTACCCTGCCCTGCTTGGCAACCTTGTTGTTTTCTATGCTAAAAAAATCAATATCCAGTTCCATTTGTGCTGAATATTTGAGTGCAATATATCCAAATATTTAACAAATATAATAATCAGGGCAAAGGTTTTTTATAATTCACCGGAAATTTATAGTGAATGATCCTCTCAGATCCATTAAATTCTTTTACTATCTTTCCGCTTTGATTTTCACTGCAATTAATGGATGAAGTAAAGAAGAGGCCTACCCTGCTCCAGGCATTTATCCCCATAGTCTGCCTGATATTCCTGCTGTCACTGAACGTTTTCATTTATGGGGAAGACACCCTGTCCGGGGCCAACCAGATCGCCCTTCTCCTGTCGGCGGCCATCGCCGGGATCATTGCCATACGCCTGAAGCTTACCTGGACAGCGATCCTGTCCCGGATCGTCTCGAGCATCGGTTCCGCCATGCCATCCATACTGATCCTGCTGCTGATCGGATCGCTGGCGGGAACCTGGATGATCAGCGGGGTTGTCCCTGCCATGATCTACTATGGCCTGAAGATCATTCACCCGAGCATATTCCTTTTTGCAGCCGTAGTTACCTGCAGTATCGTTTCCCTGGCCACCGGAAGTGCCTGGTCTACCATTGCCACCGTGGGTATCGCATTACTGGGCATCGGACAGGCCCTGGGCATACCTGTGGGACTCGTTGCCGGGGCGGTTATTTCCGGGGCCTATTTCGGGGATAAGATGTCTCCCCTCTCGGACACAACCAACCTGGC
>Ga0111175_1014_pt1 | contig 32960 bp, 29 predicted proteins | sample DeeMarSWOR324_28_FD_80228 | JGI IMG/M metagenome (GOLD analysis project Ga0111175, IMG submission 80228) | Bacteroides sp. SM23_62
AAATCCGATGCTAAACATGAAAAGTCTGACTGCTGGAAAGTATACAGCCTGGTGACGGATCATTACCAGCCGAATCCAAACCGTTTGAGGGACTGGATCTCCGTACCAAAGTCAAACGGCTATGAATCACTGCATACAACTGTTGTGGTTCCCGGAGGTAGATGGGTTGAGGTCCAGATCCGGACTGAAAGGATGAATGAAGTGGCCGAGAAAGGCCTTGCTGCACACTGGAAGTACAAGGGTGGATCAGACCAAACCGACACTGAACAGTGGCTGAACAGGGTCAGGGAAATGCTTGAAAATCCGGAACCTGATGCAGGGGATATCATCGACGACTTTAAACTGAGCATATACAATAAGGAGATTTTTGTATTTACACCCAAGGGAGATCTTAAAAAATTCCCGGCAGGTGCAACGGTACTGGATTTTGCATTTGATGTTCACAGCCAGGTCGGAATGACCTGTATGGGTGCCAAGATCAACGGTCGAAGCGTACCTATCAGGCATAAATTATCCAATGGTGACAAGGTAGAGATAATTACTTCCAAGGGACAACGGCCCAAGCAGGACTGGCTTCAGTATGTGGTTACCTCAAAGGCCAAGTCCAAGATCAAGCAGGCCCTGCAGGAGACCAAACTGGCCGAGGCAGAAGAAGGGAGAGAAATGCTGAAACGAAGGTTCCGTAACTGGAAACTTGAGTTTGAGGATGTGAATATCAACAAGCTGCTCCGGCATTACAGGCTGAAGACAGCCACCGACCTTTACCACCTGGTGGCCATTGAAAAGATTGACCTTCTGGAGATAAAGGATATCCTGCAGGAAAAGGATAAGGCTCCGGTCCCCGGAAAATCCACTGAAATCGGAGCACATGATGTGGACAAGCTCATGTCTTCAGGTCTGAAGCAGGATGATTACCTGATCATAGATAAATCCCTCGATAAACTGGACTACCGGCTTGGCAAGTGCTGTAACCCGATCTATGGTGATGAGATCTTCGGTTTTGTCACCGTCAGCACGGGCATCACCATCCATCGTGTCAATTGTCCGAATGCCGCCCAGCTGATATCCAGGCATGGCTACCGTGTGGTCAAGGCTCAGTGGGCCGTTACAGGAGCAGATATCTACCTGCCGGCAACCATCCGGGTGACCGGACTCGACGATATCGGGATCCTGAGTAAGATCTCGGATGTTATTTCCAAAGACCTTCGTGTAAATATGCGTTCCGTCTCCATTGATTCAACGGAAGGGATGTTTGAAGGTACCATTACCCTGTTTGTCAAGGATACCAGGCATCTTGATGTATTGATCAAAAACCTGGCCAGGCTCAAGGGGGTGCTGAGTGTTTCCAGGATGGAGCTTTAGGCATCCCGGCCTGATTCCCGGCACAGGTTGTTTAGAGAGCCATTCAGAATAATCATAAGAATTTGATATATTTGATACCATATTTTCTGCGTTAATATCTTATGCGATCAATACTGTTTACCGGACTCCTGATATTGCCTTTGCTGGGCCCAGCCCAGGAATCAGAAGGAGACGTTCTTCTTTTACGGCAACTTAATGAGGATCAGGAAGTATTGACCGTACCTGAATTGAAGACAGCGGTAAGGGACAGGATTGATTTCGGACTTGAAGCTGGAGCTGCTTTTACCACTTTTGGCAGACATGGTTCCATGTTCAGTTCATATCTTGCCCCTGAAATCCGTTACCAGGCGACCCCGCGTGTTCATTTCAGTGCAGGGGTCATTTTTTCCACCGGCTTTATACCGGGTGCAGGTTTGGACGGCATTGGCCTGGCTGGCATCGGACAAGGTGGAACTGCCGGGAGCCATTTTAACCGGTTCCTTGTTTTTGCCGAAGGGACATACCGCGTAAATCAGCGATTATCCATTGGTGGAATGGTGGTGAAAGAGTTGGACAATAACCTTTACAGGCAGATAAATGCTTTTCAGAGAAATTCCGGTTTTCAGTCAATGGGTATGAGCGTGAACTATAAAATCACTGACAATATAAATATAGGGGCCCGGATCAATGTTACGGAGGGCCGGCCGTATTATTACACCGATCCCACCAATCCTTTCATCCGACGTTCCATCTTCAGTCCGGGCTGGTAAGCATATAACCACCTTATGAACCTGATTATCATTGCCCTTGCGCCTGTTTTTCTCATTGCCATCTATATCTACATCAGGGATAAATATGAGCGGGAGCCTGTCCGATTACTGCTGATATCCCTGGTTGTTGGTTGTGTCATTACCATTCCGATCATATATGTTGAGGGACTTCTATCTGTCTATGGCCGGGATTTCATGGGACTTGCTTCGGCTGCCTGGAATGCCTTCGTAGTGGCTGCTGTTACAGAGGAGCTATTCAAATTGATAGCTCTGTACCTGCTGATCTGGAGAAACCGGCATTTTAATGAAAAATTTGACGGAATTGTTTATGCATGCTTTATTTCACTTGGTTTTGCCGGTATTGAAAACATCCTATATATTACTGATGGTGGAATAAGTGTGGGCATTACCAGGGCATTTACGGCCATCCCGGCGCATGCCCTGTTCGGGGTCATGATGGGTTACCAGTTCGGACTGGCCAGGTTTTATCCGAAAGAGTGCTCCTGGCGACTCTTCCTTGCTTTGCTGATCCCCATCCTGCTGCATGGAATCTATGATTTCATCCTCATGTCAGGCCATTCTTTCCTGCTATTCGCATTCGTCCCGTATCTTATATTCCTGTGGCTTTTCGGATTTCGCAGGATACGTCAACTTTCTGATCGATCCATCTACCGCGGGTTCAGGCACGGATAACCAGTGCCGCCACCTTCAACATTTAAATATGGCTGGATTGGCTGATAAATAAAAATTGTTTCGTAATTTCAGGACCATTATGATTGAAACCCAAAACCGGAATCGCGCGGAATCCTGATGAATAGACACCTGCTCTTTTTACTTTCTCTTGTTATCCATAATTTCTTACCCGCAAGCAGTCAGATTCCTGAACGTGGAATAATGCTTCCCATATCAGAACAAGATGCCAGTGACCTGGAATTCGGGTATAGTGGTACCAATTATCTTACTGTTAATTATGATCATATGTTCTATCTGAAACCTGAAAGATTCGGACCTGCAGTATTGCTCCGGGCGGGACTGGGGGATGGTTTCACGCCCGGATATGGAATAATTGTGGTGACGGAGGCAGCGTATACTACAGGTTACCTGACATTTGTCGAATTGGGGGCTGGCTATAACGGGCGGACATATGGAGGCAGGTGGCAAAACCTGCCTTATTTCCTGGCAGCCTTCAGGTACAGGTCAAATGGCGGGACCTCCGTCCGGTTGATCAGCCGCCTGATCATGAACCGGTCGGAGGAGGTGCCTTTTTTTGGCTTTGGATTATCCATTGGATTTACCTTCTGATCCAGGTTCCTTCCTGATCTGCATTAATCAATGGCATTGTCTTTCCGCTTTCTTTTATTGTATGAGTAAATGATAGACAGGATACCAATGATCAACATAAATGTTCCCGGGGCCGGCAGATCTTCAAAACTATCACCGGCTATATAGATTTCACAGGGCCAGAGTGCCGCGTACCAGAGAATAAATAAGAGCCCGCCCCGTCCTTCCCGGTTGGACCATAGGAAATAGAGGCCAGCCAGGAAAATCAGGAAGAGAAGGATAAAAATGCTTTTTTCCACGACATCTTCTCCAGGGAAATATCCCAGGATAAAAGCCGCCAGAAAACCAAATGCCAGGTACCCCAATAAAAACAGACTTGCTAAAGCCCTTAGGATCCAGAGAAATGGGGTAGGCGCTGATCTCATTCTAGAGTCCCCCACATGCAAAGTAGAGGGTCAGCCCAAGGGCAAATCCGAATGAGCTCGTATGGTACTTATAATCTTCGTCCTTGACGTTCCAGATCACACGGTTGTATTGTATCATAAAGTCTATACTGAAGCAGTCAACAGGCACAAATACTATTCCGGGACCGATGGTAAATTGGGTAACACCCTCCTTGTATGTTTGGCTCGTGGAGCCATAGGTGTCTACTGACTTATAACCACCGAAATTGGCCCTGACATCCCCAAAAGGAACCAATCTGGAATTCCAGAAGGAATATTGAGCGACATAGTACCTTACCCAGGGACCAATAGTAACAGTGCTGAATTTATATTTATCACCATCATCATACTTATAGGATTGGCCCCTGACATTCAGGTTCAGTCCCACTGCAAGATTATCAATCGGGAAATAACCCACCATAGGAGTGAAGTTCCAGCCGGTGAATTTATCCTTATCACTTGTCTGACCATTTGAAGTCCAATTGGAACCGAAGAATAATCCGGCTCCATTAACACCACCCAAATGCTCCGCATCTTCAATGGACCCACCGAATGGCACGGTACCGCCAAGGATCCATCTTCCCTTGTCAAATGGACCCTGAGCAAGTGTGCTTAAAGTGAAAATACATAGAACAGATAATGAGATCATTAATGTTTTCATGGTAGTTAGTTTTAATTTAAAATGATCGGATAAGATAATTCATTTCAGGACTATCCACAAAATTTCCCAATTTTTTATAGGTTTTGGCAATCAATTTAATGTGAAGCCTTATTGAGGCCCCGTTGATCCATATTTCATCGGAATTTCCGTTTGAATATTATTTAGATACTATTTGAATTAACCAGATCGGACTTGAATATTTTTTATTTATATATTTGATCTTCAGCAATTTTCAGATGTCAAATTAAAAACCCTGAAATGAAAAAACTACTATTTTCAATCGTATTTGTACCTGCATGCCTGATGATATATGGACAGGACTCCTATATCATGTACGAGACCATGTACATCAAACCCAGATCGGATAAGAACAAGGAATTCAATGAAGCCCTTGCGGCGCATAATAAGAAGTTCCATGCTGAAGGTCCGGATAAGGTGGCCATCCAGCAAGTGGCAAACGGCTCAAGGGCTGGCCAGCTGGTATGGGTGATGGGTCCCCTGACCTTTACTGATCTGGATAGCAGGCCATCTGATGAGGCCCACCTGGATGACTGGAACGCTGTGATGCCTTATATTGATGAGGTTGCAGAAGTGGAATACTGGCGTATGGACCCTGACCTGTCATACACGCCTGAAGGATGGAACTATACCCCGAAGATCCATATCCGGTACTGGGAGCTGAAGCATGGCAAGAGTGATGAATTTATTGAGATCATGAAAAAGATCGTGGAAGTATTCAGGACCAAGGAGTATGATTATTCATGGCATGTTTACTGGAATTATTTCCAGACCGGTAACGGCAGGGATATCGCCGGTGTCTTTGGATTCGATAAATGGGCCTTTTATGATGAAGATCCTGTATTTTTCAAAGACTTTGAAGCAATCCACGGTGAAGGATCCTGGGAAGAGACTTTCGAGATCATGACCCAGGTAACTGTCGAAATGACCGAGGAACTTCGTGAACAGATCCCTGAACTGAGCGGATCGGCAGACTGGTAAAAACAACCCGTTAAGACATTCAGCCATGGTGAGATCATTTTGCCATGGCTTTTTTTCTGTCATTTTGCCCGGTTTTCAATCAGGCATGATTTTAGCAACCTGATGCTGATACCATCAAAAACCCAAATCATGGCATATATATTAAATATAAAGGACAGAGAGCCGGTAAGCCGGCTTCCTCGGGAAGCAGATCATCCTGAAAATGAAGGGCACCTGCTGGATGCCTATTCCGAAGCCATCATTGCTGCCACCAGGATTGCCAGTCCTGCCGTTGTCAAGATTAAAATCTCCCGGCCCCTGCAGGGGAGGGGAAGACGGCAACAGCCGGGAGGAGGTTCCGGGTTTATCATTTCACCGGAAGGATTTATCGTGACAAATAATCATGTGGCCGAAGGTGACAGCAGGATTGAGGTCGAATTGCAGGATGGGAATATTTATGAGGCTGCAGTGACAGGCCTTGATCCTTATACTGACCTGGCTGTATTAAAGATTTATACCTCAAATCTGCCGAATGTCAGTTTCCAGAATAATGATCCTGTCAGGGTAGGACAGCTGGCGATAGCGCTTGGCAATCCCTATGGATTTCAGTGTACAGTGACCACCGGGGTGGTCAGTGCGCTGGGCCGGACCCTGAAGACAAAATCGGGCCGGTCAATCGACAATGTGATTCAAACCGATGCGGCACTGAATCCAGGCAACTCCGGCGGTCCACTGGTAGATTCAAGAGGTGGCGTTATCGGAGTGAACACCGCCATTATTTACCCGGCGCAGGGACTATGCTTCGCCATCAGTGCGGGTACGGCAGAATATATTGTTGGCAAACTGATCATGGAAGGACATGTACGCCGGGCTTTCCTGGGGATAGCCGGACAGTACATACCACTTCCGTTGCGGGTTATCCATTATAATAAGCTTGAGACAGTGAGCGGAGTCAGAGTGGAGCACCTTGAGAGGAGCAGCCGGATTGACAATCATTCCATCAATAAAGGGGATATCATCATACAGTTCAATGGTGAGCCTGTTACCGGTATTGACAGCTTGCAGAAGCTGCTTGATGAAGAAACCATAGGCAAACAGCTGGAAATTGGCATCCTAAGGAAAGGCAGAAAACAAATGATAAAGGTTGTTCCGGGTGAGTTGATGGAAAACTGATCCTGGGTGTGACCTGCTGGCTTCAGGCCACCTTCGCTTTTCTGATGTTGATGTAATCCTTATAGAAACTAGGATGTGTGACTGAAAATACCGTCATTAACCTGTCGAGTCTTTTCTCCAGCAGTTCCCGGTTGGCCTTCAGCAGGCGATTGGATGTTTTCTTCGACCTGCTTCGGTTACGGAGCAGATCTTTGCTCAATTTCAATGCATAAGCATATTTGGTGAGTGCGGTACTGAATTCATCCACCATAATCGGTGTCAACCCGTAACGGGAGAGCTCACTGTCTTCCTGGACCGGGTCGGGAAAATATTTCTCCGTGGTTTTCAGCATCCGGCCGGCAAAATCCAGCAGTTTGGCATGCTTGAGCCTGCTGAATTCTTCCCTGCCGAGGATCATGCTTCTGGCTCCATTCTTCGATTTATTATCCGATATATAGACAGCCAGTATATTGGTAACCGGAAAGATCTTCCCAATCAGGTATTCCCGTTTTTCTTCAAGCTCATCGTGTACCGGTCCCAGGTTTTTTTCAAGATCTGGTTGCAGATCCTTCAGTTTTTTAAGGTTTTTAATGAATTCATCATAGGTTTTCCTGATCTCTGTGATTGATTTCCACTTCTCGAGCTGATCCTCCATCAGCTTGTTTATCTCCTGGAAATGAAGGATCCAGGCGGTTCGCTTCTCATTTTTCATGGGTGGATATATTTAGTGGTATTGGTCATTTGTTGAACGGGCGTATACTTCCCAATAGCTGGCCAGCCGGTCTACCATGGCACGTGGTTTCTCACTGTAGGCCATACCTGCCATTGGCCAGATATTTTGGAGCAGCATGGATTTCCTGGCAATGCAGGCCTCCTGTAAAGCCTCGTTCACCCGGACATCCGGGATGATTTCTGACCCGGCAAGGAATTCCTGCATTACCTGCAGGTCATGATAGACGCCGAGGTTTTCTCCGATTGTTTCAAGGGTACTGGCATAAGCTTTCATCGGTCCCGGGAAAATGGGCTGCAGGATATCTACCTGGTACCAGAAATATTTCATCCTTTTCCTCAAGTCGTGCAGCTGCGCGGGAGAAGGGTTTTTCCTGGCATCGCGGAGATATCTTCTTCCCTGGCGGTACATCCTGAACAATCCGCCTTCCAATGCCCCGAAATCATCATGCTTAATTGGGAAGTCATTGATCCTCTCCCTTCCATTGTCAATCTCACCGGCTGTTTTTTTAAGCAACTGATTGAGCCTGGCCGGGCCTCCTGTCACCTCTTCCTGCTGCCGGCCCAATTCCTCTTCAAGCGAGATAAAGACATCAGCAGGGATGGTATTTGACAGGTCTTTCTGCAGCGTCCGGATAGAACCGGACAGGACTTCAAAGTTCCTGATTTCTGACAGTTTCCTGCTGAGATCCCTGTAAAAAACGTTTTCCCTGTAATAGGAGCTGTATCCTATCTCATCCCTGATCATACGCAGCACAGCACGGATCCTTTTGATGCTTTTCCTGATTTCATGAATGGCTTTGTGAACATCCTCCTGTTCCCTCTCAGACTGCATTTTTATATAATCCAACTGCTCCAGAAGAATCCGGTGGATATTTCCGGCTATGCTTTCACTGTTTGTTATGCTGAATCCTTTCATACGTAAAGGATGCCTGAATTCGGACCGATCCATATAAAATTACGGAATATGCAGCTGATTGTCAAAACATATCAGTAGCGCGGGTCCGGCTTCACAGGCAGTTTGGCCAGTTTCTCGACGGTGATGCTGGGAAAGCCCAGTTCCTCTTCGACCTTCCCAAGGATCAGGTAGACACCGTATCCCCGGAAGGGATATTTTTTGAGTGACTTGGGAAAATGTATGGTGTCAAAAAACTCCCCTTCGGCATCGAGGAAGGCAGCAAAGTGCATCCATTCTTTTTTAACAGTCCGCACATTTTTGATGGTGACCAGGTTACCCACCATCCGCACCATCCTGCCCGTATGTTTCATCAGGTCGCGGGCCATGATCTCCCCCCTGAACGAGGTCTTCAGTAAATCGAAAGAGGTCAGGGTAACGGGGAAATCCAGCAGTTCTATTTCATCATAGACATCTTCCAGGGTGTTCTCCTCGAGTTCGGGAAGGGTAAACTTTTTTTCGGGTAGCTGGAAGAGGGACTTGTCCCGTTTCACCGTGGTGTTTTGTCCCAGTTGCATGTGGGCATCCCAGAGCAGTACCTTTTTTCCCTTGCCGGTGAAGCGGAAGGCATCGATGCGTATCAGGATGACCAGCTGTTCGAGCCCGATGGGCACCCGGCTTACGAAGTTGTTAAGGCTTTTGTAGGGACCCCTGAGCTCACGTTCCTCCAGGATGGCGGAGATGGTTCTGGATTCAAGGTTGGATATATGGATGAATCCCAGGTAGATATCTTTCCCCCTGATGGAGGTCTTGGGCTGGCTGCGGTTGATGCAGGGCAGGTTGATCGTTGCCCCGCAGCGCCTGGCTTCGTTGACATAGACCCAGGTACGGTAGAACCCTCCGAAATTATTGATCACGGCCACCATGAATTCGAGGGGGAAATGGGACTTCAGATAGAGGCTCTGGAAGCTTTCCACGGCATAGGAGGCCGAATGGGCCTTGGAGAAGGAGTACCCGGCGAAGGATTCGATCTGCCGCCAGACCTCCCTGGTCAGTTCGTCCGTGTAGCCCCTGGCTTTGCAGTTCTCGAAATACCTGGCGGCAATCCGCTTGAATTCACTTTTGGAGCGGAATTTTCCGCTCATGGCCCTGCGAAGCACATCTGCATCGGCCAGGTCGAGTCCCGCGAAATGATGACAGATCTTGATCACATCTTCCTGGTAGACCATCACACCATAGGTTTCCTTCAGCTGCTCCTCCATGACCGGGTGGATATACTCAAACTCATCGGGATGATGGAAGCGCCATATATACTCCCGCATCATGCCTGACTTGGCCACCCCCGGCCGGATGATGGAACTGGCCGCCACCAGGCCGAGGTAATTGTCACAACGGAGTTTTTTGAGGAGCCCCCTCATAGCGGGACTCTCCACATAGAAACATCCGTTGGTTTCTCCCCGTCTCAACTGGTCGCGCACCTTCGGGTCTTTCTTGAAGGCTTCCACGTCATGTACATCTATTTTCCTGCGCTGGTTATCCAGGACGATGTCCACACATTCCCTGATATGCCCGATACCCCGCTGGCTGAGGATATCAAGCTTCTCGAAACCGATCTCCTCGGCCACATACATGTCCCACTGCGTGGTCTGGAACCCCTTCGGGGGCATGTCCAGGGCCGTGTAGGCGGTGATGGGCGCTTCGGAGATAAGCACACCGCCTGCATGGATGCTCCGCTGGTTTGGGAAGTCCATGATCTTATGCCCGATGTACATGATCTTCTCGGTGATCCGGCTGCGGTTCATCATGTCGTCGGGGTATTGCACCAGGTGGTCTATCTCCGTTTTTGGCAGTCCGTATACCTTGCCCAGTTCCCGGACGATGGAGCGGTCACGGAAGGTCGAGATGGTCCCCAGCAAAGCCGTATGCTTTTTCCCATAGCGCTTGAAGATATAGTCCAGCACCTCGTCGCGCTCCTTCCAGGAATAGTCGATGTCGAAGTCCGGTGGACTTGTCCGCTTTGGGTTGATGAAACGCTCGAAATACAGGTCCAGTTCGATGGGGTCCACATCCGTGATCTTCAGGCAGTAGGCCACCACCGAGTTGGCCCCGCTGCCCCGTCCCACATGGTAGAACCCCCTGGACATGGAGTAGCGGATGATATCCCAGGTGATCAGGAAATAGGCCGAGAATCCCATGCGGTCGATGATCTCCAGCTCATGTTTGACACGCTGGCTGGCTTCCGGGTTGTGCTTACCGTAACGGTAGACCATGCCGTCGAGGGCCAGTTTTTCCAGCAGCAACTTGTCATCATAGCGGCTTCCGGTGAAACAGTCCTTGTTCTTGATGGTGCTGAAATCAAAATCGATGTGGGCGTCCCCCAGCAAATGCTCCGTGTTCCGGATGACATCCGGATAGGATCTGAAGGCTTCCAGGAGCTGGTCCAGCGGTCGGAAATGTTCGTCGGCAGCCGCCAGGTGTTCTCCGTTGATCTTGCTCAGCAGGGTATTGTTATCGACCGCCCTGAGGTGCCTGTGGATGGCATAATCGTCTTTCGTCCCGAAGGTGACCGACTGGTTGATGACCAGCTTTGAAGGCTTGTGCCTGAAAGGGGAGGAAAAGAGCCTGCGAACTTCCGAAGGCCGGATACCGGCGTATTCGTTGTCGAGCAGCTGGGCGGGGGTCTTGCTGCCGAAAGGAAAGATGGTCCACGCATCCTTAAAGGGCGGGGGATCGGCGGGCAGCGGCTGCTTGTTGACATTGCATGCCGTGAGGAATTCATTCAGTTCGCGGAAACCATCGTTGTTGCGTGCCACCCCGGTATATAGCAGCCGGTTTCCGTCACGGAACTCAATTCCCGCGACGGGATGTATGCCGTGCTGCCGGCATGCCTTGATGAAATCCATGATGCCCATGGAGTTGTTGATGTCGGTCAGGGCCAGTGCCTGCACACCCCTCCCGGCGGCCTGTTCAACCAGGGTTTCCACGGACATGGTGCCGTAGCGCAGGCTGTAATATGAATGGCAATTCAAATACATATGAAGGCATGGGTTTGGGTGTGATCATGAATGGATGCAAAATCAAAACCGATGCTAGGTTCGGTTTCCCGTGAGATAATCCGGGCGGTTGATCTTCCACAGCCGTTTGAAAGTGCTGCCCCCGACCTGCCAGCTGGCCCGCTGATCGATTTCCTCCGGCAGGGGCCTGCCCGGTCTCAGCTCATCCTCGGTTTCTTTCATCTTCTCCCGGTTGCTGACCCCCACGGCCCTCCGTACCGATTTTTTCCCGTAGCGGTTCCGGAGCTTATCGAGGGTCAGGTACAGCCGGATCATCTCCGGGGTGTCCTCGAACAGGTCCAGTTGCTGCACCCCGCCGACCAGGTGGCTGAGCCTGACCCCAATCAGCCGGATCAGGATCCTGCGCTGGTAGAGCCGGTCGAACAATTCCTTGGCGGCCGGGATCAGCACGTGATCGAAAGAGGTGTAGGGGATGTGCTTCTGCAGGGTGTGGGTGTCGAAATTGGAATACCTGATCTTCACCGTGATGCAGGCTGTCAGTTTCTGTTTTTTCCGCAGGTCATAGGCCAGCCTTTCCACCATGCTGACCAGCAGTTCCTTCATGTGGACCACGTCGGTGCTGTCTTTTTCAAAGGTCCTTTCCGTGCTGATGGATTTGCGCTCCGAATAAGGCCTGACGGGAGCAGCATCGATCCCGTTGGCCCTTTTCCATACCTCGTTGCCGTTCTTGCCCAGCACCTTCTCCATCATCTCCACGGGCATCTCCTGCAGGGTCCGGATCTTCTGTATGCCCATCGACCGCAGCAGGTGATAGGTTTTGTCACCGATCATCGGGATCTTCCGTATGGAAAGCGGGGAAAGGAAAGGGATGACCCGGGATCTGACCACCTCCAGCTCCCCGTTGGGCTTGGCTTCTCCCGTGGCGATCTTGGAAACGGTCTTGTTCACCGAAAGCCCGTACGAGATCGGCAGTCCCGTATGCCGGATAATCTTCTGGCGCAGCTCGTGCGTCCATTTCATGCAGCCGAAGAAACGGTCCATGCCCGATATGTCTATGTAATGCTCGTCGATGGAGGCCTTTTCATACAAAGGTGCTTCCTCGGCGATGATATCGGTCACCAGGCGGGAATATTTCGTGTACATTTCCCCGTCCCCCCGGATGATGACCGCATCGTTGCAAAGGTTCCTGGCCAGTTTCATGGGCATGGCCGAATGCACCCCGTATTGCCTCGCCTCATAGCTGCAGCTGGCCACCACCGCCCGGTCTGAAAGTCCACCAATGATCACCGGTTTCCCCACCAGGCTGCTGTCCCTCAGACGCTCGACCGATACGAAGAAGGTATCCAGGTCGAGGTGCACGATATTTCTTTCCCTCATATCCAAAAAAAAATCCATAAATATTTTGTTTTTTAAATATTTGTTGTAATTTTGATTAGAATTTAGTCATAATATACGATTAAAATATAATCAATTCGGTTGAAAAAATAAAGAAACCGGGGAAATATTTTTATCTGACCATCAAAAAAAAATGTCATGTATTTTGCACAGAACATCAAGCTCCTCCGCAAGCGGAGGAACCGGACACAGGATGAACTGGCCCATATCCTGGGCATGAAGCGCTCCACGCTGAGCGGGTATGAGAACGAGGTGGCCGAGCCCAGCATACAGGCCCTGATGTCATTCTCGAAATATTTCGGGGTGGCGGTGGATACCCTGATCAGGATCAACCTGGAAAGCCTGTCGGAAAGCCAGCTATCGGAACTGGAAAGGGGCAACGACATATACCTCCGGGGCAGCAAATTGCGGGTGCTGGCCACCACGGTCGATGAAGACAACGAGGAAAACATCGAGCTGGTGAATGAAAAAGCCAAGGCCGGGTATACCAGCGGATTTGCAGACCCGGAATTCATACAGCAGCTGCCGACCTTCCAGCTGCCTTTCCTGTCCCCGAGCAGGAAATACAGGACTTTCCAGCTGTCGGGGGATTCCATGCTTCCCATCCCGGACAAGGCCTGGGTGACCGGGGAATTTATGCAGGACTGGAATGATATCGTCACCGGGGAAGCTTATGTCGTGCTGACCCTGGATGACGGGATCATCTTCAAGATCATCGAGAACTTGCTGGAAAAAGAGCATAAGCTTACCCTGTTTTCCCTGAACCCGGTATATGAACCTTTCGATGTGAATGTCAATGAGATCAAGGAAGTCTGGCGGTTTGTCAACTATATCAGTTCCGAGATCCCGGAACCGGTATTGCCGGAGGAAGAACTGATCAGGACCGTTGCCCACCTGAAGCACGACATGGACATCCTGAAAAAGACAGTGCTCCGGAAGAAGCGTTAATATGCTTCCCCGGCCACTTCACATAATGACTGATCCCAGGAAAGCGATGGATTGAATGACATTTAAACTGCAATACTGTTGAGGCATGAAGAATAATGATGAAAAATCGAATAAAGAGATCATCAGGGAATATATTGAGGTAGTTCTTAATGAAGGCAAATCTGATAAAATAGCAGACTACATTTCCAAAGATTATGCAGAGGTTTATGACGGTAAGCGGTTTGAATTAGGGATCAATGGGGCATATGATCATATAGCCGGGGTTCGTAAAACGTATCCGGATATTCAAATGGCGGTGGATAGGCAGATTTCTGAAGGAGAATGGGTCGCAACCAGTTATACCATGAGTGGCACTGAGTGGCTTGGAATAAAACCTACCGGTAATAAAATTACTGTCACTGGTGTGAATATTGACAGGGTCGTTAATGGCAAAATCATTGAACACGGAGGTGCAGCCAACCTCCTGGAACCAATGTTAAGAATTGGAGCCATTAAAATAATCGGCCTTGGTGAAAATGAGTTCAGGGCTGGATGATGTTTACATTTAAGAGTTTTAAGTCTGGTTTTATTGAAAAACTATCTTAATTTTGAGACCTATATAAACAAAATCCAGACTTATGGCAATAAGAACAGCAAATGCAAAATGGAACGGGACCCTGAAAGAGGGTAATGGTAAGATGAATTTTAGTAATTACAGCGGGCCATACACCTTCAAGTCCCGTTTTGAGGAAGGTGACGGGACCAACCCGGAAGAACTCGCAGGGGCTGCCATTGCAGGTTGTTATTCCATGTTTTTAGCCGCCCTGATAAGCGGGGAAAATCTTACCCCTGAGCGTGTGGAGACAAGCGCAAAGGTCTACCTGGAACGCGACGATGTAGGTCCGGTCATAACGACCATTGAACTGAACACCCAGGTGAAATGTGAAGGATTGTCCCATGATAAATTTGATGAGCTGGCAGCAGCTGCCAAGGAAAAATGCCCTATTTCCAGGTTATATGCCTCCGCTGAGAAAAAGCTTGAAGCCAAACTTATTTAAAGCCTGACCAGGCTATGCAATGAGAAAAGCAGGAATTGCTGAGAAGGATAAGGTAATTGATATCATTTCCAGCACCTTTGAAACCAATCCGGGTGTAAACTGGCTGATAACAAAAAAGGGGAGCCATAAAAAGAAGATACAAAGACTGGCCTGCTACGCATTCCTCAGATCATTTCTGAGGGAAGGAGCTTATATTTCTTCCAATGAAAAGGGCATTGCCCTGTGCTACAGATTTAACCACAGGGTATTATCAATCAGAGAGCTGATATACCAGTTGCGGTTTGCACTATTCTCCATCAATCCCTGGCGAATCCCGAAAGCCTTAAGAAGGGAGTCATACAGGAAGAGTAAACGTCCCGCTTCTGGCAACTATCTGTATTTCTGGTTTTTAGGTGTATTACCGGGAGGTGGGGGGAGCAGTATTTGAATTGCGGGATGCCATTTTCGAACTGGCACACGGGAAAACCTTCCCATTTATTTGGAAACTGCCATGGAGAGAACCAGGGTGGCCTATGAGAGGTATGGGTTTGAAACATTTCATTACTGGGAAGATCCTGCAGAAAACATCAAATTCTGGTTTATGAAATGGGAGCCGTCAAGCCGGTCATAGGAATATGTATGTTTGCCTTTTTTGTTCTGATATCCTGTATCAGCACAGATGGAGAAGAACGTAGGGGCGGGTCCCCGGTACAAGATCAACATACCCTTATCGACACTGCCGGTAAAACCATCTTCAAACGCTTTGATCCACCCCCTGGATTCTCGCGAACAGTGATTGATACCTTTTCATTTGGTTTTTTTCTCAGGCATTTGAAGTTGAAAACCTTTGGTACCAGGGTCAGATATTATAATGGACAGCCAAAGAACAAACCCAATGTCTATATCTCCGTCATCGATATGGACATCGGAAACAGGGATTTACAACAATGTGCGGATGCCATTATGAGATTAAGGTCGGAATTCCTGTATGCCAGGCAAAGATACCATGATATTCACTTCAACTTTGTTTCAGATGGCAGACCGAGGTTCTATGAAGATTTCGTTGAAGGAGACCATTCTTATGAGAAGTTCAGGGAATACCTGGATTATATCTTTGCCTATGCCAATACCAGATCGCTTGAACAGGAACTGATACCTGTAGGAAGCATCCTTGAGATCAGGATCGGGGATGTATTTATACAAACGGGAAATCCGTATGGACATGCGGTCATTGTTACTGATATGGCGGAAAACATTGACACCGGGGAAAAAGTGTATATGCTTGCCCAGGGTTATATGCCTGCCCAGGATATACAGGTCCTTGTCAACAGGGAAAATACAATGATCTCTCCATGGTATACACTCGGTGAGGGTCCAATAGAGACGCCGGAATGGACTTTTATGCCTGTTGACCTGAAGCGCTTCCACGATTGATTTGTCCGGATCATGTTGCTCCCGGATCCATTGACAGATTGATCCGGGACCATATATCATGTGACCGATTAGGGAATATTTTGTCATAATATAAATTGTCCTTATTTTAATTTAGAGCCATTACCTAAAAACCATTTAGATCAGAAACATGAAAAACTTGACATCACTGTTTGGATTGATGCTCTTATGCGGTGCATTGACCGGACAGAAACCAATTGAGGTATCCGGGACCAGCTTCAAGCTTGGCCAGGATGAATATTCGGGCATTCAGTTGATGATCCCTGAAGCATCATTTGAACTGGTGGAAAACATGTGGATCAAGGCACTTGAAAAGGGTACCAAATCAGATGTATCCGATGCTCAGCAGGGTGAAATAACCATATTTGGGGCCTATCTCAAATCCATTAGTGAAGCCCCGGTGAATATCTACAGCCAGGTCATACCGCGCGATTCTTTGGTTGAACTGAATACCTCTGTTGAATTGAAACGGAGTGAATTCATCACAGAAAACATGTATGAATCTGAGTTCAATCAACTCAAAGCGTACATGCATGATTTCGGTAAGGAAGTCTACATAGAGGTGGTGAAAGATCAGCTCAAAGCTGAAGAGGATGTTTTAAAGGAACTGGAGAAAGAGCTGAGACAACTTCAAAACGAGAAAGAAGGCATGGAGAAAAAAATCAGCAAGAATGAACACGATATCTCCGTATCTGAAGATGATATCAGGATCCTTGATGCAGATATAGCCTTTAAGAATGAACAAATGGCACAGGCCAAGGTACGGTTGGCCTCAGTGGGAGACAATCCGGTTCAGAAAAAAACCCTGGAGGAAGAATTAAAAGATCTCGAGAAAGAAAGGAAGAAATTGCTGAAGTCAGTCGAGAAAGAAAAAAAAGACATCGTCGGATACAATGCAGACATTGACAATATCGAGCTGGAAATCCCTGGGATGGTTGAACAGCAGAACCAGAAGATGCAGGAGATCGAGCAACAAAGAAACAGGGTTGATAGTTTTGAAGCTAAATTAGATATCATCAAGGGTTACTAAGATTCAGGTCATATCAAAGCAGGATATGTAAGCCGGGTGCTCGTAGTAGTATTGCTTGTCCTTTTCCTTCCAATGGATGAATTTGACCCTGATATCACCTACAGCCGGTTTAATGAATCTGTCTATGATGCCCAGTTGTTTGAGATGCCGGATGGTAGCGTAAATGGGACTTTTCGAATCGAGCCAGATGATTGCCAGATATAAGTCATGATTCGCACAAGCCGACTCAAATAATGGAAGCAGGCATTTTTCAAACCCTTTTTTATACCATATTCCCTCGATGGCTAGGAATTGTAAGTATCCCGGGTTAAAACGTCGGGAAAGAATTGGGAGGCGGATCAATACCTTAAGGAACAATTTGTTGAGCAGTCCAGGGTATTCTACTATTTTCCAGACTTCCGGATTGGCCTGACAGCCTGCAACGATCTCCCCATCCTCTTTCCAAACCAGGTAATTATTGCCGAAGAATAAGTTTTGCTCAGTATAGAAGGTATGTTCCTGATAAAACTCCCTGAGGCTGGACAGGATCTTTGCTTTATCCTTTTCCCCGGGACTGTGAACATGCGGATCTTTTCTCGGATTGAACCGGCTGAAAAAGCTTGTATGTATCTTTCCAACTGTTTCGAATCCAATCATTTCTGTAAAATCCCAGCTTCTGACATTCTCCTTCTCAACATATGCGTAAACCAGGTTCCCGCTTGGATCATTCCCGAGTTTTTCGTCCAGTTGGGCCGGATCATCAAAAAATTTCTGGGCCGTAAGTTTCAGAAGGTTGTCCCGTTGTGGCTTTTCTTTCTCCTGCCCTTTTCTCCTCTTTTGTTTATGGGATTTAGCCCTCAGGGGAGCACGTATTGAGAAATACCGGATATACCATGAATTAACATGGGCTTGTTGAAAATGGGCGTCCCGCCTATTGAATGCGATACAACCCAACAGTTTTCCAGATTTCTTCAGGACAAGGAAATAAACCTGACCCAGAAATGGCAGTTTGGTATTGAAAGATGTATGACGGTACCTGAGTTTTCCGGGTGTGCCGAGAACGGTATCAGCCAGGAGTTCCTTGACATCATTGCCGGGTTCCTTCACAACACTGACAGATAGTTTCAGGTATTTCAGGACTTCTGATTGAGATGTCATCATGAAAAAATGATTTAGCGATCTCAAAATACGATTTTTCAAGATGACTTCAAAAAGTTATGATGGCGGCATCATTGGACATGCAGGATGGATGGCAGGCTTTCCAAAAAAAATAGTTAATTTTCGCAAGCATTTCTAAACCCAAATACTGCTATGATGAATTTTTTTCAATTTACTTTCCGGGGCAAGGCCCTGGTCACAATGATTGCATTGACCTCGATCATGTTGCCGATGCTTACGGCCCAGCAAAAACCTTCAGATTATTATGGATTTCAACCCGGGTCCGACCGGAATCTTTTTACCTATGAAGAACTGATCAGTTATCTGCAAGAACTGGACGAAGTTTCCGAGAAACTGAAGATGGTAGAAATCGGAAAATCCCCTGAAGGCAGGCCGATGTATATTGCTTTTATTTCCTCCCCGGGCAATATCAACAATCTTGACAAGCTGAAGGACATCAATAGAAGGCTGGCGCTGGACACCAACATCCCGCTGCAGGAAAAGGAGGAGTTGGTATCTGAAGGAAAAGTATTCGTGCTGGGAACCCTTTCCATGCATTCCACCGAGGTGGGACCCTCGCAATCCGCACCGCTTATCGCCTATGACCTGACCACCACCGGTGATCCAGCAAAGCTACAGTGGCTTGAAGATGTGGTGTATATGATGGTCCCCTGCCATAATCCTGACGGCATGGATATGGTGGTTACTCATTATCATAAATACAAGGGTACCAAGTATGAAGGAAGCTCCATGCCCGGCGTGTATCATAAATATGTAGGTCATGACAACAACCGGGATTTCGTTACCCTTTCCCAGGAAGATACAAAAGCCATCGCCAGGATTTATAACCTGGAGTGGTATCCCCAGGTAATGATTGAAAAACACCAGATGGGATCCACAGGCACACGATATTTTGTCCCGCCCATGCATGACCCGATTGCTGTGAATATTGATGCCGGGATCTGGAATTGGACGAAGATCTTCGGGACCAATATGATGAAAGATATGACCCGCGAGGGATTGGACGGTGTTTCCCAGCAGTACCTGTTTGATGACTACTGGCCGGGTTCAACGGAGACATGTATGTGGAAAGGTGTGATCGGCATGCTTACCGAAGCAGCCAGTGCGAAAGTAGCCACACCGGTCTATATTGAACAAAATGAATTACGGGTAATTGGCAAAGGACTTGGGGAATACAAAAAAAGCATCAATATGCCACAGCCTTGGGAAGGCGGATGGTGGAAGCTATCTGATATAGTGGATTATGAGATATCATCTACCAATTCATTGCTGAGAACCGCCTCCTTGCACAGGGAAGCTGTTCTTAGATTCCGGAACGAACATTCCGTAAGGGAAATGGAAAAAGGGGATACTGAGCCACCTTATTATTACATTATGCCTGCGCAACAACGAGATGCCAGTGAACTGGTGCAGCTGGTGAACCTGCTTAAGGAACACGGGGTACAGGTTTACCGAACCGGAGATGAACTTCAACTGGATGACAAGGTGCTGGCGGAAGGATCTGTGGTAGTTCCACTGGCACAGCCTTTCCGTGCATTCATCAAGGAGGTCATGGAGGCCCAGGAATTCCCGGCCCGTCACTATACACCCGGGGGGGAGATGATCACACCATATGACATTACTTCCTGGTCTCTTCCGTTACATATGGGCGTTAATAGCTGGGAGGTGAATAAACGCTTTCCTGAATTGGAGTCGGTCCTGGAGAAAATAGATGCCGGCTTTGATCTGCGTTCAGGATCTGATCAAAAATCCTTGGGACTTTTCCCTGTAGGCAATAATGAAAGCTTTAAAACAGCTTTCCGGGCCATGGAACTTGGACTGCCAGTGGAAAGATTGACCGAGGGCACAGAAATTGATGGCAGGAACATTGCCAAGGGCAGTTTTCTCATCACGGCGGATAAGAATGGTGATAACTGGAAAATACTGCTGGATGAACTTACTATCGAACCGATTTTTACTGGACAGAAACCTGAATCCACCAGGGTACTTTCCATGCCCCGTATTGGCCTTGTCGAGACCAATTTTCATGATATGGATGCCGGTTGGACAAGGTTTGTACTGGATACCTATCATATACCGTATACAGTGGTTAGGCCGGGGGACTTCAGCAAGACAGAATTCGCCACAGATTTTGATGCAGTGATCTTCCCAAGTGCCAGTAAGTCTATTTTAATGAGCGGAAAATATGGTAGCGAGGGTAATTATTATGTCACGAGCTATCCCCCTGAATCTACAAAAGGCATTGGCAAGGATGGGATGAATAAATTGATGGCCTTTGTTGATCAGGGTGGATTGATTATCAGCTGGGGAGGATCCACCAAGCTGTTTGAAGGAACTTTAACCATTTCCAGGGAGAAAGAAAAGGGGAAGGACGCAGAAGAGGACTCAGCCAAGGAAGAATTCCAGTTACCGTTCAGTGATGTATCTGATCAGATGAGAAAAGAAGGATTTTACTGTCCCGGATCGCTGGTGAAAGTCAATTTAAAAAAGGACCATCCCCTCACCCTTGGAATGCCCGGCAGCGTTGGCGTGTTTTACAGGGGACAGCCGGCTTTCAGGACAACTGTACCCAATTTTGACATGGACCGAAGGATCATTGGCATAACACCTGAGAAGAATATTCGCATCAGTGGTTACGTTGCTAAAGAAGAACTGTTGGGTAATAAGCCGCTCATGATATGGCTGAAGAAAGGAAAGGGACAATTCGTGCTGTTTGGATTCAACCCGAATTTCAGGGCATCCACTCACGCCACCTACAAACTTCTGTTTAATTCCATATTATTACCTGAGCAAACCAATTAATTATGGTCAGGCGTCATAAATTAAAGAAAGGAAATTATCAGTTTGTTTTTCTGGCCATCATCATTGTTATTCTACTGCTCCTCCTGATAATGATGATGGGATAAAACGGTATGCATCCTTAGCACCATTGTATGGTCATTCTTTATCTTTTCAAGGGTACTAAAACATCACCGCATATTTGCTACGCAAAAGATATAAGGGCTTCTGATTCAACACCTTTGAAAAGGGTAGAACCTTACATTGAAGATCACAGCATCAAATGAAAAAGGTTTGTTATTTACTCGGTTTTCTACCCTCATGCTGGCTTGCAGCATCTGCCCAACAAGATACTTTCGCCGATCGCTGGAAGTATGTAGGGATTGCGGTGGAAGAGACCGGGTATATGATCTGGGGAACCTCGCCTGTAATCGGGGATGATGGCAAGGTGCACCTTTTCGTTGCCCGTTGGCCTTGCGAACAGAAGGTTGATCCGGGCTGGCGTTCTCATAGCGAGATCGCCCATTATGTCGGCCAAAAACCGGAAGGCCCCTTCGAATTCTCGGATGTAGCCATCACGGGAACCGGTGAGGATACGTGGGACAGGTACGGGGCACATAACCCTGCCGTTCATAAGATCGGGAACAGTTACGTGTTGCTTTATATTGGCCATACCGATTACCATCAACCCCCACATCCTTCTAACCAGTGTATCGGGATGGCTGTTTCGGAGAGTCCCTACGGACCATGGAAAAGAGTTGGTAAAAACGGAAAAATTCTTGCTCCACCTGAAAACGAGAAATACTGGAACCACAAAGCCGGGAACGGGGTTAATAATCCGGCATTGCTTCAACACCCCGATGGAGGATTTTTCCTGTACTTCAAGTCGGAGGAGGCAAAAATGGGACTCGCTGTGGCCGAGCAGGTCGTAGGACCCTATGTACAGCTACCCTTCCCGGTTACAGCTAATGAACAGCGCATTGAGGATGGATATGCTTTTATGTATCAGGGCAAATTTGCTTTGCTTACAACAGACAACCACGGCATCATAGAGGCAGGAGGGGGACTCCTATGGATTTCCGATGACGGGATCCATTTCAGGGATTATATGCAGGGATTTAAAAGAATTAATGATTATACGAATGTTGACATGTCGAAGGTGGCGGTTCATTACGGACCTGAGAACAGGAGTTATGCAAAGTTTGAACGACCACAGGTGTTGATGATTGACAATAAGCCCTCATACCTTTACGTCCCATCGGGAACCAATATTTACGGAGGCGATTGCACCGTGAGCTATGTTTTAAAAATGAGATGATAATCAACCATATCCATAATAATATGATTTTTTCATTGACCGCTGAATGAAATCCTTTTTTTTGTTTTTTCATATACTTTTCCTGACAGGATTTTATTCGCTGTCCGGTCAGGTTGACCGGGTGAATCGTGATTCGTACAGGATCCATATTGCAAAGACCGATATGGAAATTGAGATTGATGGGATCCTGGACGAGCCAGTATGGTCACAGGCGGAGAAGGCGGCTGATTTTCACAGGATCTTGCCCATCGACACGGGATATGCCGATGCCCAGACCGAGGTAATGCTTACCTATGATGAGACCAATCTTTACCTTGGTATAATCTCTCACGATACATTGCCGGGTAAAAGGCCGGTGGAATCCCTGCGCAGGGATTTCAGTTTCTCAAGGAATGACAATTTCATCGCATTTATTGATACCTATAATGACCAGACCAACGGGTTTGCATTCGGGGTTTCTGCTGCCGGTGCCCAATGGGACGGAATGCAGGCCAACGGGGGATTTGTATCGCTTGAATGGGATTGCAAATGGAAGTCGGCAGTCATGAATTATCCAGGAAACTGGATCGCTGAATTCAGCATTCCGTTCCGCAGTATCCGGTACCGTGATGGTGACAAACACTGGGGAATTAATTTCAGCAGGATGGATCTGAAAAGTAATGAAAAATCAAGCTGGGCACCGGTTCCACGTCAGTTCCAGTCAGCCAATCTTGCCTACGCCGGTACCCTGGTCTGGGATCATCCATTACCTGGATCGGGGGTAAGGGTCTCAGTGATCCCCTATGTCTCGGGGAAAGTGACACAGGACAAAGAGACAGAAGGAGATCCAGATTTTGGGGGTGGAGCGGGACTGGATGCCAAATTTATTCTGTCCAGTTCAGTGAACCTTGATATTACACTTAATCCTGATTATTCGCAGGTGGAAGTGGACAGGCAGCAGACAAACCTTGACCGTTTTGAATTGTTTTTTCCTGAAAAAAGACAGTTTTTCCTGGAGAACAGCGACCTTTTCGCCAACCTGGGAACTGAAACCGTCAGGCCCTTTTTCTCCCGGCGCATCGGACTTAACAGTCCTGTTCTGGGCGGTGCCCGGCTGAGCGGAGTTATCGGAGACAATATGCGGATAGGGGTGATGAATATGCAAACCGGCATGCAGGATACAATACCTGCCAGTAATTACAGTGTAGCCGTCCTGCAGCAGAAGGTTTTCAGCCGTTCGAATATAAGTGTTTTCATGACCAATAAACAGGTGACCAGAAGCAGGGAGGATTCTGTATTTGCGGGATATAAATACAACAGGGTGGCAGGTGTGGAGTTCAACCTTGCCAGTGCCGATAACAGATGGACAGGGAAATCATTTTACCACCATTCATTTTATCCTGGTCCTGAGGATGACCGTTTCTCGGCATCTGCCGCCATTGAATACAACACCCAGCAATTCTCAACAGGCTTAAGCCATATCTATGTCGGAAGAGACTATCTGGCTGAAATGGGATTTATCAGAAGAACCGGATATCATCGGATGCAGCCCTCCATTTCTTACAAGTTTTACCCTGCTGCAAAACGAATTGCCAATCATGGTCCCGAACTGGCTATGGATACCTATTTTGATACGGATTTTTCCGTTACCGACCTTGAAATTGAGTTAAGCTATGCAATTGTCTGGTTGAACCGCAGCACCTTATCGGTTGATCTTGAAGATGGCTATTTGAAACTGCTGGAACCTTTTGATCCAACCAATACGGGAGGCAATACACTCCCTGCCGGCAGTGAATTCCGGTGGAAAGAGCTGTCACTGTCCTATACATCAGATACCCGCAGGCTTTTTAACTATATGTTTACAGCAAGATACGGAGGATTCTTCAACGGGACTCGATTCAGCCTGGACGCTGAAATCAATTACAGGGTGCAACCCTATGGCAGTCTGGCCATCGAAAGTTCCTATAACCGGATCATGCTTCCCGAACCATATACCAGTGCTGATTTTATACTATTTGGCCCAAGGATTGACCTTACCTTTACCGATAAACTGTTCCTCACAACTTTTGTCCAGTATAACAACCAGATAGACAACCTGAATGTCAATATGCGTTTCCAGTGGAGGTTTGCCCCGGTATCTGATCTTTTTATTGTTTACACAGAAAATGCATATCCCGTGAACCTCCAGACCAGGAACCGTGGATTGGTGCTTAAACTATCTTACTGGATTAACTGAACCGACTGCGAGGCCAGAAGACTGATCATCATAGGGTGAAATTTGAAAAAGGCTGTCCCGCATCAAACCGGGACAGCCTTTTGAACAAAACACAAATTAAACTGCCTGAAAGATCTGGCATTTAATCAGAGATTTTTTTTAAGTGTTTGATACATTTCATCGCTTGATTGTTTGCTTGTCAGCCTTCCTACCGTTTTTTTGGTATCGGCATCAACCAGCAGCACAAAACCTGTGGCCTGGGTCTCCTGATAGAGATCGGCAACACCCAGTTTGCTGGCCATCACTTCAGATTTTGCTTTGCTTTCAGCCGATGTAAAATCGAATTTAACCCATTGAACAGGCTCACCATCCAGCTTGGTCTGCAGGTCCATGACATTGGTTTTTAATGCTTTACAGGCTCCACAATAATCGGCATGGAAAGTAAGGGCAAGCAGTTTGGTCTTGACTGCTTTTACTGCCTCATCCCCGCATTGTGCATTTGCACTTTCTGTGGCAAAAGCAAAGAGTACAGCAGCGGCTAATAAATACATTGATTTTTTCATCGTATTATGATTTTGTTGAATAATAATTACTGGCGATATACCGGGGAACGGATATCGCAATTGTCACCCCGATGACAGCAACCGCCTTTTAACATTTGTTAAACAATTTGCCATACTGCATGAGATTAATCTTTGATTTTTCGTATGTTCTGCCTTATTTTTGCAATAAAAATCCAGTCCAGTGACAGGACCTTTTATCATCACCAGAATGTATACACGCATGGGCCGCTGTCTCTATTCCTGCCTGATCTCCTGATTACCGTGGAGCGGCCTGAATCCCTGCTCCCGGCCCTTTGATACTTTTTATGCTATTCTCTGAACCGTTCACCAATCATTCATGAAAGCCTGCATTTTTGACATAAAACGATTTGCCGTCCACGACGGTCCAGGCATCCGCACTACGGTGTTTTTTAAGGGTTGTCCGCTAAATTGCTCGTGGTGCCATAATCCTGAGGGGATATCGCCTGATATTGAGCATTATACTGTGCAAAATACATTCGACGGAGTCAGCCTGGTGAAGGAACTTATAATCGGCCGCTGGATAACACTGGATGAGCTTATGGTGGAACTCGAAAAGGACAGGATCTTTATGGAGGAATCAGGTGGAGGGGTAACCTTCTCAGGTGGTGAGCCCCTGATGCAACATGAAGCGGTATTTGCCCTTTTACAAAATTGCAGGGAGCGAAAGATACATACAGCATTGGATACAAGTGGATTTGCATCCGAAAGGATCCTTCGAAAAGCCACAGAGCTGGCCGATCTTATCCTGTATGATCTGAAATCACTGGATGATAAGATACACAAGAAGCATACCGGTCTGTCCAATAAAAAGATCCTGGAGAATCTGGAGATTGCCCTGAAAGGAAAAGCCAGGGTAGTGCTCAGGATCCCTCTGGTATCAGGATTCAATAACAGACCTGTGGATCATCAGCAGCTGATAGCCTACCTGGAAAGCCTGGATAACCTGGATCAGGTTGACATATTGCCTTATCATCCATTTGGCACCCAGAAATATAAAAGATTTCATAAAAAAAACAGGCAAAACGGGTTTGGGATTCCCCCTGGGGAGAAAGTTATTGCACTGAAAGAGGGACTGATTGATGCCGGTTTTGAAGTTAATATCGGAGGTTGATATGAATAAAAGAATAAAAAAATTACTTGATCAAAGCCTGAATGCCGATAACCGGTTGTCCGCCGAACGCGGATTGCTGGTAACCCGCTTCTATCAGGATGAAAGTATCCAGCATCTTTCAAGACCGGTGCAGCGGGGGCGTTGTTTTAAATATATCCTTGCACACAAGGAGATCTGCATCAATGAAGGGGAGCTGATCGTAGGTGAACGGGGACCAGCACCCAAGTCAACACCTACTTACCCTGAGATCTGTATCCATACACTGAAGGACCTTGATATCCTGGATGCAAGAGAAAAAGTATCTTTCAGCGTGGATGCTCAAACCAGGAAATCCTTTGAGGAAGATATCATACCCTTCTGGACAGGGAACAGCAACCGTGACAGGATCATGGCCAAGTTGCCTTCACAATGGCATAATGCCTATCGTGCCGGGATTTTTACAGAATTCCAGGAACAGCGTGCCCCGGGACATACTGTCCTCGGTGATAAGATATACCACAAAGGAATGCAGGATATCATCAATGATATCGAGGTGGCTTTAGCGGCTCTCGATTTCCTGAACGACCCTGCAGCCATCCGCAAACAGGAGGAATTAACAGCCATGGAAATTACGGCCCGCGCCCTGATTTCATTTGCCGAACGACATGCTGCAGCACTGGAAAGCATGGCGGGGAAGGAGAAAAGCAGGGATAGGAAGGCTGAACTGCTGGAGATGGCAGGGATATGCAGGAAGGTACCTGCAAATAAACCGGATACATTCCATGAGGCCCTTCAATATTACTGGTTCGTGCACCTTGGTGTGATCACGGAACTGAATCCCTGGGATTCCTTCAATCCCGGAAGGCTGGACCAGCATCTTTATCCCTTTTACCAGCGTGGACTCGAAGATGGTAGCCTGAATCAGGAATCTGCCAGGGAATTACTCCAGTCCTTCTGGGTGAAATTCAATAATCACCCCTCTCCTCCAAAAGTGGGTGTAACAGCTGAAGAAAGCAATACCTACACGGATTTCAGCCTGATCAATTTAGGTGGACTGGACGCCGAAGGGAACGATGCCGTGAATGAGCTTACTTACCTGCTGCTTGAAGTGATCAAGGAAATGCGGATACTCCAGCCCGGTAGCATGGTCCAGATAAGCAGGAAGAATCCCGACGATTTTGTGAAGAAAGCACTGGATATCATTAAAACAGGTTTCGGCCAGCCTTCCTGTTTCAATACGGATGCCATCATACAGGAAATGTCCAGGCAGGGAAAATCCCTGCAGGACGCGCGAAGGGGAGGGGCGAGCGGATGCGTGGAAACGGGCGCTTTCGGGGTGGAGTGCTATATCCTCACCGGGTATTTCAACCTGCCGAAAGTTCTGGAAATAACCCTTAACAATGGGACGGATCCACGTACAGGCAAAAAGATTGGCCTCGAAACCGGTGATCCGGTGACATTCAAGAATTTTAATGAGTTCATGAGGGCTTTTGACAAGCAGCTCAGACATTTCATTGATATAAAAGTCACGGGCAGCAACATCATTGAGGAGGTTTTTGCCAGTGAATTGCCCGTACCTTTCCTGTCACTCTTGATCGATGATTGCATTGCCAATGGCCAGGATTATAATGCCGGCGGGGCAAGGTACAATACCAACTATATACAGGGCGTAGGGACAGGAAGCGTAACTGACAGCCTGGCGGCGATAAAATATCATGTCTTCGAGGAGAAAACCCTGACAATGGATGAATTGCTGAATATACTGGGGGATGATTTCAGGGGACATGAGTCCTTCCGCTACGATCTGCTTAATGAAACCCCGAAATTCGGCAATGATGATGATTATGCCGATGACATTTTAAGAGAGGTTTTTGAATATTACTTCGGTGCTGTTGACGGTCGCATAAGTCCCAGGGGTGCCACCTACCGCATCAATCTCTTACCGACCACGAGCCATATCTATTTCGGTAAAATGACCGGTGCCCTGCCCGATGGCAGGAAATCCGGAGAACCTTTATCCGAAGGGATATCCCCGGTCCAAGGGGCAGACCGTTTTGGTCCCACTGCCGTCCTGAAATCGGCTGCTAAAATAGATCACCTGCGTACCGGCGGTACATTGCTGAACCAGAAATTTACCCCTTCATTCCTTGATTCAGAGGAGGGAATCGATAAGGTGACCCGGCTGATCAGAAGTTATTTCAAGATGAACGGGCATCATATTCAATTCAATGTCGTTACAGCTGAAACGCTGCGCAAGGCACAGCAGGAACCCGAGAAGTACCGGGACCTGATCGTACGCGTGGCCGGGTATAGCGATTACTTCAATGATCTGGGCAGGGACCTGCAGGACGAAATAATCAGGCGGACCGAGCATGAAGCTTACTGATCCTGGGATACATGACACCTGACCACAAACATTCTCCCAGGACATATATTCTTTCACTCGGGCTGGGATAATATCAGGTAATGAGTATATTTATGGCTTCATGAACAGGTTGTGCATTCATAGTATTACAAACAAGCCCTGGAATCTCGATACCCTGATAGAAAAATATAACGGTTACAATGTCCCGGCCCTGACCATCTGGGAGGATGCCATTGAGGGACTTGGTGCCAAAAGGGCAAGGGACACATTAGCCAGAAGCGGACTGGAAATTGTTTCCTATTGCAGGGCTGGTTTTTTCCCAGACCGGGTTGCTGCGAAAAGGGCGGAAAACATCGATCGTAATAAACGGATGATTGAGGAAGCCTCAATCCTAGGTGCTCCGGTGCTTGTGCTTGTCTGCGGGGCAGACCCGGGCCAGTCTCTGGAGCATTCAAGGGACCAGATCAGGTCAGGCATTGAAACCGTTATGCCTTTTGCAGCTGATCATAGTATAAAACTGGCCATTGAACCACTGCACCCGATGTACGCAGATACACGGTCTGCGATAAATACCCTTGCTGCCGCAAATGATATGGCAGAATATTTTGATTCTGAATGGGTGGGCGTGGCCATTGATGTCTATCATGTATGGTGGGATCCGGAACTGAAAGACCAGATACAGCGATGCGGGAGGAACAAAAATATACTTGCTTTTCATATATGTGACTGGAAAGTACCCACGGAAGATCTTCTGCTGGACAGGGAAATAATGGGCCTGGGTTGTATCCCGGTTACTGAGATCAGCAGGTGGGTGGATGAAGCAGGATTTGACGGATTCCGGGAAGTGGAGATTTTTTCAAATCGTTACTGGAAGCAGGACCAGGATTCATTTCTCAGGAACATTATCACAGCCTATCAGGAAACTTTTGACAAATCTTAGGATGATATGAAGGAATACCGGATAGGCATCATTATGAACGGTGTTACCGGCAGGATGGGTACCAACCAGCATCTCATGAGGTCAATTGTTGAGATCATCAGGCAGGGAGGTGTAAAATTGAGTGAGGAAGAAACCATCATTCCTGATCCGGTGCTGGTGGGCAGGAATGAAGCCAAACTTGAAAAGCTGGCTGAGATGAGTGGGATATCCAGCTATACCACCAATCTGGAGGACACATTTTCAGACAAGCACAATAAAATATACTTTGATGCTCAGACTACCGGCCGCAGGTATGATGCGGTTAAAAAAGCCATTACCGCCGGCATGCATATCTATTGTGAAAAACCAGCCGCAATCAGTTCGGGACAGGCCCTGGAATTATATCAACTGTGCCTCCGGCATGATATTAAAAGCGGGGTTGTACAGGACAAACTCTGGCTCCCCGGGATAATCAAGCTCAAAAGGCTGATTGAGGATCATTTTTTCGGCAGGATTTTATCTGTAAGGGGTGAATTCGGATATTGGGTATTCGAGGGCCACCGTATACCTTCCCAAAGACCCTCCTGGAACTACAGGAAGGAGGATGATGGTGGCATTATTGTGGACATGCTGTGCCACTGGAGATACCTGCTGGATAATCTGTTCGGAAAAGTCAGATCAGTCTCCTGCCTGGGAGCCACCCATATCAAAGAAAGGGTGGATGAGCACGGACAAACCTATCAATGCACAGCAGAGGATGCGGCTTACAGCACTTTCATGCTGGATGGCGGAATCATTGTTCAATTCAATTCATCCTGGACCACAAGGGTTCGCCGGGATGATCTGCTGACCCTTCATGTTGATGGCACCGAAGGTTCAGCCGTAGCCGGTTTACGCAAGTGCTTTGTCCAGTCTTATGATAACACCCCGAGGCCTGTCTGGAATCCTGATGTTGAACAACCTATCCGGTTTCTCGATAACTGGACAGAGGTTGCAGCCGGTGAAGAACATGATAATGCCTTTAAAATTCAATGGGAACTTTTCCTGAAACATGTCATGCAGGATGATCCTTTTCCCTGGAACCTGATGGAAGGGGCCAAGGGTATACAGCTTGCCGAAAAAGGATTGGAAAGCTGGGAGAAGAGAAGATGGATTGACATTCCCGATCTTGATTATATTGAATGAAACCAGCATGAAAAAAGTAGCATTAATTACCGGTGGAAGTAGGGGCATTGGCCTTGGCATCGCCAGGGAACTGGTCCTCAAGGGTTTCTGTCTGGCCATCAACGGTATCCGTGAACCCGCTCAGGTTGAGGAGGTACTGGCTGAATTGGGAAGGCATGGCCCGGAAGTGAACTATTACCCAGGCCATATCGGGCATGCTGAAGATCGTCAGCAAATCGTGGACAGGGTCCTGGAAGAGATGGGGAGGATTGACATCCTGGTGAACAATGCCGGCATCGCACCCAAAGAAAGAAAGGATATCCTGGAAACCACTGAGGAAAGTTTCGACCATGTCATCGGTGTCAATCTGAGGGGTACTTTTTTCCTCACCCAATTGGTAGCCAACCAGATGGTCAGACAAAAAAATGAAAATGCCGGAATTTTCACTTGCATCATCAATGTTTCATCCATCTCTGCCACCATAGTCTCTGTGAACAGGGGAGAATACTGCATCTCCAAAGCTGGAACAGCCATGGTAACAGCACTGTTTGCCGCAAGGCTGGGTGAGTTTGATATCCCAGTGTATGAGATCCGGCCGGGGATCATAAGGACGGATATGACTGCAGGGGTAAAGGAAAAGTATGATAAACTGCTGGAGAATGATCTTTGTGTCCAGGCCCGCTGGGGCGAACCGGATGATGTCGGTAAAGTGGTAGCCTCACTGGCAGAGGGTAATTTTCCTTACTCAACGGGACAGGTCATTATGGTTGATGGCGGTTTAAGCTTGCCCAGATTATAATAGTTACACAGATTATAATGCTACCATGAAAAAATCCCAACGTAAAACCATCTACTGGCGAATTTGCATATTAACTGCTTTTCTGCTTGCGGTACTGGGTTTGTCCCCTGTGATTATCCCACCTGGTGTTTTCCAACCCAGATTCATGGGAATGCCATACTCACTTTGGTCAGGCATCCTGGTTACGCTTTGCCTTGTCATAATGACTTTCATCGGGTCAAGGGTCCATCCTGGCAGCAATCACAAAAATAAAGACCTATGATTAAGTGGTTAATAGTTCTCGGAGTCATTTATATCTCCGCACTGGGTTTCCTGGCTATCCGGACAAAAAGAAGGACCAGGGGTACGAAGGATTTTATATTTGCCGGCTCGAACATTGGCCTGGTGATCGGTTTTATGTCCTTTGCAGCTACCCTTTTCAGTACGTTTACACTGATGGGCATGCCCGACTTTTTCAGGATACACGGCGTTGGAGCCTGGATATTCCTCGCGTTTTCTGATGGCGTAATGGTATTTTTCATTTTGTTTTTCGGTTACCATCTGCGGAAAAAAGTGGCTGCCAGGGGATTTCACGGGATCTCCCAGGTACTGCAGGATAGCTACCGGAACAAGTGGGCTGGCTATGTCTATTTTATTTGCATTTTTCTCTTCCTCATTCCCTATACAGCAATCCAGATCAGGGGAATAGCGATCTTCCTTCATGCTGCTTTCCCGGGATTTTTCCCCATCTGGGTGTGGGCCCTGGGCATGATAGTGCTGATGCTTTTGTACAGTGAGACCGGTGGACTGAAGGCGATAATGTTTGCCGATGTTTTGCAGGGGACCATATTGCTGATCATCGTATGGGTAATCGCCTGGAGTTGTATTGAGTCCTTCGGGAGTATGAAAGAAATGTTCACAGAGGTGGAAAGAATCGATGCCAGATTGTTATCTGTGCCTGGACCCAATGGATTGTTCAGCTTTCAGTTTCTGCTGGCATCCATGCTGGTCATTGTGCTTATCCCTGTAACCCAGCCCCAGCTTACTACCAGGCTTGTCATCATGCAGGACCTCAGGACCACTCACCGGCTGGCCATTGCCGTTGGTTGTTTTGCCATGCTGATCATCCTGCCTACGGCTTTCATAGGTTTTTATGGTGCCGTTCGCTATCCTGAAGCCAGTACGGCAGATTTCCTTGCGGGAGTATTATTGTTCGATCAGCCTGGGTTCATTGCGGCAGCGGCCATTATAGGGCTTATTGCTGCAGCTTTGTCCACCAGTGATTCACAGATATTTGCAATGGGATCGGAGTTACGGTCTCTGATTGCCGTCAGGGATAAAACACTGACCAAAACACGGGTGGGCATTATCTTCTTTGCCCTGGCCGCCCTGGTTTTTTCACTCATTGCCAGTGACAGGCTTGTAATGCTTGCCAGGGTTAGTTTTGCAGGCACTGCCCTTGCCGCCCCCATGATCCTGGCGGCCATACTCCAAGAACGGCCGCCTT
>Ga0111175_1035_pt1 | contig 32357 bp, 25 predicted proteins | sample DeeMarSWOR324_28_FD_80228 | JGI IMG/M metagenome (GOLD analysis project Ga0111175, IMG submission 80228) | Bacteroides sp. SM23_62
AGAGCCTTATGGCAAAAGTTGTGTCGCCCAGCAGAAACCTGGCAATATTGGCAAACACGGCTATCGATGGCGGTACTGAATGGTACCCCCAGGCCAGGTGGTTTCCCAGGTCAATGTACATGAATGCATCACGCTGCAATTCATAATTGGTATTGGTCAGGAGATGAAGGAGCAATTTGACAACGCTGAAAAGCAGGACCATCCACCAGGTCCTGATCCATGCGGACGCTGAAAGTCTGTACATGGTGAGCAGGATTTATACCTGCAATTTATTAAAAATAAGGTAAGTATCAGCGTTTTTGCATAAGCTGGTCACATTTGATAAGCATGCGGTTGGCCCAGGTCAGGTTCCTGCCGGGTGGCATGTTTGACATTTCCGATACAGCTTCTTTGTAGGTGACAAAGACTTCCCTGGCCTCGGCTACTTCACCCAGCCGGATCAGGATCAGTCCTTTTTCCGCCAGGGCCTCCACAAAATCAAAATCATGCATGGCCAGTGCCGTATTGATAAGACGCAAAGTCTCCGCATTGCTCTGATAAGTGTTTGACAGTGTCCTTGTCAGCTTGGCCCTGAGCAGGTAATCCTCCTCATTGGCTATCCCCAGCCCGAATACCCGGTCCATATACCTCATGGCCTGGTCGTAGTTATGGTGATGATATTCCTGCCAGGCGGTCAACGACAGGGCTGAGGATATGTTGATCATATATTCTTTGTCCGGAAGAAATTCAAAATCTTCCCGTTGCTGTAATGCATACATGAATGCTTCGCTCAGGTCTTTTGCCCGTTGTTTCTGTTCGCTGCTGAAATCAGCACCGGTAGATTGCACGATGGCATAGGAAATGGCCGCAGCCGAAAGTCCCGTTAATACCAGGTCCGCGGTATGAAAATCCGTACCATACCTGATATTGCTGAATTCCATGGCAACTGCCGAAGCGATGGTTGCGAAGGCTGTCCAGAACTCTGCGGAGCGCTCGTTGCGGATCTCCATGGTCAGGTTCATCAGGTTATGGTCCAGTACCACATGAGCCGTCTGTTCCGACAATATGGTCAATAATTCCTGCTCACTCCTGGTTTTGGCCAGCATCCCTGTAGTGATCACAATCGTACCGTTGTCAAAGGTAAAAACCTCAGGTTTGATGGCCGTAATCATCAGGATATTGAGCCGTGATGGTATTTCTTTTATCAGGGCCTTTGGATGGACAATCAGCATCAGCTGCCGCAGGTAGTCCTCCAGGTATTCATCCCGGAAAACCAGGCCGTTGATCTCCATCTGGGAGGCATACTCATAGAAGTCGTCCCTTAAGGTTGACCGGAGATCTGACTGCCATCCTGTGGCATTGATATGGGAAGACTGGTTCTCCAGCCAGACCACCTGCCAGTAATCTAAATCATCATCCAGTAATGCTAACTTGGCAGAAGAAACATATTTTTCATTGAATCCGGTGCCAATCAGATAAAATGACTTGCCATACGAGTTTTTTTTGAATCCGAAAATATCTACCGTATCCCCGGCACTGTACCCGTTGATATTTTTTAATGCGATGCCTTTGTAATTGGACTGCCCGAAGAAACATTGAAGGCTGATAAAAATGATGGTGGATGCAGATATTAATGTTCTCATGAGCGGTTTGCATTAAGGTTGGTTTCGAGTCTTGAATTTACCTGTTAATCTACCTCAAATTTCAAGCCAAAAAAACGCTAAATATCTGATATGACAGCAAATAAGCGGGAAAGATCCTGGCTTTCACACAGGGCCGTATTTTGCGTATCTTTAAAGGATTGATCAAAGCATTTTGTCGGGACTAACCATATACAAAGCATCGGCAGGATCAGGCAAGACCTTTGCCCTGGCAAAGGACTATATCAGCCTGGTGATCCAGGATCCTGAAATATTCAGGCATATACTGGCGGTCACCTTTACCAACAAAGCCACAGATGAGATGAAGAGCCGCATCCTGGAGGAGTTATACCGCCTGGCATCCGGGGTGGATTCCTCCATCAGGACTGAAATCATTGAGCAGCAAAAACTGGAAAGCGGGGAAGTCAGTGCCAGGGCAAGGATCATCCTGGAAACCATCCTGCATAATTACGCCCGCTTCCATATTGAGACCATTGACCGGTTTTTCCAGCGTGCCATACGTTCCTTTACCAGGGAAATAGGGCTGGCTGCAGGGTATGAGCTGGAGCTGGATGCACCCCGTATATTATCAGAAGCGGTAGACATGATGCTGGATGGCCTCGACCAGGATCCTGAATTGCAGCAATGGTTTGTGGATTTCGCCAGGGACAAGGTGCTGGAGGGCAAACACTGGAACCTGAAAAATGACCTGCTGGTGCTGGGTGCGGAATTGAACAATGAACGGTTCCAGGAAAACAGTACGGATCTGGTTGCGCAGTTATCTGATAAGGACGGCTTCAACAGGTTCCGGTCAGCATTGAATACCATCAGAAGAGGTTTTGAAAAAGGGCTTGATTGCATTGCCAGGGATGCCCTGAAAATAATGGAAGAGGAGCAACTGGACGTGAGTGATTTCAAGGGAGCATATGGAGTCGGATGGTTTTTCAGCAGGATCCTGCGAGGAGATTACCGGGTGCCCTCAAACACCATCAAAAACGCTGTGGATACACCCGAGAATTGGTACGCCAAGGGATCTGAGGCCAGGGACAGCATTTTGACGGTCTATGAAAGGGGCATGAATGACCTGCTGAAACAGGCAGTCAATCAGTATGAGCGTGATTTCCGCCGCTACAAAACAGCCGATGCTGTCGGGAGATTCCTGTACACCCTGGGCATACTGACGGATATTTCTGCCAGGATGCAGGACTATACTCGGTCACAGGGGATTTTCCTCCTGTCTGATTCCGCCAGGTTTCTTTACGGGATCATTGCAGAGAATGAAGCACCTTTTATCTATGAGAAGGTGGGCAATTATTTCCTTCATTTTATGATCGATGAGTTCCAGGATACATCCGGACTCCAGTGGAAGAATTTCAAGCCCCTTATTGACAATAGCCTGGCTTACAACCATAGATGCCTGATTGTGGGTGATGTAAAGCAGTCCATATACCGGTGGAGGAATTCTGACTGGGAGATCCTCAGTGAAGTGATCCCCCGGGCATTCAATCCCGCTCAAACGGAAGAAAAGGAATTGCAGCATAATTGGAGGAGCCGGCGCAACATCGTTGCCTTTAACAATGATTTTTTCACCGCATCCAGAGAGGTACTAAAGGATTTCTTCGGAACGGAAAGTGAGTACGGTGACCGCTATCCGCAGAAAATTGACAGGGCTTATGCGGATGTGATCCAGTTGGTGCCTGATCTTCCGGATAAGGAAGGCGGCTGTGTCAGGACAAGCATGATACGGAATGAGAAGGGAGGGGATTGGAAATCCACTGTTCACGAAAAGGTAATAGGGCTCGTTGAACAATTGCAGGACAGGGGATTTGGCCTTTCCGATATAGCTATACTCGTCAGGACCAAAAAGGAGGGAAAAGAGATCTCGGATGCCATACTCCGGCATAAAAGCCTGCACCCGGGATCGGGGTACAGGTATGACATGATCTCCAATGAATCATTGTTTCTTATCACTTCCTTATCCGTAAGGATCATTACCGGTGTACTGAAATATCTCACCCGGCCTGGTGACCTGATCAACCTCGCCCAGCTGGTTTATGAGTACCGGCGGTATACTGAGGGTCATCTTGCCGAATTTGATTTTTCAGGGACCGGGACCGCTGAACTGCCCAGAGCATTTAAGGATAATATTGACACCCTGCGATACCTGACCCTTACAGCGTTGATTGAAAGGATAATCCGCCTTTTCTCTTTGCATGACCGTGAGGAGGAAACACCCTATCTCATTGCGTTCCAGGATATCATTCTGGATTACAGCCGGAATCATCCGGCGGATATCAATTCATTCCTTTCCTGGTGGGATGTGCATGGAGAGGAATTGGCGCTGACCGTGTCGGAGGACCAGGATGCCATCCGTGTGATGACCATTCATAAGGCCAAGGGACTTCAGTTCCCCGTGGTGATCATTCCTTATTGCCACTGGTCCTTTGATCACCGGGGATTGAATACGCAGATCCTCTGGTGCAAGCCGGAGGAGTCCCCGTTCAACCAGTTAAGCCTCCTGCCGGTGAAATACTCCTCGTCCCTCAGGGATACCTATTTCGAGCAGGAATACCATGCAGAGCGTTTCCGTGTATATGTCGACCACCTGAACCTGATGTATGTGGCATTTACAAGGGCGATGGAGGGATTATTCATTTTTGCGCCATTGCCCGCCAGGGAGAAATTGACGGATGCGGCTGACATGCTGCATAATGTGCTCGGAAGCCATACGGATGATCCGCCTGCAGGAGTTCAAATGGAGGACACAGGCCCGACGTGGACATGGGGAGATTTTGACACCATGGGGAGGACAAGAGAAAGGGAAGAGGCAGCACAATTACTGATCCGGAAACTCTGCAGCCATGAATTCAGCAGCAAACTTCGTCTGCAATACAGGGGAACAAGTTTTTTCGATACCAGGGCTGAACAACGCATTCACCAGGGGAACCTCATGCATGAACTGTTCTCCAGGATCCGGTCATCCAGTGATATTGACAAAGCGATTGAGGCCGTCAGGAAGGCGGGGATGATTGAAACAGCTGATGCTGAAAAACTGAGAGGAGAAATAATCGGACTGATCCAAAACAATGATGTCAGGGATTGGTTTGATGGAAGCTGGAGGGTAATTGCCGAGCAGGATATACTTACCCCGGGGGGAGCATTAAAACGGCCTGACCGTGTCATGCTGAAGGACGATCAGGTAATCGTAGTGGATTACAAGTTCGGTAAAGAGCAATCCGCCGGCCACCGGACCCAGGTCAGGAAATATGTGGATATGCTGAAACAAATGAATGTTGGAAAGGTGAAGGGATTCATCTGGTATGTGAACCTTGGGGAGGTGATGGAAGTATGACTCCGGCAGGCAGGACATATAGCTGGGGACACCAGAGACGCTTCAACAGCTATCCCGAATATTTCAAAAAGAAATTCGGCGGACGGGTTCAGAAACTCTCCCTCGATGCCGGGTTTACCTGCCCTAACAGGGATGGGAGCAAGGGCAAGGGTGGTTGTACATTCTGTAACAATAATGCCTTCAATCCGGCTTACTGCCAGCCGGAAAAATCCATCTCGGTCCAGATCGATGAAGGCATTGAGTTTCATAAAAAACGGTACCGGCGAACCGATAAATACCTGGCCTATTTCCAGGCCTATTCCAATACCTATGCTGAAATTGAGGTATTGAGGGAAAGGTACGAGGAGGCCCTCGGGCGGGATGAGGTGATCGGACTGGTCCTTGGTACCCGGCCTGATACCGTAGATGCTGAGATACTTGATTATATAAAGTCATTGACGAAGGACCATTATGTGGTTATTGAATATGGCATTGAATCCTGCTATAACAGTACCCTGGAACGGGTGAACAGGGGACATTCCTTCGAGGATTCCCTGCGGGCCATTGAGATGACCGCATCAAGGGGGATCAGGCAGGGAGCCCATTTCATTATCGGCCTCCCGGGTGAATCGGTTGGTGAGATCCTGGCCGGGATAAGGACCATATCAAGATTGCCCATCAATAATATTAAATTCCACCAGTTGCAGATCGTCAGGAATACCATGATGGCAAGGCAGTACAGGATGGATCCGGAAGCGTTCAGGATTTTTGAGCTGGAAGAATACCTTGAGCTGATGCTAATGATCCTGGAACTGCTCAATCCGGAATTTGTCGTCGAAAGGATTGCTGGGGAATCGAATCCGGGATATTTGTTGAGTCCCTCCTGGGGACTCAGATATGACCAGGTACTGAATAAGTTTGAACAGATGCTTGCTTCGGAAGATACCTGGCAGGGAAAGCGTTTTAGCCCATGAAACCATTTTTAAAGGAAATTGCAGAAGAATTATTCACATTGTATGGTGAAAGGATGGAGGAGCTGTGCCTGGTCTTTCCGAACCGCAGGGCAGGTTTGTTTTTCAATAAATACCTCGGGGGATGTCTCACAGGACCCGTCTGGTCTCCTTCCATATATACCATACAGGACCTGATGGCAGGCATTTCCGATCTGGCTTATGCGGATGAACTGGAACTGATCAGTGAATTGTTCAGGGTCTATACCGGGGTCCGGGGCAGGGAGGAGAGCTTTGATGATTTCTATTACTGGGGAGAGGTGATGCTTGCTGATTTCGATGATGTTGACAAGTATATGGTCAGGGCCGCTGATCTGTTCCGCAACCTGGCCGACCTGAAGCAGATGGAGGATGGCTTCCAGTACCTTTCGGAACAGCAAATAGAGCTGATTCAGCGGTTCTGGGGACATTTTTCAACTGATCGGCAGAGTGAACAGAAGAAACAATTCATTGAAGTATGGAATATTCTCCATCCGGTCTATGACCGGCTGAGAGAAAATCTGCTTGGGAAGGGGACAGGTTATGAAGGGATGATTTACCGGAATGTCGCCGAAAGGATAAAGGAAGGGGAAACCCTCAACCTGCCCGCATCAATCATCGTGTTTATCGGTTTCAATGCCTTGAATCCATGTGAGGAAGTCCTGTTCAGATCCCTTGCCGACGCTGGAAAAGCAATGTTTTACTGGGATTTTGATAATTACTACCTGGAGAATGAGATGCATGAAGCTGGCCGGTTTATCAGGAAGAACCTCGATAAATACAAAGACTCAGGGCACCGGATCAGCCATGATAATATGCTGAAGTCCGGTAAGCAGATAGAGGTATATTCCATGCCGGGCGGTAGCGGACAGGCACAGCTGATACATCGCATTCTTGGGCAGGCCCGGCAATCAAAAGCACCAGGGGAAGAAACGGCCATCATCCTGGCGGATGAGGAATTACTCATCCCTGTCCTGCATGCCCTGCCTGAAAACCTGGAGGAGATCAATGTAACCATGGGATTTCCGGTGAAAGCAGCCCCTGTTTTCAGCCTGATCGAACATCTTATTGCACTGCAACGAAATATCAGGGAATGGAAAAATGATACCATCAGGTTTTATTATGCGGATGTACTGGCTGTATTGCAGCATCAATACATCCTGACGTGCGAGCCCGCAGATGTAAGGGTGATCGTAAAGGAGATCCATGAAAAAAACAGGATCTATCTCAGTACCGGGGACCTGAAAAAGAATGATCTGTTTATCCATGTCTTCAAAAAACTCGGGAACCCTGAAGATATCGCGGATTATCTGATGAGCATCCTGGAATACATAACCCGTTCGGATGATGGGGAAAGTAATGCGGTACCTGCCCTTGAACTGGAATTCATCTACAGGGTATATACCAGGATCAAACGCCTGAAAGATGTGATCAGCCGCCTGGACCTTAGTTTCACCCTGCCTACATTTCTGCGACTGTTCCATAAGATCCTCCAGCGGACAAGCATACCTTTCTCAGGTGAACCGCTTTCGGGGATACAGGTAATGGGTGTCCTGGAGACCCGTGTCCTGGATTTTGACAGGATCATCCTCCTCTCCATGAATGAAGGCGCTTTCCCAAAGACCAGTACCAGTGCAAGTTTTATCCCCCATAACCTGAGATTCGGATTTAATCTCCCAACCCTTGAATACCAGGATGCCATCTATGCTTATTATTTTTACAGGCTGATTCACAGGGCACAGGAAATATCCCTGGTCTATAATAATCAAAACGAGGGATTGAATACCGGAGAGAAATCGAGATATATCCATCAACTCCGGTATGAACCGGCATTTGAGGTCCGGGAATATTCCGCCGGTTTTGATCTGCAGTCCGGGCAGATCCCTCCGATTCATGTCAGAAAGACCGGACCGATCATGGATGAACTACTGAATTATGCTGCCGCTGTCGAAAATGGACATTATTTTTCGCCCAGTGCACTGAATAGCTTGATTGATTGTACTTTGCGCTTTTATTTCAGGTATATTGCCGGACTCAAAGAGCCGGATGAGTTAAAGGAAGAGGTTGACCCGGCCTTGTTCGGAACCCTTTTACATGAAAGTATCAGGAAGATCTACGGGGGACTGGAAAATCCTATCCAAAAGGCAGATATTGAATCTGTCGTTAAGGATGCCAAAGGGGTAAGAAAGGCCATCAATGAAGCCTTTGCAGAGGTATGGTATAAAAATAGGACAGGCGTTGAACCGGAAGGCAGGAACCTTGTCATCAGGGAAATCATCTTCACCTACCTCCAGAAGATCATGGAAAGGGACCAGGAATACTGCCCGATCAATATATACAGCCTTGAAAAACCTTATTTTACTGGACTGGCATTCGAATCATCCGGGCAAAACCATACGGTTAAAATAGGGGGCAAGATAGACAGGATAGATGAATCCGGCGGGATGTACCGGGTGCTTGATTATAAGACCGGTGCCGGTGAAATGACCTTCGAATCCATACAGGATCTCTTTGAAGGGGAACAGAAGAACAGGAACAGGGCAGCTTTCCAGACATTCCTGTATGCAAAGGTGTTTGCGTCCCACATCGGCATGAAGGAGGCTAAAATAATGCCGGGCATTTACCTGATCAGGGATATTTATAGCCAGGATTTCAATTACATATTCCGGATGGGGCCCCCGAGAAAACATATCCCCATAGAGGATTACTCAAATTTTGATGAGGTTTTTACAGAGCATTTGCGGGCCTTGCTCTCAGCCCTTTACGACCCGGAAGTACCCTTTCAGCAGACAGCCGAGGAAGAAAATTGCAGGAACTGTCCATACAGGGGAATATGTCACAGATAAACTGATCATTGTATACAGGAAAAGAGACCTAAGGGCGATCATGCAGTAAGTCTGGCCTTAGCTTCTTGGTTCGTTCCAGGGATTGCTCAAACTTCCATTTTTCAATCTCAGCGGCATTGCCTGACAAAAGTATATCAGGCACTCTCCATCCCTTGTAGTCAGCCGGTCGTGTATATACCGGCGGGGCCAGCAGTCCGTCCTGAAATGAATCTGTAAGTGCCGAGGTTTCATCAGAAAGTACACCGGGAATTAACCGTATGATGCAATCGACCATCACTACAGCTGCAAGTTCTCCACCGGTCATTACATAATCCCCTATGGATAGCTCCCTGGTAACCAAATGGTCCCTTACCCGTTGATCGATACCCTTGTAATGACCGCACAGGAAAATAAGATTTTCACAGGTCGATAGCTGGTTGGCCGTATGCTGGCGGAATGGTGCTCCATCCGGAGTTGTATATATAATTTCCTGGTATTCACGTTCTCTGGTAAGGGCATCGATGGCATCGTCAATGGGTTGTATATTCAGCACCATGCCAGCATCACCGCTGAAAGCATAATCATCTATCTTTTTATGTTTGTCCTTTGAGTGATCCCGCAGGTTATGGATATGCACTTCTGCCAGGCCCTTGTCACGGGCCCTTTTGATAATGGAATGATTTACCGGACTATCCAGGAGTTCCGGAACACCCGTAATGATGTCGATTCTCATTGATCCTGATTTTTTGTAAAAATAGTGAACATACTTAAAAAAACTTTGACCATACTGCATATTTGGCTATTTTCGCAGGTAATTGCATGGATCAAGCTTGTTCAGACATTGATTGATGATGGTACATAACGATCAGGTTCATGATGAACCAGTCGCCGGAGATTCCGGTGATTTTAAGAAGGAGACTACCCAGGAGGATAAAAACTCCAGTTCAGTTACTTCCGGCAGCAAGGAAGAAACAACAGACAAACCGGAAACCCCGGAAGCTGCACCTCCAGCTGCAAGGGATAAGGGCCAGGATACGCCTGTTTCAGAGTCACCTGGTGACAGGACAGGGACGGAAGCCAAATCCCTGGCAGAAGCCAAACCTGATCCAAAAACAAAATCCGAATCCGAGACCGATCCCGAACCCGAGACCGAAGCCATAGCAAAACCTGATACTGAGGCCCAACCCGAACCAGTATCTGAGGCTCCGGGATCAACCATAGTCGAGTTTGACTATTCTACCCTGACCCGTGAAGACCTGGTAAATCGGCTGGAGATTTTGCTCGATAATCAATCTGTACATGAGATAAAAAATGATGTTGATCATATTAAGATCAATTTTTACAAGAAGAATAAGGCTGAAATCGAACAGAAACGGAAGAGATTCGTTGAGGAGGGTGGCAATATCGAAGACTTCCAGGTCCAGGCTGACGCTCTGGAAGAAAGGATCAAGGAGCTGTTCAAGCGGTACAGGAACCAGAAGGCTGAATATAACAGGAACCTTGAGGCTGAAAAACAGGAAAACCTGAAAAAGAAGTACGAAGTCATAGAGAAAATAAAGGAACTGATCAATTCAAAGGAATCAATCAATAAGACATTTCATGAATTCAGGGACCTTCAGCATGAGTGGCGTAGTTTAGGCCTTGTACCCCAGCAAAACCTGAAGGATCTCTGGGATACATACAATCACCATGTCGAGAAGTTTTATGATTACATCAAGATCAACAAAGAATTAAGGGATCTTGATCTGAAGAAAAACCTTGAACTCAAAATCCAGCTCTGCGAGAAAGCTGAGGAACTCCTGCTGGAACCTTCTGTAATCAATGCCTTTAAAATACTTCAAAAGTATCATGAACAATGGAGAGAGATCGGACCGGTTCCGCTTGAACTCAGAACAGAGATCTGGGAGCGGTTCAAGGAAGCCACATCAAAGATCAACAGGAAACACCAGGAACATTTTGAGGGACTGAAAAAAGCACAGAAGAAAAACCTGGAACAAAAAACCCTGTTATGCGAACAGGTTGAAGAGATCTGTAACATGGTCCTTCAGAGTCATAAACAATGGGATGAAAAGTCCAAGGAAATCATCAAGATACAGAAGGTCTGGAAGACGATAGGTTTTGCGCCGAAGAAGGACAACAACAAGATTTATGAGCGGTTCAGATCAGCCTGTGATAACTTTTTTACCAGCAAGCGTGAGTTTTATGCACAAAATAAGGAAAATCAGTTAAACAACCTGCAGCTGAAGACTGATCTATGTATCCAGGCAGAGACTTTAAAGGATAGTTCCGAATGGAAAAAAACCACCGAAGATCTGATCAACCTCCAGAAAAAGTGGAAAGAGATCGGTCCGGTTCCAAAGAAGCAATCAGATGCTGTATGGAAAAGGTTCAGGGCGGCTTGCGATCATTTCTTTAACAGGAAATCTGACCATTACCAGAATATAGACCAGGCTTATTCCCAGAATCTTGAAGCCAAGAAAAAACTGCTGAAAGAGGTAAATTCCTTTATGCTGACCGACAACATTGAAGAGAACTTCAAGGTAATCAATGAATTCCAGCGCAGATGGTCTGAAATAGGATTTGTACCTTTCAAGGATAAAGACGATCTGCAGGAAAAGTTCAGACAGGCGATCAATAAGCATTTTGATAACCTGGATATCAACGATGGAAAAAGGAATCTGTTGAAATTCAAGAACAAGCTGAACAACATGCGTCAAAAACCAAAAGCAGATGCCAAGATACATCAGGAACGCGAAAGGTTCATGAACAGATTGCAGCAATTGAGAAATGACATCGTGCTCTGGGAGAATAACATTGGCTTTTTTACCAGTTCAAAGAACGCAGAATCAATGATAGAGGAGGTCCAGAACAAGATCAATGATGCCAAGGAGACAATTAAACTTCTCGAACAAAAGATCGAGATGATTGATAATATGGACACATATAGCAAGGGAGAATCACTTTGAGTTCTACGAAGTACATATTTATAACCGGGGGTGTTACCTCTTCACTGGGTAAGGGAATAGTATCCGCCTCCCTTGCCATGTTATTGCAGGAAAGGGGTTTATCCGTAACCATTCAGAAACTGGACCCATATATCAACGTTGACCCAGGCACCCTGAATCCATACGAACACGGAGAATGTTATGTTACGGAAGATGGGGCAGAGACAGATCTTGACCTGGGCCATTATGAGCGTTTTCTCGGCGTGCCCACAACACAGGCCAACAACGTTACAACCGGCAGGGTTTACCAGGAGGTGATCGATAAGGAGCGCAGGGGTGATTTCCTTGGCAAGACTGTTCAGGTCATCCCGCATATCACCGATGAAATCAAGAGGAGGATCATGCTCCTCGGACAGGAAGACCAGTATGACGTTGTATTGACCGAGATAGGAGGTACCGTTGGCGACATTGAATCATTGCCCTATATTGAAGCAGTCAGGCAGTTGAAATTTGAATTGGGACCAAGCAACACCCTGTTCATTCACCTTACCCTGGTACCTTACCTGTCGGCTACCGGGGAGCTAAAAACCAAACCTACCCAACATTCTGTAAAGGTCCTCCTGGAAAATGGTATACAACCTGATATCCTTGTCCTTCGTGCAGAGAAAAACCTGACCAGTGACATCCGCAGCAAAGTGGCACTTTTCTGTAATGTTGAAATGGATGCTGTCATAGAATCGGTGAATGTTTCTACGATTTACGAGGTTCCCTTGCTTTTGCAGAAGGAGAATCTGGATGAGATCGCCATCCGGAAACTTAAACTTGAAAATACAAAAACACCGGATCTCGGACCGTGGACGGAGGTCGTGGACCGCCTGAAACATCCTGAATGTTCAGTAAAGATAGGACTGGTAGGTAAATACGTGGAACTGGCAGACTCTTATAAGTCCATCATTGAATCGTTAAGTCATGCTGGAGCGACCTTCAGGTGCAAGGTTGAAATAACCTGCATTCATTCGGAAGAGATCACCGAGGAAAATGTAAATGTGATCCTCGGAAAGCAGCGTGGGATCATTGTGGCTCCTGGATTCGGAGACCGTGGTATCGACGGGAAGATATTTTCTGCACGGTATGCCCGTGAACACGATATCCCTTTCCTCGGGATTTGCCTTGGGATGCAATGTGCCGTGATTGAATTCGCAAGGAATGTGCTGGGGTATAAGAATGCCCATTCCACCGAAATGGATGAGGATACCAGCTATCCGGTCATTGACCTGATGGAAGAGCAGAAAGAAATTACTGATAAAGGAGGTACCATGAGGCTGGGTGCATGGGATTGCAAAATCAAGGAAGGCACCAAGGTTCACCAAACTTATAATAAAACCCATATCAGTGAGAGACACAGGCACCGATATGAATTCAATAACGCTTATCTGGAGGCATTTGAAAAGGCCGGCTTTATTGCATCGGGTATCAATCCTGAAAGCAATCTCGTTGAAATCATGGAGCTGACTGGACATCCCTGGTTCATTGGCGTACAATTCCATCCTGAATACAGCAGCACTGTCATGAAACCCCACCCACTGTTTATACAATTTGTAAAATCTGCCCTGAATCATTCTGTTGAACAATCAGGCAAAAAGGAAGTCCTGGCACGTAAATAATTACAAATGGATAAGAATACGATCATCGGATTATTAATCATCGCAGCGATCTTGATTGGTTACTCATTGTTCACGCGTCCAACCAAGGAAGAATTAGCGGAAAGGCAGCGGATCCAGGATTCCATTCGCATCGCACAGGAACTGATCCTGCAGCAGGAGCAGCAGCAAGCACAGCAGGCCCAGCCATCTGAAGAAGTGATCAGTCCTGTGCAAACAGAGGACGAGGTTGAATATACAGCAGATGATGCCGTCGACATGGACCAGTACAAGGATGTCTATGGTGTATTTGGTGAGGTCGCAGTCGGTGAAAGGCAATATATTACACTGGAAAACAACCTGCTTAAGATGAGCGTTTCCACCCTCGGTGGCAGGCCGTATTCCGTTGAACTGAAAAAGTATCAAACATATGATTCCCTGCCCCTGGTGCTGTTTGATGGAGATTCCACGATTTTCGGGATGAGCTTTTTCGCCCAGAACCGGAGTATTAATACCAATGAACTGTTTTTTACACCAAGTACGGATCAGACACATCTTGATGCAAGCAGTAATCCGGTCGCCCTATCGATGAAACTTCCTGCCGGTGAGGATCGCTATATCGAATATGTTTATACCATGTCGCCGGGTGATTACAGGGTGGGCTTCGCTGTGAGATTTGTGAACATGAATGAGGTCATGGCACAGAATAACAATTATATCGATCTGACATGGAGCATTTATGTACCCGGACAGGAAATGGGGAGGATGAACGAGATGAATTACACCACCATCTTTTTCAAACATTACCAGGACGAGGTGGAGAAATTCAATATGCGGACCAAGAAAGCGGTGATGGAGAAGGATATTCCAACCAGGATGAGATGGATCGCCTTCAAGCAGCAGTTTTTCTCATCCGTTTTGATCGCAGAAGATTACTTTGTCAATGCCACGGTCAGGTCAACAAAGCTGGAAGAGGATCCCAAATACCTGAAAATATTTGAATCCCAGATTGGAATACCATTCGAGCCGAGTCCGGACCAGGAACAGAAAATGACATTTTTCTTTGGTCCGAACCATTTCAACACCCTGAAAAGTTATGACATGGAACTGCAGGATCTTGTCGGACTGGGGGGATTGATGAGCCGTGTGATCAACCGTTATGCCATCATTCCCGTATTCAATTTTCTGAGTTCCTTCATAAATAGTTATGGTCTGATCATCCTGATCCTCACCATCCTGATCAAAATGGTCCTTTTTCCGTTGACCTATCGCTCCTATCTTTCAATGGCCAAAATGAGGGCGCTTAAGCCCGAGATTGATGCCATCAATGCGAAAATACCAAAGGAGAAGTCCATGGAAAGGCAGCAGGCCACCATGGCACTTTATAAGAAAGCAGGGGTAAGTCCCCTGGGAGGATGCCTGCCCGTTATACTGCAGATGCCCATATTGATAGCCATGTTCAGGTTCTTTCCGACCTCCATCGAGTTGAGACAGCAAAGATTTTTATGGGCCCATGACCTTTCGACCTATGATTCCATTCTGGACCTTCCGTTCAACATCCCCATGTATGGAGACCACATCAGCCTTTTCACCCTGCTGATGACCGCATCAACCATCCTCACCATGCGGATCAGTAACCAGGCCAATATGTCTCAGTCCCAGATGCCAGGCATGAAAGGCATGATGTACATTATGCCCATCATGTTCATGTTCCTCCTGAATAACTGGTCATCGGCGCTGACCTATTACTATTTCCTGGCGAACATCATCACATTCGGACAGAACCAGATTTCAAAGCGGTTCGTGGACGAGGATGCACTGAGGAAGAAACTGCAGAGTAACCAGAAAAAATCTTCTGCAAAAAAACAGAGCAGTTTCCAGAAACGGCTGGAAAACATGGCCAAGCAACGGGGGTACAATCCACCCAAGAAAAAGAAATAATGGGCGGAAGCATGGCATGTCCGCAAGATGAATCTGCAGGATCATTCCGGTTTTATTTCAGGGAGTTTTTCATGTGGGCCATTTTAAGCGCCGTTACGGCGGCTTCGTCTCCCTTGTTCCCATGCTTACCACCGGCCCTGTCCTTTGCCTGTTCCAGGGTCTCGGTTGTCAGTACTCCGAAAATAAATGGAAGGTTGTATTTCAGGTTCAGATCGGTAATGCCCTGAGTGACTCCCTGACATACGTAATCAAAATGAGGGGTTTCACCCTGGATCACACATCCCAGACAGATCACAGCATCCGGTTTTTCATACTCGGCGATGAATTGGGCACCCAATGTCAATTCAAAACTTCCGGGAACGTAATGGACGCGGATATGGTCCTCGCTGATGCCCAGCCGTATCAGCGTTTTTGCAGCACCTTCCAGCAGTGCCTGGGTGACTTCACGGTTCCATTCGGATACCACGATCCCGATCTTCATTCCGTTGGCAGGCGGAATATCTGCCGGGTCGTAGCCGGAAAGGTTTTTAAGACTGGTTGCCATGGTCGGGTCAGGAAGATATCCTGTTCCGTGTGATATATTTCTCTATATTGTTCCTTCTGGAATACTCTGGATAATCTTTCCGGATCCGCTGATAGACATCCAGGGCCTTTTTATTATCTCCAAGATTTTCATAGATCAGGCCGGCCTTCATCAGGAACATGGGTGCGGTGAAATTATTATCAGACAATGAAGCGGCTTTCAGGTAATGTTCGAGTCCCTTCTCGGTCTCACCCAGTTCGACATAGGCATCCCCGATAGCTCCTGTGGCAATGGGGGCAACCATTTTATCCTTGGATTTGAATTTCTGCAGGTACTCGATGGCATCATTGAACTGGCCAAGTTTCATAAAGGATATGCCTGCATAATAGCTGGAAAGATTGGCTGCTTTGGTTATACCATAGTCATCTATGATCTGAAGAAAACCTGAATAGTTTCCGTCGCCATAGAGGGCCAGGTAAAAGGAATCAACCTCAAAATACTGTTCAGCCACGAACATCTGTCCGTGAGCTTCTTCCTCGAGGGGATTCAGGTAAAATCTTTTAGCACCTATAAAAATGACCACAATGGCCAGTATACCGGTAATGATCCTGACAATCCATTTCTGGTTATCCTCAATAAACTGTTCGGTTCTTGTCAATGCACCTTCAACGCCTTCTATCCCGGCAGAACCCTGTTTCTTCTTTGCCATGGTGTTACTTCCTGAGTGTTTCTGAAAAAAAACAACGCAAATGTAATTGTTTTGTATTGAATAAAAAAATAAGGCAATCGCGCCGGATTTTCTATTTTTGTTAAATAAGATTCAGATCATGTACCTGTCTCATATTTCGCTTATCAATTTTAAAAATTATGACCAGCTGGAATTGAATTTCAGCCACAGGATCAACTGTTTTGTCGGTGATAACGGGACAGGCAAAACCAACCTCCTGGATGCCATATACTACCTTTCCCTGACGAAGAGTTATTTCAATTCCCTGGATTCCCAGAACATTCGTCACGGGGAGGACCAGTTCCTTATACAGGCGGAGTTTGAGAGAGAGGGACTGGATGAAAAGATCCTCTGCGGCGTACAGAAGAACAAGCGGAAGATATTCAAGCGGAACAGGAAGGAATATACCAAGCTATCAGAACATGTCGGCCTTTTACCGGTGGTCATGATATCGCCTGCCGACAGCAGCCTGATCACTGAAGGATCAGATGAACGGAGAAAATTTATGAATGCGGTAATATCCCAGTTTGATGCGGAATACCTTGAAAGCATGCTGCGTTACAACCGGGCTCTCGGACAGAGGAATATGCTGCTGAAGAACTTTCACCGTTCCGGCTCATACCAGCCAGCGCATTTGGAAGTATGGGATGAACAGCTGATCCGGCATGGTGGTAATATACATAAGAAAAGGGTTGAGTTCATAAAGGACCTGCTGCCGATCTTTCAACAATACTATGAATCTGTTTCAGCAGTTAAGGAGCAGGTTGGCCTGGTTTATAAATCCCAGCTACTGGAAAAGGATCTTCGGAACCTTTTGAAGGACCATGAGCAAAAGGACAGGATCCTTCAATACACGACTGCCGGGATTCATAAAGATGACCTCGAAATGACCCTGTCTGGATACCCGATCAAGAGGATCGGTAGCCAGGGGCAGCAAAAGACGTTCCTGGTAGCCCTGAAGCTTGCCAAGTTTGATTTTATCCGCAAGGTGAATGGTTTTTACCCCATTTTATTGCTGGATGACGTATTTGATAAGTTTGATGCCAATCGTGTCAAACAGATCATCAGGCTGGTGGCAGAGCATGAATTCGGACAGATTTTCATTACTGACACCAATCCCGAGCGTATCAAAAACATATTGAATGAACTGACCATTGATTATAAATTGTTCTATGTTGGCTGGAACGGTGTAAATGAACAATCCTGACATACAAGCCGGTGGAGAGAAGCAATACACAGAATATTGGAGATGTCATCAGGGCATACCTGAAGGAATCGGGACTCGATAAACCTTTGAAGGAAAGACAGTTGATCCAGTCTTGGGAAACCCTGCTCGGTAGGTCAGTTGCCAGGGCAACCACCCGGATATTCATAAGGGACCGCAAACTATTCGTCTACCTCAGCTCTTCGGTAATCCGCAATGAACTTTTCATGCTGCAGGAAGAGATCCTGAAGAAGCTCAATGAAGCTGCCGGGGAGGAAATGGTCAAGGAAATTATCCTCAAGTAGCCATTACATGTAATCAACCCTATCGCTGTTCGCGAAAAAGAAATCAGCCTCCACCAGTGCATTTTCATCGCTGTCGGATCCATGTACTGCATTTTTCTGCAGGGATTCTGCATATTGTTTCCGGATGGTACCTTCTTCGGCATTTTCCGGGTTCGTAGCCCCGATTAATTTCCTGAACTCCTCAACAGCGTTATCCCTTTCAAGGATAGCAGCTACGATGGGTCCGGATGACATAAAATCCACCAGATCGGCATAAAAGGGCTTGTCGCTGTGAATGGCATAAAATGCTTCGGCCTGCCTGGTACTTAATTTTGTAAGTTTCATGGCTGCAATTTTAAAACCAGCTTCATTGATCATGTTCAGAATGGGACCGATATAATTTTTAGCTACAGCTTCGGGTTTGATCATGGTAAGGGTGATATTTCCGGCCATATTTTGGATTTTTTTATTCGAACCGGGCGAATATACTAATAATTCATAACTTTGCCCATTCGTTTTAAGCCATTATAAATAAGAAGTTGAAAGTGCTTCCGAAAGAACTATACGGGAAATTAAAAAAGGTACTGGCTCCACCCTTTCAAATTACACTGCTGACACATATCAATCCTGATGGGGATGCCATTGGGTCCCTGCTGGGATTGTACTGGTTCCTGAAGAAAAAAGGTTGCCAGGTCAGCATGGCCATCCCCAACGAATACCCGCGGTTTCTTGATTGGATGGAGGGGACCGACAGGATTCTCATTTACTCGAGACAGGAGAAACAGGTGAAGGAAGTTCTTCAGAAGGCAGACCTGGTATTTTATCTGGATTTTAATGAGCCGGGAAGGATTGGAGAGATCCAGCCGGTTCTTGAGGGTCTCGATGTCACCAGGATCCTTGTGGATCATCATCCTGAACCGGAATGTAAAGCAGATTACATAATCTCGGTCCAGCAGGTAAGCTCTACCGCCGAGTTGATTTATCAGCTGATAGAAGGCCTGGGGGAGCTGGAGCTGGTTGATACCTTGATTGCCACCTGTTTATATGTAGGAATCATGACAGATACCGGTTGTTTCAGCTTTAACAGTTCCCAGCCACGTACTTTTGAGATTGTCGGTGAACTTTTGCTTCGGGGAATTGATAAGGACCGTATATTCAGCCTGGTTTACGATAATTATTCAGAAGACAGAATGCGCCTTCTGGGTTACAGCCTTGAGCAAAAGCTGGTCATCCTGCCGGAACAAAGGACCGCCTATATTTCCCTGACACGTGATGAACTTGACCGGTTCAACCATGCTCAGGGTGATACCGAAGGGTTTGTGAATTATCCCTTCTCGGTATCAAATATTCGTGTATCCGCACTTTTTATTGAAAGGGAAGATCATATCAAAATTTCTTTCCGGTCAAAAGGGGATTTTCCCATTAATACTTTTGCAGCACAATTTTTCAATGGGGGTGGACATAAAAATGCTGCCGGGGGCGAATCCTATGAACCGCTCACAGATACCCTCAAAAAATTTGAAAATTTGATCGAACATTACAGTGATGAAATCAACCGTTTACCATAATATAATCCGGGTATTCCTCATGGCACTCCCGGTCATATTGCTGCTTTCCTGCAGGAAACAAGCAGCCTCCGAGAAGGCTCCTGAAATGACGGCCGAAGAAGAGAAAGAAATGCTGCTTCGCGTAAATAAATTCCTGGTACAGAAAGATGTTGAATTAATTGAGAGTTATTCAAAACGGCATGGCTGGAACATGGAGTTTTCAGAAACAGGCTTGTTTTATGAAATTTACGAACCGGCTCAGGGTAAGAAAGTTGAGCAGGGTGATATCATTAACCTGAAATACGAACTAAGCCTCCTGGATGGTACCCTGTGTTACAGCTCTGAAGAAGACGGGAACAAGATTTTCAAATTGGGCAAGAGTCAGGAGATATCCGGACTTGAACAGGGTGTGGCCTTGATGCGGGCAGGTGAAAAGGCACGTTTTATCATCCCCCCGCACCTGGCCTATGGATTGCTGGGTGATGAGGACCGCATCCCTGCCCGTTCCATTATTATTTACGACGTTGAACTGGTGGAAGCTAGAAGTCCGGAGTAAAATCACATAATTTCATTTTTTTTTCGTTTGATTAATATGAACGCAACCCTTAGGTGGGTATAATCATCTGAACTTATAAATGATAATAGTATGAGAAAGATATCAGAATATAAATTTGGGATGCTTGGCATTCTGGCTGCCATCATGGTGACCGGATGTGTGAAGGATAACTCCCAGGAATTGAAAGAACAGGAAATGAAGTTGTTGCAACAATACCTGGAAACCAACAACATTACTGTAGAACCCACAGCTTCCGGATTATATTATATCCCGATTAAGGAGGGTACGGGCATATCGCCTGATGAGGGGACCTGGATCGAGATCCAGTATACCGGTGAATTGATTGATGGTACTGTATTTTCAACCAGTATCGAGGAAACGGCCGAAATGAATGATATACATGATGAAGGTTATCTCTATGGACCTTCCAGGTTGCAACTGGGAAACATTGGCCTTGCGGGACTGAATGAGGGCATCCAGCTTATGAAAGTTGGCGGGAAGGCGAAGTTCATCCTGCCCTCCGATCTGGGTATGGGAGGATTTGCATCGGGACTCGTCCCTGCCTATTCAACACTCATCTATACCATTGAGCTATTAGAGGCATTTGATGATCCGGAAAAACACGAGCAGGAAAAAATATGGGCCTACCTGAAAGAGGGTGCATTCGAAAATGTTGATTCCACGGAATCTGGCCTTTATTATATCCAGGAAACGGCAGGTATCGGGGAATTGTTCGTTGACGGTGATAATGTGACTGTGTGGTATACCGGTAAATTCCTGGATGGAAGGGTATTTGACAGTAATCTAACCGAAGAGGCATTTTCTTTTTCAGTGCCAGGTTCCTATATTATTGAGGGATGGCAGGAAGGTATTAAATTGATGAGGGATCAGGAAAAGGGCATTTTAATCATTCCCTACCATCTTGGATATGGTGCGGAGGGTTGTTATGATGAGTATGGCCGTGTTGTGGTCCCGCCCTATATGACCCTGGTTTACGAAATGGAGGCTGAATTAACCCCGTAAAATACGGAATGGGTTCCGGTCCCTAACCGGAAAGCAAGAATACAGCAGGCCGTTTGTGGATGTCGGGAAGATTGCCCTTCCATTCATGCACGGTCTTTGTTTTAATGGTCTCAGAGGCGAGGCTGATATCTGCCGCAATGCACAGCAATGTATTTTCCCTGCAGGTGAAAACAATATCCTCAAGCAGGCTCATGTTACGGTAGGGGGTTTCCATAAAAATCTGGGTCTCACCTGTTTCCAGGGCTGTTTTTTCAATTTTCCTCAGGCTTCCCAGTCGCAGTTTTTTTTTCACCGGCAGGTAGCCATGAAATCGGAATGACTGGCCATTCATCCCGGAAGCCATTAAAGCCATCAGGATGGAAGATGGACCGGCCAGCGGGACCACCCTGATACTTTGCCGGTGTGCCAATGCCACCAGTCCTGATCCCGGATCCGCAACTGCCGGAACACCTGCTTCAGACAGCAAACCCGCATCATTGCCATTCGTCAGTACTGCCAGCAATGCTTCCAAGGCCTGGGCTTCCGTATGCTCATTCAGCAGATAAAATGAAAGATCATCCATGGCCTTTGTTACGCCGGCTTTTTTAAGGTATCGCCTGGCTGTGCGAAGATCCTCCACAAAGAAGTGATCAAACCGGTTGAGCAATTCCAGTACATATTCCGGGATGACATGCTGAACCGGTGAATCACCCAGTGTGACGGGAATGAGGTAAAGTGTTCCAGCCATTATAAAATCATCTTTATCCCTGTAAATTTACATTTTTAAAATCATCCCGGGCATGAAATCTAAAAAGGCATTTGGGCGCATATCATCATTTTATTATTAATTTCGATCCTGTGAAGATCACCTTTCTTGGCACCGGTACATCACAGGGCGTTCCCGTCATCGCCTGTAAATGTGCTGCCTGCCAGTCGGATGATCCCAGGGATAAAAGGCTGAGGGCCTCGGTCCTTGTGGAACACAAGGATACGGTGTTCATCATTGATACCGGACCGGATTTCAGGCAGCAGATGTTATCCGCCCGGGTGGATAGGCTGGATGCAGTGATATTTACCCATGAACACCGGGACCATATTGCGGGACTCGATGATATACGTGCTTATAATTACCTGCAGGACAGACCGATGGATGTGTACGGAGAGGATCGTGTACTGCGTGCACTTCAGCATACCTTTCCTTATATCTTTGCCGAGAAAAAATACCCCGGGATCCCACAGGTTAATTTTCACCATATCGGGAATGAAACTTTTTCTGTAGGGGGACTGGAAATCATCCCTGTGCGGGCATATCATTACCGATTGCCGGTTTTAGGTTTCAGAATAGGGGATTTCACATACATTACGGATGCGAATTTTATTGCCCCTGAGGAGCTGGAAAAGGTACAGGGAACCCGGTATTTTGCCATATGCGCCCTACGAAAGCGTAAACATATATCCCATTACAGCCTTTCAGAGGCCCTTGATGTAATCAGACTGGTAAAACCTGAACATGCTTACCTTACACATGTGTCCCATTTGATGGGAGCGCATGCTGAGACAGAACGCGGATTACCGGAAGATGTATCATTTGCCTGGGATGGTCTAAGCCTTGAGATCTGACCTGTATTTACTGAAAAGAAAGGCAAGCAGCAAGCCTGATACAAGGAAAACGGTCCCCCCGAAAGTCAGGGCCGTCTGCAGGCTTGTTTTGTCCGTGATATAACCCATAGCAGGACCGACCAGCACGAAACAGATCCGGATGATGAAGTTCCTTACGGAAAGCACGGTAGCACGTACTTCCGAAGAGGTGAGCCTGTGGATGTAATCTTTCAGCACGGGAGTGGCAATCCCCCTGACTATATAGAAGAAAAACAGGATACTGATGGCCCAGATTGAGCTGAGTTGTCCCAATGCCAGGTAGCCTGCAGGGATCATTAAGGCCAATACCAGGACAGTAAAGCTGGCACCTAGTCTTCGTTCGACCCGGTAGGCGAGCATGGCTGCAAATCCCACGGTCAGGTTCAGCAATGTCCACATGATCCCGAACAGGGAGAGCGGAAGTTCTACAAATTCGAAATACGGCTGGGCAAACCAGGCCATGGTCAGTGTGGCAGTTCCGATAATGGCCGATAAAAAAATATTGGTCCGGAGTTCTTTGTTGATGAACAGCGAATCCGTGACAACATTCAGGATTGTGCGGAAATTGAACACCCCCAGGCGCATATGCCTTCCGGGCTCAATCAGCAGGATGGCAGCCGGCACCGAAAGAAAAGCCACACCTGTCTGGACATAGTAATTGGTCCTCAGGCTTATCAGTGCCAGCAGTCCCCCTGCAATGCCAGCAAAAGCTTCTGCAACATTACCGATGGAAACCATGCGGCCTTCATATTTGATATATTCTTTTTCCTTTTGATTATCCAGCAGGGAATCATAGAGCAGGGCCGAATCGGCACCCGAGACGAAACTTTGTCCGAATCCCAGTATCAATTCTGCAACGAGAAAACCCAGAAAACCATAGGATATGCTGTATATGCTCATTCCGATGGTGCCCAGGATCACCCCTAGGATGAGCGTTCGGCGCCGTCCGATCACATCGGCGATATATCCTGACGGGATTTCCAGCACTACGATGGAAACAGAATAAATGGCCTGCAGCACCATGATCTGGTGCATGTCAAGTCCATTCTCCTGGTAGAAAGGGATAATATAGGGCATGAAAAGCATGAACCACTTTGAGATCTTGATAATATAAAGTTTCCAGATATTGGCTCTGGTGGTTCTTTTCATACCCTTTTGAAGATTTACAAAAATACGATTTTCAGGCAATCATGCCAGGGATGTTATTTAACTATCCGTTGAAACCAGTAATTTTGTTCAGAACAGGAAAAAATCAAGACATGGGCAGGACCATCATTGAAAAAATCATTGCCAATCATGGCAGGGCAAAGGCAGTAACACCCGGAGACATCCTTGATGTTGGAATTGATGCAAGGGTAGCGCGGGATTTTGGAGGTGCCAATGTGGTGAAGCATATACGGGATCATGACCTGGGGATTGATGACCCCGGGAAGACCTTTTTTACGTTTGACTGTAATCCTACAGGCTCTGACCAGAAGTATACGGCCAACCAGCAGATCTGCAGGGTGTTTGCACGAGAAAACGGAATAAAGGTATATGATATCAACCGGGGGATCGGTACACATCTGATGATTGAAGAAGGATTGGTCTATCCGGGTGCTACAGCCGTCTCAACAGACTCACATGCCAACATACTTGGCGCCATCGGTGCCTTTGGACAGGGAATGGGGGACAAAGATATCGCCGCTGCCTGGAGCAGCGGGAAGATCTGGTTCAAGGTGCCGGAATCCGTCAAGCTGACAATCAATGGGAAAATCCCCGAAAAGTTAAGTGCCAAGGATATCATACTTTGCCTTCTCGCCCGTTTTGGAGCGAACACGTTTCTGGGGAAATCCATTGAACTATGCGGGAAAGAGATTGAAAGCCTCTCTCTTGACAAGCGGATCACCATTGCCTCGATGGCAACCGAAATGGGCGCCGTTACCATTTTGATCCCTCCAAACCAGGAAGTGATCCGGTACTGTGAGTCCAGGATCTGCCGGAGGATCGAACCGGTCCTTGCGGATCATGATGCAGCCTATGCGGAGAAGATTGAAATAGAGGCTGGTGAATTCACCCAGATGGTTTCCCGTCCGGGGAAACCACATGATGCCATACCACTGGATGAGGTAAGGGGTACCCCGATCGATTCCGTCTTCATCGGCAGTTGCACAAACGGCAGGATAGAGGATATGCGGGCCGCCGCCGCAGTGCTGGAAGATCATAAAGTGGCTGACGGGGTGGTGCTGAAAATAGTTCCCTGCACCGACAGGGTCTGGAACATGTGCCTTGAGGAAGGGCTGATTGAGATATTCAAGGATGCCAGGGCCTTGGTATCCAATCCGGGTTGTGCAGGATGTGCTGCCGGCCAGGTTGGACAGAACGGACCGGGTGAGGTTTCCATCAGTTCAGGGAACCGGAACTTCCCGGGGAAGCAGGGCATGGGAGATGTTTACCTGGCTTCCCCTGAGGTTGCCGCAGCCAGTGCAGTATCAGGCTTTATCACTTCTCCTGACCAGATCTCTGTAGCTCCCATGGAACGGGTGCCCTTACCCTCACAGGAATCCTTGCCATCACTGATATCAACGAAATGGGAGAACATGCTTTCGGGAACCTTGAGGGTTTTGAATCATTCGCCGGCCAGGCAAGGGAAGGCGACATTATTTTTACCGGTAAGAACTTCGGGGCGGGAAGTTCGAGGCAACAGGCTGTGGATTGCTTCAAATCTCTAGGGGTAAGCTGTATTGTTGCGGCATCCTTTGGATCTATCTATGAGCGAAATGCCATCAATGCCGCTTTTCCGATCCTGATTTCAGACGAGCTGGATAAACTTGAGCTAAAAACGGGTGATCAGGTATCTGTCAATGCAGGCAATGGAAAAATTATTAATTTGCGCAACCAGAAACGCATACAGGCCAATCCGTTTTCAGAAGTACAGATGGAGATATATCAAAATGGTGGATTATTCTGATCATGGGAAAGACTTTTGTAGAAAAGATATTTGATGCAACGTGCGGGAGCATTGTTTTCCGGAAACCGGACATTGTACTGTCACATGATAATACTGCCAGTATCCGGAAGACCTTTGAAAAAATGAATGGAAAGAATGTGGCTGATCCCGATCAGCTGCTGATCGTCCTTGATCACAACGCCCCGCCTACCAGTGCCAAACTCGCCACAGATTATCAGGGGATGCGGGAGTTTGTCAATGCCGAGGGCATCAACAGGTTCTATGATGCAGGCAGGGGGATTTGCCACCAGCTCATGGCGGGTCATGCCATGCCAGGCATGATCATTGTCGGGAGCGACAGCCATACCTGTACAGCAGGTGCTTTCAATGCCATGGCAACGGGGATTGACCGTACGGAGACAGCCGGTATATGGAAACAGGGGGAAACCTGGTTCAGGGTCCCTGAATCCATGAAGATCAACCTGTCAGGACAACTGCGCGATGGTGTCTATGCCAAAGACCTGTCATTATGGATCATCGGGCTGATCGGTTCATCCGGTGCCAATTACAAATCCATCGAATATCACGGGGATGGTGTCAGGAACCTGGGCATATCAGAACGTATGACCCTTGCCAATTTGGCCTCAGAAATGGGAGCCAAAAATGCCGTCTTTCCCCCGGACGAAGTCCTGAGGGCATTTTATGGCAAAGGTAAGCTCAAAGGATTTTGGGCTGATCCCGATGCCAGCTATGTGGAAGAAATCAGCGTTGACCTGTCTGAAGTGGTACCGCTTGTTGCCGCTCCACATCATGTGGATCATATCAAGACGGTGGCAGAGGTAAGGGGGACCAGGGTTCAGCAGGGATTAATAGGCACCTGCACCAATGGCCGCATAGAAGATCTGCGGGAGGCTGCAGCCGTCCTTGAAGGCCGCATGGTGGCGGATGGGTTCCAGCTGCTTGTTGTACCCGCATCCAGGGATATCTATATGCATGCGATTGAAGAGGGACTGATCACCACTTTCCTGGAAGCGGGGGCCAATGTGCTCAGTGCTTCCTGCGGTCCTTGTCTGGGAACAGGGCAGGGTATTCCGGCCGATGGCTTTACAGTCATATCCACTGCCAACCGTAATTTTAAAGGGCGAATGGGGAACCGGGAAGCGGAGATCTACCTGGCTTCACCGGCAACTGTTGCTGCCAGTGCCATAACAGGAGAAATCACCGCCCGGATTGCTTATGAGCAGAAGATAAAAAAATTCAGGCCGGATCAGAAAGAGGGCATTAGTGAAATAAGCGTGGGGGATTCTAGAATGATAAACGGGGTCTGGAACTATGCGGACGTGGATAACCTGAATACGGACCAGATGTTTGCCGGTAACCTGACCTATAGCGTATCCAGCGCCGATCCGGGAGCTATCCTTCCGCATTTGTTTGCAGGATTTGATCCTGCCTTTGCAGCAACGGTCAGGGAGGGGGATGTCATCATGGCAGGTGAGAACTTCGGGTGCGGCAGTTCCCGTGAACATCCGGCAGTTGGACTGGTGCATGCCGGTGTCAGGGCCGTGATCGTAAAATCAGTGAACAGGATTTTTTTCAGGTCGAGTGTGAACCAGGGGCTGATACTTATCGTACAACCGGAAGTGGTTGAGGGTTACAGGTCCGGCGACAAGGTGTCCGTCAGCCTGGAATCAGGCAGAATAACACTGAATGACAGGGTTTTCCAGTATTCACCCCTGCCCGGGAAATTGCTGGATATTATCAGGAAAAAGGGCCTGGTCAACTGGATAAGGGAGTCATAAGCGTTTTTCAATGGAAAAAACCAAGAGAATACTTGTGGTCGGAGCAGGTGCAGTCGGGGGAGTTACAGCGGCTATCCTGGCCCGTGAGCATTATGATATCTGGCTGGTTGCCAAATATCCGGAACTGGCTGAGAAAATCAGTAATGAAGGGATTGAGGTCAGCGGTTATTGCGGGGATCTATGCATGAAAGTGCCTGCGGTTGCCCGACCAGCTGAACTTACCGGCAAATTTGACTATGTATTCATGGCCACGAAGGCCGATTCTCTCATAAATGCAGCCAGGGAAACACTGCCTTTCATGCATGAGCAAACAAGGGTGGTATCGATGCAGAACGGGATTTGTGAAGAAGCCCTGGCCTCAGTTGTCGGCACATTGCGAACGATAGGCTGTGTTGTCGGCTGGGGTGCGACCCTGGTTGCCCCGGGAAAGGTTGAAATGACTTCAGGCGGAGAGTTTGTGATCGGAAACTGGAACCGGGAAAAAGATGAAAAACTGGAAGAAGTGGCCGGGATCCTGCGGTATATATTACCGACCGAAACAAGCGATAAGATCCTCTCACATCTTTATGCCAAGCTTATCATTAATTCTTGTATCACTACCCTGGGAGCGATCAGTGGCTTAGGCCTGGGAAAGATGCTGGCCAGACGTTATATACGTGACATTTTCATTGAGATCATCAGGGAAGCTATGGCGGTGGCGGATGCCATGGACCTTAATGTAAAGCCATACGCCGGAAAATTGGATTATTACCAATTCCTGGGCTCAGGAATGATGGCTTCATTCAAACGACACCTGACCATACGGGTCATCGGATTTAAGTACCGGAAGCTGAAATCATCAAGCCTGCAGAGCCTTGAACGTGGAAGAAAAACCGAGATTGATTATTTCAATGGTTATATCTCCTCAAAGGGGAAAGAATATGGTGTGAAAACACCGGTGAACGGCAAGCTGACCCGGATGGTCCAGGAGATAGAAAACGGAATGAGAACGATTTCAGTAAATTCCCTTGAGGAGATTTAAAATCCATGTATTTTTGTATTTTTGCCAGCGCTTATGCTCCCGTAGCTCAGCTGGATAGAGCAACGGCCTTCTAAGCCGTAGGTCATGGGTTCGAATCCCGTCGGGAGTACTATGGGGTGTTTTTTCAATACCCCGTTTTTGTAGCCAGGAACCTAATCCGGGCCCTGATGAGTTTTCGGAGGCCGGTCGTACCAAAACCAATCTTACAACCGTTCCTGGTAAAAGGATCAATATCTTATCAGTGAAGATGCCCGGACATCAAGGCGGGATAATATACACCTGATCAGGAACTTTTCATGAGGGTAATATTATTTCTAATACTGTGTCTTCTTTGTAGCTGCGGCGGGAAAGTATCATAAACCAGCAAGGAGACATTATAAGGTGCCCTAAAAATTCTCCATAGTACGAGCCGCGCGGATTGTACAACAAACTCTTTTATTAAATGGAAAAATGCTTTAATCGATCCACGAGAGTTCATAACTTCAACTCAGCGGAGTACTATTTCCTTTGCCTTTGAATAATTGTATCTCCGCAAACCTTGACTCCATCGTTTAATGAAAGCAGGATTTCAATACCTGGTGAATCCGCTGATAGGATGCAAGCCGGATGTACTGAAGGAAATCGAGAATCGCTTTTCCGTGGACCCGGAATACCGGGTTAAATACAGCCGGTCTAAAATACTTAGCCGGGTCCTGCATGAACTGGCCCGGTTCGACCTGATCCGTTACCGGACAATACGGCACCGTGCATCCCTGGCTGTCCCACCTGTATTTATTATCGGGCATTGGCGAAGCGGAACCTCCTTTCTTCATAATCTTTTATGCCGGGCTTATCCGGCCGCTTACACAACCACATACCATGCCGCTTTCCCAAACAACCTCTTTGCATTCAAGGGTCTGGTAAAGTTCTTTATGTGGGTGTTCATGCCGCGAATGCGTCCCACTGATGCAATGAAGATGCATCCTGACCTTCCACAGGAGGAAGAACTAGCCCTAGGTCAGGAACGGTTCTTTAGTTTCTACTACTGGTTTTATTTTCCAAGACAGGCGAAAAACCTTGCCGATGAATTCATGTACCTGGATGACCCGCAAAGCATGAGGTCAAAAAAATTCCAGCAGCACTACATGGAATACATCCGCAGATGCCAGTTAAACACCCGTGGAGAAGTTTTCATCTCAAAGAATCCGGCCAACACGGCAAGGATAGCAGTCCTTATAGATCGGTTCCCGGATGCCCGTTTCATATACCTTAAAAGGGATCCTTACGAGACCCTGCAGTCATCTATGATTTTCTTCAAGTCCCTTCTGAAGGGAATCTCCTTGCAGGATTACGAAGAGCGGGAGGTGGACCGCTTCATTCTCGGGAATTATAAACGGATGATCGGTGCTTACCTCGAGAAAAAAAACCTTATCCCCTCAGACCAATTGATCGAGCTCAGCTACGAGGAGCTAACAAAGCATCCTGCGCAAGTCATACCAGCCGTAACAGAACGACTCGATCTCGGCGTGAAGGCCAACCTGTCAGAGGTGCAGGATTACATGGCTGCCAGCAGGGACTTCCCATCGCGAAAATACAGGTTCAGCAACAATTTCATCAAGGAGGTAAATAACACACTGGAAGATCTGATTGAGCGGCAGGGATACCGGGTTCGCAATACTCATTTAGGGGAACAGATGAAAACATGAAGGTTTTAATTGTCCTGGCCCATCCGGATCAAAACAGTTTCAATCATGCCATTGCTGATACCTGCCTGAAAAGGCTGTCAGATAATGGTTATGATATTATCTTCCATGATCTGTACCAGGAAAAATTTGATCCATTACTGGATAAAAACGAAATTCCCAAGGATGGGAAGGTTGATGACATGATAGAATGGTATTGTGCTGAACTGGCAGATTGTGATGGGATTATCATCGTTCATCCGAATTGGTGGGGACAGCCTCCCGCTATTTTAAAAGGTTGGATCGACAGGGTCTTCAGACCGGGTATTGCCTATGAATTTGAAGATGGAGACCTGGGAGAAGGGATTCCTGTGGGATTACTCAGGGCTGAAACAGCACTGGTTTTCAATACATCCAACACCAGCGCTGACAGAGAGTACACGGTATTTAAAGATCCCCTTGAGTTGATCTGGAATAATTGCATCTTTGATTTATGTGGTGTAAGGAGATTTGAGAGAAGAATGTTCAGGATCATTGTAACCAGTGATGCAGATCAGAGGAAGGCATGGCTGGATGAAGTTACAGGATTGATTGATAAGCACTTTCCCCGACAATAAATGAAGCGTGTAAAACTGGCATATAAGCAGATTTTGCTATTTGAAAAGCCTGGCAAAAACCGGTGTTTATTGTGAAGCAATAATAATATTACTATCATTGTATTACTATGCTATATCGCAGCCAGCTTGTCATTGCAATACTGATCCTGATGGTCGGATGCAGCGGGAGATCGAAGGAAAAAACGAATGCCAGTCAAGAAGGTGTGCTGACCTATACCAATCCGATCATCGATAAGTACCTCGCAGATCCTTGTATGATGTATGATAATGGGTTCTATTATCTATTCGCAACCGGCAAGGCAGATGATGGACGGTTTATTCCCATACATCGGACCACAGATTTTGTACACTGGGAATTTATCCGTGGAGCCGTGGAGAGAGGCAGTGAAAGGGATTGGAATTACAAACATTTTTGGGCCCCTGAAGTGATCAAACTAAATGGTAAATGGCACTTGTATTACACTGCCTCACCCAGCCACTCTCCCCGTAACTCCGGTAACCGGGTCGGACTGGCCGTTGCGGATGATATTGCAGGTCCCTATCAGGATTTTGGCGTGATCATACCTCATGCGTCTATTGATGGACATGTTTTTGTGGATGAAGATGGCACGATGTACATATTCTATACCATTGAACATCTTAATGAGGATGGTTTAAGGGCAGGTCATATATATCAGGATCTCATGCTTTCTCCCACTGAGGTTGCCGGAAAGCCAAAACTGATGATCAGTCATCACCCCTGGCAGGAAGGACCCTTTTTACAACACCGGCACAATCAATATTTCCTGACATACAGCTGCGGTGCATGGACAGATCACACGTATCATATACGGTATGCCATTGGTCCCTCTGTAACAGGACCATTTATTGAACAACCTGATACTATCCTGGCTAGCAACGAAATGGTAAAGGGTCCGGGACACCACTTTATGTATTCGGATAAAAAAGGGAAAGACTGGATCATTTATCACGGATGGGATACTGCTTTCACAGCCAGGTACCCAAGGATCGACCGGATTTTCTTCGATGAAAATTCCATATCTTCAGATGGCCCGACATATACCGAGCAAAGGGTGGATAAATAATCCGTTGAGGGATGGAAAATTTGATAAAATACCTGCCACTTCTTGTATTTTTCATTTCGTGCAATGAGGACGGTGGGTATCATCATCAAATCCGGATACAAGGCCTCCTTGATGAGGTGGAAGTGATCAGGGATGAAGCAGGTATCAACCATATCTATGCAAGTAACCAGCATGATTTATTTTTGGCTCAGGGATATTGTGCGGCGAGGGACCGGCTATTTAAATTTGAGATCTGGAGAAGACAGGCCACGGGTACAGTAGCTGAAATTCTTGGTCCCCGTGAATTGAAAAGAGATATCGGGACAGAATTAAGCATAGGCAGGGCGGTGGCAAAATTAAGTCCGGAGAAAGTGAAAGAATATTTCTGGTTCCACCCCATAGACCCGAAGATAGCATTGGCTCCCTCCATAGATGGAACACTCTTGTTTAATGATATTTTAGAACTGTACCACAGTTTCAGATCGCCCGTGAGGT
>Ga0111175_1015_pt1 | contig 31357 bp, 25 predicted proteins | sample DeeMarSWOR324_28_FD_80228 | JGI IMG/M metagenome (GOLD analysis project Ga0111175, IMG submission 80228) | Bacteroides sp. SM23_62
ATTTCATCAATAGTGTCATCTCCATTGTAATCTTTATATTGTCCGCGATTCCATATCTCATCGTCATACCAGATTGCTCCTAAATACCAATATCCGAAATCCGGAGCATGTCCGAAAAATGGAGTACCACCTGCTAAATCATTATAAACATCTCCGGATCTTTTATATCCTGTAACTTTTTTACCTATTTCATCGAACATCTTATAGCATTTAAGGTCTTCAGGATACATCCTTTCTGAGGAAGGAGATGTTGAAGGAGGTCTGAGGTGCATTGGGGCACTGGTGTGCATTGAATTTACAACATAAACATTAGGGTGCGAAAGCAGAAATGTTACATCTGCTCTTGTTTCCGGTTCACTAAGAGGATAATCTCCTGGGCCACATTCTGTATTTCCTCTTCCTGTAAACTCTGTTTTAGGTCTCCAATTCTCAGGAAAATTTCTGTTAATATCAGGCCCCCCAATGACATCTTCATCAAATGCACCGTCACCATCGTTATCAATACCCTCCCATCCCAACATATAAATTCCTTGTCCAGCAGGTACTTGTTTTAAAATCCTTCCGGATGGATCTCTTGGATCAGGAATGTAACTACCTTTTTTTTCATCCTTCCACCTGATATTCATAAGAATACCATCTCCATTAATATCATCAAAAGGATCTTCATCAAGTAAGTTATCACCATCATCATCTTCAGGTTTGACAGAGCTTCTATTCATCTGGGCAGTATTCATAAAAAGATTATGCCCGTCAGGGTTATTAATCGGCTTTATGTAAATGGTTTTAGTATCAAGTAGATGCGTAATATCATGGTCTTTCCCATATTTTTCAAGAAGGTGATAAGCAAGATACAAAGCACATTCTGATCCCGTTACCTCAACGGTATGCATGCCTCCCTCAAAATATGCAGCAGGTTTATCAGTATCTTTCCCCGTCCTTTTGTTTGTAATTGTAATCTGCATTATTGGTCGCCCTTCAAAACTCTTTCCAACTTCATACAAGTCGACAAGATCAGGATACTTAGCAGCCCATCGCTCAAGCCAGGTGTAAATTACGTTAGCTGAATGATATTCATTAAAGGTAAGTGAATCACCTGCTTTATACTGGACTTGTGATAATTCAACCTTTGGGAAAAAACTTGGACCATGACGAAAACCATTAACCGTGTAGTTCTTTTGTGAAGTATCTGATTCCGGAAATTTTGTATTTTGAAGAGAATGGTAATTCTGTCCAAATAAAGTCAAAGAGATTAAAAGTATTGGTATTGTAGTTATTAAGGTTTTCATATCTCAATAATTTTTTAATACAAAAGAACATGCATAATTACCTTTGAATTACTTGACCACTGTAAGACGGGCATTTTCTTTCCAGTGCATGGCAAGCATTTTAGCATGTTCCTCTGGTTGAACCTTAATGTATTTTAAGAATGAGTTTTCTGTTTTATGTCCGGTTACTTGCATAATGGAATGTGAGGCGAATCCAGATTTATACAGATTGGTTGCAAAGGATCTCCTGGCTGTATGGGTAGTGATTAGTTCCCACTTTTCATGTTTCGTATTACGTTCAATCCCTCCCTTGGTTATTCTCTTGAATATGGTTTCATCTATTCCAGCCTCCTCTGCAGCTTCTTTGATGTACTGATTGAACTTTTGATTTGTAATAACTTTAGGAAGTTCATAATCATACTTTTCAAGTATTTTCTTAACCACCGGATGAAGTGGAACTACTACCTTTTTACCAGTCTTTGACTGCTCAAGGTGGATCATATCATTCTGAATATTATATGAGTTAATTTTTGGCAGATCACTAAAGCGGCAACCTGTCCAGCATCCAACCAGGAACAAATCTCTGACCTTCTCCAGCCGAGATTTATTTGAGAGATCCAGAGTGTAAAGCTTATGTAGATCATCCTCATCAAGATAGATTGAATCAGATTCCTCAGAAATACTGCTAAATCGCTGGCTTTTATAAGCTTTATTTACTGGATAGTCTTTACTAAAGGCATCGTTAAGCATTATTTTTAAGGTCTGTATCTTTTTACCAATGGTATTAGTTGCCAAACCAGGGACTTTTATTGAAGGATCATTGTCAGATTCCTTCTCGGATTTAAGGTATTCAACAAAGTCTTGATAGAAATCCTGGTCTATATCCTGCCAGTTATATTCTTTTCCTTTCAGTTCGCAGAACTTTCTTAGATAGTAGAATGTACGCGTATATTCTCTGCGTTGCTTATATCCAATTTTCTTGCCTGTCTTTGGCTTAGTTCTGGTGATAGACTTATCAATGAAATCTTGTATGAATTCAAAAAGTGTAACAGGTCTGTGATCCGCATATTTTTGAGGATTATAAAAACTATCAATTGCTTGATCCAACCAAATTTTTTTATCTAAGATCTCTTTATCAGGTTCCTGTTTATATTTATCCTCAACATAGTACATGAGTTCTCTGAGAAGTTTACTCAATACTTCTTTATTCTTAAATTCAACACGAAGCTTAATCTCGTGACGTTCATTACTCCAGTGATTTGGATTAATAGTTTCCCTGGTTATCCCATAGAAATCAATATTGCGTCCATCACGGAGGCGCATCCTAATCCGCACCATGTTATTTTTACTATTGGAGGAAGAGGATCGTATAAAATAATATGTTCTCATTGTGGTGATTTATATTAAATAAAGATAAATATTCTGCACCACATTTGCACCACAAGTGCTGATAAATAATGAAAACGATTGAAAAGTTGGAATATGTTAGTATTTTAAAAAGCCTATGGAATAGGGCTTGTAGAGTACAGTTATCAATAATTTGATTTCAATAGTTTTCAATAGGTTCGAATCTCACCATCCCGACAGAATGGGACGGTCCGGTATTTTGCCAGAGCGTCCCTTTTTTACATTTAATCAGGAACAATCCGTCAACTTTCGGTTTCCTAAAAATTAATTCCCTGTAAAACATTTGGTGAATAATTTGCCTGCAACCAGCAAATCGAAATTTTGTTTTGTTTCTGTAATGCACTATATTTGCTGCATAACAGAAATAAATAACACTTAATGATAATGGTATTTAAGATTCCTTAATGAATTATCTGGAATTCAAAGAGAGAATGTTTGACCTGGGCTGTTTCAGTATTTACCAGGTGTATGCCTGGAAGCCGGGATTTGACAGGAATAATTTCGTGCGCTGGACCAGGAAAGGTCTGTTAATCCGCCTTCGGCAAGGCTACTTCACCTTCCCTGAGTATAAAGGGAAACCTGATTTTGCTTTGTACTTTGCCAACCGAATTTATCGGCCCTCCTATGTAAGCTTGCATAGAGCCCTGGCTTTTTACGGGATAATACCTGAAGGGGTGATTCAGATCACAAGTGTGACTACACTTAAAACGGCAAGTTTCACAAATGATGTGGGCGAATATATTTACAAAAGCGTGCACAAGGATCTGATGTTTGGATATGATCTTAAAACAATAGCCGATGGCCGGGCGATTTCCCTTGCCAGTCCTGAAAAGGCCCTGATCGACCTGCTGTACATTTATCCATTTTATAATTCCATCCAGGCACTGAAGAATTTGCGATTGGATGATGACTTTCTGCAGGGTGATCTTGATACCAGTTTGTTAGATGAATATACATTCAGATACAAAAACAAAGCTCTGGAGAGAAGGGTGCAACTTATGAAAAACACATACGGCCTATGATAAATCTGGAATTTATCAGAAATTATTTTCCTGCCGATATACGGGAAAATGCTTCATTCCAAAAATATATGTTGAAGGAGTATCTGCAACTTGCAATACTTGATTTTCTTTCCACAACGCCTTATACCGGCAAGATCATATTTATCGGGGGTACTAACCTGAGGCTTGTAAAAGGGATAGACCGGTTCTCGGAAGATCTGGATTTTGATTGCAAAAACTACACCAGGGAAGAATTTATGGAAATGACCGATTCCGTTTTAAAATACCTCCAACGCAGCGGATTAATGGTTGATACGCGTGACCGGGAAAACAAAAAACTTACAGCTTTCCGAAGAAGCTTTCACTTTCCCGAATTACTGTTTAAGTTAGGACTGAGTGGTCACAGAGACGAACGGTTTTTAATAAAGATTGAATGTGAGGATCAACAAATTCAGTATAGACCCAGCATAAAAAATATCAAAGGTTGTGGATTCTTTTTCCCGTTCCCTGTTCCTGCCGATGAAGTAATTTGCTCCATGAAATTGTCAGCTATGCTATCACGTCAAAAAGGGCGTGATTTTTATGATGCCATGTTCCTGCTTTCTCAAACCAACCCTGATTACTCGTTCCTTGCTAACAAACATGGTATTCATAACCTGGAGGAACTTAAAAGTGCTACAGGGAAAATATTGAAAAGAGTTGACCTGGAGGTAAAGAGAAAAGACTTTGATCATCTTCTGTTCAATAATAAAAACAGTGAACGCATCCTGCATGTGAATGAGTTCATTATGAATTTGTGAAGTATTCAGGACTCCAAGATGGAGTCATCAATAAGTATTACTTTAACATTCCTGTTCTTCCCCTTTTTATTAAAAAATACTCACCATTTAGCATGAACAGGAATCACTTTTTCGTGTGAGAGTTTTCTGCCTGCATGCAGAATTTCTGCTCAAAATAGGTTCGAACTTCGTTCAGAAAGCCCGACATATAAGGACACCCTCCAATTGCTGGTCGGTGTCCTTTTGTATTCCGTTGTTATCAAAATGGTTGAGAATTATAATGGATTCCTATTAATCATGAATAAGTTCTAATTACCCCCCACTTTAATACATATATTATTAAAATATCCCCTCACTTCATTACAATTATGTCTCATAAATACCCTCACTTTATTACATAATTGACTATATTTAACCAAAAAGTTTAAAGATCCGGAATAATGTTCAATAGGAATATTCTGAACGAATTTAGAAATTGGGCAAAAAAACGTAACCGTAAGCCGCTGGTAATTAGAGGTGCCCGCCAGGTGGGAAAAACTACCGTGGTAGGAATGTTTTCAGCTGAGTTTGATCAGTTTATCTCTTTAAATCTGGAAAGAGATGAGGAACGTATCATCTTCGAAAGAAACTATCCTTTTTCCGACCTTGTGATTTCGTTGTTTTTGTACGCCGGGAAAAAACGGGAAGGTGGCAGAACACTGATCTTTATTGATGAAATTCTAAATTCACCCAAAGCCATCTCCTTGTTGCGATATTTTTACGAAGATACACCTGACCTCTATGTAATCTCAGCAGGTTCATTATTGGAAACTGAACTGGATAAAAAAATTTCGTTTCCGGTTGGAAGGGTTGAATACATGGCAATGCATCCCTGTAATTTCAAAGAGTACCTAAATGCCAGCGGGCAAGAGCAATTGAACGAAATGCTGGATAAACCGGAAGTTCCTGGCTTTGCCCACGATCTATTGATAAGTTGGTTTAGAAAGTATGCGACCACGGGAGGGATGCCCGAAGTGGTAGCTGCTTATGCAAATCAAGCTGACCTGACTGCTCTGCAACCCATATATGACACACTTATCCAATCTTATATCGATGATGTGGAAAAATATGCTCAATCCTCTGCTCAGGTTCAATACATCCGGCATGTGGTTGGAAGTGTTTTTGGTGAGGCAGGTTCTAAAATCACTTTCGAGAAGTTTGCCAATTCGGCATATCGTTCCAGGGAAATGAAAGAAGCCTTTCTTGCCGTCGAAAAAGCCATGTTGCTGAAGCTGATATATCCTTGCACTTCAGTTCAGTTTCCTGCCAATCCAAACCTGCATAGAAAACCAAGGCTTCATGTGGTAGATACCGGTTTAATAAACCATGTAAAAGGATTAATGGGGGAGTTGGTTTTTACTGAAAACATTAGCGATGTATATAGGGGTATTATCGCTGAACATATTGTCGGACAGGAACTTCTGGTATCAAGCTATTCGGTTTTACATAAAATCCATTTCTGGACCAGGGAAAAGAAAGAATCAAGCGCCGAGGTGGATTATATCCTCCCCTGGCAGGGAAAACTAATTCCGATCGAGGTAAAATCGGGTACCATCGGCAAACTTAGATCGCTTCATCAATTTATGGATCAGGCGCCACACTCCATCGCTGTAAGAGTTTGGCAGGGAATATCATCGATCGAAAAAGCCAGGACTACTAACGGAAAAGAATATACCCTGCTAAACCTTCCATTTTATCTTGTGCATCGTATTGAAAATGAGCTTAACAAGTTACCTTCTTAGTTTATCGGTATACTTCCCACCTGATAAGAAAAATTTAAACATATAGATGATTCAATCCAAAATATAGTTGGCTTTTTTGTCGCAGGAGCTTCAGATGCTTGCTTTTTAAAAGGCACCTCACGTTGGAAAATAAATATTTAAGACTTAATTTTAAATAAGTCAGTGTAAACAATAAATTAACATGTACAGGGCTTTTCGGAAAATACCTCGTCAATCCCTGGTTCTATGATTAAAAGATAAATAATAACATGAAAAGAAAAGATCTGGAAACAAGGCGCCGGTTTTTGAAGAAATCATCATTTGCTGCAGCCGCGCTTACTTTAAGCAGTGGATGTTCTGAAGGTGTATCGAACAAAAACCTTGATTACTCGATACCAAAGAACGGTTTTCACGGCAAATCTGAAAACAGGCGAAATTGGAGTGGTGACATCCGTTCCGGGAAAGTCATATTCGTTGCCCATTGTGTTCTTAATCAAAATGCAAGAATTGTTGATGCTGCGGATTTCCCCGCCATGCATGATCAGCTTCTCGATTATATTCAAAAAGCAAAGGTCGGTATTATTCAGATGACCTGCCCGGAAACATATTGTCTTGGTCTGGGGCGCTTTGATGTCCGTGTGGGACTTGAACACCCCGCTGGCATGGAACGCCTTCTGCGGCTGATTGATGATTTGATATTTACCATCCAGGAATACTTGTTCCAGGGAATGGAGGTTGTTGGGATTATCGGTAAGGAAGGAAGTCCTTCATGCGGGGTAAACCAAACATGGTATAATGAAAGCGGGCATGGTGAAGGGCAGGGGGTTTTTATTCGTGAACTGAAAAAAAAGTTAAGAAATAATAAGTTAGACATACCGGTGATTGGAGTTGCAGATCATAGACAAAATGAAGCCATAGAATGGTTAGAAAGGGAGCTGTTCCAAAGTTAGATAGAGAAATAAAGTATCCACCCACCTTCGTACCTTATTATCCCTGTTTTTTATAATTTATGCCGGCATGTTACACGACCCAAGTCATAAATCAACGCCTGAGGTTGCCGAAGAGATAAGGCTTGAGCAGTATGAGATTGATGTGCTGAGAATGCTCGCTGAAGAATGGACAAGGATAGCTGACCTGACTGTGCATCAGGAAAAGGCCCGGTTGTGGCAAAAACTCAATGACCTGGAATCGGAACGTCCCATGGTCTGGATCAATGAAATCCCATGGCATGAAATGAACCATGATGATGAGCTAAGCCTGCGTTGTAAAGATCCGTGGGCCAGGTCCCAGGAAGATCTGATGCGAAAAACCATCTACCAGTGGAACCACATGCCTGGGGATATGATCCTGAATCCCTGGCTGGATTGCCCGCTTTCCATACACAGCACCGATTTTGGCATCATTGAGGATGTTGACCTGGCCATCACCGATCCTGTGAATGATGTGGTTTCACGGCATTTCAACATCCAGATCAGGGACCTGGACGATCTTGAAAAGATCAAGATGCCGCTTGTCAGCTATAACAGGGAGGCAACAGAAATCAGGTACCAGTTGATGAATGAAATTTTCAGCGATATCCTGCCGGTTAGAAAACAGGGACAGACGCATATCTGGTTTACCCCCTGGGATTTCCTGATACGCTGGTGGGGCATACAGGAGGCCATGACGGATCTGATCATGCGCCCGGACATGGTCCATGCATTTTACGAAAAGATGGTACAGGCCTGGATGGTGGAACTGGACCAGTTTGAAGAGCAGAAACTTCTATCACTGGACTGCAATAATACCCGGATTGGGTCGGGCGGATACGGTTATACCAGGGAAATGCCGGGAGAAAACTATGATCCTGAATGGGTAAGACCCCATAATATGTGGGGCTGCTCAAATGCCCAGATCTTTTCCGAAGTCTCACCGGAGATGCATTGGGAATTTGCCATTGAACACGACCTCAAATGGATGGAACGCTGGAACCTGACCTATTACGGGTGCTGCGAACCGCTGGCCGGGAGAGGCCACCTGTTGAAAAAAATACCCAATCTCAGAAAAGTGAGCTGCAGTCCCTGGAACAACACCGGTAAGATGATCGCGGAACTTGGCAGGGATTATGTAATAAGCCGGAAACCAAATCCCGCAATATTTGCACCGGATAAATTTGATCCTGCACAAGCAAGAAGAGAAATAAGGGACTTTCTTTTGCAAACTGAGGGAAAATGCCATGTGGAATTCATCATGAAAGACATATCAACGGTTAAATATGAACCCCGGAGGTTATGGGAATGGGAAAAGATTTGTATGGAGGAGGTGACACGTTAATTACACTTGCAGAAATGAAAGATATCAGTATTCCCGCCTTTGACCTGGTTATTATTCTTGCTTACCTGCTGATCATCATCATCATCGGTATTCTATCTGCGCAGAGGAAAAGAATCAGCAGCGAAGGTTTTTTCCTGGCCGGGCGGTCATTGAACTGGGCCATGATCGGGGCTGCACTTTTTGCAGCCAACATATCCACTATCCATATGGTGGGATTGGCAGCCAACGGATTCAAGGACGGGATCGTATGGGGGAACTTTGAATGGATGGCCACCTTCCTGCTGATCATCCTTGCATTGTTTTTCGCCCCCTTTTATTTCAAGAACAAGGTCTCCACGCTGCCTCAATTCCTTGAAAAAAGATATGGTCCCAATGCAAGATCATTTTTTGCTTTTATCGTGATCATCACGGCCCTGTTTTCCCATATCGGGGTCAGCCTGTATGCCGGAGCGGTTGTTCTGAAGACTTTTTTTGGCATTGACATAATGGTATCCATTCTTGTTATATCGTTTATCACAACCCTTTATAGTATTCTCGGCGGTTTGCGTGCCATCGTGGTAATAGAATCATTCCAGTCTTTAATCCTCATTGGAGGAGCCGCCCTGCTTACCATTCTTTCCTTTAGCCTGCTTCCGGACAAGGGGATCCATTCCATGGCTGAATTGAGGGCTGTGTTAAGACCCAACCAGCTGGATATACTTCAGACCGGTAATACCTCCATATTGCCCTGGTATGCAATACTCCTGGGATATCCGGTATTGGGTATCTATTACTGGTGTGCCGATCAGACCATTGTTCAGAAGGTACTGGGAGCGAAAACAATGGCTGATGCCCAGAACGGGCCGCTTTTTGCCGGATTTTTGAAGATTTTACCGGTATTTATTATGGTTTTCCCGGGGATTCTGGCCTATGCGCTGTTCTCCGATAAGATCGCTGATCCCAATGACACACTGATGGTCCTGATCTCGAACGTACTTCCGAGCGGTCTTATGGGACTGATGACGGCTGCATTGCTTGCAGCACTGATGAGTACGATATCAGCGGCACTGAACAGTGTGGGAACCCTGGTATCCCTGGACATTGTAAAAAGGATCCGCCCGTCAACACCCGATAAGATAGTATTGAGGGCAGGCCGGATCACCAGTCTGGTTGTGATCATACTGGCCATATCCTGGTCCCCATGGATAGGGCGGTTTGAAAGTATCTTCGATGCCATTTCCATTGTGCTGTCCATGTTATCCCCCCCGGTTGCGAGCGTATTTGTAATGGGAATCCTTTCAAGAAGGGGAAATGACAGGGTGGCTCTCTCCACCATGATATTCGGACTGGCTGCTGGGGCAATGGTATTTTGCCTTGACTTTGATCCGATATCAGGGTCAAAACTGATTACCGATGGCCTTGGAATACCATTTCTTATGCAGGCCTGGTGGCTTTTTGTTTTCTGTATTGCATTCTACTTAATCAGCAGCTTTTATTCAAAACCCCGGCCATTGGAAGAGATACAGAATCTTATCTTCACAAAGGAGCATTTCCAGGGATTTAGATCCAGGATAAACAGCATCAAAGATCCGCGGATCTGGACAGGGATACTGTTAATCATAATGATCCTGCTATATGTGTATTTTGGCTAATGCATTTCCGTTTCACACTCTCCCAGTCCCCCTCTATAATAATTGAACTGTACGTTAGGGTGGTCCGCCAGGAGTGACATGGGTACTGCCGTGTCAGTTATCCTTTTGCTGATCATAAACGCGGTCAGGCGCTGTCCAAAGGGATTATCATGCATTCCTGCATGCCATATGGAAACTTTTTCTGCCATCCAGGTCTGAACCGGTCCTACCGTTATTGCCTGTGTGGGTATATCGGTAACAACTCCACCGGCACTTGTCCTGGCATTCTGCATACAGGTGACCGGGTGAAGATCAACAATCCGGGTTGTCAGTTTTCTGTATTCCTCCGGACTGGGAGGAGCATCTGTGTATTTCCCTTCACGTTTCAAAGGATCATTGAATGCCCAGTGTTTTACCTCTCCCTGTCCGCCCTGCATGACGACACAGCGGACACCTTTCTGCCAGCTATCAATATATTCTGTGACATCGGCCTTTGGAAAATGAAGGTTCTCCTCTGGCATCCGGAGCTCAGGCAGTATCCTGTTAAAACACAGGTCGCGGTCTGCTTTTTCAAAAGACAATGGATGAGAAGGATCAAGTTCCTTACCCTTATGAAACCATTCGTCCATCCCCCAGAAATGGGCATCCGAAAGATCAAGTTTGAATTCATTGACCAGGCGAGCTACCAGGGGAAGTTGCTCGGTCGGACCGATGGGACCGCAGATGCCTGCAGGTTCATCAGCCGTTGCCTGCCTCCATGCGGCAATATACTCCAGGGCCTCCGCAAGATAAAAATCTTCAATTGTGTCATAAAATACTACCTTGAATCCTTCCCTGGAAAGTTGTAAAAGATCATTTGCTCTAAGTTTTGCAACGTCTTTGAGCAGGACACTGTCAAGCGTGGTAAAATCCCACCAACCCGGTGCCAGCATACTGGTTTTTCTAAACATGACGGTTTTTATTTTATCTGGTTTATTGATTTTACGGTTTCCTTGCCAAGGATCTCCAGAAGTATATTCTCCTGGGGGAATCCATGGCCAAGATGCTGGCGGAATCCTTCAGCATACTTGAAGCCGGATTCCTCGCCCCTGGATCTGGCAACACTCTTCATCGCCATAAGGTATTCATCTACTTTGTGATGTGCCATCAGCCAATCTCTCTGGCTTGCATGTGCGGCCAGCATTTTCTCCTTTGTGTCAATGGCTGATGAGATATCCACCCAGATGGAAAGATCGATCCGCCTTCCGAGTTTATCCTTCGATTCTACAGCATCTGTGTAATACAGGTAAGGAACAGGGCCAAATGGTTTTTCCGGGATTAAAAGGTTTTTCATCCCAGCAGTAAAGCAGGCAGTTTGTAAGATTTTACTGGTCATTTCATGATCAACCATATAATCGTCCGGACTGTGGGTAAAGACAATTTCCGGCTGGATATTCCGGACCAGGACGGACGCTTTTTCAATAGATTCACGCTGATAAAAAATAAATACATCCTCCAGTTCCAGGCAATGAAAACTGCCTCCGATTATTCCTGCCGCCTTGATGGCCTCGGTCCTTCTTATCCTGATGATCTCCTCCCTGCTATGCGAGGCAGTGCCTTTGTCTCCTGCAGCAATGGTGGCAATATGTATGTTATACCCGGCTTTCTGCAATAAGCTGAGGGTTCCCGCACAAAGAATCTCAGCATCATCGGGATGGGCGAAAAATGCCAATATCGACTTATTCATAATGGATACTGGTTTACCTTTTGAGCAGTGCCAGTTGCCGCCGATTTGTAACATGCGGCCAGGACTTTCTGACTCTGCAGGCCAATGGCTGCATCGTTACAGGGTGCTCGGTTTTCAAGCAAGGCATTCGAAAATTCAATGATTTCAGCCAGATAGGTATTCACGGGCACCGGATTGATCCTTATTCCATCCGGTTCCTCTCTGCGCTGCTGGGCATCGTACCCTGCGGCATCGTCATCGAGGTATGCCATCATTTCCCCGGAATCTCCCTGGCCAATTGTACCTTTTGCCAGGATGCTTCCCATGGACCCGTATAGTTCCAGTACATTTTTACTGCTGTTATCAGGGATACAGAAAAAAGTATCGACAGCAGCCAGGGCCCCGCTGACGAATTTAATGGAAACAAGGGATGAATCTTCCGATTTGTAATTGTGTACATTGTTGCTGATAAAACAGCCAACCGTGTCGATCTTTCCGAAAAACATCTCCAGGAGATCAATGCAATGGCTTCCCATATCCATCAATGATCCTCCTCCCCCGGTAAGCGGATCCTGTCTCCAGGCTCCATCAATGGGAGGATACCAACAGGATAACTGGGCCCTGCCAAATACCGGTTTACCGATTTTGCCATCACTGATCATCTGAAGGGCCTGTTGATGCTGGGCATGGAACCTCATCATCAGGGCAGTACCCAGCACAATGCCGGCATCGTTACAGGCTGATATCATTTTTTCAGCTTCCTCCACGCTCATGCCAAGCGGTTTCTCACACAGCACATGCTTTCCGGCGTCGGCACAGGCAAGCACATGATCAAGGTGCAGGTTTGCAGGCGAGGCAACGTAGACGGCATCCATCCCGCACCCGAGCAATTCCTTGATGGATCCTGCAGCTTTCGCTCCATATTGTTGAGCTACCTCCTTGTTGGACTCCTGGTCAATGTCATAAACGGCAAACAGGGCTGCATTTTCTGCCGGAACAATACCTTCGGGAATGGTCCTTCTTCTGGCAATGCCCCCTGATCCGATGACACCCCATTTTATTTGTTTGTCATTCATTGTTTTATCATTGATTTTAAGCGTAAGCCAGAATTACTTTTCTGAGCGCATCGCCGATTTGTTCACAATCTTCAGGCGTATAGGTGGGATATGCAAAGCATGTAAATGTGTGCGATTCATGCCAAACAGCGTTGGGGACTTCCACACTGCTGTAGTCCACGCTTTTTACATCTGAAAATTCCCTTGATGTAAAAGGGAATCCGCTTCTTCCAAATGCACGATGCTCCTGAAATGCCTTTTCAGTATGACATTGGGGCCAGAATACCTTCCATACCGGGGCTCCTTCCGCCCCCACAGCATCTACAAAATCTTTTATATCACATCTCATATTATCAATATCAAGCGAAAAGGCTAAAACATACCAGCCGTTCTGTCTTTCCTCGGTGTCGATGGGGACATGTAAAACCTGGGGAAGATCCTTTATGCGGTCTATGATGATATGAGCGTTCCGGCGTCTCGAAGGCATATTCCAGCTGTCTATCCTCTCCAGCTCCGCAAGCCCGATGGCAGATTGCATCTCCGTCATCCTGTAGTTCCAGCCGACCATGTTATGTATATAAGGTAGTTTTTGCTCCAATTCCAGCAGGCTCAATCGCTGCTTTACATCATAGCCATGGTCCCTGAAACTCTTTGCAATCCATGCCAGTTCTTCGTTATCTGTGGTCACCATTCCTCCCTCCCCGCCGGTTGTGAAGGTTTTATTCTGACAGAAACTACAGGCGGCAATGTCACCCAGGGTCCCGGTTTTCTTTCCCTTATAGGAACCTCCGAAAGCCTCGGCATTATCTTCCAGCACAAACAGGTTATGTTTTTTTGCCAATGCATTTATGGCATCCATTTCACATACATTCCCGTAAAGATGCACCGGCATGATAGCCTTGGTCCTCTCATTAATCAGTTTTTCCGAAGATTCAACACTGATGCAATGATCATCAATATTTACATCGGCAAACCGCGGTATGGCACCGGCCTGGATGATGGAAAAAGGGGAGGCAATAAAAGTATAGCTCGGTACAATTACCTCATCTCCGGGTCCTATACCGAGGGCAGTCAATGCAACATGAAGGGCAGCCGTTCCGGAAGAGACATTTATGGCAAATTTACTTCCCTGCCATGCTGCGAACCTTCTCTCGAACTCCATCCCTTTTGGCCCGGTCCAATAATTCACTTTCCCCGAACGCAAAACCTGTTCAACGGCTTTGATGGACTTTTCATCAAGGCAGGGCCACCCCTGCATTTGATTTGTAACGGCCTTGCTTCCCCCGTTAATGGCTAACTCCTGTAACATAATTATTTGGTTTTTTCTCGGATTACGGATAGATTAAAATTAAGAGATAGTTTCCTGATATCAAAGCAGACTTTTATACCCGTGAGCGTCACAGAGATAACGTTTATTAACATCTTGGAGTACCGGAAACAGCCTGTATCCTGGGCTCTTAAAGAGCTGATGATGGTGATTTGCAGCGGGATTAAGATTATTTTAGAATGCAGTTTTATAAATGATGCTAATCATCATCATCGGAGTAATTATGTGGTGCGTTCCTCTCATAAAAGTAGATCCTTATCCGGGCCTGGCGCTTAATGTAATCAACCCTGCCAATCTCGGCCTTCTCAATGGGGAATCCACTTTCACCGGAGAGATCCTGCAATAATTCGTCATACCTTTCAGGTTTGATCAAATCCATATTATTATAAGCGATCGTTTTCCGGATCAGTTTATTACGTAAAAGAAAACCCTGCGCAGCCCAGGTGATCAGGATGATTATGGAATCCGCGAACAAAGCCTGGAACAGGCTTACCTCTGCTGTGATCAGGGCATTTTTTACCGAAATGCCGATGATGATGAACAGATAGGTCATTTCCCGGATGGGGATGGGTGTGGTGCGGTACCGGATGATCCCGAAGATGGCGAAGAGTCCCAAAGCAAAACCTATCTGAAAGGATACGGCATCAAGTAAATTACAAATAATGAATACAATGGAACTGACCAGAAGGTATGTGAAAAAATAATCAGCCCTGTGGGATACCCTGTAATATACGATCCGGGCGATAAAAAAGACAATTCCGAAGTTATAGAAAAAGCGGATCACGGTAGGCCAGAATTCTTCCGAGATGAACACATCCAGCCCGAAAAGGTACTTTACGGTAGATTGCAGAATAATAGTTTCCATTTTTATAGAGCATTAGGGTTACTCATGTTTTGTCTTCTCCAGTTCCTCTGCAAATGCAGCAGATATGGAAGAGGCAATGCTGGTTCCAATCCTTTCTGTGAATTCTATCTGAAAATCCTCGAAAACCTCGAGGGTAGCTATCTCGATGACACCCAAGATCTCACTGAACCTGGCAATACCCTGGTTTGACCATTTTCTGCGCTCATCCTCTCGTTTGCGTTTTTCTTCTTCAATGGCTGCTGTCCTCAGGTTTTCTCTCAACTGGATCAGGGAATTACCAAGGGTATCATCGTCGCTTAATGGTTTGAAATCGCTTTTAAAATTGCCCCTGCCCATGGATGAAATGGTATTCCTGTAGTTCTTTACAGGATTGTATATGGAATAAAACAGAAGAATGGCAATCAGTATGGCAGCCAATGCGATAATGATCCCATTGACCAGAATGATGCTCCCGTTTTTTGAATAAGTCGACTGCATAGCCTGTTCAGCCTCCCCGGCGTCCTGTTCAAATTTTTGGATCAGGTCCAGCAGCTGAATATCAATAAACCGGTAAGCGTTCAGCAATACCGGTAAGCTAGCCGGCGTGTAGAGGGAATCAGCCGCACTCATCTGGTAAAGGCTGCTGGTAAATTTTGAGATGTACGTGAAAAGAGAATCGTTAATGAAGGTATAGAGGTCATCATAAGCCTCTCTGTCTCCCTGAGCCCATCCTGGTAATAAATCCGAGATCTGTTGATGGATTTCCGGCATCTTTGCCTGCAGCAGCGATCTGACATCATCAAGTATGGGAGAATCGGAATCCCGACCGGAGAACTCCCATGCCTGAAGGTCATTTTTTGTCTGAAGGACGATAGATCTGAATTCGGACAAGTCCCTGATGGAGGGGTACAGGATATCGGTGACTTCCTGCTGTGTGTCCCGGATTTTGACAACGATCCGTTGAGAGACAAGGGCATTGATGATGATTGCTATGATCAGGAAACTGAAGCCAAATGCGATTCTGAATCCGAATGTTCTGGCAAATCTCATTTAAAGGATATGTGTACTTATCAATAAAAATAAAGAATAATTTCTAATTCACGGAAGAAGCTTACCGGGGTAATTTTATCTTCTATCCAATGCCCGTTTCAACTGGTGCAATGCTTTCTGGAGTGTTGATCTGGGACAGGCGAAATTCAATCTCTGGTATCCGTTTCCTCCCGGACCGAAACTGGGACCGTCATTACAGCCTATCCCTGCATCCCTGGTCATAAAATTCCTTAATTGCTTGCTTTTCATTCCGAGGTTCCTCATGTCCAGCCAGGCAAGGTAGGTGGCTTCGGGGGACCTGACCCTGATCCCTGGCAGGTTTGCTTCTGTGTATTCCGTCAGCAGTGCGGCATTGCCCTTAAGGTAGGCCAGTAATTGTTCGAGCCAGTCTGCCCCTTCGCGATAAGCTGTTTCCATGGCAATGGTCCCGAAAATATTTCCCATGTATAGATGGCCTTTCTGGGCTTCATGGCTGAACCGGGTGCGTAGTTTCTCATTGGAGATAATCACGGCCGATGAAGAGAGTCCGGCAAGGTTGAAAGTTTTGCTGGCGGCTATGCAGGTAACGGTCAGATCTGCGATTTCATGGCTCAGGGTACTCAGCGGGGTATGTACATGGGGATGGAAAACAAGATCGGAATGGATCTCATCTGAGAGGATGACAATATTGTTTTCCAGGCAAAGATCAGCAAGCTCTTTCAATTCCCCCGGCGACCATACTCGGCCAACAGGATTGTGAGGATGGCTCAGCAACAATAGTTTTGTATCGGGACCAATCTTTTGTTTGAGATCATCCAGGTCCATCCTGTAATATCCCTCCTCTTCCAAAAGCGTATTATAAACAAGTTCACGCTTATTATCCTTGATTACTGAAAAGAACGGATGATAGACCGGGGGCTGGACAATGACTTTTTCCCCTTCCCTGGTAAATGCATTGACAGCCATGCTCAGGGCAGCAACAACGCCTGGCGAGAACAGGATCCAGTCCCGCTCGATTGACCAGTCCTGGCGCTCCCTGTACCAGTTGATGATGGCCTGGTAGAAGGAATCGGGCCGGATGGAATATCCGAGGATCTCATGTTCCGTTCTCTTCCGGATGGCTTGCATGATGAAATCGGGAGTACGGAAATCCATATCTGCCACCCACATGGGGATCAGATCGCTGGTACCAAAATATTCACGGGTATAATCAAACTTAACGGAATGGGTGTTTGTCCGGTTGATCGCCTCATCAAAATCGTATCGCATATTCAAATATAGTATCTTTAGTGTAAATTCATGATGACATGCCGGTAAGGCCAAAAAAAAGCCTGGGACAACACTTTTTAAAAGATGAAAACATAGCCCGGAAAATTGTGAACAGTCTGCAGTATGACCAGTCGACAAGCATACTTGAGGTGGGTCCGGGTACAGGCGTACTGAGTAAATATCTCTTCAGCCTGGGTGTCAATGTCGATCTGATTGAGATTGACAAAGAATCCTGTGAATACCTGATCCGGGAATTTCCTGACAGGTCAGGTGCCATTCATCACGGGGATTTTTTAAAAGATGATATCACAGCCCTCCTGGTCAAACCGGCTGCCGTCATCGGCAATTTCCCCTACAATATCTCCAGCCAGATTTTTTTCCGCATCCTTGAAAACAGGCAGGTCATAAACCAGGTAGTGTGCATGATACAGAAAGAGGTGGCAGACAGGGTAAGGGCTCCGCACGGATCCAAGACCTACGGCATCCTTTCAGTACTCCTGCAGGCCTGGTATGATATTGAATACCTGTTCAGGGTCCCGCCCCAGGTCTTCGATCCACCCCCGAAGGTTCAGTCCGCCGTCATCCGCCTGAAACGAAACCGGCGGACCGATCTTGGCTGTGGTGAAGACATCTTTTTCAAGGTAGTCAAATCGGCTTTCAACCATCGCCGGAAGACACTGAGGAATTCCCTGAAAAGTCATTTTCGGCTTCCCATCACGGCGCATGAATATTTTTCTCTTCGTCCCGAACAGCTGAGTGTGGCACAGTTTATCGAGCTGGCGAGTTTATTAGAGGACCAATAATCAGCATAAATTATTATCTTCGGGGTTATGCCTTTTGAACTGACACGTGAATTTATCGGCAATCTGAGGGAACTGATCGAACAGAATGATGAGCAATCAGTGGCCGATCTGGTTTCCAGTCTGCATCCTGCAGACATTGCCGAAATCTTCGATGAACTGAACATCGAGGAGGCGAGATTTGTATACCTGCACTTGAACGGGGAAGAAAGATCTGATGTCCTGATCGAAATGGAGGATGATACACGGGAGAGGTATCTGAAAGTATTGACCGGTGAGGAGATCGCCACACAATTTATCAAGGAGATGGACTCTGATGATGCTGCTGATGTCATCGGGGAGCTGCCGGAGCAGAAGCAGGAAGAGATCCTCCAGCACATCGAGGATGTTGAGCAGGCCGGGGAGATCGTAGACCTGTTAAGCTATGCTGAGGATACTGCTGGTGGCCTGATGGCCAAAGAGTTAATCAAGGTCAATGTCAACTGGAATATCCCCACCTGCATACGCGAGATGCGAAAGCAGGCTGCAAATGTGGATGAGGTCTATTATGTCTATGTCGTGGATAATGATGATATATTGCAGGGATTACTCTCCCTGAAAAAACTTCTGCTTGCCAGTCCAAAAGCAAGGATCAAGAATATCTATACAGCCGATATAATTTCCGTCAGAACTGATACACACAGGGAGGAAGTAGCTAATATCATGGAAAAATACGACCTGGTTGCCCTTCCGGTCGTAGATTCAATAAACCGTTTGATGGGGCGTATCACCATTGATGATGTGGTGGATGTGATCCGGGAGGAAGCTGAAAAAGACTACCAGATGGCATCCGGTATTGCTGAAGATGTAGAGCCATCGGCCAATGCCCTGCTCCTGACACGTGCACGGATCCCCTGGTTATTCATCGGTCTGATAGGAGGTGTCGTGGCGGCCATTGTACTGAGCCGGTACAAAGAAGACCTGGGACTGTATCCCGAGATGGCATTCTTCATACCCCTCATAGCGGCCATGGGTGGGAATGTCGGAGTACAGTCCTCCGCCATCATTGTGCAGGGTATCGCTGCCAACACCATCGGTATTGAATCGACAGGAAAGAAATTATTCAAGGAATTAACTGTGGCATTGATCAATGGTACGGTACTGTCGGCACTCATGCTGGGCTATAACCTGATCCGGCAGGAATCACTTGCCCTGACTGCCACCGTAAGCATGTCCCTGTTTTCAGTGATCCTGTTCGCTTCGCTCTTCGGGACCTTTATCCCAATGATCCTGAACAGGTTCAGGATCGATCCGGCGCTGGCCACGGGACCGTTTATCACTACGCTGAATGATATCATCGGCCTGGCGATATACCTGATGATGGGAAGGTTATTGTATGCGGTAATTTAGAAGCTGGTATTGATGGCCTCAACCGGGTCCATCCTGGCTGCCGACCAGGCCGGCGCAAATCCTGATACCACCCCTATAGCGGCAGAAATGCCCAGTCCGAGCAATATATTCCCGAATGTCAGAAATACCCGGAAATCATCTATCAGGCTTGTCATGACCCCCGTACCGGCGAATACAATGAGCAGCCCGATCGCACCGCCCGAAAGGGTCAGCAGCATGGATTCGAACAGGAACTGCCACAGGATGAAATAGCGCTTGGCCCCGAGGGCCTTCTGTATCCCTATGATATTGGTCCGTTCCTTGACGGAAACAAACATGATATTGGCAATGCCGAACCCGCCTACAAGGATGGAAAAGATCCCGATAAAAAAACCAGTGGTATTGAGCACCTTGAAAATGGCATCCAGGGCGCCCGATATCATGCTGGTCTGGTTGAGTGCAAAATTATCATCCGCCCTGGGCTTGAGCCTTCGGGAGGAACGGAGGATCAACCGGAGTTCTTCTTTCAGGTCGTCGTTGCTGACCCCCGGCCTGGCCCGTGCCAGGATCATGGGTTCGGCACCCTCCCTTCTGATGTCTGTGATCTTCCGCATGAACTGAATGGGAATGACAATGAATTCATCCAGTGAACCACCACCCAGCATGCTGCTGCCCTCTCTCTTAAACACTCCTATAACGGTGGCTTTATGGCCCTTTATCTTAAGCTCCTTCCCGAGGGGGTCCTCATTCTGGAAAAGCTCTCCAGCCACGGTGGATCCAATGACGGCCAGGTTTTTTGCGGCCTCAAATTCATAAGGGGTATAAAACCTTCCCCTATCGACCTCATGGTCCCTTGTATCCTCAAATTCGGTGGTTGTCCCCCAGATAGAGGCATTACTGATGGAATTGTTCTTGTATTTGACCATCCTGCTGGTAAATGCCCAGAAACAAACCGCCTCTGACAGCATGCTCCTTTCCTTGATGATCTCATATTCCTCGTATTTCGGAACAGGCCTGTTCCAGTACTGCCACCATGCATATTCTTCCCCGGGTTCAGGAGCCCAGGGCCATTTCTGGATGTAGATCACATTCTCACCGGCCTCGGCAAGACTTTCCCGGATATTGATCTCCAGGGAATCGAAGATGGTGAATACCGAAATGATGGCAAAAATACCGATGGTGATGCCCAGCAATGACAACACCGTCCGCAATCTGTTTACAATTACCGATTTCAGTGCAAAAACAAAACTTTCAAGCAGGAGGCGTATCGTTTTAAACAACTTCCTCATTGCGAAACAATCCGGTGTGTTGAGGTTTTCCGTGTAAATGTACCTAATTTTAACAACATTTTAATTATCTTTAACCAAATTTAATTTCAAGGCGTAAATGACTGATATAAAAACAATTAGCACTGCACTCGTCTCTGTTTTTGACAAGCAGAACCTGGCTCCCATCGTTGAGAAACTAAATGACCTTTCCGTGAAAATCATCTCTACCGGAGGAACCGCTGATTTCATCAAAAACCTTGGTGTTAATGTGACTACTGTGGAGAATCTGACCTCTTATCCCTCGATCCTGGGGGGACGGGTAAAGACCCTGCATCCCAAGATCTTCGGTGGTATCCTTTTCAGGAGGGAGCTGGAAGGTGACCGTGAGCAGGTAGACCAGTATGATATTACAGGAATTGACCTGGTGATCGTTGACCTTTACCCTTTTGAAGAAACAGTGGCATCCCATGCCAGTGATGCGGAGATCATCGAAAAGATTGATATCGGGGGCATTTCCCTTATCCGTGCTGCGGCCAAGAATTTTACCGATGTGATCATTGTTCCCTCCAAAAAGCAGTATGGCCCGCTGCTGGACCTGCTTAATGAAAGGGGGGCCGAATCTTCACTGGAGGACAGAAAGCAATTCGCCGGTGAGGCCTTTGCGGTCTCATCGCACTATGATACCATGATCCATAATTATTTCGCCGGAGATCAGCATGCCGCCTTCAAATACAGTTCCATGCAGGGGAAGCAGCTCAGGTATGGGGAGAACCCTCATCAACAGGGATTTTATTTCGGTGATTTTGCCCAAATGTTCGATCAGCTGCACGGGAAGGAAATCTCCTATAACAACCTGCTGGATATTGATGCTGCTGTGGGACTGATAAAGGATTTTGAAGATACAGGTTTTGCCATCCTGAAACATAATAATGCATGTGGAATGGCAATGCGCCCTGTGTTGCTGGAGGCCTGGAAGGATGCACTGGCCGGGGACCCGATATCTGCTTTCGGGGGCGTCCTGATCACAAATACCGAAGTGAACGGGGAAACAGCCGCAGCCGTCAACAAATTGTTTTTTGAGATCATCATTGCACCATCCTACACCGATGAGGCACTGGAGATCCTAAAGCAGAAGAAAAACAGGATCATCCTGGTCATCAAAGCATTTGATCTTCCCGGCAAACAATTCAGGAGCCTGCTGACTGGTGCCATTGTGCAGGACAGGGATACCAGTACAGAGACTGCAGATGACCTGAAGACAGTAACAAAGAGGGCTCCTTCAGCTGAGGAAGTGAATGACCTTATATTTGCCAACAAACTGGTCAAACATACCAAATCCAATGCCATTGTCCTGGCAAAGAAAAATCAGCTGGTGGCCAGCGGGGTGGGACAGACCTCCCGGGTGGATGCCCTGAAGCAGGCCATTGAAAAAGCAAAGGGATTCGGATTTGACCTGAAAGGCGCTGTCATGGCCTCCGACGCTTTTTTTCCGTTCCCGGATTGTGTTGAAATTGCCGATAAAGAGGGAATCACAGCAGTTATTCAGCCCGGCGGATCAATCAGGGACCAGGAGTCGATTGATTACTGTGACCAGCACAATATGGCCATGGTGGTTACAGGTACTAGGCACTTCAAACATTAAAAAAATGATATATTAGACGATTTATTGGAGTCGGTGTAACATTTCAGGCATAAATCAGTTTAAGTATTTTAACTAGTCAATGATACTATGGGATTGTTTTCATTCTTGACGCAGGAGATAGCGATTGATCTGGGGACCGCCAACACCATTATCATACATAATGACAAGGTGGTTGTGAACGAGCCTTCCATTGTTGCCATTGACCAGCATACTGGGAAACTGATCGCCATTGGTGAAAAGGCCAGGCAAATGCATGGAAAAACACATGAATCTATCAAAACCATAAGGCCATTGCGGGATGGTGTAATTGCCGATTTTGATGCGGCTGAACAGATGATCAGGGGCATGATCAAGATGATCAATACAAAACCCAAGATGTTTACTCCTGCCCTGAAAATGGTGGTTTGTATTCCTTCAGGTGCCACTGAGGTAGAGCGCAGGGCTGTCAGGGATTCATCCGAACATGCAGGCGGAAGAGATGTCTATATGATTTATGAACCCATGGCTGCAGCCATAGGTATCGGTATTGATGTCGAGGCCCCGGTAGGAAGTATGGTAGTTGATGTTGGCGGAGGGACCACAGAGATTGCCGTAATTGCCCTCGGAGGGATAGTCTGCAACGAGTCCATTCGGATAGCTGGTGATGGGTTTACGGCTGATATCCAGGCTTATATGAGACATCAGCATAATATCAAGATTGGCGAAAGAACGGCTGAGGACGTGAAGATAAATGTCGGGTCCAGCCTGCCTGACCTTGATGATCCCCCGGAGGACTATACCGTAAGGGGGCCCAACCTGATGACTGCCATGCCGATCGAAATACCTATCTCATACCAGGAGATCGCCCACTGTCTGGATAAATCCATCAGCAAAATCGAAACCTCCATCCTGGCAGTCCTTGAACAAACCCCCCCGGAGTTATACGCTGATATCGTAAACCGGGGAATTTATATGGCGGGAGGCGGCTCACTACTGCGGGGTCTTAGCAAACGCTTCACCGAAAAGATAAATATTCCATTCCATATGGCTGAAGATCCCCTGCAGGCGATTGCCCGGGGAACGGGTATCGCATTGAAAAATGTGGACAAGTTCTCCTTCCTTATGAGATAAATTCCATCATTATGCCGGGAAGAAGAATTAATCAATGAGAAATCTCTTAAGATTTATAATCAGGTATCATTTCTTCTTCCTCTTCATCCTGCTGGAAACGGTTTCCGTTATCCTCATCGTGCAGCACAACAACTATCAAAGGGCCCAGTTCATTAATTTCACAAAATCGTTTCAGGGGTCATTTTATGAAGCATTCGGAGGGATCAGGGAATATCTCTCCCTCAGGCAAACCAACCGGTATCTCTACATGGAGAATACCCTGTTACGCAACCGGATGGACAGGCTGTTAAGAAACCGGGAGATAAGGCAGGCAGGCGGGTATGATTCGATTCCACACAGGCAGTTTTCTTACATACCTGCCAGGGTGATCAACAATTCCGTCAACAAGCAGTTCAATTTCATCACCCTGAACAAGGGAAGTCACCATGGCATTGAACCTGAAATGGCGGTCATCGCCCCGAATGGCGTTGTGGGTGTTGTCTATGCCACTTCAGGTAATTATGCCACGGTCATCCCGATGATCAACCGGAATTTCAGACTGAGTGCCAAGATCCTAAAGAATGGTTACTTCGGTTCCCTTTCCTGGGCTGGTTCCGGCTACCAGGAGGCCATCCTGGAAGAGATCCCTTTTCATGTCGAAATTCAACCCGGGGACACCATTGTGACAAGTGGATATTCAGCCATATTCCCGGAAGGTATCATGGTTGGCACCATCCATGAATTCGAAGCCAGGGAAGGTAACTTTTATACCATTACGGTGGATATAGCAGTGGATTATAAAAACCTTCTTTATGTGACCGTTATCCGCAACCTGCTCAGGGAAGAGCAACGAGAACTCGAAAGGATTTCAGGAAATGATTAAACTGCTGGTAAGAAATATAATCCGATTCATTGTGCTGGTGCTGGTCCAGGTACTGATCATTAACAACATTCAAATCAGCGGATTTATCGTCCCTTATTTTTACATCCTTTTTATCCTGCTGATGCCTTTTGAAACACCGAGATGGGTACTACTTGTCTCTGCTTTTACCCTTGGATTAATGGTTGACCTTTTTGCCCAGACACCCGGCATGCATGCTGCTGCCTCGGTATTCATGGCATTTTTGAGGCCTTATATACTCGAGATGAGTGCACCAAGGGACGGCTATGAAGCAGGTACCTTTCCCCGCCTCCATTATTATGGTTTCCAGTGGTTCCTGCAGTATACGGTGATACTTGTGCTGGCACATCATTTCATCCTTTTCTATATCGAGGTTTTCAGGTTTAGTGAATTTTTTTCTACCTTTCTGCGTGTCCTGTTAAGTTCACTTTTCTCAGTGATCCTGATAATGCTCAGCCAGTATTTCATATACCGAAAATAGATGAATCCTTATGCCGGCAGAAAATATGTTATTGGGGGGATTATCATTCTGACCGGGATCATATTCCTGATTCGCCTTTTTTTCATTCAGGTAGTTGAGTCCAGTTACAAATCCACTGCCGAAAGAAATGCCAGGCATATTGAGATTCAATATCCTGCCAGGGGACTGATATATGATCGGAACGGTGAGATCCTTGTTTATAATGAGGCAGCTTATGACCTGATGGTCACCCCGGGACAATTGCAAGCTTTCGATACGGTTGATTTTTGCAGGATCCTGGAAATTCCGAAAAATGAGGTCATCCGAAGGATCAGGACTGCCAGTGATTATTCTGTCTTTAAACCATCGATATTCCTGCGTCAGATCTCATCGGTAACCTATGCCGTCATGCAGGAAAAACTGTATAAGTTTCCCGGATTTTTCGTACAGCCCAGGACCCTTAGAAAATACCCACGTGACATAGCAGCACATGCACTTGGTTTTGTGGGGGAGGTCAGCGAGGAAGACATTGAGGAGAATGAATATTACCAGATGGGTGATTATATTGGTGTCACGGGCATTGAACTGGCCTATGAGGAGGTATTGAGGGGGGTAAAGGGGAGAAAGATCTTTCTGGTGGATGTGCATAACCGTGTCAAAGGGTCCTATCAGGGGGGTCGCGCTGACAGGAAAGCGGAAGTGGGGGAAAATGTAGTGTCTACCCTTGATGCCGGTCTCCAGGAATATGGAGAAAAACTAATGACGAAATTCAGGGGAAGTATCGTGGCCCTGGAACCATCCACTGGTGAGGTACTTGCCCTTGTGACTTCACCTGCCTATAAACCCAGCCTGCTTGTCGGAAGGATACGATCGGAGAATTTCCTGTACCTTTCGCAGGACACCCTTAAGCCATGGTTCAACAGGGCCCTAATGGCATTCTATGCACCCGGCTCCACCTTCAAAACCGTCAACGGTGCGATTGCCCTTCAGGAGGGGGTCATCACAACGGCTTCTGAATACTACTGTGACCTGGGTTTTCACATGGGAGGATATTCTGTAGCCTGTCATATGCATCCTTCTCCGCTGGATTTCCGGGGCGCTGTCCAGCACAGTTGTAATGCCTATTTCAATTATGTATACAGGGCCATCCTCACCGATCCGGAGTTTGAATCCACTGCCGAAGCTTATATGAACTGGCGTGATCATGTCATGTCGTTCGGATTTGGTGATTATCTGCATTCAGATTTTGAGAATGAGCTTCCGGGATTCGTTCCTGATGATCAATATTACAATAATATCTATGGAGAAGGACACTGGAATTTTTTCACCGTCAGGTCACTCTCCATAGGACAGGGAGAATTGGGAATCACCCCCCTTCAGATGGCGAACCTGGCCGGCATCATTGCGAATCGCGGGTTTTACTACACACCCCATATTATAAAGGAGGTAGAGGGACAGGACCGGATCGATGAGCGCTTTCTGGAGAAGCATAATACCCGTATCGATTCCATCCATTTTGCAGCCGTGGCAGATGGAATGGAAGGGGCTGTAAACCGCAGCGGAGGTACTGCATGGCGGGCAAGAATTGCTGATATCATTGTTTGCGGTAAGACCGGAACAGCTGAAAATCCCCACGGGGAGGACCATTCTGTATTCATTGCATTTGCACCCAAGGATAATCCGCAAATTGCCATCTCAGTGTGTGTTGAGAACGGAGGGTTCGGGAATATTTGGGCAGCACCCATTGCAGGATTAATGGCTGAAAAGTACCTGAGAGATACGATCACCAGGCCCTATATGGAGGAATATGTATTGCGCGGGGTTAGACTTGACCAGCAATGAGAAGAAGCATCAACATATTGAACAACACTGACTGGGTTGCGGCAGGGATCTACCTTGTCATGGTTATCCTGGGATGGATCAATATTTACGCTGCCGTATTTGATGAACAGCATGAAAGCATATTGGACCTGAGCCAGCGGTACGGTAAACAACTGATCTGGATCATTGCAGCCATTGTACTGGCCATAACCATTTTCCTGATCGACACAAAGTTTTATTCCTTTTTTGCATATATCATCTATGCCATTGCCATCCTTTTGTTGATAGGGGTGCTTACGTTGGGTGAAGAGATCCACGGAGCCAGATCCTGGTTCCGGATAGGCAGCTTCCATCTCCAGCCGGCTGAATTTGCCAAGATTGCCACCAGCCTGGCATTGGCAAAATACCTCAGCTCCTATAATTTGAAGATTAAATCCTTTCATGCTATCGCCTGGATCCTGGCTATCATTCTTCTTCCTGCCCTGCTTATTGCCATACAGCCCGACCTGGGATCGGCCCTGGTCTTTTTCACCTTCATACTGGTGGCTTACCGGGAAGGATTTTCTGATGCCATCCTTGTACTGGGGGTCATCCTGGCAGTCTTGTTCTTCCTGGCCCTGCTGCTGGATAAGTTCATCATCTTCATGATCATACTTGGGCTCGCCCTGCTCGTATACTGGATCCTCTCCCGTAATCTGAGAAGTACATTTATTGCCGGTATTTTGGTCGCGGTACCTGCCGGGATACTGTATCTGTTATCCCGGATGGATCTGATCACCATGAACAGGTATTATATCATACTGCTGGCCGTCGCTGTAGCGCTTCCGTTCTACCTGACATATGCCTATCGGAAAAGGATCCGGAATATTTATCTGATCCTTTTACTGGCGGTTGGTTCGTCAGCCTTTACTTTTTCGGTGGATTATGTGTTCCATAGTGTATTGAAGGAACATCAGCAGCACAGGGTAAATATCATGCTGGGACTGGAGTCTGATCCACTTGGACTGGGATATAATGTCAACCAGTCAAAAATAGCCATTGGCTCCGGCGGGTTCACAGGGAAAGGATTCCTGCAGGGAACCCAGACAAAGTTTGATTTCGTACCTGAACAAAGCACTGATTTCATATTCTGTACAGTTGGAGAGGAATGGGGATTTGTCGGCACCGCACTGGTGATAGGGCTATTCATCTTCCTGTTGATCAGGTTGATAAAAATTGCCGAAAGGCAGCGGTCGGATTTTAGCAGGATCTACGGCTACGGTGTGGTGTCCGTACTGTTCTTCCATTTTGCCGTGAATATCGGCATGACCATCGGCCTGCTGCCGGTGATCGGGATCCCCTTACCGTTCTTCAGTTATGGAGGTTCATCCCTCTGGGCCTTTACCATATTATTGTTCATATTGCTCCGCCTGGATGCCACCAGGATGGAATTATTGAAATAAGTATAAATTTCGGTAAAGGCCTCCTTTCTAACTGATTTATTGTTAATATATTACTGCAGGAAGTTCAATAAACACTGGGAATATTGTTTTTAAAAAAGCAATTTTTTTCGTATATTATAAGGCTTTGCCCATATTTTTTGTGCAGGGAGACATTGTAAAGGAGGTTAAGCATTATGAAATACCAGACTTACACCCTTAGGAATTATAAAGAGATACCTCAATTAAAAAATGTTCCTGAAGAGTATCTGTATAACATTGAGGTAGTCGGGAACATTTTACCGTTTAAGACCAATAATTATGTTGTAAATGAGTTGATTGAATGGGATAATTATGCTGAAGACCCCATGTTCTGCCTGAATTTCCCACAGAGGGAAATGCTGAGGCCCGATCATTTCGAATCCATGGCAGGCCTGTTGCAGGCAGGTGCGGACAGGAGCCAGATCTCCAGGTTGGCCAATGAGATCCGTCTTGATCTGAATCCCCATCCGGCGGGACAACTGGAGCATAATGTACCGACTTACAAAGGAGAGCCTCTGCCAGGGGTCCAGCATAAATACAGGGAAACGGCTCTTTTCTTTCCAAGCCAGGGCCAGACCTGTCATGCTTACTGTACTTTCTGTTTCCGCTGGCCACAGTTTAGCGGGATATCCAACATGAAGTTTGCCATGAAACAAACAGATCTGCTGATTGGCTACCTGAGGGAACATCCTGAGATCTCTGATGTGTTATTTACAGGCGGAGATCCGATGGTGATGAGTGCCAACAACCTGGCTACACACCTGGAAGCATTGCTGGATGCGAAACTACCGGGGTTGAAAAATATCCGGATCGGAACAAAAACACTTGCATTCTGGCCATACAGGTACCTGACCGATCCGGATGCTGATAGCGTGCTTGATATTTTCAAAAAGGTTGTTGACCGTGGTATACACCTGGCTTTCATGGCACATTTCAGCCATCCCGCTGAATTATCAACCAACGCTGTACAGGACGCTGTTGGAAGGATCCTTAAAACCGGAGCACAGATACGTACACAGTCTCCTGTCTTAAACCATATCAATGCCAGTGCAGATATATGGGCCAGCATGTGGAAACAACAGGTCAGCCTGGGGATGGTCCCCTATTATATGTTTGTCGCACGGGACACCGGCGCCAAAGAATATTTTGCACTGCCGCTGGCGAGAACCTGGCAGATATTCCGGAAGGCTTATGGACAGGTGAGCGGTATCTGCCGCACCGTACGTGGACCGAGCATGTCAACCAATCCCGGAAAGGTACAGATCGTGGGTGTGACAGAGATTCACGGGGAACGGATTTTCGTATTGAACTTCCTTCAGGCCAGGAACCCTGAATGGGTCGGAAGGCCATTTTTTGCTGCCTACACCGAAAAGGCATACTGGCTGAATGACCTGAGGCCTGCATTTGGTAAATCAGAATTTTTCTATTCCAGGGAATTCCGAAGGAGGCTGAAGATCGATGAGGACAGTATGGGGATCTATGCCGAGGAGCTTGGAAGAGTATTCAGGAAGTGTTCCGGTAAGTGGTATTGAAAGGTCCAATCTCAGAGGATGATATTAAAGTCCGTTTGTACCATCTCCCGTATTTCGGCGAAAAAATCAATAAAATTTTCCTTCAGAAAATCGTAGTTTTGCTTTAACTGGATTACTGCATATTCAGCATGGTCGGGAAGTGATGTACGGTATGACATCCGCTTGAATACCATATTCAACCCGTTGAAATTGGTATAGGTCTCAAGCCAGTTACTCTTGATAAAGTAAGGAAACCAGCTTTTAACTCCGGCCGGGAAGATGGAAAATCCGGAATCCAGCAGCCTGTACCTGTCATGGATATATTCCCTGAGTGGTATTTCTGAATACTGCTGCCAGTTGGCTGACAGGAAGTGATCATAATAAATATCCACGACGATACCGGCATACAGGCCATATTTTTCAGCGATGATCTTCCGCGATGAGCGGGTGATGATATGTTTATCGGTGAAGCTATCAATCTTCCGGTGCAGCATGATTCCCTGCTTTACCTCCTGCGGATATCCGGTAATTTTTTTCCCTTTGACGTAATCGCCAATGAAATTTCCAATCAGGATTTCCCTGGAGTCCCCCGACAAATATATGTGAGCCAGAAAGTTCATCATTAAATATACTCATGATATATAACATGTCCTAATAAAAATCATAAGTACCTATATACATATGGTGTATATTTATAAAAAATTTTCAGGTATGTCCAGAAAGAATGCAATCATTATCGGTGCTGCAGGGCGTGATTTCCACAACTTCAATACCTTTTTCAGGGATAATGAGGATTATAAGGTACTGGCCTTCACAGCTGCACAGATACCGGATATCGATGACCGGAAGTATCCCGCAGAACTGGCAGGTAAATTGTATCCCGACGGGATCCCGATATACGGGGAGGAGGATTTAACCGGACTGATCAGGAAGCTCGAGGCAGATTTTTGTGTTTTCTCATACAGTGATGTTCCATACCGGAAGGTCATGGCAGTAAGCGCCCTGGTAAATGCGGCCGGTGCAAATTTTGTTTTGCTGGGCGGGAAGGCCACCATGATCAAAAGCAGTAAACCGGTCATTGCCGTCGGTGCTGTCAGGACAGGTTGCGGAAAAAGCCAGACTTCCAGGAGGATCATTGAGATCCTGATGAACAAGAGATTAAAGGTAGTTGCTGTCCGGCACCCCATGCCCTATGGTGATCTGGTAGCCCAGAAAGTGCAGCGGTTTGCCACCCTGAATGACCTTGAACGTCATCATTGTACCATAGAGGAGATGGAAGAATATGAACCCCATGTAGTCCGCGGGAATGTGATCTACGCCGGAGTGGATTACGAGGCCATCCTGAGGGAAGCAGAAAGGGATCCGGATGGTTGTGACATCATTCTCTGGGATGGAGGGAACAATGATTTTCCTTTTATTCATCCGGACCTGATGGTTACTGTTACCGATCCACACAGGCCCGGACATGAACTCAGTTATTACCCGGGAGAGGTCACCTTACGCATTGCAGATGTAGTGATCATAAACAAGATAGACAGTGCCGATGGGGCCGGCATCCAGTCTGTCCGTGAAAATATCGCCCTGGTAAATCCTGCTGCCACAGTCATTGACGGGGCTTCACCAATACAGGTGGAAGATGCTGATGTGATCAAGGGCAAGAGGGTACTGGTTGT
>Ga0111175_1017_pt1 | contig 31004 bp, 25 predicted proteins | sample DeeMarSWOR324_28_FD_80228 | JGI IMG/M metagenome (GOLD analysis project Ga0111175, IMG submission 80228) | Bacteroides sp. SM23_62
CTCGTATTTGCCAGCTCATCAAGTGTATATGGTTTGAATAAGGCAATGCCCTTTTCGGTACATTCGCCTGTTGATCATCCCGCAAGCCTGTATGCTGCCAGTAAAAAGAGCAATGAATTGCTGGCGCATTCGTACAGCCATCTTTTTCGCATCCCGGTTACCGGACTCCGGTTTTTTACTGTTTACGGTCCATGGGGAAGACCGGATATGTCACTGTTTATATTTGTAAAAGCGATCCTGGAGGGCAAGCCGTTTAATGTGCACAATGAAGGCAGGATGGAACGGGACTTCACCTATGTTGCGGATATTGTCAGTGGTGTCGAAAAAGTGCTGGAATCTCCAGCCCGGGCAGCTGACGGTATTGGGAGGGAGATGGATCCGGCCGTATCCTCGGCACCCTATCGCCTTTATAATATCGGGAACAGCAAACCGGTCAGGCTGATGGATTTCATCTCCACCATTGAAGAATACCTTGGCAGGAAGGCCATAATGAACATGATACCGATTCAGCCAGGTGAGGTAGAAAAAACCTGGGCGGATGTTTCTGACCTGGAAAGTCAATTCAACTATGCACCGGATACACCTGTCAGGGAAGGGGTGAAGCATTTCATTGATTGGTACAGGTCGTATTTCAAGGTCTGAGGCACCCTGCTGATCAGGGTGAACTGATCATCATCAATACAGCTTCATACAGATCTGCCTTTTCTCTGTACCCCGATTTATGATAGGCATTGATCAGGTTGTGCAGGATCCTGACAATGATCTCCAGGTTGCTGCACGGTTTGAAATGAGATTCCTGGGGTTCGATTTTCTGTTGTTTGAGGAAGTATTCAATTTCTCTGCGGCCCAGGACGGCTCCACGGTTATACGGATTGATATAGAACAGGATATCTTCTGTTACCTCATCAAGACCACTGCCTGCGACCAGCTCATCCTTGTAGGCAAGGATAAAGTTCTTGGGGAGGTTAACACCAAAGATCGGCAGGTTCAGCCGCTGGGCTATAATGGAATAAACCACCGCCAGGGATATGGGATTTCCTTTCCCTGTTTCCAGTACCTGGTTGATGAAGGAATTTTGTGGACTGTAAAAGTTCTTGGTGTTCTTGGTAAATCCATGGATATCATAGATGATGTGATTCAGTATTCTTACTTTTTCCAGGGCTGTCAGGTTGTTATTCAGTTCAAGCCAGACATCCTTTATGATCCTGTCAAGGCTGATCTCAAGCTGCTTCAGCTCAAGGTCAGGATACTGGTACCTGGAAATAAGGAAAACTCCTTTCAGGAGGTCATTCTGTTCAGTCAGCACCCATTTTTCTAATTGATTATGATTGTACTGGATCTGTATTTCCTGTATCAGGTTAATGATCCGGTCCTGGTGCATCGGATCCATCGAACCTTCCCAGGCTGCTTCGAGATCGGGCAATATCGTCGGACCCTGTTCCAGAATCCGGCTTGTAACTGTCTGGTTTACCTCATCATTCGGATCATCCAGCAATTGAAGCAACGCCTGTATTTCCTCCCTGGTCATGGTCATATCAGCCTTCGGGACATAGATGTTCGAGTGTGAATTTAATTAATTTATTCACAACTCCCTTATAGTCTTCTGTGAATTCTTGGGAAGTACGGTTTGCGATCATGGCACACAGGGTTACAGCCCTGTGTCCGAGAAGCTGCGCCAGTCCGAATAAAGCGGAACTCTCCATCTCATAATTGGTGATGCGCAGATCCCCATACCGGAAACTTTCCAGTTTATCATTCAGCTCCGGGTCCAGGGGCTGAAGACGGATACTTCGACCCTGGGGACCGTAAAACCCGGGTGCTGAGATGGTGATGCCGTTGTGGGTCTCCGGAGGGAATAACTGGAACAGCTCATCGGATGATCGGACAAAATAGGGGTCGGGAAGGACAGGATTCCAATCAGTATGTCTCTTGAATGCCCGTTCCATGGCAAGGTCAGCAACCTTATTCCTGTCCGCATAAAAATTCAGCACCGTATCAAAACCGGCGGCATATCTGCTAAGGATGAAACTATTGATGGGAATGTCCTGCTGGAGTCCACCGGTGGTTCCGATCCTCACGAGCCGGAGTGACCTGCGGGTTGTTTTCAGCCGGCGCCCGGCCAGGTCAATATTGGCGAGCGCATCCAGTTCATTCAGGACAATATCCATATTATCGGTTCCGATTCCTGTGGACAGGGCGGTGATCCTGGACTGCCGGAAGGTGCCGGTATGGGTCACAAATTCCCTGTTCGACTTGCGGATCTCGATGGAGTCAAAGAAGGCAGACACCATTTCCACCCGTTTCGGGTCACCGACCAGTATGATGGTATCTGCAATATCCCCGGGAAACAGCTTCAGGTGGAAAATACTGCCATCCCCATTCAGGATCAATTCAGAGGATTTGAGGTGCATATCACAAAAAAACAGCAATATTTGCCCTGTATGGTAAGCAAAATAGTATATTTTTACACAACTATTTGTTGAAACATAAATCTAGAACCAATGAAAAGCAGACAAACACTCATTATTACAGCAATCGTAATTGCAATACTATTATTGATATTCGGTAGCAGGATGTTCTATGTCATCAAGCCGGGGGAAAGAGGGGTCGTGTTCAAGACCATTACCGGTGTGCTGGATAAGGATAACATCAGGCCTACGGGACTGCATGCCATAGCTCCCTGGAACAAACTTTTCAAATACAATGTTAGGGAGCAGCAACGCGAGGAGACCATGGATGTGCTCGATAAGAACGGACTGTCCATCAGTGTGGATATCACCGTGCGTTTCAATCCGCTGTACATCAGGATCGGCTACCTGCATGAAGTATTTGGCGTTGAATATGTAAATACCCTGGTGGTTCCCGAGGTCCGTTCTTCTGTCAGGAAGGTTATGGGAAGGTATACAGCAGAAGAGATCTATTCAACCAGACGGAACGAGGTTGAAACCGCCATTATCGATGAGACGGCCAATGTCCTGGAGGAAAATGATATTGATATGCGGGCCCTCCTGATCCGCTCCATCAACCTTCCCGCGGAAATCAAGGGAGCCATTGAGAATAAACTGACCCGGGAGCAGGAAATGTTTGCCATGACCTATATCAATGAGAGGGAAAAGCTTGAAGCTGACCGGAAACTGATCGAGGCGCAGGGGATCGCCAATTATAACCGTACCGTAAGTGCCAGCCTTACCGACAATATCATCAAGCTGCGGGGTATTGAGGCAACCAATAAACTGGCAGAATCCGCCAATTCGAAGGTTGTCGTAATTGGTAGCGGGAAGGACGGACTGCCGCTGATCATTGGAGGAAGCAATTAACTCAATGATACAGAGGATACAGACACTTTACCTGCTTACTGCCGGCGTGATGATGTCACTCATGCTGTTGCTGCCCCTGGCAGAGATAGCTGCTGACGGGACCGGCATATATACAGTTCAGAGCAAGGGTTGGTACATTAGGGTAGGAGAGTCAGCTGAACTGGCGATGGCTACCTGGCCGGTGTTCATCCTTGCCCTGGTCCTGGCCCTGTTGCCCTTGATCAATATATTTCTGTACAAAAACCGGAAATTGCAGTTAAGGATAAGTGTTTATGCAATCATCCTGGCATTCGGATTGATAGGTTTGATCTATTATTATTTCGTCATCGGTTTCAGGCAACTGGATGAACCTGCCTATGCACTCCGCTTTCCCCTGGTTGTGCCGGTCATCTTCATTGTCCTGATATACCTTGCATTCCGGGGGATACGGAAGGATGAGATCCTGGTCCGGTCTCTGGACAGGATCCGCTGAATCAGGTTTACGAGGAAGAAATGATCACCATGTTGTTGGCATCGGTGATCTTTTCACAGTAATGGCATTTTAGACCGACCGGATTCCTGGATACCAGTTCGAATTTGGTCCGGATCTCCTGGTTATTGGTAATGCATACAGGGTTCACGCATTTGACTATGCCTTCCACTTTTTCAGGGATCTCCACGAGCCTCTTTTCAACCACTTCATAATCCCGGATAATATTAACCTTCACATCCGGTGCTACCAGTGCTATCCTGTTCAGGTCATCTTCTGCGAAGAATACCTCGCTTAACTTCATAATACCCTTCAGTCCCAGTTTCTTACTCTCCAGATTGGTCCCGAAGGTCATCATCTTTTCGATATGGTCCAGTCCCAGGATATCAATCACCTTGAAAAGGCTTTTCGCCGGGATGTGATCAATCACGGTTCCATCCTTAATAGCGCTGACTGATAGTTGTTTACGGTCCTTCATATGTTTATTATTTATGTAGATCAAGTATGGATGTAATGATGGCCTGCCTGGTATATACACCGTTCCTGGCCTGTGTGAAATAATACGCTTTCATATTGTCATCGACATCTTCGGTGATCTCGTTCACCCGGGGGAAGGGGTGCAAAACCTTCAGGCTGTCCTTGGTGTTTTCCAGCATGTAGTTTTTCAGGATATAGACATTCTTTACCCTTTCATATTCGATGGGATCCGAGAACCTTTCTTTCTGGACCCTGGTCATGTAAAGGATATCCGCTTCAGCGATAATATCTGTGAAATCCTTGTGCTCATGGTATTTCAATCTGAGTGCATCCAGATGCTGCTTATATTCATCGGGCATTTTAAGCTCATCAGGAGAGATGAAGTGGAAGGTGGTTTTGAACTGGGACATGGCCATCAGCAGTGAATGAACGGTGCGGCCGTATTTCAGATCTCCGACCATGAAAATGTTCAATCCATCCAGTGTCCCCTGGGTTTTTCTGATGGAATACATATCCAGCAGGGTCTGCGTAGGATGCTGGTTGGCACCATCACCGGCATTCACTACGGGGACCGATGCGACCTCACTGGCAAAGCGGGCAGAACCTTCAAGCGGATGGCGAATGACGATCAGGTCACTGTAATTGCTTACTATCTTGATCGTATCATTCAGTGTTTCCCCCTTGGTCACGCTGGTGGTGCCAATGTCGGAAAACCCTATGATCTTTCCCCCCAGTTGGTTAACTGCACTCTCAAAACTCAGGCGGGTCCGGGTGGATGGTTCAAAAAAAAGGGTGGCAATTACATATCCCTCGAGTATTGTCTGTTTGGGTTGCTGCTCGAATTCAGCAGCCAGGTCCAGAATTTTCAGGTATTCATCTTTGGTATAATCCATGATGGATACAAGACTTTTACCAATCATTTACAGGAAGATTTTAATATTCAATGAACAACAAATAATGGGGATTGAAACGGGGTGTCAATCGAAATTTAAATTTAGCTAAGTATAAATATCCCGCAAAGCATTTGTTAATAAGAATTCAAAACTTTCAATATAGCCCGGGTCTTCAGTCCCATTTTAGTCTGCGGGCGCTTGTTTCTTCCGGGAATGACAGCCTGCTGAGCACCTTGTCGGTACGGCTTTTCCTTACAAATGCCCTGATCCGGCAGGTTTCTGTAAAATCCTGTTCCCGGATTTTCATCCTTTCGTCACGAATGATTGTCATGACCTGATTCATCATCGAATAGGGAAAATTGATCTCGATCAGATCCTGTTCAGCGGCTGTGATAATCGTTGCGTCCAGAATGGCATTGGCAGCTGCTGAACGATAGGCTTTGATCAGGCCTTTCACGCCCAGCTGGGTGCCTCCGAAATACCTGACCACCACGATAAGGATATTGCTGAGATCATTTGACCTGATCTGTCCAAGGATAGGATTCCCGGCGGAACCAGGCGGTTCCCCGTCATCATTGGCCCTGAATATTTCCTTTGCAGCCCCCAGCCTGTAGGCATAGCAATGATGCCGGGCATCGTGGTATTCCTTTCTTAGTTCCTCGAGTATATTTTTTATCTCATCAGTGGTGTACACCGGGTATGCAAAAGCCATGAATTTACTTCCCCTGTCCCTGAATACCCCATCAGATCTTTGTTGAATGGTCCTGTATGTATCAGGTTCCGCCATATTTACCCGGCATAAGCCAGCAGGATCGTGGCAATGATGCAGATCAGGATCCCGGCCTTATTGATTCCCGATAATTCTTCCTGGAATAAAAGTACCCCTAAAATAACCGATAATGCAACGATTCCAATATTGTTTATTCCAAATACCACTGAGCTGTCTATAGCTCCATGTTCCGGATGGATATAATTCAGGGTTTTAACAAGGAAATAGATTGATCCGAAATTTACCCCTCCCAGGAGTACACCCCATAAAAATGCCCTGGGGGTAAAAATGGACCTGAACCGGCCTCTGTGGAAGATACTGGCAAGCAGGCCGCTCAATGCGGATATACTGAAAAGGATGGTCGTGAACAACGACAGGTTTGTATCGGAAATATATTCATACTGTGCAAGCTTAATCAGGGAGTCAATGGATCCCATCCCGAAAAACAAAACAACCGGCAGGTAGATACTGGCAGGTTCTGGCAGCTGTGTTCTTTTTTTATAAATGGTCAGCAGGACCCCAGCAAGGGCAACCAGTATACCCAGGGTTTTAAGCAGGCTGATTGTGTCATGGACATCGTAGATGATAGAGAACAGGATAGGTAAGATCACAGACATTTTACCTGCAATGGTGGTAACTGCCATGCCTGCTTTCTGTGATGACCTGGCAACCACAAAAAACATGAGGATAAAGAGGATCCCGATAAGCATGGCCAGGGCATAAAAGACTGCCGGGAAATGAACAGGTTCAGCGGCTGTCCTGCTGTTGAGGGCAAAACCCAGTATGGCAGCAGTAAAATAATTGATGACAATGACAGGGAAGTTTTTCACTCCCCGTTTTTCAATCAGCCTAAAGATCAGAAAAATGCCGGCAGAGCTCACGATACTGAGGAGCAGAAACAGCATGGCTGGCTGGTCATTTCGGGTTTGTTTGCGATCTGGCGGTCGGATCCTGCAGGGGACAGCGGTTATATTTTAAGCTTCTTTTCTATTTCATCAATCTGTATCCGGAACCGCTTGTCAGTTTCGATCAGGTTGTTTACCGTTTTGCAGGCGTGCAGCACAGTCGCATGATCTTTTCCTCCAATCTGGGACCCAATGGTTGCCAGAGAAGCCTTGGTCAGGTTTTTTGAGAAGAACATGGCCACCTGCCGGGCCTGTACTATCTCTCGCTTTCTTGTTTTGGACTGGATCTGTTCAATCGGTATATTAAAATAATTACATACTACCTTCTGGATATAGTCGATGCTGATCTCCCGTTTGGTATTCTTGATCAGTTTGTCGATCATATCCTTGGCAAGATCGAGTGTGATCTCCTTTTTATTGAGGGTCGATTGAGCCAGCAGGGAGATCAGGGCACCTTCAAGCTCCCTGATATTATCCGTGATATGCGTTGCGATGTACTCAATCACATCTGCAGGCATGTCAATCCCGTCTTTGTATGTTTTTTGCCTGAGGATGGCTATCCTTGTCTCGAAATCCGGGACCTGAAGATCAGCCGCCAGTCCCCATTTGAACCTTGACAGCAGTCTCTGTTCCAAACCCTGCAATTCAACCGGGGGTTTGTCAGAAGTCAGGATCAGTTGTTTCCCGCTCTGGTGAAGGTGGTTGAAAATATGAAAAAATGCATCCTGGGTCTTTTCCTTTCCGGCAAATTCATGTACATCATCAATGACCAGGACATCGATCATCTGATAAAAATGTATAAAATCATTTTTGTTGTTGTTCCTGATGGAATCGACAAACTGTGTCTGGAATTTATTTGCATTGACGTACAAGACGGTTTTTTCCTGGAATTTCTCCTTGACCTGTATCCCGATAGCCTGTGCCAGATGGGTTTTTCCCAGACCTGATTCGCCATAGATCAACAGCGGATTGAAAGCTGTTCCTCCGGGATTGTTGGCAACGGCATATCCTGCAGATCTTGCAAGGCGGTTGCAGTCACCTTCCACAAAATTCGTGAAGGAATTTTCCGGATTCAGCATGGGATCGATATTCAGCTTTTTTAATCCTGGGATGATAAAAGGGTTTTTGATCGTTGTGCCTTCGGCATCAATTGGAACGGATACAGGCTTGTTTTTAAGTTCTTTCTGGTTACGGGCAGGTAATTTAACGGTATAGGGCTTGGAACTGGCGTAACCATTGTTTTCCATGACCACACTGTATTCCAGCTTGGCTTCATAGCCCAGTTCTTTCCTCAGTACTTTCCTGAGTATATCAATATACTGTTCTTCAAGATATTCGTAGAAAAAAGGGCTTGGAACCTGGATGGTTAAAATATTACTCTCAAGCTTCAATGGAATGATCGGTTCAAACCAGGTCCTGTAACTGATGGAGGGAACATTATCTTTAATGATCTTCAGACATCTGTTCCAAACCTCTTCATGCATTAGAAAAAAAATTTATACGATTTTATTAAAATGTTCCCACCATTTAATCAGTAGCTAAGATTGTGAAAAAAACAGTAAAAAAAAAGTTGAGACTACCTTGTTTTTTTAGAATAAACTATATCCGGTTTATTATCAGGTTATTAAAATCCGAAAAAAAAGAAAAAAAATATAAGTCACTGAATACCAGTGAAATGAATGCTGTAAATCTTAATAAATTGTAAGTTAATTGTTTATAAATTCTTAATTAAAGAGATAGGTTCAATTGGATACTGTAAATTAAGAAATTCGTCAAAAAAAACACGAATCTTTTACCCATAAAATCATATGAAAAAATCAGATTTTCATTCGCTGCGGATTATTTTGGCTTTTTCTTCTTATCTGATTTACCAAAAACGGAAACATTAATATACTTTTTCGGATTTTCCTGAAGATCTTTCAACAGAAGATCGAGTTCCTGCGATAAAGAGGTCAGATTTTGATACAGTGAATCGTTATTGACCAGCATCCCAAGTGTACCTTCACCCTGGTTAATCTTCTCCAGGATCAGATGTGTTTCTGCAAGTGCTTTATTGGTATTTGAAATGGTTGACTTTAGTTCTGAACGGGCTATGGAATCGGTTATTGATTCAAGATTGCTCATGGCTGAGGCCAGTTGTTCATTATGGTTTTTCAGGTTAAGGGTGATGGCTTCCATATGTCCTATCATGCTGGTAAGTTTCCCCTGATCGGAGAGCATGTCTTTGATTCCATCAGTACTTGATTCGAGGTTTTGAATGGAGGCCTGTAACATCGCTGATGTGTTCCTGTCGAAAATATAATTCAGGGTAGACATGAGAGAATCGACAGTAACGATCAGGCTTTCAGCCTTGTTCTTTACAGGGAGAAGTTGTTGTTCAAGCCTGGCTGTCAATCCGTATTGTATCCGGCACGGGACCGTGTCCCCGGGACGGTGGTAATGGTCTGATCCTGACATTTTGATCCGGATGGCCTTGGTCCCCATCAGGTCAGCATCATAAAGTACAGCTTCTGAATTCAGCGGGATATCATAGGCTTTTTCAACCCCCAGTAATACGATCAGTTCCCCGCTGCCGTCCTCAGTAAAATATATGTCGCCGACCTGTCCAACCTGGTACCCGTTGATAAAGATCTTGCTGTTTTTTTCCAATCCCCCAATGTCTTCGAAGATGGCATAATAAGTATTTACACCCTTGAGGATATTCCTTCCTTTAAGGAAGTTCAGTCCCCAGATGGTCACCGCAATGGCAATGGTTATAATGATACCTATTTTTGCTTCGCTTGAGATTTTCATGGTGGTTCAAAAGTGGATATCAAAGTTACTACTTATTTTGCTCGCGGGCTTCCTTCATGGGAATAATTTTCCCGGCCTGGACGGCTATGATAAATGCTCCCGGGAAGTCCTCCTGAACAAGATCCAGAGATCCTGAGATTTGTTCGAAGGAGGTCGATCTTCCGACAGCATACTTATAGAGGTTATTGATCTTAAACTCTGACACATGCCCGTAATTACTGAAACTCATGTCATCGAGGGGCCTGCTGATGGTAGTTGTAAGCACCTGCACCATATAATATATGGTACTGTCACCAGGGATCATTGTATCCGTTGATTTTTGGAGGATGGCCTTGGGCCTGATCTCACGGTCGGGAATATCCTCAATTATTTCACCGGCTGCAGCAGCATTGTTGGCATAGAGGCTTCTTCCCTCAATATGCTCCTTATAATCCTTGAATGCCCGGTATATGGCAGATGCCAGATATTCCTGCCCCTGTTCTGATTGCAGGTATGCTTCTTCATCTCCGTTGGATATAAAACCTGTTTCAATCAAAACAGATGGCATGGTGGTACGCCAGAGTACAAGGAACCTTTCCTGTTTCACACCTCGGTCATACCTTCTTGCCCTTTCGCGGAACTGATCCTGTACCAGGCCGGCAAAGTCCACACTCTGCTGCTGAAAGGTTTTTTGCATCAGGTTAAAGATAATGTATGATTCCGCCGAGTTGGGGTCAAATCCTTCGTAATTGGTCGTATAGTCTTCTTCCAGGGTGATCACTGAATTTTCTTTCATGGCGACCTGCAGGTTCCTGTCATCAAGGGATGTACCCATGGTATAGGTTTCTGTACCGGATGATCTGGTATTGCTCCACCAGTTGGCATGGATGGAAATAAATAGATCGGCATGATTCTCATTGGCGATATTGGCCCTTTCGTGAAGCTCGATGAATTCATCCTTCTTCCTGGTATAGATGACCTTAACGTCAGGGATATTTTCTTCAATATATTGTCCGACTTTCAGCGCTATACCCAGCACAATATCCTTCTCCCTAGAGTTTTTACCTAGTGCACCCGGGTCCTTTCCCCCGTGCCCGGCATCAAGGACCACCACATCGACCTTATCATCCGGATCCTCTGTAGCAAGGATATTCGGGAGGTTGAATAAGGTCAGTACGGATATAAGAAATAGCCCTGAAAATCGTTTATTCAACAGTGGTTTCAAGCTTTTATTAACAATCAATTCTCGGTTAATTTGATTAGTTTTACCCTTATTAGAGGTATACGACCCGTACAAAAATAGCATATAAAAGTTGTCTGCAAAACTACTCCGGTTTCTTTTCATTTGTCTGTTTTTTGGGGCCCCCGGTTTTGTTGCAACCGCACAGGAACCCGGATCGGCAGTGGATACTGCTATGCCGGAGATCGATACCATGTTGATCAAACCGGCCCCGGATACCACAGACCTGATCATCATTTCAGATTCAACGGGAATTGCTTCAGATACCCTTCATGACGTGGGGGAAAAGCAAGCCATTGATGCTCCTGTTGATTACAAGGCCAGCGATTCCATTGTTTATTCTATCAGTGAGCAAAAAGTATACCTCTACGGGGAAGCCACTATTCAATATAACGATATTACATTAAATGCAGACTATATAGAGTTTAATATGGGGAACGAGGCGGTTTTTGCACGTGGGACCCTGGACAGTCTTGGCATGGAGGTTGGTAAACCGGAGTTTTCAGAAGGGGATGAAACTTTTCAATGCAAGAAGCTGTCCTATAATTTCCGCACCAAAAAGGGGATCATCACTGATATTTTTACGGAACAGGAGGGTGGCTACCTTCACAGTGCCATCACCAAACGGCATCCGAATGACCATATCCATATGAAAAATGGTAAATACACCACCTGTGATGCGCCTCATCCCCATTTTTACATAGCCCTCACCAAGGCGATATCGATACCGAATGACAAGATCGTGGCCGGACCCGCATACATTGTACTTGAAGATGTACCACTGCCCATTGGGATTCCGTTCGGATTTTTCCCTTCCACCAGGACGAGCCAGTCGGGTTTCCTCCTGCCTACCTACGGAGAGGAGGAAAGACGTGGTTTTTATCTCCGAAATGGGGGCTTCTATTTTTCTCTTAGTGATTATTTTGACCTGGCGATAACCGGTGATGTTTATACCAACGGGACCTGGGGGGTCAGGACCAGGAGCAACTACAAGAAGAATTACAAATTCAACGGTAGTTTTGGCATTAATTATATGGAAAACGTTATCGGGGAAAAAGGACTGGAGGATTACAGCAAATCCCGGGATGTGGCCATACGGTGGAGCCACGGCCAGGATTCCCGGGCAAATCCGAATCAATCCTTCAGGGCGAGCGTGGATTTTACGACCTCTTCCTATGACCAGAACCACAGCCATAATATCAATAATGTCCTGCGCAGCACGAAAAGATCCAGTGTCTCATATTCACGTGTTTTCCCAAACTCTCCCTTCAACCTTTCTGCGAGTATGAGTGCCACACAGAACAGCCAGACCAAGTTGATGGATCTGAATCTGCCGTCGGTAAATTTTTCCATGAACAGGATCTATCCCCTGAAGAGAAGAAATGCCGTCGGAAGTCCACGCTGGTATGAAAAATTCCAGGTCTCCTATACAGCCCAGCTTGAAAACAGGCTCAGTACCATCACTGACTCGCTTTTCACCACAACCAGGGCTGAAGATTTTGAAAATGGTTACTCACATAATATACCGGCCAGTCTGGCTCTGAACTTCCTTAACTATTTTACCTTTTCTCCTTCGGTAAGGTATTCGGGGGTTGTATTTACCAAATCCATAAACCCTCAATGGATTGAAGATTACCAGTATCCGGATGGCAGGGTGGTTGACACGCTGATCGTGGATACCATTCCCGGCTTCAATTATGCCCATGCTGCGGTGCCAAGTGTTGGATTGACGTTTACCCCGAGGATTTATGGAATGTACACTTTCCGTGAAAATTCACGGATTGAAGCCATCAGGCATGTGATGTCACCTTCTGCAAGCTTCAGCCTGGTCCCGGACATGTCCGGTGTCATGCCCAATTACTACCAGGAAGTGCAGGTTGATACCACCGGCAGGACCCGGGTCTATCCATTGTATGATGAGTCTGTCTTCCGGGTTCCGGTGCCTTCCGGACGTTCAGGATCAGTCAACCTGTCTTTGAAGAACAATGTTGAAATGAAATTAAAATCCCGTTCAGATACCGTTGAAGAGGTGACCAAGGTGAAGCTCCTCGACAACCTGAATTTTTCTGCCAATTACAATATCTTCAAAGACTCCATGAAGTGGTCCACGGTCAGGATGAGCGGGAATACCAGTATATTCAAAAGAAAGGTAAGCCTTCGTTTTGGGGGCGTCTTCAATCCCTATGCCTATGTTACGGATGAAAACGGGCGGAACCATGATATTGACAAGGCGCTGATCAAGACTGAGAACCGGTTGTTCAGGGTAACGGGACTGGATTTTTCTGTCGGTATGAATTTCAGTTCCAGGCAGGGGGCCTCGGGCAGGCAACAGGAAGAGGACCAGGTTGACCTTGCCAACGATGCCACGGCCAGGTTGATCAATCCAACCGGCTATGACGAAATAAACTATGCTGCTTATGTTGATTTCACCATTCCGTGGTCACTGGGTGTGGACTATAATTTACGGTACACCAAACCCTATGATGAATCCAATATTATCCAGTCCATTCGGCTCAGGGGGGATTTCAGCCTGACCCCGAAATGGAAAATCGGTTTTAACTCGGGCTTCGACTTTAAGAAGATGGAGGTCACTACCACCAATCTGAATATTCACCGGGACCTCCATTGCTGGGAGATGACAGTTTCCATGGTACCTTTCGGTAAATACCGGAGTTATTCATTCACAATCAATATCAAATCTGCCATTCTCAAGGATCTCCAGTACGAGAAGGGAGACACCTGGTATGATAACTTTTAAACCAATGATATGAAAAACATCATTCATACGAAAAACGCACCTCAGGCTGTCGGTCCGTATAGTCAGGCAACGGAACATAATGGGATGTTGTTTGTGTCGGGACAAATTCCCATTGTTCCGGGCACCGGGAAACTCGCGGAAGGCGGGATAAAGGGACAAACACGGCAGGTCCTGGAGAATCTGGATGCCATTCTGGCTGCTGCCGGATATGCATCATGGGATGTGGTAAAATGTACATGCCTGCTGAAAGACATGGATCATTTCCAGGAGATGAATGAGGTCTATGCCGGATATTTCAAGCAGGATCCCCCGGCAAGGGCAGCTTACCAGGTGGTAAAACTTCCGCTGGATGTGCTCATAGAGATCGAAGCCATCGCCATGAAAGACTGAGTCAGATTCGGATGGCATACTCAGCTATGGATATTAACCCCTCGCTTACATTTGAGCAGGCTCAAATGGAGGCTTCCGCTTTAATATCCATACGCTAATCTACGGTCATGATTGTATGATATGGCCTTTCCAGGTGTTGAGCATAAACATTCGGACTCATCAAAATGACAAGCCATATGACAAGCTTTTTACTCATAAATCTGGCTGATGCTATAAGTTACGCAATATGTATATAGGCGGGCATAAAATGTACCAAATATCACACTTGATTCAGATGTAAAATGGTTTAACTGAAAAGGAAAAAAAAACGCAACCACTTCTGATAGAGATGGCTGCGTTTTATAAATTTTGTGATTTAAGGAGGCTGGTTACCCTATTCGGCGAAGATTTCAAAGGGTATTTCGACCTGGACTTCCTTGTGCAGTTTTACAGTGGCCGTGTAACTGCCGACTTCCTTGATCAGTTCCTCCTTGATGGTAATGTCTTTGCGGTCAATCTCAAATCCTTCTTCTTTCAAAGCCTCTGCGAGCTGGATCGTGTTAACCGAACCGAAGATCTTACCCTTGGTGCTGGTCTTGGCGCCAATGGTAAGCTTGATATCCTTCATTTTTTCGGCGATCCCTTCCGCCTCCAGTCTGACCTGCTCCTCTTTGTGGGAGCGCTGTTTGAGAATTTCCTGGTGCATTTTCTTGACCGATGCCGTGGCATTTACGGCCATTCCCTTGGGGATAAGGAAATTCCGGGCATAACCATCCTTGACCGTGATGATGTCATCTTTGTGCCCCAGGTTGGGTATGTCCTGTTTTAATATAATGTCCATGCCTGGTCCTCCGCTTTATTATTTCAGCAAATCTGTTACATATGGCAGCAGTGCCAGGTGGCGGGCCCGCTTGATGGCCCGGGATACCTTGCGCTGATACTTTAATGAAGTGCCTGTGAGCCGCCTGGGGAGGATCTTGCCCTGTTCATTCAGGAATTTTTTAAGGAATTCGGGATCCTTGTAGTCAATATATTTGATCCGGTTTTTACGGAACCGGCAATATTTTTTCTTTTTGATCTCAACAGTTGGGGGGGTGAGATACCTGATTTCTGATTGATTCTGCGCCATGATTATTCCTCCTTGATTTTTTCAGCTTCAGCTTTCTTTCTTGCCCTTTTCCTTTCAGCGTATTCAACTGCATACTTTTCGAGTCCGACGACCAGGAATCTGATGATGCGTTCATCCCTTTTGAATTCTGTTTCGATCTTCTGAATCTGGCTTCCGTCAGCCCTGAATTCGATCATGTAGTAAAATCCGGTCGACTTTTTCTGAATAGGGTATGCCAGTTTACGCAGGCCCCAATTCTCTTCATGCACAATCTCTGCCTTGTTATCAGTCAGGATCTTTTTGAACTTGTCGACCGTTTCCTTCATCTGGCTTTCAGACAAAACGGGAGTTGTAATGAAAACGGTTTCGTACTGGTTCAACATTGTAAAAAATTTGGTTATGAATATTGAGCGCACAAAAATAGGAACTTTATTGATATGTACAAAATAAATTCACCTTGGTTACTTTGCGGGTTATTACTAAATTTATCCGCATGGATAATTTCATCGTATCGGCACGGAAATACAGACCCGAAACATTCGCTTCTGTAGTTGGACAGCCGGTTATTACCAGTACCCTGAAAAATGCCATCCGGAGCAATCACCTGGGGCATGCATATCTTTTCTGCGGTCCCCGCGGAGTAGGCAAAACCACCTGTGCCAGGATCTTCGCCAAGACCATCAATTGTGCCAGCATCACTGAGGAATCAGAACCCTGCAATACTTGTGAATCCTGTGTATCCTTTAACGAATCCAGGGCTTTTAACATCCATGAACTGGATGCAGCATCCAATAATTCCGTCGATGATATCAGGAACCTGACCGAACAGGTGAGGATCCCGCCACAGGTTGGGAAATACAGTATTTATATCATAGACGAGGTCCATATGCTTTCCGCCCAGGCTTTCAATGCCTTTTTGAAAACCCTTGAAGAACCTCCGGCCCATGCGGTATTTATCCTGGCTACCACGGAAAAGCATAAGATCATCCCCACCATCCTTTCACGTTGCCAGATCTTTGATTTCAACCGGATCAGGGTGGATGATATAGTGGCTTATCTCGAATTTATTTCAGAGAAGGAAGGTGTTGAATATGAAGTAGATGCTTTTAATATCATTGCACTAAAGGCGGATGGTGCCATGCGGGATGCACTTTCCATTTTTGATCAGACAGTCAGTTTTTCCGGTAAATCAATCAGGTATGAAGATGTCATCCGGAATTTAAATATCCTGGATTATGATTATTATTTCAGGATTACCGAGGCCTGCCTTGGAGAACAGGCTGGGGAGGCACTTATGATCTTTGATGAGTTACTTGAGAAGGGATTCGATGAACATAATTTTCTTGTGGGTCTCAGCAGCCATATGAGGGATCTGCTGGTATGCCAGGATCCCGTAACGCTGAAACTCCTGGAGGTAGGGGCAGGGATCCGTGAAAAATACCGGCAGCAGAGCCAGGCAGTAAGCCAGCAGTGGTTATACCAGGCCCTTGATATCCTTGGCGTGGCAGATATTTCCTATAAGGCCAGCAGAAACCAGCGGCTGCATGTAGAGCTGGCCCTGATAAAGCTCTGCAACATACCGGTGGAATCAAAAAAAAAAGTCCTGATCCATGACGCACCCTCCGCCGAGAATGACCCCCCGGAGAAAAAAATCACAGATCTGCCCGCTGCTGAGAAACAATCCTCTGAACCGGTTCTGCCTGAACAGGAAATGGATGAACTTCCGCCCGATGAGCAAAGGCCTGCTACATCATCAGGGCAGCAGAAGCCAGGCTCAGTTCCGGCTAGCCCACCTCCTCATCCAAGAAAGAAAATCCCGGGTACGGTTCCATCTATTAAAGATGCCCTGAACGGTGTCGGTAGAACCGGGGATGAAGAGGGTGAAGATCCTTACAGGACAATCCGGCAGGTCCTGTCCAATCCCTTTACCCAGGATGATCTGCTGGAAAAATGGAATGAATACGCTGATCAGATCAAGGAAGAGAAACCCCGCATGTCCAGCAGCCTGAAACACCACATTCCCTCCCTGGGAGATGCACTGCAAATCGAGGTCACATTCAGTAATTCATCGCAAATAGAGGACTTCAACAGGGACATCAAAAAGGACCTGGTCAGCTATCTTGAAGATGCCCTGCAGAACACGCAGTTCAAAATAATCCCCGTGGTGCAGGAGCCGGAGAAAAAGGAAAATATGCTTTATACTTCCGAAGAGAAGTATAATCATATGATCAAAAAAAACCCTAACCTGGGCAAACTCAAGGAACGGTTTAACCTTGATTTTGAATAATCCGGTATTTTAATTGGATGACTTCTATCTTTTGTTATTTTTGTGTACGACCAAAACACAATTCAAAATGGCAGGACAAAAAATCACTATTCAGGATGGCGTATTGCAGGTACCTGATTTTCCAATTATTCCATTTATTGAAGGAGATGGAACAGGCCCGGACATCTGGGCATCCTCAGTCAGGGTTTTCAATGCGGCAGTAGAAAAGGCTTACAACGGCAACAGGAAAATCTTCTGGAAAGAAGTATTTGCAGGTGAAAAATCATATAATCAGTCAGGAGAATGGCTGCCCCAGGAAACCCTGGATACCATCAAAGAATACCTGGTGGCCATCAAGGGACCTTTAACCACCCCGGTAGGAGGAGGTATCAGGTCACTGAATGTGGCCCTCAGACAGATCCTCGATCTATATACCTGCCTGCGGCCGGTAAGGTACTATGATGGAGTCCCTTCACCGGTAAAGAATCCTGCCAAGACCGATATGGTTATCTTCAGGGAAAACTCGGAAGATATTTATGCAGGGATCGAGTGGATGAATGGTACGCCCGAAGCGGACAAGGTGAAAAACTTTCTCCAGAAGGAGATGGGTGTGACCAAGATACGGTTCCCGGAATCTACTTCCATCGGGATTAAACCCATTTCGAAGGAAGGTACCTTCCGTCTTGTCAGGGCCGCCATCAAGTATGCACTCAAGCACGGCCTGCCAAGTGTCACCCTTGTCCACAAAGGGAATATCATGAAATTTACCGAAGGGCAGTTTAAATTGTGGGGATATGAAGTGGCTGAAGAGGAATTTGGCGACAAGGTGTTCACCTGGCTGCAGTATGACCGTATTGCTGAAAACCAGGACAAAGCGGCCGCAAATGAGGCCCAGGATAAAGCCCTTGCAGAGGGCAAGCTGTTGATCAAGGATGTGATAGCAGATGCCTTCTTGCAGCAGATCCTCACACGACCCGCCGAATACTCGGTCATTGCCACCATGAACCTGAACGGTGATTATATCTCTGATGCCCTTGCTGCCATTGTCGGGGGAATCGGGATCGCGCCAGGGGCGAATATCAATTATGAAACAGGCCATGCGATCTTTGAAGCCACACACGGGACCGCACCCAAGTATGCCGGACAGGATAAGGTGAATCCCGGCTCAGTGATACTTTCCGGTGTGATGATGTTTGAATATATGGGCTGGCAGGAAGCCGCAGATCTCATTATTTCAGGATTGAAAAAGGCCATAGGCGCCAAAAGGGTGACCTATGACTTTGAACGTTTAATGGAGGGAGCCACCAAACTCAAATGTTCTGAATTCGGTACCGAGATCATCAACAATATGTAAACCATCAATAATAATAAGCATGTTATCTAAAAAAGTTGAAGATATTTTAAATGTACAGGTGGATAAGGAAGGGTACTCCTCACATCTCTATCTTTCGATGGCTGTATGGGCAGAAACCGAGGGACTGGGAGGTATTGCTGACTGGCTCTATGCACAGGCCGAAGAAGAAAGAATCCATATGCTGAAACTGGTAAGGTATATCAACGAACGGGACGGCAAGGCAAAAATCATTGCCGTCAAGGAGCCTCCCGCTGAGTTCGGTTCAGTTCGTGAGATGTTTGATAAAGTGATGGAACACGAACAGTTCATCACAGGTTCTATCAATGAGATTGTACAGGTCTGTATTGATGAGAATGACCATACCACCCACAACTGGATACAATGGTTTGTTACCGAACAGATTGAAGAGGAAGCATCGGTCAAGGCCCTGATCGATAAACTGAAGCTTGTCGGTGATCATCACATGTATATGTTCGACCGGGATATCATGGGAATGCGTGGCGGTGAGGGTGAAGCGGCTGCAGAGTAAATCCGGCAGCTTATTTGATCTTTTTCATCTTCTTTGAAAGAACGAGGGTTTCTATCCTGTTTTCAAGGCTGCGAAGTGTTGCGGGTGCACCGTAGTAGTCCATTATTTTCTTTCGCCTGCCATCCCTGATATATGTTATGTAAGTGGTAGGCAGATCGGACACGAGGCCATCATAGATATTCCTGAGCTGGTAGAAATCTATCCGCAGGAAGGTATTTTCAAGTTCTGCAAGCTCATCCTTTTTGAGTGAAAAGCTGAACCTGCCGATTTTTTCCACGTTTTCCACACCTTCGAACAACCCTTTTCCGTTTTTATCGATCTTTACTGTATAGACCGGACAGAAACCATAGCAGGCTGTGCGCTGCAATTCAATGAGCAGGTCCTCGTCGGTGATTGTTCTCGTACCGGAACAGGAAAAAAAGAGGGTGGATACCAAAAACATTAAAATGGCGTTAAAACATTTGCCAGCCAATGATTTATCAAACATATTCGTAATTTTGCTGTGGTTCATATTAATATATAATATCTAAAAGTAGAAATTTCATGGTAATCAGAAGAGGGTTAGCAACGTTGATTGTATTTTCACTGGCAGGATTTATCACATACCTTGCCGGACAGGCTAAGGTACTTAAATATGCCCAGCTTAATGACACCATTATATGTTATGCTGCGCCAGGGCACAGTAACCTGCGTATAGGTCCCCCGCAGGCCTATTTGTCCCGGCTTAAATCATCCGCAGCTGCAGGTGCTGAAATCAATATGACATTGATCAGCCCACCGCATAATTTTGCCAGACAAACTGCGGAGACAGCGGCTGGGATCTGGGGATCACTGATCCATTCGGATGTGCCCATCAATGTAGAAATCAGATTCAGGGTGATGGAAGGGGAGGAATCCGGGGTCCTTGCATCTACCCTGTCCGATGGTCCATATGTTGTCCGTACCAACGGAGCATTGCCTACGCGGCTCTACAATGCTTCCCTTGCGGAAAAATTGCTGGGAAGGAACCTGAATGGCAATAGTCCGGATATCCTCATCGATTTTAACACCAGATTCAGCTGGTATTACAAGGATGACGGAAACCCGCTCCCCGGCCAGCATGATTTTCTCAGTGTCCTGTTACATGAAATGGCGCATGGACTGGGATTCTCCGGTCATTTTCTGGTGTTTGAGGACCTGGGCTATCAGTATTATACCATTCCGGGGGTCTTCGATCATTTCCTGTGGGCCAAGGACCCGAGGGACGGTAAGGGGGACTGGCTGCTTGATACCATCCTTTTTCCGATCCGGTCTGAAGCGCTCGCAGTGCAGCTCCAGACACCGCCGATCTATTTTAAAGGGCCGGTTACCAGACAGGTTGGCAGGGAGAACCCCAGGATGTATGTACCGACGGAGTACAACCGCGGATCCAGCATTTATCACCTGGATGAAATATACAATACCAAAGATGACAGCATAAATGCCATGATGACCTTTTCTTCCCAGCCCGGTGAGGTGATCCATGACCCGGGTCCACTGGCAAAAAATATGATATATGATATCGGGTGGGTACATACCTACATCGACCATGATACCCTGTCCGACAGGGAATCACTCGATCAGCCTTTCACCGTGACCGCAAAGATCACTGGTGATGAAGGCATACTGGCGGGAAACCAGTACCTTTACTGGTCGACAGACGGCTTCCAGAGCAAAGACTCTGTTATGATGACGGGGACAGGCAATCCGGATGAATTCACCGGTAATATACAGGTATCCTCGCTGGAAACTAAAGTTAATTACTACATCCATACAATGGACAATTATGACCGGCTTTATACCTCGCCCTCCCAGGCACCGGAATCCTCCCATGGTTTTTACGTTGGCGAGGACACCATTGCACCGGTCATTGATCATATCCCGATCCAGTTCATGCTGATTACTGAAGATTCGCTGTATATCACCGCACAGATTACCGACAACCTTGGCCTGGCTCTTACAGAGGTCGAGTACAAGATCAATGGGGTGGACCAGTCCCCCATCGAACTGACCAGGGATACGCTGAATAACTATCATGCATATTTCGACTTTTCGGGCGGACAGGTGAACATCGGGGACCAGATCAAATACCGCATCAAGGCCGTTGATGGAGCGGTGGCCCAGAACACCACCTATCAACCGGCGACAGATTACCATGATTTTACCATCGAGGAAATCCCGCCTTCCAGGGATTTCTATGAAAATGATTTCGAAGAAGGCATCTCAGATTTCCTTACTTCTGAATTCTTTCATGATAAGCCGGTTGGATTTAATTCATTCGGACTGCATAGCAAGCATCCATACAAGGAACCCAACAAAGACAATACCTACTATGATTTCTATGCCCAGCTGCGCATTCCCATACGTTTGAGCAGTGATAATTCCTTTCTGTCATTTGATGAGATTGCCTATATAGAGGATGGGATTGAAGGCACTGTATTTGGTGATGAAGATTTCTTTGATTACGTGGTCGTTGAAGGTTCGAAGGATGACGGAAAGAGCTGGCATCCCTTTGCAGATGGCTGGGATTGCAGGGCCAATGCCACCTGGTTTGAGAACTACCAGAACGGAATACTGGGAAATAGCAATGACTCCCAGGCCATTCCCAAAGAAGAAGAAAAGCAGTACAGGCTGATCAACATGCTCGAAGACCCCTATTTCCAGTCCGGGGACATTGTGCTGATCAGGTTCCGCCTGTTGTCGGATCCCTATGCTGTGGGCTGGGGCTGGATGATAGACAACCTGCGCATACAGGGAACCACGGCTGTAAAGGATTATCCAATGCTTCCGGAGGGCATCAACATCTATCCTGTTCCATCGGCCGGTCTGCTGAATGTCAGCATACAGATGAAGGAAAGTACAGACCAGCTGCAAGTGATCCTCGTGAATCTTACCGGAAGGGTGTTGCTGGCTGTAAAGTTCGATCATCCGGGTGATACCTTCACCAAGCAGTTTGACCTGAGCCATTTGCCAAACGGGGCATATCTCATGAAATTTATTGCCGGGCAGCAGACCATTGTCAAGAAGGTAATGCTGGCGAGATAGATACCGTAACAACCCGGTGAACAGGGATCATTCCTTCATGATCCTTTGGTTTGCCACCTGTTTCCCATCCATCAACAACAGGTGGTAAATCCCGCTTCCGTAACCGGAAAGGTCCATCCGGGCAGAAAGCCTGCCGTCACTGACGGAAAAGGATTTACGCTGCATGGCCTGGCCGCTGGTATTATAAAGTATGATGTCCACCTTGGGGGACTGAACCCCTTCGACCAGGATGTTGAATATGTCCCTGCCCGGGTTTGGATAGACCTGCAATACCGGTCCGCCGGGTAAGGGAGCATGAATTTCATCCAGCCCAACAGGGTAAGCATAAAAATAAAGTTCATAGGTGCCTTGTGCTCCGCCGTAACTCCCGTCGATCTGCAGGAAGTATTTGGCACCGGGTATCACATTAACGGCTTCCAGGGTAGCGGCTAGTTCAGTGGGACTGTAATCATCATTGGCGGCAATCAGATCCAACTTTTGGATTTCCGTACAGGTGTCGGCACGGTAAATGGCCATCTGGTTGTCCATTCCAGTGGACCTGAGAGAAGCTATGCCGGTCTGGGGACCGTAAAAATAATACCAGAGACTGTTCTGTACGCCTCCCTCAATACACCAGGTTTTGGCTGTCTGTGAATAGCAGTCCTCCGATTCATCCGGGGCAGGTTCGCCCGGCTCGGCAGTAGCCAGGTGATTTGAATGGGTGGCCACAAGTCCCCCGGGTGTGATCAGCATGGCATCACACATGTCATCATTCAGCAACTGGCTCCCGGCATAGATTACGACAGTGTCCTGGTCAAAACAAATGTCCTGGTAGCCGGTTACGATGATCTTATATTCTCCCGGGGAGGTAGGAGTCGCCGTAACCCGCTGACCGGCATAATGATCCAGTATGGTACCTGGGACCCAAATATACTGGTCAGCGCCAAATGCTTCCAGGTCTGCCGATTCCCCCAGGGCTATCTCGACCTCTGAATCCACAAGGACAATATCGATGGCCGGGGAAATCCTGACATACCCGTGCCGGACGACCGTATCTGCTCCTTCAGGTCCCGATACAATCAACCGGACTGTCTTGGTCCCCTCAGATGAATACTGCACGGTATGCGGACCCGCACCGCTGGCCGTGGCAGGTGAAGCACCCTCTCCGAAGTCCCACATCCAGGAAGAGACATCCCTGTTTTCAAGGAATGTATAGGTAATACCAGCATTCAGGCAGGCTTCCCGCTTATCCGCCTCGAACAGGGCCCTTGGTCCCGCCACCATCTTGGCGTAGGCCCGGATGGTCAGGTTATATCCGCTATCCTGCCCGGACGGATTGGTTGACAACCAGTCTGTTCCGTTGTTGCTGACCCAGTTGACATCGGATTCAATAATGGGATCCGCATATCCTTCTATTGGCTGCTCAATGGGAATGACCGTTCCTTTATCTTCGGTCCGCCGCCTGATCTTTACATAAAAATCACCATTCACAGAAAGCGGCATCTCGATGGTATGATAGCCCATCTGCCGGATCAGGACATCCTTCTTACCTGCCAGCAGGCCACTCAGCATCTGATCCGAGAAGTCCCCATAGATTTCAATATCCAGTACCGTATTCGGGTCGGCTACGGCTGCTCCGATATGGGTGATAAGCATTTCATCCGGAGCGGTAAACCTGGCCAGGCCAAATGCTTCTTCATCATTCGGATAGCCAATAATGTTGGTCACGCAGAGCCGGTCATGCATGAATATGGTGTCCGTTTCTTCAAGGTCCCAGTGAACCGGGAAATAGGCCGCCTCATCTGCAAACCTGGTATCTTCATAAGATACATAGAAAAAACCCTGATCGGCCCAGGTGGTGTCCCAGCTGTTTTTGGCGATCCAGGCCCCTGTGCCCCCGTCGGTGATATAATTGTCATCCCAGCCGCATAGCAGGACCGAGTGGTTGGTGGCCACGCTTCCGTCATAATAGTAGGAATGGTTCCCGGTATTCAAAAGAGCCGGATCCATATAAATGGTTGTATAGACAGCCCCGTAGTCCAGCACCAGTCCCTTCAGGGTTTCTTTATCCACAGAAGGCAGCCAGCGGGCCTCGGGGAAACCGGCTGCAGGTTCGTACTGATCACAGAAAAACTCTGTAGCCGATGTATTATAAGGGTCCTGTGATTCGAGGACAGGCCCGGACAACCTTCCCAGGTAGGCTGTGGCAATATATGGATTACTGCCTGCTCCATAAGCCCACTCATATCCATGACATCCTGACAGGTTCTGTTCTGAAAGGTCGGTTTCTGAAAACCCCGTTTTCAACCGGCATGATTCAAGGGATCCGATGACGGCAAAGGATGCACAGTTACCACCTGCACTCCCGTTTCCCTGATCCCTCGCCGGTGTTACAAGTCCCACATCCCGCAGGTCATACTTTGCGGGAAGTTCAGCATCACTTTTGTAAGGGCTGGATTTTGTATCTGGTACATTATTTATCAGCCGGAAGGGAGCTTGTTGGTATGTTGTTTGCGGCACACCACTGGCGGGAGATGGCCGGAAATCCGGATTTTGCCTCATGGGAACCGGCCACTCAGCGTTTGGATGATCTCTGGAAACCTGGGCGGATATCCCGGCAGGCCTCAGGCAAAGCAGGATCAATAAAGGGATTATTTGTTTCATAATGCCGTTATCCCTACCGTAATTGGGTAAAATAAATTAATTTTACGTGCGTTAAAGCAAAAAGTTAAATAAGCATTAAAATGAGTATTGTAGATAAGGTGGTCGGCAGCCTGTTCGGATCCAAGTCAGAGCGTGACATCAAGGAGCTTCAGCCCTATGTTGACAAGATCTATGCAGAGACTGAGCAGGTCGAGGGGATGAGCAACGATCAGCTGAGGAAAGCCTCGGCTGAATTGAAAAAAAGAGTCAGGGAAAGCGTTGCGGCAGAGCGGGAGGAGATAGCCGGATTGAAAATCCAGCTTGATGATCCCCAGATGGATGTGGATGAGAAGGAAAGACTATACCAGGAGGTAGAAAAAATCGAAAAGACCATTGATGAGAGGCTGGACAAGGTCCTTGACGAGAGTCTGCCACTTGCTTTTGCCATTATCAAGGAAACGGCTCGCCGGTTCAAGGAGAATGAATCCCTGGAGGTTACGGCCAATGATTATGACCGGGACCTTGCGGCCGGGCGTGACAGCATTGAGATCAAAGGAGACAAGGCCTACTGGAAGAACGAATGGATGGCGGGCGGTAACATGATCACCTGGGACATGATCCATTACGATGTACAGCTGATAGGTGGTGTGGTCCTCCACCAGGGGCGCATAGCAGAGATGGCTACGGGAGAAGGGAAAACGGTGGTGGCAACACTTCCTGTATTTTTGAATGCCCTTACCGGAAGGGGGGTTCATGTGGTCACGGTAAATGACTACCTGGCCAAGCGGGATGCCGAATGGATGGGGCCCCTCTATGAGTTTCATGGTTTGCGTGTCGATTGCATTGATAAGCATCAGCCCAATTCTGACAACCGCAGGAAGGCTTATGCGGCAGATGTCACCTTTGGTACAAACAATGAATTCGGATTTGATTACCTGAGGGATAATATGGCCATCAGTGCAGCTGATCTTGTACAGCGACCGCATAATTTCGCCATCGTGGATGAGGTGGATTCGGTACTGGTGGATGATGCCCGTACACCGCTGATCATATCCGGGCCTATTCCAAGAGGGGAAAATCAGCAATTCATGGAGCTGAAACCCAAGGTGGAGAAAATTGTCAATGCACAACGAAAACTGGTCAACAACATCATTGCTGATGCCAGGAAGCATTTGAATGAGGGGGATACGGAGAATGGCGGCTTCCTTTTGCTGAGGGCCTTCAAGGGGCTGCCGAAAAACAAGGCCATCATCAAGATGCTCAGTGAGGAAGGGAACAAGACCCTCATGCGGAAGACCGAGAATTTTTACATGCAGGAGAACAGCAAGAACATGTATAAGGTAACCGATGAGCTGTTCTTTGTCATTGACGAGAAGAACAATTCCATCGAAATGACTGAAAAGGGACTGGACCTGATCACTACCTCATCTGAAGATGCTGATTTCTTTATACTTCCAGATATAGGCAGCGAAGTTGCCGAACTTGATAATGCCAGCCTTACAGTCCAGGAAAAACTGGCCAAAAAAGACCAGCTCCTCCAGGATTATGCGATCAAATCAGAACGCGTGCATACCATCAATCAGTTATTGAAAGCATATTCCCTTTTTGAAAGGGATGTAGAGTACGTGGTCATGGACAACAAGGTCAAGATTGTGGATGAACAGACAGGAAGGATACTGGAAGGCAGGCGCTATTCCGATGGTTTGCACCAGGCCATCGAGGCCAAGGAAAATGTGAAAGTGGAAGCAGCCACACAGACCTTTGCAACCATTACCCTCCAGAATTATTTCAGGATGTATAAGAAGCTGTCCGGGATGACAGGTACAGCCGAAACGGAGGCAGGGGAATTCTGGGATATTTACAAGCTCGATGTGGTGGTGATCCCGACCAACAGGCCGATCGTAAGGGATGACAGGGAAGACCTTGTCTATAAAACGGTAAGGGAAAAATACAATGCCGTCATTGATGAAATTGTTAACCTGGTCAGGGCTGGCAGGCCGGTACTGGTCGGTACGACTTCAGTAGAGATATCGGAACTGCTCAGCCGCATGCTCAAGATCCGGAAGATTGAGCATAATGTGCTGAACGCAAAGCTGCATGCAAAGGAAGCTGATATCGTGGCACATGCCGGCAGGACCGGGACCGTAACCATTGCCACAAACATGGCAGGTCGTGGAACAGATATCAAGCTGACGCCTGATACCCGGGAGGCAGGGGGACTGGCCATTATCGGTACCGAGCGGCATGAATCAAGGCGGGTGGACCGTCAGCTGAGGGGACGTTCGGGACGACAGGGTGATCCGGGTTCCTCACAATTTTATGTTTCGCTGGAAGACAACCTGATGAGATTGTTCGGTTCGGACAGGATCGCGGGGATCATGGACCGTCTTGGACTCAAGGAAGGTGAGGTGATCCAGCATTCCATGATCAGTAAATCCATAGAGCGTGCCCAGAAGAAGGTGGAAGAGAATAATTTCGGGATCAGGAAACGGCTCCTGGAATATGATGATGTGATGAATTCCCAGCGAGAGGTGATCTATACAAAACGCAAACATGCCCTGCTTGGTGAAAGAATCAGTGTGGATATCAACAATATGATCTATGATGTCTGCGAGAGCGTTGTCCATGATTGCCACGGCAATGTGGACTATGCAGAATTCTCTCTGGAAGTGCTTAGAAATCTTTCCGCAGAACCCCCTGTTGATGAAGCTGAATACATGAAAGAGGATGCCCTTGATATCACTGAAAAACTCTTTGAAAGCGTACGTGACAAGTACCACAGGAAACAGGAATCCATAGCACAACAGGCATGGCCGGTGATAAAAGATGTATTCGAAAAACAGGGTAAGGTATATGAGAATATAGTGGTCCCCATATCCGACGGTACAAAAGTCTTCCAGATCCTTACCAACCTCGAAAGGGCTTATGAGACCAAGGCCCATGAAGTACTCAAATCATTCGAAAAAACGGTCATGCTGGCCACCATCGATGAAACCTGGAAGGAGCACCTGAGGGAACTGGATGACCTGAAGCAATCGGTGCAGAATGCTACCTATGAACAGAAGGACCCGCTGCTGATCTATAAATTTGAATCCTTTGAATTATTTAAGATTGCCATAGACAGGATCAATAGAGAAGTTACTTCCAGCCTCCTGAAGGGGAACATACCCCTGCAGGACTCCAGCCAGGTACAGCAGGCAAGGGGTCCCAGGCGCCTGGATATGAGTGAATTCGAACAGACCAAGAGCGATGCCAGGTCCGCCTATGAACGCGGGGGCAGGGATGGACAGCCTGCCCCGCAACAGCGAAAGGTGGAGCCCGTCCGCTCAGGAAAAAAAATAGGACGGAATGAGATCGTCAAGGTAAGGTACCAGAACGGCAAGATCGTAGAGGCAAAATACAAGAAAGTGGAGCCTGATATCAGCAGCGGTGCCTGTGTCCTGACCACGTAATTTTCAGCCTCTGTGCCGGCCTGCCGGGAACTAGATCGGGATGGACCTGATCAGTTCTGTAAGCCTTCCGTAGGTCGTACGGCTGATGGTGGTCAAAGGCAAACGGACATGGTTCTCACAGATGTTAAGTATGTTCAAAGCGGCTTTAACACCGGCCGGGTTCCCCTCAATAAAAAGTTGATCAATGATTTCCAGCAGGCTGTAATGTATTGAACGAGCCTCCTCCCAGCGGTTATCGAGGGCCAGCCTTACCATTTCCGAGAACTGGCGGGGGAATGCGTTGCCAATGACCGAAATAACACCGGACCCCCCGGTGCTGATCATGGGCAGTGCAAGAGCATCATCGCCCGATATCAGGTCAAATCCCTCCGGCTTATCCTTGGCGATCTTCATGATCTGTGCCATATTGCCCGAGGCTTCCTTGATACCTGCGAAATTCCCAGAGTTTGCGGCCAGCTTAAGGGTTGTTTCAGCACTGATATTGGAACCAGTACGGGAGGGTACATTGTAAATAATAACCGGAACAGGACTGGCCCCCGCGATGGCCATGTAATGATGATAGATCCCCTTCTGGCTGGGTTTGTTATAATAGGGGGAAGCCGTCAGTATGGCATTGATCCCATCGAAGTCAGCATTTTTAATCCTGTCGATCTGCTGTCTGGTATGGTTACCACCCATGCCCACTACCAGGGGTAATCTCCCCCTGTTAACCTTCTTCACATGCTTGATAATCTCCCCTTGTTCCTGGCTGGATAACACCGGTGTTTCTCCCGTTGTTCCAAGGGCTACGAGGTATTCAACCCCGTTATTAATGACATGTTCTACAACGTTGGTAAGTGCCCTGAAGTCAATGCTGTCATCCTTCTTGAATGGAGTGATCAGGGCTACGCCGGTGCCGGTAAAAGCTGATTTTTTCATGATACTGTCCACTGCCTGAACAAATATAGGCAATTTCAGCGGATTGCTTCTAAGGTTTTCTGGTGTGGATAATGGACAGGTAATGCCTGATCTGTGCTATCAGGTAAAGAATGCTGATTTCTTTTTCAATATCGATCATCAGGTCATATTCTGTATGCGTCACCAGCCTGCCGATCTTATAGGAAGCCGGACTTAGTTTCAGGATATACTTCAATGGGAAATGATCTTCCAGGCTGAGATCAAACAGGATGTCAAACGGTTTTCGGGAGAAGTCCTCGACAAACAGGACCCCCGGTACCTTTGACCATTTTAGGTCTTTCTGGCAGAAGAAACTGAAGCCTTTCCGGAGCAGGTAATGGTCAGGGACCTGCAGATCATCGACATAACCCAGCACTGTTGTGTCAATGGATTCGCTTTCAAGGAATTGCTTGAATTCCTTCACCGCTTCGAATTCTGCCTCATTCCGGCATGCAAACAGAATTCCGGCAGATCTTGCTGTGGTAAAGTTATGTATACATTTATGCCGGTCTACCTGTCTGAGTTTCCTGCGCAGTTCAAAGGTCCCGACAAGCCTCTGGATATCTCTGATCAGCTTCACGCTGCAATAATATAAAAAATAAGTCCACCGAGCTTACCAGAAGTTTTCAATTTATCAACACAAGCCTCTCACCGGGCCAGTCACAGAGAGGTTCATGGCCTTATCATGGCAAGGAATTCATCTTCACTGATGACGGGAATATCGAGGGTTTCGACTTTTTTCAGTTTGCTCGGCCCGATCCCCTCTCCCCCCAGCAGGTAATCTGTGCGGGAGGATATGGATCCTGCATTTTTTCCTCCATTCGCTTCGATGAGCCTCTTCAGTTCATCGCGTGAATGCTTTTCGAATGATCCGGATATGACAAATGTAAGCCCTTCGAGTTTGTTGCCGGATTCCGTTTGTTCCGGTACCAGACTGAATTGAAGTCCCGCGGACTGAAGTTTATCCAGTAATTGCCTGCTCATCGGGTCATTGAAAAACTGGATGATGCTTTCGGCAATTCGCTCCCCCACCTCGTCGGCGGCCACCAGCTCGCCGAAATCCGCCCTCCGGAGCCTGTCGATAGAGGTAAAATGCCTGGCAAGCCTTCTGGCCACTGTTTCTCCCACATACCTGATCCCCAGTGCAAACAATACCCTTTCAAAGGGGACATTCCTTGACTGGTCAATGCTGTCGATCAGGTTGGAAGCCGATTTCTCAGCAAAGCGTTCCAGTCCCAAAAGGTCCTCCTTGCGCAAGCTGTAGAGATCCCCGGCATCCTGTATCAGTCCCGCTGCATGCAACTGCTCAATAGTTGCCTCCGCAGCACCGATATCCATGGCCCTGCGGCTGATAAAGTGTGCTATCCTTTCCCTGATCTGTGGCGGGCATCCGTATTCATTGGGACAATAATGGGCGGCTTCCCCTTCCTTACGGATCAGTCGGGTGCCGCACTCCGGACAATTTTCGATAAAATCAAAAGGTTTGCTCTCCTCAGCACGTGATGCCAGGTTGATGCCGACGATCTTGGGTATGATCTCACCGCCTTTCTCAACATATACCTCGTCTCCCAGCCGGATATCCAGCAGCCTTATCTGGTCCGCATTGTGAAGGGAAGCCCGTTTTACTACGGTGCCGGCCAGCTGGACCGGTTCAAGGTTGGCCACCGGGGTGACGGCTCCCGTTCTTCCTACCTGGAAATCAACA
>Ga0111175_1018_pt1 | contig 30853 bp, 23 predicted proteins | sample DeeMarSWOR324_28_FD_80228 | JGI IMG/M metagenome (GOLD analysis project Ga0111175, IMG submission 80228) | Bacteroides sp. SM23_62
CACCCATCTGATCGAACAGCAGACTCTCTCCATCTTTAAGATCCCGGGGCCGGTCCGGAAGCAATCCTCCATCATACCAGTATACGTCTACGGCTGGCATTTTAACTCTGCCCTTGCGTTGACGGGCCGGGAATGAGAACCTGACTTTCTCCGCCTGTGGTGCACTTTCGGTGTTCAAAAGGGTCGAGCTGCCGCTGATCGAATCCGGGAACTCCAGTTGGAGGGCTCGATAAACCGGATCCAGTATATGGCAGGCCATATCCCCGAAGGCACCGGTACCGAAGTCCCACCAGCCACGCCAGTTCCAGGGGGTATAAATTTCATGATAGGGACGCATGGGTGCGGGACCGATGAAAAGGTCCCAGTTCAGCGTTTCCGGCACATCCATTTGCTCCGTAGGGCGTTGCAGTCCCTGCGGCCAGATGGGACGGTTGGTCCATGCATGCACCTCCCTGATCTCACCGATCTCACCATTCCAGATCCATTCGCAAACCTGGTTTACCCCGTCCCCGGAATTCCCCTGGTTGCCCATCTGTGTGGCTACCCTGTATTTGGCGGCCAGTTTTGTCAATAATCTTGATTCGTAAATGGAATGCGTCAGCGGTTTCTGGCAGTAAACGTGCTTGCCCATCACCATGGCATGGCCTGCCACGATGGCATGTGTATGATCTGCGGTGGCGACCATAACCCCATCAATGGAGTCATCCAATTCATCAAACATCTTTCGCCAGTCATAATATTTTTTGGCCTCCGGGAACTCATCAAAACATTTTTTTGCATATTTCCAGTCCACATCGCAAAGCCCGATGATGTTTTCCGTGTTCATGGCAACCAGGTTAGGATGGCCCTTTCCACCAATCCCTATCCCCACAATATTCATTTTATCACTGGGGGGTTTATGCCCGAGACCGCTTACGGTGAAGTTTGGAATGATGGTGAATCCAGCCGCAGCCGTGGCAGCCTGTTTCACGAATTCACGCCTTGACGATCTTGTATTATTCATTCTAAATATGTTTGCCGGTTTATAACTCCTTCAGCTTTATATTCCTGTACCAGACCGTGGTGCTGTGGTTCTGCAGGGCAATATGACCTTCATCAAATTTTCCGTAATCCGGGTAATCAGTCCATTTGCCGCTATTCCGCAACTTCATCCACTCCTCGGAATATTTCTCATATTCAACCACAACTTCCCCGTTGAGGATCTGGGTTACTTTATTCCCATTGACCATCAAAAATAATTGGTTCCATTCACCCACAGGTTTGAAAGGTCTTACCCTGGGTGGGTACATGGCATAGTTGGCGCCACAGATCTGCCAGTCTTCCAGCGTATCCGGCCAGTTTTCATGATCAATCACCTGGAATTCGGGACCGGTTTCATAGGCGTAGGTGTATTTGGGATCTTCGGCCACCTGGTAAATGATACCGCTGTTGGCGGCAGTATCCAGTTTAAATTCAAGGGCAAGGGCAAAGTTTTTATATACACTATCCGTAACCAGTCCCAAGTTGCTTTCCTCGCCACCTTCGGTGAGCACCTTGAAGGCTCCGTCTTCGATTGCCCAGCAATCAGGTGCTTCATCCATATTGTATCCGTGCCAGTTATTGTAACTTTTACCATCGGATAAGAGCTTCCAGCCCAGTTTTTTTTCCTTTCCGGTCAATTGATTCACGGGTGCCTCCTTATCCAGTTCGGCCAGCAAAGAAAGGGCATCCGGATCCTGAACTGTCCCGGGAGTACAGCAGCTCAGCAGCAAGCATAATAGCATGTAATTAATAACCGCTTTTTTCATTTTTCTTTTTTTTGGTTCATAATGATGTATTGGATAATCGTTCGTGTTTCAATAACTACTCCCACAGACCCTCAATTTCTTCCAGGGATTTCCCTTTGGTTTCCTGCATATATTTCCAGGCAAACAATAATTGTCCCGCAGCCATCATAAAGATAATAAGGAAAGTGTAACTGCTCTGCAGTCTTGTCAACATCAGGGGGAAAACCAGCACCACCAGGGCATTGAAGATCCATTGGGTAAAAACCGGCACCGACAGGGCCGTTCCACGGATCCTGTTGGGGAAGATCTCCGACATGTAGGTCCAGAATACCGGACCGATACATGAAGCAAAAAAGGCAAGGTAGATCATCACGATGATCAACACGGCTATGCCTTTGAAATTCCCAGAAAAGTCAAGGATGGACAGACTCAGTAAAGTCAGTACCTGACCGAGTGATCCGACCACGTAAAGCGGCCGGCGTCCGAATTTATCGATGACCAGGATGGACACCCAGGTAAAAATGAAATTGACAATGCCCAGGCCAAAAGTGGCAAACAGGCCCGTATCCAGCCTCCATCCGGCAGTGGTAAAGATCTTTGGGGCGTAATCAATGATGGTATTGATGCCGGAAAGTTGCACAAAAACGGCCAGTCCAAATCCAACCAGCATTACTTTTCGCAGGGATGGATCAAGAAGCGCCCTGAACCCGTTTGAGCCAACCTGCAGGCTCTCATGGATTTCCCGGATCTGTTTTTTCGATTCCTCCTGTGAATTGACCATATCGAGGACTTCCAATGCCCGTTCTTTCGCTCCTTTTTTGTAGAGATAACGGGGTGTTTCCGGCACCAGGAAAAGCGTTATCAAAAACAGCAAGGAAGGAACTGCACCCGTTGCAAACATCCACCGCCAGTTGTTTTCTCCAATATCATTCAGCATATAATTGATCAGGTAGGATACCAGGATCCCCGTGACAATAAACAGTTGATACATAGACACAAGGCTTCCCCTGTAGCGTTTGGGCGTAATTTCAGAAATGTACATGGGGGAAACCGTGGAAGCGGCCCCCACCGCGATACCTCCGCAAATGCGGGCCACCACAAGTGAATTAAGGTTGAAAGCCAGCGCCGATCCAATGGATGTAAGGGCAAACAAGACAGCCACAATGATCAGGATTTTCTTTCTTCCGATGGCATCGGTAATTCTCCCGGCAACAGCGGCCCCGAATATGCACCCGAAAAGCAGGGAACTGTATGCCCAGCCTTCCTGGATGTTGTTCAGTTCAAAGGTTTGAACCAGGTAGGGACCGGCACCGGTAATGATGGCGATGTCAAAACCAAAGAGCAGACCGCCCAGCGCCGCGACAATACTGATAAAGATGAGTCTTGTGAATTTTTTCATGTAATTGTTTTTTTATCAAAGTCCTAATATACAGTGTTTACTTGACACCTTAAGGGATAATCTCGATGATATGTTAAAGGGTATTTATAAAAGCGCTGAAAAATCCGATGGAATACCATATATTGTGATCTCTATAAAATCAGACGCATACATTATGAAGAACCATCCAAGGTATATACCGGCAGTCTTCTTATCACTGATCCTCCTATACAGTTGCACTGATAAAAAGATGGCAAACATCCCAAGCTACCTGAAAGATTTTCAAAGCGAGTATAACGAAAATCCAAGGGCGGCAAATTTAAAATGGTTCACCGGTGCCAGGTTCGGCATGTTCATTCATTATGGCCTGTATGCACAGCTGGCCAAAGGGGAGTGGGTGCAATTGCGGGATACCATACCCGTTGCAGAATATGCCAAACTGAAGGATACCTTTACGGCAGAGAAATTCAATGCGGATTTCATTACCGACCTGGCCCTCGAGGCCGGAATGAAATACATTACCATTACTTCCAAACATCATGACGGGTTTTGCCTTTTCAGGACCGAGCAAACTGATTTTAACAGCCTGGATGCACCATGCGGCCGTGACCTGATAGGGGAACTGGACGAAGCATGCCAAAAGAAGGGGCTGGCCCTGTTCTTATACTATTCCTATGCAGCAGACTGGAAGCATCCCTATTTTTATGCAAGGGAAGCAGGCTGGGAAAATGCCCGGCCTGCCTACCCGGAGCCCCAGCCTGAATACAAATTCAAGCAAGACGAGGATTTCAGGATTTATGTGGATTATGTACATGCGCAATTGAAAGAACTCCTGACACAGTATCCCACCGTAGCGGGCATCTGGTTCGATCCGATCATGGGTTTTTACAGCAGGCCTGACCTTTTCCCTATCGAAGAAACATATGCCCTCGTCCGGTCTTTGAGTCCCCATGCACTGATATCCTTTAAACAGGGTGCCAACGGGGATGAGGATTTTTCAGCTCCGGAGCGCAATGCTGCTGCCAGGGTGGGTTCCCAGTTTGAAGTTGCCAGAAGGGTCTATGAGAAAAACAAAAACAAGCCCCGTGAAATCTGCAATACGCTGCAACCACGTGCGTGGGGCTATAATAAGCAGGCGGACGGACTGCATAAATCAGCGGATCAGGTCATGCAGATGCTGAATGAAGCCAAAGAGCTGAATGCAAACCTGCTGTTGAATATCGGTCCCAAGGCTGACGGTTCCATCCCTGAAGTGGATGTGGCCACTTTAAGAGAAGCAGGCAGACGACAGAAACTTTAATGGCAAGGATCTCAGGGCTTACCGCGATGACGGGTCTACCTGATTAATTCCAGCAGTGCTATCGCACCCGTATATGAAATGATACAGGAGAAAACAAAAGCGGTTATCATCCCCGCATTAAGCAGCACACCCGCGCTGTGTTCACCCATCAGCCTGCGATTATTGACCAGGAAGAATATTCCGCCGATGACAAGGGGCAGGACAAATACGGCTGCCACCTGGGTAGCTATCTGGGCAATGATGGGATTGGCACCCAGCACCGGGACAGTCAGGCCAAATGCACAGGCAACGGCTGTGATCACCCTGAACATTTTCGAATTTGTATCCAGCTCCCCGCTCCTGTAATCAGCTATGAGAAGTGGTGCCACCATGAGTATGGGGAAGATGGATGACAGGCCTGCAGACAAGGTTCCCACCATGAAAAGGGCTACCGCAAATTTTCCCGCAATGGGTTCAAGGGTATATACCATGTCCAGTACTTTATCAACTGTTTTACCCTGATAGAACAGGGCTCCCATTGCCGCCGCCATGATGGCAAGATTGATCACCAGCATAAGCAGAGCAGAGGTGAATGCATCGCGGGACTGGTCTTTCACATTGCCGGCATTCCAGCCTTTTCCCTTGAGCAGCAGGGGCCTTACCACAAAGGTCGGTGCAGCCATGGTAGTCCCGACAAATGCCGCAACCATCAGCTTGCCTCCGGGCATTTTGGGAATGGAGGGAACAAGTCCCCTGGCAATACTTCCGGGCTCCGGCAGGACAATGAACATCGATACGATGAATGACAGTCCCATGATGGTAACGAAAACCACCAGTACCTTTTCGAAAAACGAATATTTCCCCACCAAAAGCAGGCCATACATGATCATGATCAGGATGATGGCCAGTGAAAGGACCCCCCAGTAACTGTTTTCAGGCAGTTGAGGAAGGAATAATCGCAAAACCTCATAGATCCCGTGTGAACTGAGTCCGAGGATGCCCGTCAATGCATTCCACTGGGCAACAATGATGCCCACCATTACCAGTATGGCAAGGAATTTACCTCCCTTCAGCCTGGTTTTAAAGCTGTAAATGGATGTGCCCCCGGTAATGATGGCATACCTTCCAAAGGCATCCATCAGCACCCAGGCAAACAGGCAGCTGAGCAGGAGCACCCATAACAGTTGCATCCCGAACTGGCTTCCCGATTTTACCATGGACGTGACGCTTCCCGTACCTATGGTATAACCGATACAGAATATACCCGGACCTATGCTTAACAGGGCCAGCCAGATTCTTCGGGGAAATGAAATGCCGCGAGGGTTCATTTATTGTTGATATGAAAGTTGTAATTTCCAATTGCCTCAGAAACTCTCAGTGCACGGTTATAAACGGTTATCATTGGTATTTCCCCGCGCAGGTTATAGCCCAGGGTCCATTTCCCCCTCCCGTTAACGTCCTGAAGATAGGGATTGAACCGGCCCCAGCCAAATTGCCTCTCATCTCCGCCGTCATTAAGTATGCCGTCCACCATGAACATGATGATCTTTGGTCCGCCGTCAACAATGACACTGATGTAATGATCCTTTCCCTCCATGAGCAATCCCTTGTCACAATCCCATGCAGATGTTGTCCGCCCATCACTCATGCTGAACCTGACCGTATTCTGATCTGTGGTGGATAGCAGCAGGCCCTTCACGGATTCATTACGGGTATCGATCAGTGTTTGCCCGGGACCCAGATCATCAAGCCGGAAGGCAATATCAATGGTAAATCCTGAACGGATATGCATACCCCCGTGATCATCCCTGCCAGGATCCCGGTCATAAAAAGGATCAAATCGGATACCTTTTTTTTGCAGGGGAAATCCTTCCTCCCCCAGTTGCCAGTTCACCATCAGGCCATCAACGGTTTTTTGCGTGTTGCCAAACTGTTTCCAGAGACCATGCAATAATCCCGAATCAATCTCATGGACCCGGGCGATGTCTTTTTGTGTTTCGGTAACATAGTAATTACCATTGTCTTCCACCAGGTCCGGGTAACTCATGCGTATCAGTGGATCATCATCATACAGCAGGATCTCCGGCTGTGTCCATTCAATGATCTTGCCATCAGGACCGTCCTTCTCCATGCCGCCCATAATCCATGCAGGATTCCTGTCCTGGTATGCCATGGTCCTGCGCCGGGGATGTTCCCGGATAAACCTGCCCCCATGGTTGTGGAACCAGTAAAGGTATTTGCCATTTTTACATCGCCAGGCAAAATTGGCCGCTCGCGGATGTTTTACCAGCCGTCCATTGGCAAACCTTAAATATGATGGAGTATCCCAGGTATATCCGCCATCCCGGCTGCAGGTATAAACCGGATGTCCGTCAATGGTGCGATAAACGCAATAAATAGAACCGTCACTCATTACCGAATAACTCTGTTCGGCCGAAATGGGACCTCCCCCGGGCGGGGTCCTTAGACCTGTATCCCCATCCGGCAGCGTTTCCCAGCTCAACTTTCCAGGATCCTTTTCCGTCAGTATGTTTGGACTCCTCAACAGCACCCCTTCATTGGATGTGAAAAATCCTTCGCCGAAACCTCCAACCTTTATCAGCGGTACATAACCGGCTCCCTCCAGCATGAAGGCTTTGCCCACGTTCCAGAAAAATTTTATCTCTCCTCCGTATACATTTATACGGTCTATTTCAAAGGCACGTACGGGAATGGTATAGCGCTCCGATGACCAGGTTTTTCCATGATCATCGCTGTACCTGAATACAAAATACCCCTGGGAATCCACCCGTCTGATGGTGCCGGCCGGTGATAGGTCCGGATCATCCAGTTTTATTTCCCGGATATTATCTGTGTTGTGGTTGTAAAATGCATAGATCCTGCCTGAAGGGATCTTAAGCAGCACGGCATATGAGGCTTCAGGACCATCGGGGGGTTCCAAGGGGATAAGATCTGACCAGGAATTTCCCTGGTCGCTGCTTCTTGTTACGGCCACGTATTGTCCTGATTGTCCCTCCCTTCCAGTCCCTGTTGTGAGAATGCACAACCATGCCCCATCGTCAGCTTTGACAATGTAAGGCTGGTCACTGTATGTTGCGTCGGGGATGATCAGGCCATTCCGGATATTTCGCCAGTCCGGTTCTTGTCCCTTTACCCCGGCGATTGAAAAAAGCATGCAGAGAAGGATCAAACTTCTTATTGCCATGGAATGCATTTTTATTGCCGGTACTTTATTCTATTCTGGTGATCTTGAGGTAAAGCGGGAAATACCTTTTATCATCTACCAGGTAGAAGGGGATCAGATCTGTATCCATTTCAGGCAAGAACACATTTTCCATGATGAGCCTGTCCGTTTTATCCTGATCGATAGATTTCTGATTGATGAGCGTCCCTGCCTCCAGGTACAACGTTCCCTGTCCCCCAACTGGTTTGATAAATACGTATTCTACATCATAGGTCCCACGCGCTATGCTAACCACCCATTTACCGTACCGCTCCTCCTGGGTCCAGACCCCCCGCTCGCCCGAAGCATCATTCCGGTTTAAATACACCGGATTTTCATGTTCCGTTCCGATCGCAATCCTTGGCTGGTTGACCAGATGAGGTGATGCCGTAAGTTCATAATAACAGGCATCCATTTCTTCTTTGAGCTGCAGTGCCAGATTTTCTTTATCACCCACCAGGTTTTCGAGTTCAAAGGGGTCTGATTCAATATTAAAAAGCTGGAAACCATTAATTTCCGCATCAAAGGATGTATGCCCGACAAGTTTAAGTGGGCCCTTTTGCAAGGCCATATTATTATACAGTTCCGGGTATTTCCTGGTCCAGTAAAAGAACAGTGACCGGTTTTCCCATTCCACTCTCTCACCTCTTATTACAGGCAGCAGATCCCTGCCGTCGATCTTCACTCCCCTGGGCAGAGGGGCATTGCAGATGGAGGCGAGCGTGGGTAAAATATCTATATGAGCAGTATTGACCTTAATATCTTTATCCCCTTTCCATTTCCCGGGGTACCGGATAAAAAACGGTACACGGACCCCCCCCCGATACACAGAACCCTTCCTTCCTCTCAGTCCCGCGATGTATCTCCTTTGCTGGGGCCCATTGTCGGTCATGAAAATGACCACAGTATGGTCATCAATGCCCATGTCCTTCAGTTTTTGAAGCACCTTCCCAATATTATCGTCGATGTTGGTGACCATGGCATAAACCCTGCGGGCATCCTCCTTATCTTTTTCGGTCATTTCGGGGAAAGGCCTGTCATCCCCATCAAATCCCTGTGCTGGATCCACCTCCCTGTACAACCGGTAATATTCATCCGGAACCTGCAGGGGTGTATGCGGGGCATTATAGGCCAGGTAACAGAAGAAGGAGCCTTCCTTGTTTTGCTCAATAAACTTAATGGCTTCACCGGTGAAGATATCAGAGCAATAGCCGTTGTATGACTCCTGTTGACCATTATGCCACAGCACCGGGTCAAAGTAGCTCCTGTCAAACTTGAAATAGGTAGTAAAATCACCTGGCTGACCCATGCCCCCGGCCTGATGGATCACTGACTCATCAAAACCCTGGTCCCCGGGCCTTGAAGGAAAATTATCCCCCAGGTGCCACTTGCCAAAGGCACCGGTCTTGTACCCCACTTTTTTCAGTACCTCCGCAATGGTAACTTCGCCGCTTGCCATGATGGCCCCTCCGTTATAGGTATCGTGTACCCCGGTTCTCAGGGAGTACCTGCCGGTCATCAGGCTGGACCGTGTAGGAGCGCAAACGGGAGACACATAGAAGTTATTCAACCGTACGCTGGCTGCTGCCAGCTTGTCCAGGTGGGGCGTCTGAATGATGGGATTTCCGTGATATCCCAGGTCACCGTAACCCTGATCATCGGTGATAATGAGGATGACATTCGGCCTCTGGTTTGTCTGGCAGATCCCGGGGATGGTAAAAACAGTCAATAATAAAAACAGCAAATGCTTCATGAGGGTGGATTTACTTTATACCAAACATAACAATTTTAAAGCTAATAAAGCAGGATGGTGTTTTTAATGGGACCATGAGCGCCAATGACCAGGGATTGTTCAATATCTGCGGTTTTTGACGGACCAGCGATAAAGACGCCAAAGCTTGTCCGGTCCAGGTCCACCTTACTGTATGCTTCATGCATATCAGGAAGAATTTTTACCTTTTCGAGTGTGAGGACCAGATGATTTGTAACAAAAGGTGATTTTCTGGTCGGCATATCCTCATCATCGATCCATACTGCCCCGTTTTCAGCCACCCCCAATTGTCCCCTGATGACCACCATATCCACCATGCCGGGATCACCGGCCGGCATGGAAAGGTCCATCACATATTTTCCATTTTTCCTCTGTTGTTTGACCCAAGCTTCCACTTTTTCAAATGAATCAAAGTTCTCTGTTTCGGAACCCGCGTCTATGGCTTTATCAATAAATGCTTGCAGCAAGTCTTCATCTGCTTTGTCAAAAATCTTCCGCGGAGCCGGCAATTTTACGGGTGCCGGTTTGTTTTTCGAGATGCTATTGAGGATTTGTGCCCTGCTCATGATTTATTGCGGTTTTCCCTGTACCACTCCTGGAAGCTTTGTCGGGGTGGCTCTGGCAGGTCCCTCGACAACCCCCAGGGATTCAGCCTGTTATACACCAGGAACCGTGGCGTGATCCTCAGGGCTTTGCGTGCAAATTTCCCGGACTTTTGATACAGACGTGGCCGGGCCAGCAACCGGCCCATGAACCGGATTCCCAGTTTCTTTTTCCTTGAAAGCTCTCCCTGCTCGTTCACTTCCTGGCGCCAATGATACAGTTGCTCATGGATCTCGATTTTGACGGGACAGACATCGCTGCAGGAACCACATAAACTGGATGCATACGGGAGATCCGAGAACGCTTTGAGGTCGACACGTGGTGTCAGGATGGAGCCTATGGGTCCGGGGATGGTGTACCCGTAACTATGCCCTCCGCTTCGCCTGTAGACCGGACAGGTGTTGAGACAGGCACCACAGCGAATACATTTCAGGGCCCGCCAGAATTTATCTTTGCCCAGATGTTCCGAGCGTCCGTTATCTACAATGATCAGATGGATTTCTTTGTCCCTGTCCGGTCTTTGAAAATGTGAGGTATAAGTGGTAACAGGTTGTCCCGTGGCACTGCGGGCCAGCAGGCGGAGAAAAACGGCAAGATGTTCCTTTCCGGGGATTACCTTCTCGATGCCCATGGAAGCAATATGGATGCTGGCATGGTGAATCCCCATGTCGGCGTTGCCTTCGTTGGTACAAACAACAAAACCTCCGCTTTCGGCAAGCGCAAAATTGACCCCCGTCATCGCAACCTCGGCCGCCAGAAAGTGCTCCCTGAGATGTTTTCTCGCTGCTCCTGTAAGGTATTGGGGATCATGATTTCCGGGTTTTGTACCGAGCTTTTTCTCAAAAAGCTTTCCGACCTCCTCTTTTTTCATATGTATGGCAGGTAAAACGATATGGCTTGGATCCTGTTCTGCAAACTGTATGATTCGCTCACCAAGATCTGATTCGATCACTTCTATCCCCTTTTTCTCAAGAAACGGATTCATCTGGCATTCTTCGGTCAGCATGGATTTACTTTTTACCAGCCTGTTGACGCCGGCCTGCTGTAAGATTTCCAATACCATATGGTTATGTTCCTGCGCATTCAGGGCCCAGTGAACACGGATCCCGTTTCTCAGCGCGTTGGTCTCGAATTCTTCCAGGTACTGGTCCAGGTTGGAGAGGGTATGCTCTTTTATGGCAGAAGCCTGTTCACGAAGATCTTCCCAGTCAGGGATCCCATCCTTCTGCAGATCCCTTTTCTGGCGTACATACCAGAGTGCCTGGTCATGCCAGTCGGTCCGTGGACCATTCCTCAGAAATTCTCTGGCAGCCCGGGCATGTTTCATGATATGGCAGCATTTAATATTTCAGCAATATGCATTACCCGGATGGGTTGATGGTTTCTTTTGATCAACCCTTCCAGGTGCATCAGGCATGACATATCTGTGGCGGTAATGATTTCCGCCCCGTTTTTCATATGGTCATGAATGCGATCCTTTCCCATCCGGACAGAAACCGCCTCTTCAAAAACGCTGAATGTGCCTCCAAAACCACAGCACTCATCCCTGCGGTCCAGCTCAACAAGGTGGATATCCTTCAGGGAGGAAAGGATTGCCCGGGCCTTGCCGAATCCTTTCCCGGCCAGCTCGCTGGATTTTCCGTTCCTTAATCCGCGCAAGCCATGACAGCTTTGATGCAGTCCCACACGATGCGGGAAATGTCCATCCAATCCATCAATCTTCAGAATATCTGTCATGAATTCCGTCAGTTCGTAGATATGATCCCTTACATGGAAATATACCTGGTCATGCAATGATTCAGGTACATGCTCCTTGATGTGCAGGACGCAACTTCCGGATGGACTGACAATGACATCATAGGAGCCAAACAACTGGATAAAATGACTGCAGATCTTCAGGGTCTCCTTCTCCATGCCGGAATTGGCCAGGGGTTGCCCGCAGCAGGTCTGATTTAACGGAGATTCGATTTCCACGCCAAGCTTTTCCAGCAATTCCAGGGTATCGATCCCAACCTGGGGATAGAACTGGTCAATGTAACATGGAATAAAAAGACCTGCCTTCATAAAATTCAAAAGAAGTATACCTCTAAGGTAAGTATTTAGGAAATGAATTTGGTACTGCTCCTTTTTTTTGTTATCCAGCTATACGCAAACCCCTTGATTGCGCAGTATCGTGTATTTATAAACGCATCCAAATCAATCGAGATGAAACATTATTAAAACTCCTGCCCATATACGATAAGCAATTCAGCAACTTCCATTTGAAGGCGGACTGGAAAATCTCTGAAGGGTGATGACGTCTGGTTCAAGAATATAAAGATCAAGAAACGCTAGACCGCCCCGGTTTTTACAATGATAATAAATAGGCATTAAGTGCCCTGATGTCATTTGATGATAAAGACTCCTGCAATCCATGCTTTTCCTTATTGAATATTTCTTCCAGGGCAGCATATCTTCCGTCGTGCCAGTACGGTCCGGTTCGCCAGATTTCAATCAGTGTCGGGGTATCCCATTGCAGGCTTTTGTCCTCTCCGAGGGGATAGGATTTCAGATTCGTATAGAGTGGTGCCGGGTGACATTCATGACATTGCAGGGATTGAAAGAGAGCTTTCCCTTTTTCTAGATCTTTGGCTGAAGATTGGTGCGGGCTTATGACCGGTTTTAATCCTTCCAGGTAAGCATCTACATGGGAAGAATAATCTTCAGGAACCTCCGTGAACTGAATATTTGTGAAACCTGCCCTGACTGCCACTTTTGCATGGGATCTGACACCCAGCGACATAACAGGTGGGGTTTCATGCGATAACAGCAGGCTTTTTACATTTTTCGGATTACCTATTCCATCGTTCAATAAATCCCAGTTCAAACCATCCACCCTGACATCCGGATGGCAGGAAGCACAGCTTTGCCAGGATTGAAAACAAAGGGAAGCATCATTAAAATACATTTCCCCAAGCAGTTCGTTAGATAGATTGGGTTCCCCGAGCTGTATATTTTGTTCCTTAAAATTATCAAGGTTGATAAAACTCAGGTTGTCAGAAAAATAATTGGCCACAATCAGAAAGTCCCCGACAGGCATGATTGCCCTGGGCCCATTGCCTTTCAGGGCTAATCGCTCCCGGTATGGATATATAAATCCAAGGTTTTCTGAAGTGGCATAATCAAGACTGGTGCTGCCTGTCTGGCTAAGGGCATCTTTCATTTTTTCCCAATCGATGATGCTGAGTTCATGCGTCCCGGCATGCGACACAAATATCCTTTGTCCATTTTCTGAAAAATCAATGTCCCAAGGATTTGCGGCACCATGGTCAATGTCATCGAGGAGAATGGTTTGCCAGCATTTCATTTGATCCACATCGATAATCGACAAAGCGTTTGTATTCATCCACCCCCGTTCAAGCTGGGTGGTTGGAAGCAGGTACCTGGCAAGTATGTGGGTCACAAAAAGATATTTTCCCTCCGGACCACGGGTTATATCCTTTACACTGGAGCTGCCATTGGGTAAAAGAATGGTTTTTATGACCTTTAAATTGTCCAAGTCAATCACTGAAATTTTCGAGGCTACATGATCTGCTGTCGAAGCCATTTCAGGTAAGTGGTGTGCAACAAACAGTTTATTCTTATCGGGAACCATATACAACGCAATGGGTTCCCGTCCCACTTTTACTATCTTTTCAACCTGGAATTTATCCTTACCCAGGAAGGTTATTTCACCGGGGAAGCGATTGCAGATAACGATATGCATCTCGCTTTCTGAGATGGCGGTTGGGGAATGACCTGCGGGAATTTCTTTTTTCCTTCTCCCTTTTTCCAGGTCATAGACCAGCAAACTACCTTCGGCCATTCCCTGGCTTACAATCAAAGATCTCAGATCTTCCGTAAGAAATATATTGTTTGGATGATCTGCAAGGGGGAGTGTTTTAACCAGGGTCTTCTTGCTTATATCAAAAACATCAATTCTCTTTCCATAATATTCTGCGATGTAAAGTTTTCCCTGTTCGGGAGAATATACCATGTCAACCGGACCCAGGAATGTTGGGCCATCTTTTCTGGAATTTCCCAGGCAGAAAATAAGAAGGGCAAGGGCAGGCAGGATGAAATATTTAACGTGAGCCATGGAATTCTTCGATTTCAGCTACAACACGGAATCCAATATTGTACACCTTTTGCCATTCAGGGTAAGATAAACGGTAAGCGCTTCTGGCCCTTTTGGGATGATCATAGAATGATCCCCCGCGAACAATCTTTTCTCCATTTTCATTGGATTGCTGAACCCATTCGGCAACATTGCCATGCATGTCATGGAGTCCCCAGTTATTCGGCAGGAAAGATCCAACAGGCGCTGTCACGACAAAATGGTCATTACAGGTAGTATCAGCCAGGTCAGCTCCATCCATTACAAAATGGGTGACGCCACCCGATTTAAACAAACAAGGACCAAATGATCTGTCCCCGAGGTTGGCCCAGGGTGAGAAATCATCTGAGATATCCCCATAGAATAATGGTGAATCAGAACCAGCCCGGCAGGCATATTCCCATTGTGCTTCGGTAGGCAGGCTAAATTTCATTCCTGTTTTTTCAGATAACCATTCACAAAATGCTTCGGCTTCTGTCCAGGAAAGCCTTAATACAGGCTGAGCATCGGCATCGAGCGGCAATCCCCTGTCATCCGCCCTTGCATGGCGTTTGCCGTAAAAACGGCTGTTATGCCCTTCATCGAAGGCTTTGAATTGCGCGTTGGTAATTTCACAACTGGACATCCAGAATGGCCTGTCAATGCTTACTTCCCGTTCCGTCCATTCATCCGGGAAGCCCTTTACATCACCCATAACAAATTTGCCGGCGGGGATTTTCACCAGTTTGATTTTGATCCCTTCCCCCAGTGTTATTTCTTTATCGTATTCACCCAGATTATTTTGTTGCTGCCTGGCTTCTTCAGGGGAGAGCGGCCAGCCTTCAAGTGTCAATGCAGCCGGCCTTCTCATGCTGCTTCTTTGGGCAGGAGTCTCATCGAATCTAAGGGTAAGGGGAACTGTTTCCGGATCGATGACCTGTCCGCCATATAATACTGAAAGTTCATAACGACGTTCACAAACGCCATCCTGGACCGGGTAAACATCGTTCCAAGTGCCATGACAGGGACCGTTAAGATCGATCCATGTATAGATCCGGTCCCATGCTTCCCGGTTAAGGGTTACTCCGTGATGGCCTTTTTTAAGCATCTGGACCAACGGGCTTGTCCCTGCATGGTACTCTCCCGGGATCAGCAGGCTTACCTCATCCTCGATACTCACCCTTCGAATGTATGGGATCAGGACATCATAGGCCGGAGTATATTTGTTATATCCCCTCGTTTCGTCTTTCATGACGGGATGCATACGGTCAACCCCCAGGTTTGAAAGTAGTTTCCCCTGATAATCCGCAAAGAAATCTTCCGGTCGCAGATCCGGGATGGATTTCCTTTCGCCGTCATGGCAGGAGATGCAATACTTGTTCAGCACAGGTTGTACTTCCCTTTCGAAATCAAATCCCCTGGGATCGCCATACCAGTTTTCGAGCTCCCGGGGTTGTTTGCCGGCGGCCTGGGCGTAAACAGAAGGGGCAATTTCATCCGGACCTTCATGGCAACCCACGCAAGACATAAATTCACCCGGCATCGCGGTCACCCAGCTGCGCATTAACTGGACCGCCCTTCCTTCCTTATCAACGGGTTGAAAGGCGATGGGCATGTTGGCGGGGACCATGAACATGGCTGAGCCGTCCTCTTCTATGGGGACCGTACCAACGATCTGCATGGCCTCCCAGGGACCGCCATAGCCGATCTTATCGGGACCGGCCATCCCGTAGAAACCAAAATTGTAAGCAATGACCCGGATTTTCTTGATGGTACCCTTGGGAACCCCTTTGAGTCCCGGTCCCGAATAAATATTATGAATGTACACGGTAGCATCAGTCTCGGTTAACCTGACTTTGTCGGGGATGACCGGTGGTTTTGTCTGGCTTTTCAACGGGATGGGTTCCAGCAATGCATGACCCGGCAACTCGGCTATCAAGACCAGGTTATCAAAAACATCAGCCAGGTATATGCCTACGCTATTTTTTCCTTCAGTCCATGCCGAAACCAAAAAGTATTCATCATTCAATGGATAAGGTGTGGCAAATTTGGGCCAGTCATTGCCAACCAGGTCGTCCTGGTATTTGGGAGTGATCTTTTCCCCCTTCCCTGATACCCTTGCCACCAGTCCATCATCTTCATGCCATCCCTTTTTGGTATCAACCACAACCAGCTGTCCCATCCTGGGGACGCCATGGTATCCTGACAATATGCTGACAAGTTTGCCCGGACTTCCCGGGATCTCCCTCGAAAAATAAATGGCATTGGGAAACCATGAGTTGGAACCATAAATGGCACGCTGTGCCGTCCCGTCAGGATTCATCACCATTTGCTGGCGAAAATAGATATGGGCGATCCCGGTATAATCCCAGCGGTTGAAAAGGATCTGCCCGTTTCCCAGAACAGCGGGATGAAAATCATGATCCTGGTCGTAACACAACCGGCGCATCTGCGAACCATCTTCTTTCATTACATACAGGTTACTGACCCTTCTGATCCCGTGCCAGCAGGGGACTGACTGGTAATTGGCCGTGGAGCCAAAGACAATATTCCCGTTCGGAAGGTATGCTGCATCAAAACAATCCACATCCCCGGGCGCTTTCGAAACCTGGCGGACCTGGCCGGAGTTCAGATCCATTTCCATAACTTTCCAGTTCACCGGATCGGATTGGGTGAACAGTATCCTGTCAGCATCCCAGTGCAGGTCCATTTCACCAGCGTATCCATGTTCAGCGGGCCTGAAAACCGTTTTCATTTTCCCGCCAGCTTTGAAACCTGACAGGACGGCCAGTTCATTTTCGAAACCGTTTTCAGGCAGGCTGGAATTACACTCATGGTTGCTCGGAAAGCCAAAACGAACGATTTTTCCTTTCTGGTTTAACCGGTCCCAATCTGTCAGATCAATCTTCCTTTTGACCAGCAGAATATCATCAAAGTCAATGATTGGTGAGCATATCAAGGCTTTTTTCTGCAGACCGATCAAACGATTGTATGCCTGGTTCAGGTCTTCCATTTGATTCCCGTTCCTGGACGCTAAATACCTTATCTCAATTTCATTCAGTTCTTGAATGTAGCCGGCTCCGTTTTCAAAGTCAGAACCGTATTCCCTCAGGATGTTTTCCAGTGCGGTTCTGGTTGTATGGATACGGTACAGCACACTATCCTGTGTATACATTGCCTCAGCGCTGGGAGGTTCGGTCACTGGCGATGTAAATGCAAGGATCAGGATGGTGCCAACAGCCGGGATCCAACCTAAGCTGTAGGGTTTAGTAAGTTTTGATATGCTACGAAGGATCATTGTTCAGACGATACTGATTTTCCCACAGAGACGAGTGGCAAAAGCGATATAATTTTTTAGATTTAAACCAAATATAGCTGTTTATCAGGTATCAGGAATAGTTATTTATAACCAGTATAATGAGTGATATCTGAATGGTTCCATAAATTTACCTCAAAACCAGATAATATTCTTTAGGCCGGCCAGAACGATGATACCGGTTATAAGAAGGCATTCCTGACAATACTGCCATAATTTCAGGCAGGGCCAAAGATTTGATTTATTAGTTTAACTTACAGGAAAATCTTATTACAATGAACACACCCAGGGGAAACCTTTTAAGCACACTCCGCCGACAGGGTTTTGACCATGTTCCGGTAGATTTCTGGTTATGTGAGTCCCAGATTGAATCATTCCGCAACCGGATGGACCAAGAAGATTACGAGAGCTGGTTCGGGTTAAGCCACCGTAAGGTTGAAATGGAGGTTCATCGCAATTACACATATGGATTTGACCTGTATCCCAGGGAGGAACTCCCGCCGGATACGGAATTTGATGAATATGGGATAGGGCATTCCAAGGGATCAGCACTGGCTTTCCACATGACCAGGATGCACCATCCACTGAAGGGAGCCGGCCTGAATGAGATCATTGATTACCCTTATCCCACGGTTGATCCTGCCAAGGAAAAAGAGATGGCGGCCATTGTGAAGGATCTGCATGATATGGGACTGGCATCCTTGGCGTTTATGCAAATGACGGTATGGGAGGCCTCCTGGTACCTTCGTTCAATGGAAGAACTGATGATGGATATGGTGATGGAAGATGAAAGGGCGACAGCCCTTCTGGACAGGATTACAGATTTTGCCTGTGCCAAGGCTGAGGCCTATGCCAGTGCAGGTGTTGATATTTTGAGCCTTGGAGATGACATTGGCACGCAGACTTCCATTATGATCGATGTAGCGCTCTGGGAACATTGGCTGAAACCACGACTTTCGAGGGTGATTGATACAGCCCGGCAAATTAATCCGGAAATACTCATATTTTACCATTCCTGCGGTTATGTTATTCCCTTTATTGACCCACTGATCGAGATAGGGGTGGATATCCTGAACCCCATACAACCGGAATGCATGAGTTTTGATGAGGTGCATGACAGGTTCGGGGACAGGTTGTCATTCTGGGGTACCATAGGCACACAGCAGTTACTGCCGTTTGGTACCGCGGATCAAGTCAGGGAAGAATGCCTTTCCAGGCTCGAGAAATGCGGGGAACAAGGGGGACTCTGTATCGGTCCCACACACCTCGTGGAGCCCGAGGTACCATGGGAAAACCTGCTTGCCATCCGGAAAGCTGTCGGGGAATTTGAAAACAGGAGCAGAGGCTGAATACCATGAGTATCCTGGATATCACTGTTTTCATTCTGTACGGAGTCACCATCATTTTTGTCGGATTCTGGGTATCCCGTAATAAAGACAAAAGGGAAAAGAACAGCACCGACTATTTTCTTGCCAGCAAATCCTTGCCATGGTGGCTGGTTGGCAGTTCAATCATCGCTGCCAATATTTCCGCGGAACAATTCATTGGCATGTCCGGATCGGGTTATGCAGCGGGACTGGCTATCGCTACCTACGAGTGGCTGGGAGCAGCCATACTGATCATTGTAGCTAAATTCTTCCTGCCCGTATTCGTCAGCAGAAAAATTTTCACCATGCCACAGTTTTTATCCATCCGCTATGACAACAGGATCAAATCCATCCTGGCTGTATTCTGGATTGTCCTCTTTATATTTGTTAACCTGACCTCGATCCTGTACCTGGGAGCCCTTTCATTGCAGACCATCTTCAATGTAAAGCTTATTTATGGTATATGGGGACTTGCCATGTTTGCCCTGGTGTATAACATTGGCGGGGGACTGAAATCGATTGCTGCAACGGATATTATCCAGGTGTTTTTCCTGATTGCAGGGGGACTCCTGACCACTTTCCTCGCCCTTGATGCAGTGGGTGATGTTTCAGGACCTTTTCATGGATTCTCCCAGCTGCTAAAAGATGTTCCCGGGAAGTTCCATATGATCATTCCAAAGGGTGATCCCAATTTCACCTACCTGCCGGGTATCCGGACCATTTTCGGGGGGATATGGATTGCGGGCATATACTATTTCGGCGCCAACCAGTATATCATACAGAAAGCGCTAGGTTCAAAGAGCCTGAAGGAGGCCCAGCGCGGGATGGTATTCGCCGGGTACCTGAAACTGATCCTGCCGGTTATTGTGGTTATCCCGGGGATCGTCGCATTCAGCCTGGCCGCCGATATTGGCAAACCAGATGAAGCATACCCATGGCTGCTGAACCGTTTTGTTCCTGCTGGAATCAAAGGCTTTGTTTTTGCTGCATTGATCGCAGCCATTGTCTCTTCCCTGAGTGCGATCATAAACAGTACCGCAACCATCTTCACAATGGATATTTATAAATCCTATATCCGTCCCGGGGCAAGTGAAAGCCGGCTTGTCCTGACAGGGAGGGTATCAGGGATCATGGCAATATTAATTGCCGCCACCATCGCTCCCTCGCTGGGGAGAATAGACCAGGCTTTCCAGTTCATACAGGAGTACACCGGGATGGTCAGTCCGGGTATAACCGCAGTATTTCTTCTTGGCATGTTCTGGAAGAAGACCACCTCGAGGGCAGCCTTCTGGGGTATCCTTGTTTCTATCGTTGCATCAGTGGGACTAAAGTACGGATTCCCGGGGATGCCCTTTCTTGACCAGATGGTGGTAGCCTTCCTGGTAGTTACCGCCTTTATGGTGTTGTTTTCCCTGATGGAGGGAAGAATGGCAAATGATCCCAGGGGACTGGTATTTGAATCCGGACTGTTCAGGACCGGGAAAGTGTTCAATATCACGGCCACCCTGGTCATTGTGATCCTGCTTATTTTATACATTGTTTTCTGGTAAGTTGATTGAAAATTCTCGGTATCCTTAATCATTGGTTTATATCTGATCCTGTCAGTTTGCCAAATACGATATTTGGGCGATCAGAACATAAATTAGGAATAAGGTCATCAGTTGTTTTTGTTAACTAATTTGTTAACTTTGTAAATGATCCGGAGAATCATTTTTCATAAACATCATTTCTTGGAATTCTATCAAAATCTTGATTCAGAGGTTCAGGAGAAGATTGAATATGTTTTTTATATTATTCGGAATAGTGAGATTATTCCTTCAAAGTTTTTCAAGTCTCTCGAAGGTGCCGAAGGATTATATGAAATCAGGATTCAGTTTAGTAACAACATATTCCGTATATTCTGCTTCTTTGACGAAGATCACATAGTAATATTATTGCATGGCCTTCAAAAAAAGAGTCAGAAACTACTTAAAAAAGAGATAATCAAGGCAGCGTATCTAAGACAGGAATATTATCGTGAAAAAGGAATAAAAAAGTCATGAAAGATTTGAAGAGCATTACAAGTTTCGATGAATTACTTGATGCAAAGTATGGGGGAATTGGTACCACCAGAAGAACTGAATTTGAATGTAAGGCAAAAGCCTTTATGATCGGTGAATTGCTAAAAGAAGCCCGCAAAGAAGCTAGCATGACGCAAGACCAACTTGCATTAAAAATTGGGACAAAGAAAAGCTATATATCAAGATTGGAAAATGGGAAAATTGATATTCAGCTGTCGACACTATTTCGAATATTTGAAGAAGGTCTTGGGAAAAAAATCAATTTAACACTCCGTTAAACATCATTTCCAATAGTTTTCCCTGATATACTCAAGCCACCACTTGATCCCGGGGTCACAGTAGGTAACATTTCCTCCGGGATGATGGTTGGGCGGAACATTCTGCAGCCATGTGGAAGCAAATATGTACCCGCAACCATTTTTAAGCAGGTTATCAGTAAGTTGCAACTGTTCCGCCTTTTTCCCCTCCGTGTAGATGCCAACATTAATATATCCTCCATACAGGCCCTGCTCCTTTGCCACGGCATTTTCTGCATCCTGCTGGTCCCAGTGGTCCCACTTCCCTTTGGAATTGCCCCAGTAAAGGCATCCGACAGGCATGATCATATTACGCTGGTCACAGGCTTCAATGATTTTTGCCATCCTTCCAAGATATTCAGGATTCAGTGATGCATCCTCATTGTATCCTTTGATATCACCGAACCTTGATCCCATAAAAAAACACTGATGGTATTGATACCATAGGACTGATAAACATCCAGATGGTTGATCAGATCGTCAGCTGTCTCATCGGTCTGCAGAGAGTTTAAGCACCGGAGACCAATGACCTGGATCTCCCTGTCATTTAAAAAGGTCCTTGAGCCATGTACTGAAAAGATATGCTGAGCTTCCAGAGAGCAGCAGACAGCAAGCAGACAGATGATGGGGTAAAATTTTTTTCATGATTAATTCGTAACTTATTCGGGGTAAATTGAAACTTAAATTTATAGTTTATCCTGATAATGAGAACTAGATTACTGATTTTAGCAGCGCTGACGATGGTTCTCAGGCCAGGGGGAAGCCAGGTGATCAAGTTTGACTTCGAGAAAATCCCGGTGGAAAGTGGCTTCCGCATGGACGGATACTGGGTCTGGGGTGGTTCCATGATCAGGGTGGATTCAACGTATCATTTATTTGCATCCCGCTGGGTAAAGAAAATGGACTTTCCCAGGGAGTACAGGTTTGATTCTGAAATAGTCAGGGCCACGTCAGGCTCACCCACCGGACCCTTCAGGTTTGAGCAGGTGGTCATCGGAGAGCGGGATAGTTCTTACTGGGATGCAAACATGGCACAAAATCCAACCATCCATAAGATCGGGGAAGAATACGTGCTGTTCTACATCGGCAGTGATTTTACTACCTACCGTGAAAATACGGGCAATTTGCTCCGCCTGGTCGGATATGCTGCTGCAAAATCTATCGAGGGACCATGGAAACGCTCGGACAAACCTGTCATTCCGCAGGAATCGAACAATCCGGCAATATTGATAGAAGATTCACGGGTGCTTTTGCTATTTCGAGACGCGCCCCTGCGGGTTTATATGGCAGCATCAGATCAATACAAAGGTCCCTATGAGATTGTGAATGACAATGTCTGGCCTGATTGCAAACTGGAGGATTTCTATCTATTCAAGGCCAACGAGCAATATCACTTCATATGCGAAGACAATGTCGGAGGGGTAAGTGGCCAAGTACGCTGGGGTGTAAATCTTTATTCAAGTAACGGGGTGAATGATTGGAAAAAATATGATCCTGTCGTAGTATACGATCATGACATCGAATTTGATAATGGTCAAATTTTACATTGTGTAAGAAGGGAAAGGCCACAGCTGCTGATTGAGAACGGGGAGATCACCCACCTGATCACCGGTGTTTATGACGGGACGAATTCCTGGTGCCAGCCTGTCAGGCTAAAACAACCGGTACCAATAAATATTTCTGCCATCACTAAATGAAATGAGCGATGAAAATAATTGATATCTCACCGGAACACGAAAATAATTATTTCTGCTGCCTGGAAGAGTGGTCGGATGAGATGAAGGAAGCGGGGGACCATAAACAACGATGGTACCAACGCATGAAAAATAAAGGCGTCAGGGTAAAACTGGCCCAGGATGCGGAAGGTGTTATAGGGGGCATGATACAATACATGCCGATAGAACATTCTATATTTGAAGGTGAAAACCTGTATACAGTTCTCTGTATCTGGGTGCACGGATACAAGGAGGGCATTGGTAATTATCAGAAAAAAGGGATGGGGACGGCATTATTGACGGCTGCAGAAGAGGATTGCAGAACACTCGGGACCAATGGATTGGTTGTATGGGGACTGGCCATTCCGGCTTTTATGCGGGCTTCATGGTTCAAGCGGAAAGGCTATAAAGTAGTGGATAAAAAAGGATTCATGAGGTTGCTGTGGAAACCATTCAATGAACAAGCAGTACCGCCAAAGATGATCAGATCAAAAAAGAAACCAGGAAAGGGAAAAGAAAAAGTTAATATCACCATGTTCAGAAATGGATGGTGCCCGGCCATGAACCTTGTATATGAGAGGGTTTTGAGAGCATCGAAAGATTTTGAACCGAAAGTCAATATTAAACAATATGATACCGTTGACAGGGAAGTATTGGATGAATGGGGAATAGCTGACGGATTGTTTATTGATGGCAGGGAAATACGCATGGGACCACCCCCATCGTACGATAAGATCAGGAAAAAGATTGAAAAAAGGGCAAGGCGAAAGAAATCCCACCAACTAACATAATAAAAAATGAAAATCAAGCATTTATTTTTTGCATTCGTACTGGGTCTGTTTATTGTTCAGGCCCACCATGTTCGTGGACAGGAATCCTCTGTTGACCAGTTTCTGGGCTCGTGGGCCCTGGACCTGGATTATGAAAGCAGCCATGCCGGATGGATGGAAATCAGCCAGGAAGAAGGCTACCTGGATGCCAGTGTACTCTGGCGCTGGGGGAGTGTATATCCGGTTGAATTTGTCTTTGCTGCCGAGGGTCACCTGATTATAACAAACAGCAACCAGTTGATCAGGAAAAAGGACGAATCGGGTGAGCCTGTCAGGACACAGCGCCAGATATTCTGGTTTGACCTGACCAAAGAAGGTCCTGACAGGATCTCAGGAAAAGGATTCTTCCCCAATGCAGATGGGATTGGCCTCGAGTCCGTATCTTTTACCGGGAAACGGATTCCGGAATATGGCTCTGCACCCGACCTCAGCCAATTAAAGTTTGGGAAGGAGGTTAAACTTTTTAACGGCAAGGATCTTACCGGATGGGAATTACTCGATCCGAATGCGGTTAACGGATGGAAGGTAATTGACGGAGTGTTGGTAAATGATCCGGTACAGAAGGAAGGGGAGGCACATATTCAGTACGGCAATTTACGTACCACCGAAACCTTTGAGGATTTCAACCTGAAACTGGAAGTCAATGTCCCGGAAGGCAGCAACTCGGGTGTTTACCTGAGGGGCATTTATGAGGTGCAGGTTATGGACAGTTACGGGAAACCATTGGATTCACACAACATGGGTGCCCTGTACAGCAGGATTGTCCCATCGGTCACTGCCGAGAAACCGGCCGGTGAATGGCAGGAAATGGATATCATATTGTGTAAAAGGCATCTGACGGTGGTCCTGAACGGCAAAAAAATCATTGACAACCAACCCGTGAAAGGAGTTACGGGGGAAGCAATGACTTCTGATGAATTCATCCCCGGTCCTATCTACCTGCAGGGAAATCATGGGAAGGTCAGTTACAGGAATATGGTGTTGACGCCAATCCTGGATTAGTTCATATTTTCCATTACCTGCTTGTAAAGCGCCTGAATCTTTATCCGGGGATTTCCTTCTCCAAGTGTTTCCAGAGGGAAAAATCCCTGGTACTTTTGTTTATCAACAATATGCATGAGTTTTCCGAAATCAGTCGGAACGCTACTGTCATTGGTTTTTACCTGCTCCTTTACCTGCCATGTAACGGCATAAGGGATCAGTTCTTCAATCTCTCTGTAGGGGTCAATGGACGGCAGGCTGCCGATATCAAGCATGAGTCCGAACCAGTCAGAATGAACGTTTTCCATGATTTCAATGATGTCTTCGGTGGTAACAATAAAATCATTATGATTCTGGAAGGCGACCATCACCCCGTAAGATGATGCAAAATCAGCGCATTCCCGGAATGCTTCTTTGATCCAGGATTTGATCTCCTCCCGTGTATGGCCTTGGGGTGATTCCCGTCCAGCAAAAACCCTTACATATGGGGCCCCCAGTTTGGCAGCTGCTACGATCCAGTTCTTCACCAGGTCGATCTGTTTTGTACGCTGCTCCGGATCATCCAGTGTGAAATCATTCCTTACCCCGGTCCCGGTAATGGCAAGACCATGCCGGAAGGCCATCCTTTTAATACCGAAGAGTATTTTATCCTCAGGTACCTCCGGGTAGTCTGGAATATAATAGGCAGTAAGATCAACCCCCACAAAACCGGTCTGTGCGGCAAACAGGAACAGTTCTTTGAGGCTCATCTCATCGTTCAACAGCATGCGATTGAAAGAGTAGGCATTCAGGCACAGGGCCGGGGAGATTTTTCCATCGTATACCTTCCCTGGTAATCCGGGCTTTGCAATACCTGACAAACAGGCCAGTGATGAGGTTTTCAGAAAAGTTCGTCTATACATGGCTTTTTATTTTCAAAGATATCCAAATAGGTCATTTACCAGCATAAGTATCCTGTTAAATGCATGGATAAACCGAGAATTACTAAATTTACGGGGACTTGTAATTGGTAATCACTAAACCTGGATCAACATGAAAAAATCAATCTTACTGTTATTTGCCATGGGCATTCTGTCCCTGATTTCTTGCAAGCAGGGTGGGGGATGGGTTGACCTGTTCAACAGAACGGACCTGGAGGGCTGGGAAGTAAAAGGAGGCCCTGAAAGCAACTTCTTTGTCGAGGATGGCATACTGGTGGCAGAAACAAAAATGGGCCTGCCCAATACCTTCCTTGCCACGACAGAAAACTACAGTAATTTCGAACTGGAAGTGGATTTCAAGGTCGACAAGGGAATGAACAGCGGCGTGCAGATCCGCAGCGGGGTATATGATGAGCCTGCCACAACACCTTACCTTAACGGGAGTCTTGAAGAGAGTACACGTGATTGGGAAGCTGGCATGGTGCACGGATATCAGGTTGAGATCGATCCCTCTGACAGGGCGTGGACAGGTGGTTTTTATGAAGAAGGTGGCCGGGGATGGCTGGTACCCCTTACCGAGAATGAACAGGCACGCATGGCTTTCAAGCAGGGTGAGTGGAACCATTTCAGGATCGTCGCTGACGGGAACAATTTCCAGACCTGGATCAACGGGGTCCAGGCTGTAGAAACCACAGATGATGATGCCAGCACAGGATTCATAGCGCTTCAGCTTCATAGTATAAGCAATGAAAATCAGCTGGGACTGAGAGTCCTCTGGAAAAACATAAGGATCCGTGAACTGGATTAAGTCAAACGGTGCCGGGTCAGGGTGGCTCATCCTTTCCGGTCCCCTTACCCTTCTCCTGCTTTTGTTCGCATCTTGCGATCAGGATAAACAGGCCCCGAATACCTTCGAAACATACTCTGAAGCGGAAGATCCCAGTCCCGATACCAGCGCCAAATGGGAGGCAGTTGTACCCGGACTGCATGCCACCGTGGGTTCCATTGATGTACGGTATATGAAGAGCGCTGTCCCCGGACTGCCCAGGGTCAACCAGTGGAAAGGCACCGCATGGAAGGGGGAAAGGGTATCCGTACAGCTGGTTCTGTGGAGCAGGGATCCCATCCCAAAGGTCAAATGCACATTTTCCGATTTTATCTCGGAACAGGGCCAGAAGCTCTCCTCTGAAATAGCCTGTGCCAGGTTTGTAAGGTATGTCCTCACGGATGAATTTGCCGATGGCTGCAGCAGTCGCAATCCCAGTGACTATGCCGTATACCTGTCCCCTGATGCCCTGGATAATGCCCCCTCCTTTGATATGGAAGGCAAAGCCACACGACCTGTCTGGATCACCATGCAGGTACCCGCAGAGGCGGTCCCAGGAATATATACCTCCACCATGCAGGTATCTGCCCGTGGTGAGGGTACACAGGATTTTCACTTCCAGCTCGAAATATTGCCCCAATTGCTGCCGCCACCGTCAGAGTGGCAATTCCATCTCGACCTCTGGCAGCATCCCCTGTCTATTGCCAGGGTATACCAGGTGGAGCCCTGGTCCGAGGAGCACTGGGAAATTATGCGACCCTACGCAAAGATGCTGGCTGAAGCGGGACAAAAAGTGATCACCACATCCGTCATTGAGAAGCCCTGGGGCACCCAGACGGAGTGGGGATTTGAATCCATGATCCAGTGGACAAAAAAAACAGATGGCAGCTGGGCATTCGACTATACCATTTTTGATAAATACGTTCAATTCATGATGGATATGGGCGTGGACAGGCAAATTAGCTGTTATTCCCTGATCCCGTGGACTGAAAAACTGGTTTACTTCAATGAAGCAGCCTCGCAAAATGATACGGTCAATATCAAACCAGGTTCATCGGGTTTTATCGAAATGTGGACTCCCTTTTTAAAAGCCTTCAGTATCCACCTGAAAGTGAAGGGATGGCATTTGATCACCGTATTTGCCATGGATGAAAGGAATGAAGAAGACATGCAAAACATGCTCAGGATGATGGATGAAGTGGCACCGGATATAGGCATTGCCCTGGCAGATAGCCATGGAGCCTATAAGCTTTTCCCCGATAAAATCAAGGATCTGAGCGTATCCTATACCAATGTCATGATTGAATCAGCGGACATAGCATCCCGGCGATCGATGGGATACCCTACAACATACTATGTATGCTGTGTAGATGAATTCCCCAATACTTTTACCTTTTCTCCTCCGGTAGATGCCGTGTACCTTGGTTGGTATGCCGGGGCAGCCGGATTTGACGGGCTGTTGCGCTGGTCTTTTACGAGCTGGGTCAAGGACCCGCTTCATGATTCCCGTTTCAGGCGCTGGCCTGCAGGGGATACCTACATGGTCTATCCGGGAGCCCGGAGCTCAATCCGTTTTGAACGCCTGGTGGAAGGCATACAGGATGCCGAAAAGATCCGGATACTCAGGGAAAAATTCAGAAATGCAGATAAAGAGACGGCAAACCTGAGATTGTTATTGCTGGATGAAACCGTGGCCAGGTTTAACAGCATTGGCAGGCCGGAGAACGCCGAAGCCTTGATGAGACAGGGGAAAAAGGTACTCGAAGAGCTTTCCAGGTAAGCCGGGCCTTTTCAATCAGTTAGTCGTGATTGAATTGCAGGTACACCTGTCTCGAAAAGATTCCCGGGATCGTTGCTCCATTCGAACCAGCCTCCGTCAAACACTGATACCCTGGGCCAGCCCATCAGCCAGGCATGATAGAACGCTTCGCTTCCCCGCCAGCCTGTACCGCAATAAAAAGCCAGGTGCTTGTCCGGGGTAATGCCTGCCTCCATCCAGATTTTTGCGATCTCATGGTATTCCCTGGTGGTGTGGTCCAGGTTGCGATAATTCTCCATATGATAGGCATCGGTGCCGCTGTTACCGAATAAGGCACCCGGTATGCGACCTTTCTTCTCAATGTAGTGATAGCCACTTGTTTCACCGATATATTCAGGCCAGCTTCTCACGCAGACGAGTTCAGCATGATACGCAGCGAGCATTTCCTTGGCTTCCGGGAGATCAACAACAAGTTCGGGTTTGCCAGGTATTTCGCTCCCGAAGTCGGCGACGGGAGTTTTAGGTATATCCCCAAGGCTGATCTCGTAGCCGGCATCTGTCCAGGATTGAAAACCTCCGTTCAACACCCTTACATCTTTTACTCCGGCATACATCATGATAAAGGCACAACGTATGGCACCGATATGTCCGGCAGCACTTCCCGGGAAAGGATCCTCATTGTCCGGGTGCATATATTTCCCGTAAAGGACCACTGTGGTATCGGCTGTGATTCCATGCTGCTGCAACGCCTCTTTTAATTCTTCCGGAGATCTTCGGTTCCAGGATTCCGGGGATTCCAGGGCCAGGGTATCCAGGTCGATGGCCCCGGGGATATGTCCGCCGAGATATGCTTCCCTGTTCCGGTAATGTGCGTGGCAAATGACCACATTCTGTCCATCATATGCTGCTGGTTTTTCTCCTGAAAGAAGGGCCTTGATCCATGCCGGATGCACCAGGTTCCTGTATCCGGGTAGGACGTCCATTGGAAGATCGGGATCGGCCGACCATTCCTCTTTAAAACGGTTGTACGCCCTGAGTTTTGAATATCCGGCCCGTGAAAACACCCTGGCAACTTTAACGGTTTCTTCCACGGAGTATCCGTAGAGAACTATCTCACATGCCGGCTTAATCTCTTTGGATCGCACAATTTCAATCCAGTCAATATAATCTGCCCATTTTGCAGGAAGACTTTTTGCTCCCCTGATATGTCCACCACGTTTTTCGTTCTTCAGTCTCCAGCCATTGTAAGCGTCGACTGGTCTGATGTCAATCAGTATGCCCCGGGCTTCTGACAGAAATGTTTTTAACTCATCTGTAGACAGATTCCGGATGGCCTGTTTCATTGGTCTGAATTTTTGATTACATCCATCGTGGGTACAATATAATTATATTTTGGGGATCTTACTTTTCGTAAAAGGTTTACATGAATATTTCTCACTGCCTTTGTCATTGACAATAATCATTTTTTTGTACTTTACATATTGATAGAAATATGTTCCACAATTTGAAGTGTATGAGAAATATTTTCATTCTTCCCATGCTGGCAGTTTGCTTGGTTTTTTCCTCATGCAAACCGGGATCAGAAAAGGAATTCCAGGACATACCAGGTTGCATTTTACATGTACCCGCTAAGGTTTTGACGAGCGGACCAAAACATCACTGGTTCGGATATTATGACAAACTGCAGTTTGACCCATCTGGCCGTTATGTATTGACTGCGCAGGTGGACTTTGAAGGACGGTCTCCCAAGCCCGATGATACCATCCGGATAGGCATGATTGACCTTGAAAAAGATGACCGGTGGACTGAATTGGGAACCTCAGTCGCCTGGGGCTGGCAGCAGGGATGTATGCTTCAATTTATTCCAGGCTCAGCCTCCAAGGTGATATGGAATGACAGGCAGGGGGATCAGTTTGTCAGCCATATCAAAGACATTCATTCCGGCGAACAAAAAACACTGCCTTTCCCAATCTATACCCTGAGCCCGGATGGGTATACCGCGCTTTCAGTCGATTTCGAACGGATCAATGACCTGAGACCGGGTTACGGCTATGCCGGCATTCCTGACCCAAACAGGGATGTGCTTGCACCCGAGGATGCCGGGATATACTTATGTGATCTTATTGCCGGGGAAAGAAAACTGATCATCTCTATCGCCGATATGAGCAGGATGCCTCTGAAGGAAAGTGAGGATCCGACTTTCGATTATTTTTACACTGAAAAGAACTGGTTCAATCACCTTCTTTTTAACACCGATGGGACGAGGTTTGTCTTTTTGCACAGGTGGACATTGCCTTCAGAGCTGAAAAAGGGAGGCTTCGGGACACTGATGTATTCTTCCGACCTGGAAGGGAAGGATATCCGGATCGTAGACGGGTCGGGATATACATCCCATTTTATCTGGCGTGATCCGGAACACCTGGCCATGTGGACCAGGCACAAGGGAAATGATGGATTTTTCCTTTTCAGGGATGATGGTTCCGATACCGCTGTGCAGATCGGTGAAGGGATTATGACCAGGAACGGGCACAATACTTACCTGCCGGGCAATGAATGGATTTTGAACGATACCTATCCCGATCAGGAAAGAATGCAGCATGTTTATCTGTACCACATAGATACAAAGCAGAGATTACCCATCGGGGATTT
>Ga0111175_1100_pt1 | contig 30673 bp, 26 predicted proteins | sample DeeMarSWOR324_28_FD_80228 | JGI IMG/M metagenome (GOLD analysis project Ga0111175, IMG submission 80228) | Bacteroides sp. SM23_62
TCATCAGGCAGTATGTTGAAGACCAAGGGAAGACCTATGAGAAAATATTTGAAGGACAACTGAAATTGTTTTGATACCTCGGGGTTCTACCCCGGGGTAGTTCAATAGAGATAGATATATAATCGAAAAAGTAGCAAAAAGACCCGCTATTTTGGCCGGGGACCAAAAACTGCAAACTTCGCATACCGCAGACCGTTATACATGAGAAGATGAAGATAGGTTCCGTACATGCTATGCTGGGCGAAGCGGACGATCGTTCGGATCTTAAGTTGGTTGAGATTTCCACTTGATCGGATTCCCGGAATATGTCATTATGTGCGGATATCTGTAATGGAATAAAGCTTATGTACACTTAACCTATAATTTAGCAGGGTCACCAATAACAAAATATTATAAATGAAGGAGATTAATAAAACAAATGTATTGCATACTGAACGGAGTGAATTTGTAAATACTTTTGTTTCGAAGATTTGTCCTATAATTAATATTATGTTAAGTAGAAAATATTAATATTTATCTGTCCCATCTCCCATTTCAAACCAACTTGTCTTTTAAATAAAAAATAAATATGTTCAATTCACTGACACTTGAAAATTTTCTACATTATGCGAGCAGGTATAACCAGGATTTATATCCTGCTCAATATCTGATGCGCTTGGCTTAGGAATCATAGCCATTTTGCTTGCCTTTTTTCGAACCAATCGCTCAAGCAGATCCATTTCCGCCATTCTCGCTTTCTTTTACGGCTGGGTCGGCATACAGTTTTACCTGGTCTTTATCAAGGAATTTATGCCAGTGCCCATGGTTTTCGGAAGCCTTTTTATTGCCCAGGCCCTCATATTCATTTTTGAAGGATCAGTCAGAAACAGAATCAGCTTTGATGTTAAAGCCAATATATATGGACTGACAGGTGCCTTGCTCATATTTTATGCAATTTTTGGTTACCAGGCCCTGGAATACATATTGGGTCGTGGATACCCTGAGATACTATCATTCGGGATGTTCCCCTGTCCGACCGTGATCTTCTCGCTCGGTATTTTGCTATGGACCAAAAAGAAATTTCCAGGCTATATCCTGATATTTCCTATTATTAATGCCCTGAGTGGATTTATTCCCGCTTTTATGATCGGAATAATTGAAGATATCGGACTGATAATCAGTGGTTTACTGGCATTGTCCTTGTTGGGATCGAGGGATAAATACCTGATATTCAGGAAGATAAAAAAAGAGGGACCATAATTGTCCCTCTCCTGTATTATCATATGCTGCTGCCTGTCACAGATCCCTACATATTCTCCAGCTTCTGCTTGACTTCATCGTATTTATCGGTCATCTGCAAGCGGTAGTAAATGGTCTGTAATGTTTCAAGTGCAGATTTTTCTTCCGGATTGAGCTGGTGGGCTTTCTCCATCGGTTCAATGGCACGCTTCAGTTCTTCGTCAGCCTTTGCTTTGGCTGCATTGTATTCATCCAGGTCCTCCTTGGTATTTGCTTCATCATACATTTCAACTGCATTATTGAAATGCAGGGCGCCAATATTGAACCAGGAATTGAAAAACTCAGGATCCACTTCAAGAGATTCTTTGTATGCTTCCATGGCCTTCTCTTTCTCCCCCATTCTCTCATAAAGGGTTCCTTTGGCAAAATATATGGAGGGATTGCTACTTTCCTTTTCCTGTGCCAGTGTTAAGAATTTCATGCCAGCATCAGCATTCCCGACAGCCAGGTAGTAATTAACCAGTTCGAACAGGATCAATGTTGTGTCCGGAAACAGTTGATGGCCTCTTTGAAGGGCATCCAGTGCCTTGGCTGAATCCTCCAGGGCCATATATTCATTTTTAAGCAGGTAATAGGTATCACTGCCACCATAACCAATTTCTGCCGCCTGTTCGAAATATTTGGCAGACAATTCGTGATTCCCGGCATTCTTGGCCGCCAGAGCGGCATTATAAATGATCACTGAATCAACATAGTTCTCATAGACTTCTGTTTTACTGGCTTCGAGGATCAATTCAAATTTCCCAAGTGCCTTGTCATACTCATTTCTGGTGAAATGGCGGATGGCATCAGATTCAGCCATGCGTTTCAGGTTTTCAAGCTGTTCCTGGATCTTCTTGTCCAATTTCCCCTTTTCTTCAAGCCTTAAGGCTTCTTTGAAGGCATCAAGAGCGGCTGGCAGCGGATCCGGATGGATCACCTGGGTCTCCACATAATCCTGAAGGACATCATTCTCATAAATGAGTGTTATCCTGTCATACACATGATGTTCAGTTGTTCTGCCTCCTTCTTCGACCGTCTTTACCTCATTGGGTTCCTTCAGGTATAGCTTGGCTTCTGATGAAGGCATTCCCAACCTGATAAATTCAATATTGACTTCATGTATATCAAGAAATAACTCCCCTCTATTGAACCAGGTGTTCGGCTTAACTTTATCCTTTGCATCATTAATTTCTTCATCGCTTTTCTTAAGCTTTTTCTCCAGCGCTGAATAATTCAGGGTTGGTGTTGCCAGGTCCTGGGCATGCACGGAGAAAACACCCGCCAATAGAATGGTTGCAATGATAAAACGTTTCATGTTACTAGTCTTTGGTTTATATTATTATTCTGGCGCAAAAATATGGCATTTCAGGCAACAAAGCTCAAATTCCTTGCCAAAAGTTGAAATGATTTTATTCATGTATATCAAATATATTGAATTTTCTATTCAGTCACATCGCTTTCTGGAAATGTTTCCTGGCCTCTCTCCAAACCGTTTTCATCCCCGTTTTCGTAACCCTGAACCCTGGTAACAGATGCAATGGAATCTCCTTCTTTCAGGTTGATAACCCTGACTCCCTGCGTTGCCCGTCCCATTACCCTCATATCCGTTACCCGCATGCGAATGGCAATCCCTGACTTGTTGATGATCATCAGGTCATCTGCATCCGTAACCTGTTTTATGGCAATGAGTTGCCCTGTTTTTTCGGTGATATTTATGGTCTTCACTCCTTTTCCTCCCCTGTTGGTGATACGATAATTTTCCACATCAGAGCGTTTTCCAAAGCCTTTCTCCGATACTACCAGGATATCACGTTCATGGTCCTCCAGGCAAACCATTCCTACGACTGCATCATCGGTTGATCCTGACAGGGTTATTCCCTTGACTCCTGCCGCATTTCTACCCATAGGCCTGACAGTGCTTTCATTAAACCTGATTGCTTTTCCAGACCGGGTAGCAAGCAGAATTTCAGCCTGGCCATTGGTCAGCCTGGCCTCGATAAGATTATCTCCTTCCCTGACATTGATGGCAATGATGCCATTCTGACGGGGCCGCGAATAAGCCTCAAGGGCGGTTTTCTTGATAATCCCTCTGGATGTGCACAGAACGATATAATTATTATTTATATAATCCTGGTCTGTAAGGTTTTGTACATTGATAAATGCCCTGACCTTATCTTCCGGATCTATCTGGATCAGGTTCTGGATTGCCCTGCCCTTGGATGTCCTGGTACCTTCAGGAATTTCATAAACCTTCATCCAGTAACATTTACCCTTTTCGGTAAAGAAAAGCATGGTATTGTGCATGGTCGCAGTGTACATATGCTCCACGAAATCTTCATCACGTGTAACTGATCCTTTGGATCCTACACCTCCCCTTCCCTGGGTACGGAATTGTGTAAGCGGTGTCCGTTTAATATACCCGAGGTGAGAGATTGTGATGACCATGTCCTCATCGGCATAGAAATCTTCCGGATTGAATTCTTCAGCATTGGGAACGATCTCCGTACGCCTTTCATCCCCGAACTTATCTCTGATCTCGATCAGTTCGTCCTTGATGATTTGCATTCGCAAGCTTTCATCAGACAGAATCTTGTTGAAATATTCAATCTGCCCTTGTAATTCTTCATATTCCTCCTTGATCTTCTCGCGTTCCAGCCCGGTAAGCCGCTGCAGCCTCATATCGAGGATCGCTTTGGCCTGGATTTCCGTTAATTCGAACTGTTTCATCAATCCATCCCTGGCTATGTCAGGTGTCCTGGAAGAACGGATGAGATCAATCACCTCATCCAGATTATCCAGTGCGACCAGCAATCCCTCCAGGATATGCGCCCTTTTCTCAGCCTGATCCAGTTCATAACGGGTCCGGCGCACGACAATCTCATGCCGGTGCTTGACAAAATAACCGATGACCTGCTTCAGGTTGAGAAGCCGTGGCCTGCCATTGACAAGTGCAATGTTATTGACATTGAAGCTTGTTTGTAACTGGGTGTATTTAAGTAGTTTATTCAAAACGACATGGGCATTTGCATCTTTCTTTAGAATGATCACAATGCGCATTCCGTTACGATCAGATTCATCATTGATAAAGGAGATCCCTTCTATTTTCTTCTCATTGATCAGATCGGCAGTCTTGCGGATCATTTCTGCCTTGTTCACCAGGTATGGAATTTCACTGACAATGATCATTTCCCGCCCTGAAGAAGTGAGCTCAATCTCCGAACGTGCCCTTACAACGATTCGACCCCTGCCTGTCTCATAAGCCTCCCTCACTCCCTGATAGCCATAGATGAGTCCACCGGTCGGGAAATCAGGGGCCTTTATGATCTCGATTAATTCACCGATCTCAATATTCTTATTCTCAATATATGCCACGATGGCATCTATGGTATCACTCAGGTTATGGGGTGGCATGTTGGTAGCCATCCCGACAGCAATACCAGAGGCCCCGTTGACCAGTAAGGTAGGGATCCTGGTAGGCAATACTGTAGGTTCTTCAAGGGAATCATCAAAATTCAACTGAAAATCTACTGTATTTTTATCTATATCAGATAATGTCTCTTCAGCGATCCTGCGCAGCCTGGCTTCCGTGTATCTCATGGCAGCGGGACTGTCCCCGTCCACAGATCCAAAATTTCCCTGACCGTCAACAAGGCAGTAACGCAGAGACCATTCCTGGGCCATTCTAACCATGGCCTCATAAACCGAAGAATCCCCATGGGGATGGTATTTACCAAGCACCTCACCAACAATTCTCGCAGATTTTTTATACGGTTTGTTAGATGCCAGGCCGAGTTCAGACATCCCAAACAGAACCCGTCTGTGGACTGGCTTTAAACCATCTCTAACATCAGGCAATGCTCTTGACACGATCACCGACATCGAATAATCGATGTAGGCGGATTTCATTTCCTCTTCAATATTGATCTTTATTACCTTTTCACCTTCTGCCATATACCACAATTATGATGATTGAACGATTACAAATTGATAAATCATATAATCATTTGACTAAGCTCCGCGGAAACGGGAAATAAGGGGATTAACAATGTGTAAATAAATCTTTTAGTAAATAAATTTTTCAATCTATAATCTCCAATATGGATTCAAGATTTCAAACTCCGAAAATACCTAATTATTGCCTATAATATAGTCATATTGGAGACCATTTTTTCAACATTTTCATGTTTATATTTGTTACTATTATTATTGCTATATTTGCAATCAGATATTTATTTTTAACCTTTGTGTTATCAATGTCTTAGAGAAGATGGATGCCAGATTTTCACAGCGGATCAAAGATGTCTTGTCATACAGCAAGGAAGAGGCTATCCGTTTGGGGAATGCCCATATCAGTACTGAACATCTTTTTCTAGGCATTCTGCGGGATGGAGAAGGATTGGCCATTGATATCCTGATCCTAATGGGAGCTGAATTATATGACCTGCGAAGGTCGATCGAAGAATTGATTCGTCCGGAAAGTGCCATAAAGGTCCGGGACACTGACAACATCCCGCTGCTAAAAAGCGCCGAAAAGGTATTGAAGCTTGTGTACCTTGAAGCAAAATCCCTGCAGGATGATACCATCGATACTGGGCACCTGCTCCTGGCCATCATGAAAGATGAAAATTCCATCGCCACACAGGTGCTGAAGGAACACAATATAGATTATGATTCTGTAAGGCTGGAGCTGGAAAGCACGAAGAAAGGGACTTCAAGGGCGGAATTTCCAGGGGACGAGGATGATGAGGATGAAGGAAAAGGTCCGTACGAAAGTTCGAAAGGTGCTCCCGGAGGGCAACCCTCGAGCAAATCCAGTTCGGAAACACCGGTACTGGATAATTTTGGCATAGATCTCACCAAGGCTGCCGAAGAAGACCGTTTGGATCCAATCGTGGGGCGTGAACGGGAGATTGAACGCCTGGCACAGATCCTCAGCCGCAGGAAGAAAAACAATCCGATCTTGATCGGGGAGCCGGGCGTTGGAAAATCTGCCATCGCCGAGGGATTGGCAAACCGCATCGTACAGCGTAAGGTTTCAAGGGTTCTGTTTGGTAAGCGGGTGGTCACGCTCGATCTTGCCAGCATTGTCGCAGGCACGAAATATCGCGGGCAGTTCGAGGAAAGGATGAAAGCCATCCTGAATGAACTGAGCAAAACAAGTAGTATCATACTTTTCATCGATGAGATCCATACCATTGTAGGCGCGGGAGGCGCCACCGGTTCACTCGATGCCGCCAATATGCTGAAACCCGCCCTGGCCAGGGGTGATATTCAATGTATCGGGGCCACTACCCTGGATGAATACAGGCAGCACATTGAAAAGGACGGGGCCTTGGAGAGACGTTTCCAGAAGGTCATGGTTGAACCCACGGATGCCGAGGAAACCATTGAAATACTGAACAATATCAAGGAACGCTACGAGGAACATCATAACGTAACCTATACAAATGATGCCATCCGTGCCTGTGTATTCCTAACACAGCGCTATATCAGTGACCGGCACCTGCCGGACAAGGCCATTGACGCCCTGGATGAATCTGGTTCGAGGGTTCACATTTCCAATATCGTAGTACCGGAAAGGATCCTGAAACTGGAAGAAGAAATCGAGGAAACAAAGAGGGAAAAGATCAGGGCTGTTAAAAACCAGAATTTCGAGCGTGCCGCCAGTTTTCGTGACCGGGAGAAGGAATATCTGGAACTGCTTGAACAGGAAAAGGGCAAATGGGAGAAGGAACTGGCCAAGAACCGTGAAACGGTGGATGAAGAGAAGGTCGCCGAAGTTGTGGCCATGATGACCGGGGTCCCGGTACAACGAATCGCCCAGGCGGAAGGTACGAGGCTGTTGAAAATGGGTGATGAGTTGAAAAATTCGGTAATCGGGCAGGATGAAGCCATCGCCAAGGTGGTAAAGTCCATCCAGCGTAACCGTGCAGGACTGAAGGATCCGAACAAACCAATTGGCACCTTTATTTTCCTCGGTCCCACCGGGGTTGGTAAAACACAGCTTGCCAAGGTACTCGCCCGATACCTGTTCGACTCTGCCGATAACCTGATCCGGGTGGATATGAGCGAATACATGGAGAAGTTTTCTGTTTCAAGGCTTGTTGGAGCTCCCCCCGGTTATATCGGGTATGAGGAAGGCGGTCAATTGACCGAGAAAGTCAGAAGGAAACCGTATACAGTCGTATTGCTCGATGAGATAGAGAAAGCACATCCAGATGTATACCACATCCTGCTGCAGGTGCTGGACGAAGGACAGCTTACCGACAGCCTGGGAAGAAGGGTGGATTTCCGAAATACTATTGTGATCATGACATCCAATATCGGAACCAGGCAATTGAAAGATTTTGGCCAGGGTGTTGGATTCACTACCAAGGCCAAGCAGGAAAGCACTAACGAATATGCAAAATCCGTAATACAAAAGGCTCTCAAAAATGCTTTTGCGCCTGAATTCCTGAACCGTATAGATGATGTTGTCCTGTTCAATGCCCTCACACGTGATGACCTGCATCAGATCATTGACATTGAACTGAAGGGATTGTATGAACGCATTAACGGATTGGGATACCAGATAAAACTCAATCCCGCAGCAAAAGACTTCATCGTTGGAAAAGGCTATGACATCCAATACGGTGCGCGTCCCTTGAAGCGGGCCATTCAGAAATACCTGGAAGACCCCATGGCCGAAGTACTGATCTCCGCTGATATTGCCGAAGGTGACGCAATCAACGTAGGATTTGACAGCAAGAATGAAGAAATTACTGTCAAGATCCAGAAGCTTAAGCAAGAAAAGAAGGAAGAAGGCTGATTTCAGGCCTTGCCATACAGATCGAAAGGTTCTGCCCTTGTGAAGGTAACATCAGTAAATTCACCGGCCACAAGGGCATTTTTCGTTTCAATCAGCACCTCATTGTCAACTTCTGGGGAATCAAATTCGGTTCTGCCTATGAAATAATCACCTTCCCTGCGGTCAATCAGTACCTTTCGGGTATCCCCCACCCTTTTTTCGTTGATTGATAGCGAGATATATTGTTGTATCTGCATCAGTTCTTCAAGGCGGAGGAGTTTCACTGCTTCGGGGATATCATCTTGCAGGTTGGCTGCCCCCCAGGTGCCCTCCTCTTCTGAATAGGTAAATACGCCAAGTCGCTCAAAACGTGCTGTTTGCACAAACTCTACCAGCTCGGAGAACGCCTTCTCACCTTCCCCGGGATGTCCCGTTAGCAGTGTTGTCCTGATAGCGGCCCCGGGAATTATGGTCCGGATCTTTTCCAGCAGCCTCAGGGTCTCATTTCGGGTGATGCCCCGATGCATCTTTGACAGTACCTTATCAGATATATGCTGGAATGGTATATCGAGGTAATTACAGATGTTATCAAAATCACGGATCTGGTACAGGATCTCTTCCGGAAAAGCAGCAGGGTAAGTATAATGCAGTCTGATCCATGGAAGTCCGGGTACCCCGGCCAGAGCCTCCAGCAGCCCGGGCAACTCCCTTTTACCATACAGATCAGTCCCATATGAAGTCAGATCCTGTGCGATCAGGATCAATTCCTTCACTCCTTTTTCAACCAGCAGTTCAGTCTCCCTGACAAGTGCTTCAATGCTTTTCGACTGCTGCCGTCCCCTGATCAGTGGTATGGCACAGAAGGAACATTTCCTGTCACAGCCTTCGGATATCTTAAGATAGGCATAGTGAGCGGGGGTAATCAGTTTTCTTTCTCCCAGGAACTCCATTTTCAGGTCTCCTCCCAACCGGCTGATTACCTGACGGATATCATTGACACCGAAGTACTGGTCAACCTCCGGTATCTCCTTGGCCAGTTCACTCTTATAACGTTCGGAAAGGCATCCCATAACAAACAATCTCTCAATCCTTCCCTCCTCTTTTTCCCTGACATATTCCAGGATGGTATCGATGGATTCCTGCTTCGCATCCCGGATGAATCCACAGGTATTTATGATGACTGTTCCCGCATCTGAATCGGAGGAATCATGTTCCACCTCGATTTTATGAGCGTCGATCTGCCGCATCAGCACTTCAGAATCAACCAGGTTCTTACTGCATCCCAGGGTAATTACGTTGATCTTACGGGAATTTATTGCCATGGTATCAGAAGTGTCAGTGAATCAGTCATGTGAATGGTCTGAATGCCGGACTAATTGCTGAAAAGGGAATCGACAAATTCGGATTTGTTGAAAACCTGGAGATCTTCCATTTTTTCTCCTATGCCAATATATTTGACCGGAATCTTGAACTGGTCTGATATGCCTATCACTACCCCGCCTTTGGCAGTGCCATCCAATTTGGTAAGGGCAAGTGCATTGACTTCGGTGGCTGCGGTAAATTGCTTGGCCTGTTCAAAGGCATTCTGTCCGGTTGAACCATCAAGAATCAGCAGGATTTCATGCGGAGCATCGGGGATTACCTTGGTCATGACCCTTTTGATCTTGGTGAGTTCATTCATCAGGTTCACCTTATTATGCAGGCGTCCGGCCGTGTCGATGATGACCACATCCACGTCATTTGCCTTGGCAGAGGACAGGGCATCGAAGGCAACCGATGCAGGATCTGATCCCATTTGCTGCTTTACGATCTCAACCCCTACCCTTTCTGCCCAGATGCTAAGCTGGTCCACCGCAGCAGCACGGAAGGTATCCGCGGCCCCCATGTATACTTTTTTCCCGGCCTGTTTAAAATGCCATGCCAGTTTTCCAATGGTTGTGGTTTTGCCAACTCCATTTACACCAACTACCATGATCACATAGGGTTTCTGACTGAGGGTGTCGCTGAAAGAGAACGCCTCTCCATCATCATGTTCTGACAGCAGTCCAGCAATCTCCTCTTTCAGGATCAGATTCAATTCATTTGTTCCCAGGTATTTATCCTTCGAGACGCGCTTTTCAATACGTTCAACGATATTCAGCGTTGTATCTACGCCTACATCAGAGGTAATCAATACCTCCTCCAGGTTATCAAGCACCTCGTCATCCACACTGGATTTACCTACAACTGCCCTGGAGAGTTTCTTGAAAACACTTTCCTTGGTTTTCTCCAATCCCTTGTTCAGCAGTTCTTTTTTTTCCCGGGAGAAGATTCCCATTTCCTTTGTTTTGCAGTGGCTTTTTATCTTGATGATATGAAAAAAGCTTCCCTGCAAGAAGAAAGCTTTTTCCGAATATGCTAATTCCGTTTGTCTCTGATCTTATTTCTCTTTTGCGAAGAAATCGTTGATATGATCATTGTGTACAACTTCCTCTTCAAATAAATATGCACCAGTCTCTTTTGATTTCACCATCCGGATGCATTTGGTAAAGTTCTTACCAACACCGGTCTGTAATGTTGCAACTGCTTTCTTTGCCATAACGCATTATTTTATTTCCCTGTGGATCGTATATCTCTTCAGGATGGGATTATACTTTTTTAATTCAAGTCTGTCAGGGGTATTTTTCCTGTTCTTGGTAGTGATATACCTGGAGGTACCTGGCATACCGCTATCCTTATGCTCTGTGCATTCAAGGATGACCTGCTGTCTGTTTCCTTTCTTCGCCATGATTCTTCAGCTTCAATGATTAATAACTTTTCAGGTAACCTTTTTCCTTGGCTTCCTCAAGGGCATTTTTCAACCCTTTTTTATTGATGGTCCTGATACCGGACGCAGATACCCGAAGCTTGACCCAGCGGTCTTCATCTTCAAGATAGAACCGCTTATCGAAAAGGTTCGGATAAAATTTCCTGCGTGTACGTCTTTTAGAGTGAGAAACATTATTCCCTACCATCACCTTCTTCCCTGTTATCTGGCAAACTCTCGACATTTTTCTTCGTTTTATATACCCTTTTTAAAACAGTTCGCAAATAACGCCAATTTTCTTCAATTATCCAATAATATTTTAACAATTTTCTTCCGTTATTAACTTCCTGAGCATATTGAGTCCGGTCATGGATGCCTTCTGGATATTTCTCCCCCTGTCTTCGCCCAGATTAAACAGGGCAGATTCTGTTTTTTCCGCAGATGCCACTGTAATCCAGGTTGTTCCGACGGGTTTTTCAGGGGTACCCCCGTCCGGACCGGCAATGCCGGAAGTGGCGATGGCATAATCAGCCCCATAACGTTTAATGATACCCCTGGCCATCTGTTCCACAACCTGCCTGCTTACAGCACCATGATCCCTCAGGGAGGCTTCCTTTACACCGAGGACCGATTTTTTCACGTAGTTCGAGTAGGCCACCACAGAGCCCAGGAAATACTTTGAACTTCCGGGTACAGAGGTAATCATATGCGCGATGTTCCCACCGGTACAGCTCTCAGCAGTTGCCAGGGTCTTTTTGTTTCGCTGCAGCAAGGTCCCTACGATCCTCTCCAGCTGCTCATCTTCGTAGCCAAAGAAATGCCCGTCAGGTATATAGGGAACGAGCCTGCCAACCTGCTCTTGCACGATGGCTTTGACAGTTTTCTCGTCATCCCCTCCCGAGGAAAGCCGCAGCCTGACCCTTCCCGGAGAAGGAAGATAGGCAAGCTTTACCTCCGGAGGCAATGTTTTTTCATACTCTTCAAGCAGACTGGCCAGGTGTGATTCAGCGATCCCCTGAACCAAGAGGGTCCTGTGAACGATGGCTGGCAACTTGTATTGTTTTTTCAAACGGGGGAGGATGTACCCGGACATCATCGACTGCATCTCATAAGGAACACCCGGCATAGAAAGGTATTGTATATCATTCTTGGTGAACCACATTCCCGCAGCGGTTCCATAACGGTTCGGGATGATGATGCAATTATCCGGAAGCATGGCCTGAGCCCTGTTCAGTTTGTTCATCTCAACGTTTCTACTTGAGAGGTATGCCTTGATACGATCAAGGGCTTCTTCGTTTTCAACCAGTTGACAGTTAAAATACTCAGCCAACGTCTTTTTTGTTATATCATCGCTGGTCGGTCCGAGTCCCCCGGTCAGAAAAACCAGGTCTGCCCTGGATTCTGTTTCCATAAGAATCTGGACGATCTCATCGAAATCGTCTGCGATGGAAATGTGCCTGGTGACCTGGATACCCAGTCCCGTAAGAGCATCTGCAATCCATGCAGCATTGGAATTCACCACCTGTCCGATCAGGATCTCATCCCCTATTGTTATGATTTCTGCTTTCATAACGCAAAAATAACAGAAGATCGAAGATGTTTGTCATGCAGATATCAACATATTTTTTAAAATATTTCAAGATCTTAAAATATTATTTGGTAATTTTAACAGTATGGCTTAACTTGTAGTATAAACCAAAAAATGAATAGCATATGAAAACATTATTTACTTTATTGCTCACCTTCATAATATCGCTGAGCCTGATGGGCCAGCACGAGATTAAAGATCTGCAAAAACCTCATGTAAAGAAGCAGCACAAAAGCTTCAATGCCCTTGAAAACAGGCTGTCAAGGAATCCTGAATCCGCCCCTCGGCATTTATTGAAGCAGTCCAGGATATTACCGATCTCTTCCTTGAAAGCTGAAAATGCCGACAAACAAAAGATGGACAGTCTCCTGTACGAAGAACTGGATCTAATGTCCCTGCAATTGGAATTGGTCGCAAAGGAGATTTTTACATACGATGGTAAAGGAAATATGACGCAGTATGTAAGGTACGAATTTGATTCTATCACCCAGATGATGGTACCTACTAAGAAAGAGGATCTAACCTTTGATGTCAATGGAAACATTACTTTGTATGTTTTCTATGAATGGGATCAAGTTTCAGGTCAGTGGGTAAATTCCCTGAAATGGGAAGATCAATTCGATGGAAATGGAAAATTAATCCTGGAAATATATTCTATTTGGGATGAAGTCTCAGCTCAATGGGTGAATGCGATGAAATATGAAATGACCTACGATGGCCAGGGAAATATTACAACGGAAGTGGGCTCGTACTGGGACGAGGACGGCAGCCAGTGGGTCCTTTGGTGGAAGGATGAATACAGCTATACTGATGGAAAATTGACCACGTACCTTGAATTATCCTGGGACGATATGGCCGAAGTTTGGGTGGAATGGTACAAGACTGAATCCACCTACGATGGCAGTGGGAACCTGACCCTGGAAGTAACTCAGGAATGGGACTTTCTTGGAAACGAATGGATTAATATGTATAAATGGGAATATACTTACGATGCCTCGGGGAACATGCTAACGGAAGTGGAAATTTACTGGGACGAAGACCTCAGCCAATGGGTCAATGATGTGAAATATGAATATTCCCACGACGAACACGGGAATATGACCGAAGAGGTGGAACTGTACTGGGATGAAGGCCAGTGGTACAATGACTGGAAAGGAGTCTGGGCCTACGATATGGCATACACTTATGAGGATCTTTATGTGCCTTACTGGTTCCTTTATAATATAGTTGATATGACATTTTACCACAAACCATTAAGTATGTCTGAATACCTATATTATGAGGCAACCTGGTATTTATATTACAAAACAACGGCTTATTATTCACCATTTCAATCAACCGCTGTTGCAGACATTGAAGGATCCATGATAAAATTATTCCCCAATCCTGCAAGGGACTACCTTACCGTCACCTGGGAAGACAAATATCCCCGTCTAGACCTGGAGATCCTGGATCTGGGAGGAAAGCGGGTTGTCTTCAGGTCAATTGATAAAAATGAGACAATCAGCATAGAACACCTGTCAAGTGGCATGTACCTGTATAATTTATCTCAAAACAGGCATGTCATTCATAGCGGAAAGATAAGTGTAAGATAGGCATCCGTAAAAAGTCCCGGGCTGATTTCCCGGGACTTTTTTTTTGAGCGGGAAACGGGGATCGAACCCGCGACCCTCAGCTTGGGAAGCTGATGCTCTACCCCTGAGCTACTCCCGCATGCTGGCATGGGTTTGGGTGTGAGTATGTGTGTGAAGATATAAAAATAACAATTCTTTAGCATTACGGTATAACATCAGAGATAATTCCAGACCTATGCAATGCGAAAAGGTCAGTGGGAAGAATCATTCCGCGTATATATGGTAATTATTTCAACGTCATACAAATAAAGTACAACGGATATGAATAATACTGAAATCAGGAATATTCTGGTAAGCCAGATTGAAAAGAATAAAGCTCTTCTGTTCAATACAAATATTCAATAAGGCAAGTGTGATTCATAAATTTCATTATGGCTTTGCCGATATAAAAAATCAAATAAAGGCTGACGATAATACAACGTATAATGCTTTTTCAGTAACGAAAACATTTACCTCATTAGCCATTTTACAGCTGGCAGAAAAGGGGATGTTAAACATTGAGCATAGTGTGATACAATGCATGCCTGATTTTCCTTATTCGGATGAGATTACAATCAGGCAGCTAATGACACATTCTGCCGGAGTTCCAAACCCCATTCCCCTGAGCTGGATACACCTCGTAAAAGAGCATAAGTCGTTTGTCAGAAATAACTTTTTCGGCCCAATCTTTAACAAGCATAATAAAACAAAATCAAAACCGAATGAAAAATATGCTTATTCGAATCTTGGTTATGTTTTGCTTGGACAAATTATTGAAAAAGTGTCAGGACTGAATTATGAAGATTATATCCGGGTAAACGTATTAAAACCGTTGGATATAGATGAAAACGAGCTGGATTTTAAAATTACCGACAATAAAATGCACGCTAAAGGTTATCATAAAAAATCCAGTTTTACAAGTTTCATTTTAGGGTCATTTATCAATAAATCGAAATATATTGATGAAACTGAAGGCAAGTGGAAAGCATGGAAAAACTTTAATGTAAATGGTGCTTCATATGGTGGATTGATTGGAAAACCTGATGGTTTCCTGAAATATATTCAGGAATTGCTGAAACCCAATTGCCGACTAATATCCGATGAATACAAAGAACTGTTGTTCAAAGAGAATCATACCAATTCAAACAAAGCAACAGGAATGTGTTTATCCTGGTTTCCAGGACGCCTGAACCATCAAGAGTACTTTGCCCATGCCGGGGACGGTGGTGGATATTATTGTGAAATCAGGATATATAGGAAACTAGGCATTGGAAGTTTAATTATGTTTAACCGAACAGGAATGATAGACGAACGGTTCCTGGATAGATTGGATATACATTATATTGACGCGAAAAAGCCTGAATAATCAGGCGGCATTACACAACGCAGACAGGAACCTGTGCATATTATACGACCCATCACATCCGAAACTGTAACAGGAGGTTCAGCCGAAATCTGATGTTTTAAAGTTAAAATCTTCATGGGCATAAACCCAATTTGATAAGGTCTGTTTCTGGTCACAGGAATCTGATACCGGGCAAATTTTGCATCCTCGGTTAGTATCCCCACAATAATTTTTAGCAAGGGAAAGGTATAATTTAACGGGATTCAAAGCATCACTTGGTAAGCTTGGGAAGCTGATGCTCTACCCCTTAGCTACTCCCTCAGGAGGGCATGGGTTTGGGTGTCATAATCGTTCTTACAATCCGAATTCTATCCTGAAATTAAAAATAGGTATGATGCCCTGAAGATATAAATTTTCAATTTTTCCGGTTTCCTCGTTATAGAAACTCTGGTAGATATTCTTCCTGTTTGTTAAATTCTGGATATCGATAGAAACAATCCAGGAATAGGCTGTTTTATTATGCCTGTAACTTATACCGGCATCCAATCTGAAATAATCCCTTGCCTTTTCATCCAACCACTTGTCCCTATCATAAACGGTATGACCCTCTTCTCTCGACTCCTCCAGGAGAATCGGCGTCAGGCGATTACCTCCCTTAACGAGCAATCTGGCATTTACGCCAAATATATCCTGTTTGTTTTTACCCATATGAAATTCTTTACCGCCCAGGAAGTTACTTATATAATTTCCGTTGTATAAGGTATTATATGTTTTCCCGTCCCCTGCAACATATTTGGAATTAAACAGGGAGCCAGTAATAAGGAAATAATAATTACTGGTAAAGAACTTTTCCAGGGTCAATTCAAGGCCATAATTCCAGCCTGTGCACGTTATAAAGGTACTGGTAATATACCTCGGCCATCAGATGAATGTCTCTGCCCAGAAAAACATTGTATCCCAGGATATTGTGCCATGCCCTTGCAAGATCAAGGTCCCTGTTGGGCTGACTAATGCTTCCATCCAATTCAGTATAGGAGGCCATATACATCGACAAAGGTTCAATCCGGCTGTGCAAACCAACGCCGGCATTCAGAGATTGATTAGAACTGAACCTCCATTTGAATCCCAGCCTTGGTTCGACAGAGTAATTTGAATTTAACAAAAATACCAGGCCGTGTAATCCGGAGTTGATTTCGATGTTTCCTGGCAGGCGCAACTGATGCTGCACGTATGCCTGCATGGTTCCTGCACGTCCGTTATAATCAACATATATCTCACGGTCTTCCGGATAATCATCATATGCCACGCCGAAAACATCACTCCCCAAAGAACCGGCAATGACTCCGCATCTGAGACTATGCAATGAACTGAACTTATGATGTAGCAAGGACGAGAATCGATAATTTAAGTATGCAGAGGTACTGTTGTGGATGTTTTTCACTATGAGTTCATCCTCCAGGTATGCCAGGTCAACCGAATTGTTTTCATAACTTGCCAGGACAACTGACCGAAGGTAGGATTGCCCCCCGGGAAGGGGCAAATAATGTTTTATTCCCAATACCCCCGTGGTATGTAATTCTGTCATTTCCGTCCTGTCTGATGAGGAGATCCATTTGCTTGTATCCCTCACAGCTCTGTTTCCGGCGGAGCTGGTTCCACCGAAGCCAAACAATGAGAATTTTCCTGCTTTATTTCCTGGCAGATACAAATTGATGACAAAATCCTGGAAAAAGGGAACCACATTATTGTCTGATACGGATATACCCACTTTATCCAACAGCCGGAAAGATGCCAGCCTGTAATTCACGAGGTAGGATCCGTTCTCGACCAGAAAGGGACCTTCCGCAGCAGCTTCGAAACCTACCACACTGGCCTGGAGGGCAAACTCATGTTTTTCAGTGTTACCCTTTCTAAGGTTGATATCAAATACTCCCGATAGGGCATTGCCGTATTCCGCCGGGAAGGCCCCTGTCAGGAAATCTGAGTTGGAAATAACGTTCGAAGTGATTATGGCAATACCTCCCCCGGTAGCCCCTTCACCAGGGGGGAAATGGTTGGGATTGGGTATTTCAATGCCTTCAAGGCGCCAGAGAAGGCCCCTTGGAGAATTCCCCCTGATTATTAACTCATTGTCATCTCCTCCAGTGGAGGATATCCCTGCAAAGGATTCGGCCATGCGGGCCGGATCATAGAAACCCCCGGCATATCTTTTGGATTCCTCTACACTGAACATTCGCCCGCTCACGGAAGTCATTGCATTGAGGTTCGTTTGGGTCTTTTTATTAGCCATGATGGTAACTTCGTCCACCTGTATCGCCGATTCTTTCATGGCAATATCCAGAATAACTTCCTTACCGGTGGTAACAGGCACATCAGACATGACAAACTGTTCATACCCAACATATGAAACTTGTATCGTATGCCTTCCGAGGGGAACCTTTTCCAATCTGAAATGGCCATTCAAACCACTGATGGTTGTTAATGACGGATCAGAACCTACAATGAGTATATTGGCTCCTACCAGTTCGATCCTGGAGTCCGCGTCCACAACGATTCCTTTAATGGTCTGTGTATAAGACTGGCAGTATGGAATAACAGGGTACAGAACAGAAAGAGCAATAATCAGATGCTTCATTTGCTAATGCTTCTGTTTTCTTAACACTGTTTTCCCCATTATGGATGGGGATGAAATAATCTCCAGGGCCATTAATATCTGCTTGCAGGTACGGGTGCTACTGTTGTTGACAATCTGAAGGTTGTCCCTTGCTATAGTAGAGCATGCAGTTTCGATGTGCATAAAGATACGGTTTTCATAAGTGTTTGGTCAATAGACTGGAAGGGGAGCTCAGAAATTCAACTACAAGTATACGTAGTGGTATCCTCAATAAGTATCTACTTGAAAATGCATGGTATAAGCAGGTACAAAGAAAAAAGGATTCAAAAGAAAACCTGTTAAACTTGGGAAGCTGATGCTCTACCCCTGAACTACTCCCGCAGGAAGGCATGTGTTTGGGTGAAGGTGTGGGTGTGAAATCAGCAAATTATTGTGAATCTTTCAATGTGCATGGCTGGCATAATTGTTGGACAATTTCAAAGAACCAACACACCAGCATCATGAATCATAAAATCAATTTTAAAATTCTCGCCCCATTGCTTCTTCTTTCAAGCCTAGGTCTCAATTCCTGTGAACCCCCACTCTGCGCTTACTGCTATGATACAAGGCCAATATTAAGGGTATTTGATGACCGGGATATAGAGATCTGCGCAGAAGATGCTTTTGAACTGGAAGAACTGGTCTGGCTGACTGAGGAGATGGGTTATCGATGTGAGTATAAATAAAAGTAGAGCCTCCCATGGAAATAAAAATTTGCGCGGTTTTTTAGCTGAAGTTGGTCGGGAAGTATCAAAAACAAAGAACACTCACTTCAGTTCAAAATACAAAAGCCAGGTTGGAAGAAGGGGTAAGAGAAGGGCTATTATAGCATCAGGACATAAGATCCCTATAGCCGTTTACTCCATCATTAAAGATAAGATTGAATTTAGAGAACTTGGCGAAGAGTATCTGAATAATTTTGGAAGAGACAAGCTAATTGCATATTATAAAAAATAAATAGAAAGGCTTGATCCGGATTTAAAGATTGATAGCGTGGAGGCAGCCTAAAAAATTAAACAAAAGGTGGATTTTTACTGTATGCACTTTATGTGACAACGCAAATGAAACTGACCTTATCAGTTTAGAACAAAAGAGTATTGCCATAGAGCATGCGAGTGAAAATTTCATACCCTTAACTGATTAATTATATGACTGATAATTATATGTTTATCTAAATATTTTACTTGTGAAAAGATCGGAAGGAGTGGTAAACTGTATGTTTCAGATATTGTAAAAACCTCTTTATAATTAAACGTAGCTTATTAATTAATTAGGGCGGCTAGGTGTTCCGAATGTTTCTGTAAAAACAGATACAACCAATTATGCACAAATTTCAGTGCTTCCAACAGCTGATGCGATTGCTGAAGGTGCTGGATTCACTGAGACTGATCCGACCTTTGTTACGCGTACGTTGCAGATGTATTTTTTTTTGCAGGCTGACGTTATGGAGGTCCTAACGGACTCAAGCTATTGGTCGACCGTAGCACATTGGCCGAGTACGGCAAGGTACGTATCTACGCTTATGTAAGAATGGACCTAGCTCATCCTTATGATTATGGTGTTTTTAGCTGTGTAAAAGGTGTTATACCTCCAAGTGGTGCAAATAATTCAAGTTTGTGTCGAGGAGGTTCCTGCCAGGCGGGGGCTTCCTGACACATTTAAGAATTGTTCCATTAATTTGCGGGGGCTTGCAAGGCGGGCCCCTGCTTTATTAAAAAGCATTATAATAATTCTTTGATTGAACGATCTATATAGCTTAACTTTGTATCAATGTTAATACAACTTGTTAAACAAGAATGGTAGTTAATATTACAGAATGTATGCAGTTATCTGCACTTGGTTATGGTTTTAAGACTGGTCGCAGAAAATGTAAGCATTTAGATAAAGGGGGCTTTGGTGGGTATATATGTAAACGTGGTAATCAGATTGATCCTATACCAAAAATTAGTAAGGATAGCGAAATTTGTAGGGATAAAGAAGTTTCACGATCAGCTTAATTATTTTTTACCGTTTTCGGTATTTTTTATATTCCTGTTCAAGTTTCTCTTTGCCTCATCTATCAATCCCTCAACTTCATCTAAGGTATCCTCATATTCTCCAATCAGCACTTTAATTTTTTGGTGATAATAATTCAGTTAAGTGAAAATTCTCAAAGTGCATTCATTTGCCTTATAATATCCCATGCATTTTTCTTCCAGTTCTTTTCTTTCGAGGTCCATTAACTTCTTTTGATACAAAATGGCATCATCAATGGGGTGCCGGTATTTATTGGCATCTTTCACAATTTGCCTAATTCCCTTTTCAAGGGCATCGATTAATTCTTGAATTGGTTTTCCGTTTATTGTGATTACTTCAATTGTTCCCATGATTTTTAATTTTCAAATTACAAAAAACCCGGCGTGAACCGGGCTTAATTAATTGATATTCTAATATTTTGTCGTAGCTTTAATTTAGATTTCCCACTTTTCGTTCTTTCATCTCTGATTCCATTCCATTTCTCACTTCCAATTTTCAGAAGTACTAAACCTAAATTCATCAGTCATGAAAAAGATCATTTTTCCATTTTTCGCTGTCTTATTAATTACTGGCTGCACTCCCCCTAAAGAAGAAATTGACGTTGCCAAGGAAGAAGAAGCTATTAAGGCAATGCTTAAGAAAGAAGTAGCCCTATGGTGGGAAAGGGATGTTGATGCAGAATCTAATTTTTGGGTTAAAGAAGATTACTTTACTACTGTCAGTAATAGTGGTAATTTTCACAGTCAAGGTCATGGGTGGGATAGTATCTTTGCTTCCATTAAAAGAATTTCAGTAGATACTAACTGGCAGTACGTTTCAAATGCGAGAAACGAGTTTAAAGACTTTAATATAAAGGTATATGATAAGGTTGCATGGGCCGTTTATTATGTTGATGAAGCCTGGGAATATAAAGGAGAACCTTATGATAGATCATTCGTTAGGGTGACTTTCCTGGAAAAAGTAGATGATAATTGGAAAATGGCACTAAATGCAATGACGATATTAAATCCATGTGAAGAGGAAGATGAAGATGAGGAGAACAATGATGATTAGAAGTACAATGGGTATTTAATTAGACATTGGGGGTGTTCACCGCACCCCCTTTATTTAGTTTTTTCATTGCTTCTTTAGCCTCGCGTATTATCGTACTATCCGTAAATCTCCCGTATACCTGTTCTGTAATCCGGGTTGAGGAATGGCCTAACCACTGCGATACAATTTCCATGCTAACACCGTTATTTAACAGCATTACAGCGCACGTATGCCGTGCCATGTGTGCAGTGATATTCTTTTCCACCCCGGCCAGGATAGCAACCTCTTTAATGTATTTATTGGTTTTATCATGGGATATTACCGGCAAAGAATAATTGTATTTTTTCAGAATTTCCACCGCTTTCGGAAACAGCACAATTCGGAAGGGCTCTTCTGTTTTCTTTCGGGAGTTTTTAATCATAAATTCGCCCTGAACCTTAACAATATCATCATTAGTAAATGCAGCAGCATCCTGGTAACTCATCCCAGTATAGCAGCAGAATAGAAAGAAATCCCGCACACGTTCTAAAGATTTATTACGGGACAGGTCGTAATTCGTTATCAGATCAAGCTCCGACTGTTCAAGGTATTTGACCGTCTCATACCTGACTATTTTCAGTTTATAATCATCAAAGGGATCATTATCTAAATATTTCCTTTTAAATGCCCTGTTTGTATGGTATTTAAGGTACTTTAGATAACCGTAGACGGTAGATTCCATGAATTTTAACTTGCTCTTCATGTAAGCCTTAAAACCCTCTATAAAGTCCTGATTTACGTCTTTGAATTGGACCTCCCCGGCATAGTTTTTCAAGTGTTCAAGCATAGTTAAATGCTGCTTTGCCTTAGTTTCGGATAGCCTGTAAAGGTTTGACTCAATGAAGCCATTGAATGAATGCCTGTATTTACCTTCCAGGAACTGTTCCAACTTATCCATTGTGAACCGGTCCCCTTCCTGGTAAATGAAGTCCTCTATTGGGTCAAATTTCTGCTTTAACCTGACGTTTAGCTCTGTGGCCCCTGGGGTGATTTTCAACCCTGACTCCATTCCATTGTCCGGGTTTACAGTGAACCTCTGTGCTGACATACTTCTTTTTGGCCTTTCTGGTGAGTTTTTTGTATTGATAAATTTCAATTTAAACCAGGTAGTCTTTATCCTTTTTCCCCTCCCCTGTCCTATCATGAATTAGCAGTAAACGAACCATGATTTTTTTCTACACACCTTCAAGATTGTTCACTATATTGGAAGGTATAAAACAACATAATGACTGTATTCTAGGCGGAATGGCAATAAAAAAGAGGTGTTCCAAAAACACCCCCTAGAGCCTCCCATGGGATTTGAACCCACGACCTGCTCATTACGAGTGAGCTGCTCTACCGCTGAGCTAAGGAGGCCTGAATTGTGGGACAAAAATACAATTTTTTCAATTGGATTTGATGCCCAGCAATGCTTTTACCCTCTGGTAAAGGGGTGGATGGGAATAATGAAAGAAAACGTAAACCGGGTGCGGGGTAAGGTTGCTCAGGTTCTTTCGTGAGAGTTTTTTCAGTGCATCAACCAGTGGTTGCGGCCTGTACATATCACTGGCATACCTGTCTGCCTGGTATTCATTCTTGCGTGACATGATGTTCATGCCTATACCGAGAACCAGTGAAAGTGGACTGTAAAGTATCCCGAAGGCGATCAGGCCGATATGGAAACTGGGCACAGAAGCATCCAGGGCCGCGGAGAGCACCGGACTTCCCACAAATAGCGACAAAATAAACAGGATCACCCCGGTCTGAATGATAGAGAGGATCACCCCGGTCAGGGTATGTTTTTTCTTATAATGCCCTATCTCATGGGCCAGCACGCCTACAATCTCATCCGTTTTCAGGTCGTTGATCAATGTGTCATAAAGCACGATGCGCTTCTTGGCTCCCAGTCCCGTAAAATATGCATTGGCCTTGGTTGATCGCCTGGATCCGTCAATCACGAAGATGTTCTTCAATTTAAATCCTGCTTTATTACTGAATTCAGTAATGGTATCCCTGAGTTCTCCTTCTTCAAGTGGAGTCTGCTTATTGAAAAGAGGAACGATCAGGATGGAATAGAACATGTACATGAAAATGGTGTAGATACTGATCAGGATCCAGGCAAAGATCCAGAAGTTTTTCCCGGTAAGGGTATAGAACCATATGATGGCTGCCAGGATCCCACCCCCGATGATGGCACCCAGCATCCAGGATTTGATCCTGTCCGTGATAAAGGTCTTTACCGTTGTCTTATTAAAACCAAAACGCTCTTCGATAACAAATGTATCATATACTGCAAAAGGGATATTGATCATATCAGACGCAAGCATCAGCAGGCCGAAAAACAACAGTGCGACAAGGATTGGATGCTGGGTTATATTCCTGACCAGGTTATCGGCAAAGGCAAAACCACTATAGAACAACATCAGCAGGATCACGGCCAGGCTGAACGTCCCGGTCAGGATGGCAAACCTGTAATTCACCTTCTTGTATGCCATGGATTTCTTATATTTTTCCTTATCGTAGACATCATCCAGTTCGGCAGGTATGGGTGCGCCGTACCTCGTGGAGTTCAGGTATTCAAGTATCCTGGAAAAAATATAATTGAAAATGACTATGGCGACAATAATGGTAAATAAGGTCTCAGGATTCATTGAGAATGATTTACTATTTCACAAATGTCATGCATGGTGTATGCTGTGCCCCGACCCATCTATATACCCTGGATTCATCCAGGGAAGGTTTTCATGCCTGTAGAAGGGATCGAGCGCCACCCGTAGCTCCTCCATCTTTTGCTCTTCGAGTGGTTTGAATTCCTTAAGCATGGCCAGATTGGCCTTGAGCACATCCAGGCTGTCATGACCGATATTGACAATATCAAAATGATCCAGGGCAAAGGCATACTGGACCAGGTCAGATGCTGCCAGTCCCTCGACAGTCTCCCTCGGACGGATCACCTTCATGGCCACAACACCCATCCCCTTGTCAGCTGCATATGGTACGGGAAGCTCCTCAAATTTTTCTTCACCGCTGGGAACCATATGATTGAGGGCGACCATCATCACCTCAAAATCATATAATTCTGCAGCCCTTTTCATGCCTGCTGCTGTTGCATGTCCGGTGAACCCGATGTGCTTAATAATGCCCTGGTCCCGGTACTGGTGCAAAACTTCAAGCACCTTGCCTTTTTCCCCGAGCTGCTCAGCATCCTCAACTGATGCAATGGAATGAACATGCATCAGATCAATATGGTCTGTCTGCAGTCGTTCCAGGCTCCTTTCGATGGTTTTTTTCGCCTCATCTGCTTCACGTTCCCCGACCTTGGAAACCATAAACACATTTTCTCTCCTGTCTTTCAAAAGCATACCAACCCTTTCTTCACTTGAGATCAGCTCGTTCCCATAGTTTGCCGCTGTATCCCAATAGTAAAGACCGTTATCAAAGGCATATTCAAGAATGGCAAGTGCTTCATCATCACTTTCAACAGCCATCCATCGGCTTCCACAACCGAAGCCCAGGCGTGGCACGACCACACCGGTATTTCCCAGGATGCTGGTTGGCAATCCCTTGGGATCATAAGGCGATGAACTGCAACCAGCAAGGGGAGCAATTGCTACAGCAGCAGACGCTGCGGCCGTTGTCTGAACGAATTCCCGACGTGTGAGTTTCTTTTTCATGGTTAAAAGATTTGGATTAAACGATTCGAAAAACTTATCGTGGAACAGGGTATTCCACAGGGATTTCTTTCCAGTCCTTCCGTAAAAAAATGCCGGGCCTGTAAGCTTCCTGGGCATAAATCCATACCTGGCTTACAGCCAGTACAAATATGAAAATCAATGTTCGCATCGACTATTTACTTAGTTCCCTTGGCTTCTTCCCTTCTCTCCAGTGATCTTCAATTTTTTCCAGTGTGATCCCTTTGGTTTCAGGAATGAATTTGTTACCCCAGTAAATTCCCAGGACACCTATCGCTGCATAGAGCCAGAAAGCCCCTGCCGGTGAGAGGGCATTCACAAGCTTCAGGAAGGTAAAGGCTACGATCCCATTGAACAACCAGTTGGAAAGGGAGCCGATACTCATACCCACCCCCCTGATCTTTAGCGGGAATACCTCCGAGATGATCAGCCATCCCAACGGTCCAAGGCTGACTGCGAAGAAAATGATATATATGAACATGCTCGCTACGGTAAAGTACTTCAGCGAAGCTCCCAGTGAATCCTCAAAGAAGAATGACAGGCCGACACCGCATAATCCTACGATCATCCCGACCATTCCTATAAAGTATAAAGGCCTCCTGCCCAGTTTATCAAGCAGCATGATGGATACAACAGTGAACAACACATTGACCGCTCCCAGCAGGATGGAAGGCAATATGGTCAGGGTATTGCTTTCAATACCTGCAATCTTGAATATCTTAGGGGAATAATAAATGATGGTATTGATACCCGTGAATTGCTGGAAGAACATGATCCCGACAGCGATTACCAGGGCGGTCCGAAGCCAGGGTTTAAAGATTTCGCCGTAGCTGGCCGATTCTGACTCACGGGCAATATCGGCCTTAATTTTCTCTACCGCTTCATCGACAAGTTCAGGTTCCTCCACTTTGTTTAGTATGCGCCGGCCTTGCTCTTCTCTTCCTTTGCCGATAAGCCAGCGGGGAGTCTCGGGTACAAAGAACATACCCACGAGCAGGATTAGGGCAGGGAAAAAACCCACATAAAACATCCAGCGCCAGGAAAATGGGTTGGCATCATTGGCGATCAGGTAGTCACTAATGTATGATACAAGAATACCAATGGTAATCATGAGCTGATTCATCGTTACAAGTGCCCCACGGTTTCTGGTAGGTGATATTTCAGAAATGTAGAGGGGAACTGAAAATGATGCAATCCCGATGGCAATCCCGATGATGATCCGGCCGATTACCAGCAAAGAAACGCTGGGTGCTGCTCCGGTAAAAATGGCACCTACTGCAAATATAACGGCGGCGATAATGATCACTATCTTCCTTCCAAGGATATCGGTGATCCGGCCACTTAGGGCAGCCCCCAGTACGGCTCCTATAAGCACTGCAGTGGTCACCCATTCCAGTTGGGAATCACTGATCCCCCATCCGCCTGCATCCTGCAGAAAATTCTGTGCACCGGATATGACACCGGTGTCAAATCCGAACAAGAGTCCCCCGGTAGCGGCAATGGTTGCTATTGTAATTACCAGGTTCTTGCTCCTTTTGTTTTTTGAAATCATGGTAGTTCTGTATTTAAAAGGTTTATTGAGTTCATTTAAGATGCTATAATACTATAACTATTTGAATCTAGCAAAGTATCACCTTTATGAATTTTGCTATTGAATTGATTTTCAGATTACAGCAAGGTAAATACTTTTCTGTCTTATTCTTCAACCGGCAATTGGGTTTTTATGATTTTTTGTTTTTCATAGCGATCCTTAAGAAGATCGATGTATCCTTTTGTGACCGGATCCTGCTTAACGAGGTAGGATTTGATTGCCCAGTCCAATGCAGGTATCAACAGGTCCTCCATCTCGCAAACAAGGGCCATATTGAAACATGCCTTTGCAGCAGTTTTTTCATTAACCTGATAGGCCAGCTTTTTCCAGATATCTGATGCTCCTTTCCAGTCCAGCGATGCCGCCTTCTTCTTTGCGATCCTCATGTCTTTTCCACCTGATGTGTGGTAAAAGCGTGGGACATCAAACCAGTAAGGACTGATCCTCTGACCGTATTTAAATCCTGCATTATAACTGGCGGTCCTTAATGAATTGATGAATTCAGGCAAACTATTCATGAGATAATACCTATCATCCCCGATGACGTACCATTCTGTAGTATCCTTGAGCATGTATTCATCAAATATGGAATCAGAAGTAAGGTCATAAATCCTCCATACAGTATGTGAAATGATCTGCCTTTTGGCGACCAAATCCATTTGATAGGAGTTTATGCTGATGGTATCCCTCATCCGGTAATACTCAAGGCTGATGAGCGCTTCAGCCTGCTCACTTTGTTTAATGACACGTATTTGATTCCTGGTGAGAGGCTTTAAAAAATCAATGGTGTCATTCCTTCTGAATTGTATAATATGGATAGAATCCAGATCAAACAGAGGAGATTCGTTCAATCCAATCCTTAGCCCCAGAAATATTTGATTATTAATGACCGTATCGAGTATGTAAATCTCTTTTTGGGTAAAACCTGCTGTATCTTCAGAATCATAGCGGGGGACATATGAATGATTGATAAAGGCTACCTGATTGATGTAGGAAGGAAGGGTTATCTCAGCCGGTTCCATTACCTGTATACTGATCTCCGCCATTGGAGTACAACCAACCAACAGCAGGGAGATGATCAGGATCATGTTTTGCCTTAGGTTTGCATTGCCCCGCATATGCTGATTACCTGTCCGCTGACATAGGATGAGAGTTCCGACCCAAGGAAGACACACACATTTGCTACGTCTTCCGGAGTTCCTCCCCTTCTCAATGGGATATTCTTGATCCAGTTTTCCTTGACCTCTTCCGGCAGTTTATCGGTCATTTCAGTGATGATAAATCCCGGAGCAAGGGCATTGCAACGGATGTTTCTTGATCCGACCTCCTTGGCCACGGATTTGGTAAAGCCAATGATCCCTGCCTTGGAGGCTGCGTAATTGGCCTGTCCAGCATTCCCTGCCACACCCACCACCGAGCTGATATTAATAATCGATCCGGCTTTCTTCTTCAACATGATGGGCTGGACAGCCTTGGTAAAGTTAAAAACGGATTTGAGGTTGACATTGATCACAGCATCCCATTGATCCTCGGTCATTCGCATCAGAAGAGTGTCCTTTGTGATCCCGGCATTGTTCACCAGTATATCCACGGTCTCAAAATCATCGGTGATCTGCTTTACAACTTCCTCCGTTTCTGTAAAGCTGGCAGCGTTGGAGGCATATCCTTTCCCCTTGACCCCGAGGGAAGCAAGTTCAGATTCAAGGGATTTGGTATTATCATCAAAAGCCAGATCCGTAAAAGCAACATGGGCTCCCTCCCTTGCCATTCCAAGTGCAATGGCTCTGCCGATCCCACGATTGGCACCGGTTACAAGGGCCACTTTTCCTTCGAGTAATTTCATTTTATGTGAATTTTGTCTGTAACCTTGTTATTTACCATTCAGTACATCCTTCATCACCTGACCAATATCTGCGGGTGATTCGACAACATGGATCCCGCATTCAGCCATGATCTTCATTTTTGCCGCTGCAGTATCATCCTTCCCCCCGATAATAGCCCCCGCATGACCCATTCTCCTGCCCTTAGGCGCTGTTTGTCCCGCGATGAACCCAACAACAGGCTTGGTACCATGATCTTTCACCCAGTGGGCTGCATCAGCCTCCATATTGCCACCGATCTCACCGATCATAATGATCCCTTCCGTCTCTTCATCCTCCATGAGCAGTTTGATGGCATCCAATGTGGTCGTACCAATGATGGGATCCCCTCCTATCCCTATGCAGGTTGATTGTCCCATGCCCAGCCTGGTAACCTGATCCACCGCTTCATAGGTAAGCGTTCCGCTCCGGGACACAATACCAACTCCTCCCTTGCGGTGAATGAAACCCGGCATGATTCCCACCTTGCATTCTTCAGGGGTGATCACACCCGGACAATTGGGCCCGACCATGCGGCAATCCTTGTCAGACAGGTATTCTTTTACTTTCACCATATCCTGGGTGGGTATCCCCTCGGTGATCGTCACAATCACCCTGATCCCGGCATCTGCTGCCTCCATAATGGCATCAGCCGCGAATGCTGGGGGCACAAATATGACCGATACATCTGCCCCTGTTTCTTTCACAGCCTGTTCCACCGTATTGAATACAGGAAGATCCAGATGGGTTTGTCCGCCCTTACCCGGTGTAACACCTCCCACCACATTGGAGCCGTAATCGATCATCTGGGTGGCATGAAAAGTTCCTTCACTGCCTGTAAAACCCTGGACGATAACTTTGGAGTCTTTATTTACAAGAACACTCATGATAATAGGATTGTTGGAATGATTTTCAAATGTAGTAAAAAGGATGATTAACCCTGCTTTCCTGTTAATGATTTATTGACTAACTTCGTTCTGTTAAGGCTTTTATCTTTGGATATGCTGGATGATTCAACCATATGCGCCATTGCAACACCTGCCGGGAGCGGCGCCATCGCCATGGTGAGGCTTTCCGGCAAGGATACCTACAAAATAGCAGGTAAACTGATCCGTTTTCAGGCTGAAAAAAAGGATATTACCAGCCTCCCTCCCAATACCATACACCTGGCTGATATAACCAATGAGGGTGAGCTGATTGATGATGTAATGGTAAGCCTGTACAGGGCTCCCCGCTCCTATACCGGTGAAGATATGATCGAAATTTCCTGTCATGGTGCATATTACATTCAGCAGAAGATCCTGGAAGCGCTGGTTAAATCGGGCGCCAGACTTGCTGAACCGGGAGAATTTACTTTAAGGGCCTTTTTAAATGGTAAAATGGATCTGTCTCAGGCTGAGGCTGTTGCAGACTTAATTGCCAGTACCTCAGCTGCTTCCCACAAAGTGGCCATGAACCAAATGCGGGGTGGCTTCTCCTCCGAGCTGTCCAAACTCCGGGAACAGCTCCTGAATTTCATTTCTCTGATCGAACTCGAACTGGATTTCAGCGAGGAGGATGTTGAATTTGCAGACCGGAAGGAGCTTTTTTCACTGGTCAGGAAAATCCAGGCCATGATATGGGAAATGGCAGATTCTTTCAGGCTGGGCAATGTGATCAAGAATGGTGTACCTGTCGCCATCACAGGCAAAACCAATGTAGGGAAATCAACCCTATTGAATGCACTGCTGCATGATGACCGGGCCATTGTTTCTGAAATTGCCGGTACGACCAGGGATGTAATTGAGGATCTGATTTCCATTGACGGGATCAGTTTTCGGTTTATTGATACAGCGGGACTGCGGCAAGCGGCTGACACCATTGAGAGCATCGGGATCGAGAAAACATTTGAAAAAATAAACCAGGCCTATATCGTACTGTATGTAATCGATGCCGCGCAAAAGATTGAAGAGATTGACCGGCTGGCCGGAAAAATCAAAAAACGCCTCGAAGGAAGTGACAGGAAATTGTTCATCCTGCTGAATAAGATCGATTTCCTGACCGATAAACACCTCGAAACTATTCGGGATCTTAATAATTTTAAAAACCTGGACGAGAATGACCAGGTCCTGTATATTTCTGCTTCTTATGGTGACAATGTGGACCAGCTGGCTTCCCTCCTGGTCGATACCATCAAAAAGGAAAATACCCAGGAAAACGATGTTGTGATCACCAATGCCCGACATTTTGAAGCGCTTGTAAATGCCGGGGATGCCATCAACCGGGTCCATGAGGGCATGAAAACCGGTCTCTCCTCAGACCTGCTGGCCCAGGATATCCGGCAGGTATTGCACTACCTCGGCGAGATTACAGGGGAGGTAACCACAGATGAGATACTAGGGAATATCTTCTCAAAGTTCTGTATCGGAAAGTAATATTTCTTAGTTTCTTTTTT
>Ga0111175_1044_pt1 | contig 30552 bp, 23 predicted proteins | sample DeeMarSWOR324_28_FD_80228 | JGI IMG/M metagenome (GOLD analysis project Ga0111175, IMG submission 80228) | Bacteroides sp. SM23_62
CTGATCGATAATGAAACAGGGGCGTTGCTGCAGCTGGCTGAACCGGTGGATAAACGGCCACATGATCTGCGAAGGACCGTAAGTCTTTCGCTGGACCTAGAACCCCGGGATGAGGTATACAGGTGCAATATATCTGCCAGGGACGTGGAAAATGATTACCAGATAAACCGCCTGGAGACTTCCCTGGAAAACATCCATATGCTGGAAGGAAACCTGGCATTGATATCCAATGGCGGTACTTTCTGGTTCAACGACTGGCATATTCATGGATCTAAGGTGAAATATGCAGGGGACCAGCAACTGGGTCCTGTGATCGGCACACAATATACCATCAGTGACCGAAAGCTGAAACTCACTGCACAGTTGGCCCCCATCAGTGAATCAGATGAGCAGATCGCCGTCCTGCAGGTCCTGGAGAAAAATACCGGAAAATGGAAAGAGGTATCCAGCAGCCAGGTGATCATCCCCGGTTACACCGCAACTTTCAGGGTGCCGGATTGGGATGCTGACCTCTCCCACGATTATCGCGTCCTGTATCATATCAATGATGGAAAAGAATCCCGTATCCCTTATTATTATTACGGGGTGATCGTCAAAGATCCCGCAGACAAGGATGAAATTGTCGTTGCTGCTTTTACCGGGAACAGCAACAGCCATGGCAATATAGGCCAGGGTGAATTTGATTTCGCTGGCAGGATGTGGTTCCCGCATGAAGACCTTACTTCCTATGTAGCCAAGCACATGCCTGACCTGCTGGTATATACCGGTGATAACGTCTATGAAGGAAGGCCTACGCCCCCGGACTTCAGCTCCGGCAAGAACACTGAACTGGATTATCTGTACAAGTGGTATCTGTTCCTCTGGGCACATGGCGGACTCACACGAAATATCCCGGCGGTGACAATTCCCGACGATCATGACGTATATCATGGAAATATCTGGGGTGCCGGTGGTGTAAAGGCACCGGCAGCACCTGAGGATGGAATCTATCCTGAATATTATCAAGGATTCACAGGTAACTGGCAACAGGATCAGGGAGGATATAAACTATCCCCTGATCTTGTCAACATGGTGGAGCGCACACAGACCAGCCATCTTCCGGATCCCTATGATCCTGTACCCGTGGCCCAGGGCATAGGGGTCTATTTCTGCAATATGAACTATGGAAGGATCGGCTGGGCCATCCTGGAGGACCGGAAGTTCAAATCCGCACCGGGAAAGATCCACCCGGATTATAAAATTGTGAATGGATTCAGTCAGGTCAAAGGGATAACTGGAAAAATGCTGGATTCTCCCAAAGCCACATTAATGGGTGAAAGGCAAATATCATTTGTCCAGGATTGGTCGGCTGACTGGAAGGGGGTTGATATGAAGGTAGCTATCAGCCAGTCGGTTTTTGCGAACCTTTCAACCTATCCGGACACATTTCTGACGGATGCCAGTACACCGAATCTCCAGCCGTTGCCATGGGGCGTAATTCCAAAAGATTACAGCAAGGCCAAGGATATGGATTCCAATGGATGGCCACAATCGGGCAGGAACAGGATCCTGCGAGAACTGCGAAAAGGTTTTGCCCTGATGATCGGTGGAGATCAGCACCTGGGAAGTGTCATCCACCATGGCATCGACGATTGGGAAGATGCAGGCTATTCCTTCTGTGTACCCTCCATAGCAAATCTCTGGCCCCGGAGATGGTTCCCGCAAGCACCCGGGGAAAATCACCAGGCAGGGATGCCGCTCTATACCGGCAGGTATTTTGATGGATTTGGCAACAGGGTCACCGTCCTTGCGGTATCCAATCCCTACATCTCAGGGAAAGAACCTGCTGTACTGCACGACCGGGCCCCTGGCTATGGCATTATCAGGCTGAACAAAAAATCCAGGCTCATCACCCTGGAATGCTGGCCGCGGTATGCTGATCCGGAATCAATGGACGGTGGACAATATCCAGGATGGCCGGTTACCCTGGACATGGAAGATAACTATGCCAGGCAGGCAACTGGCTGGCTGCCTCCCATCAATGTCACCGGATTGGATCGCCCACCGGTTGTACAGGTGGTAAATGAAATTACCGGTGAAATTATATATACATTCCGGATCAGGGAGTTCAGTTACCAGCCTGGTGTATTTGCTGAGGGCAGTTATACGGTTCACATAGGCGAACCGGGGACAACCAGCATGCAGAGCCTGACAGGATTATTATCTGTTGCATCAAAGGAGCAGGATAAAATCACGGTAGCATTCTGAAATATTGGAAACCTAAAAGCAGATCATGAAAAAAAACATGAACCGTCGCGATTTTACGATAATGTCCGCCAGTGCTGCAGCATTTATTGCTGTATCACCTGTTGATGGACTAAATGCCAAGAAGACCAGGCAGGCAAAAATACCCCTGGGAGCTCCGGTATTTGAGAAATATGAAGATCCCGAAGGATGGATCAATGCCCTTGAAAAACTCGGGTACCGGGCTGCATACACCCCGGTCAGCATCGATGATGATGAACCCACCATCAATGCCTATGCAAAAGCTGCCAATGAATCCGGGATCATCATTGCCGAGGTCGGTGCCTGGAGCAATCCAATCAGTCCAGATGAAACCCAGCGAAAGGAAGCTTTCGAGAAATGTGTAAGGTCATTGCAGCTGGCCGACCAGCTGGGTGCAAATTGCTGTGTAAATGTGAGCGGGTCCAGGAATAAGGAACACTGGGCCGGTCCGCATAAGGATAACCTTACCACTGAGACCTTTGAACTGATCGTGGAAGTTACCCGCAGGATCATTGATGAAGTGAAACCAAGGCATACTTACTTCGTGCTTGAACCCATGCCCTGGGCATTTCCATTCTCAGCAGATTCCTACCTGGAACTGCTGGAGGCCATTGACCGGGACAGATTTGCGGTTCACCTCGACCCCATGAATATGATCACCAGTCCCGAGATATTCTTCAACAACGGAGCCATGATCAGGGATTGTTTCAGGAAACTGGGACCGTACATCAGGAGCTGCCATGCCAAGGATATGACCATCCGGGAGGATATTTACACACCGCACCTGGACGAAACCAGGGCGGGACTCGGAAGCATGGACTATGCTGCTTTTCTGACCGAACTCAGCAAACTTGACAATGTGCCGCTGATGATAGAACACCTGAAAACCGCCGATGAATACAGACTGGCCGCAGATTATATCCGTTCCGTTGCAGCCCGGAACGGGATCTCCATGTAACATTCCCTGAAGCCGGCCAACCATGGCTGGCTGCTGATGCTTTCTGTGCTTTCATATTTCGACCATGGCAGTGGTCCCTGGATTCCTGTTGAACCAGTACCGGGTGAATAGGATCATCTTTTCTGGTGTATTAATCCATCACTCTTATTATTGTATTATATAAAACATATATTATTTCATATACAACCCCCTTGTTTTTTTGATTTGATTTGATATTATGTATCTTTTTATAATTTTTATAATGACAGCCATCATTCGATTTATTTTGAGCTGGGATACAGCTTCTCCATATTTGACGTATTCCTGGGTGCAGGTAACGGTATCTATGCCACCGACAACAACTTCAACGCAGTCAATATGGGAGTCACTGCAAGCAAGGAGATTAAAATCACAGAAAAATTCGGTCTTCCCGTCCCCACTTCATTTATCCTGAATCCCCAGGCAAAAGCGGTACACCTGGTATTTGGCATATCCCTATGATTTGAAGGCTGATTTAAATGGTAGGGTTTTGAAAAGGGTGTCCCGGAAACCTCATCATGTGCGTAAACAATGCTGAGAAGTCAGCGAACGGGACACCCTGATCCTTTGAAGGTTGGTTTAGGTTATATTTTATGCTTGCATGAAATTCAACGACGACTGAATAACCCTGAAAAAATCCCCCTACCATTTACCGGTTTTTGCCATACTGGGCTTCGGCAGATCAGCAAGCGGTTCCGTATATTTCAGGATATCTTCCTCCGGCAGTGCATAGTCGGTTAATTCCCCTTTCAAGAACTTATCGTACCCTGTCAGGTCCAACAGTCCGTGCCCGCTGAGGTTGAATACGATTACCTTCTCTTTTCCTTCTTCCTTGGCTTTGTTAGCTTCCTGAATGGTGGCTGCAACTGCATGGCTGGTTTCGGGTGCAACAACAATGCCTTCAGTCTTTGCGAACAGGATCGCTGACTCATAACATTCCATCTGGTGTATGGCCCGTGGATTCAGCAGTCCTTCCAGGGTTGCCGCACATACAAGGGGCGACATTCCATGGTAGCGGAGTCCGCCTGCATGGATGGGAGGAGGTATGAACTCGTGTCCAAGCGAATACATGGGGAGCAAGGGAGTCATCTTGGCTACATCACCATGGTCATAAAGGAAGGGGGCCCGAGTCAGTGTGGGACAGGAAGCCGGTTCTACCGGGATGATATCAATATCAGCCCCATTGATTTTATCAGCCACAAATGGAAATGCCGTTCCGGCGAAATTACTTCCACCTCCTGCACAACCTATTACTACATCCGGGGTTTTTTCACCAAAGATCTCAAGTTGTTTTTTAATCTCCTGGCCTATGATGGTCTGGTGAAGCATGACATGGTTCAGTACGGATCCCAGACTGTATTTGGTTTGACCGGATTCATCCATAACAGCCGCCTCAATGGCCTCCGAAATAGCAATCCCCAGGCTGCCTGGGGTATCGGGGTCCTTGTCAAGGATGGCCTGGCCTGTCTTGGTCTCGGTACTCGGACTGGGTACACAGTTGGCACCCCAGGCTCCCATCAGCATTTTCCGGAAGGGTTTCTGGTCAAAACTTATCCTTACCATGTATACCTTACATTCCAGTCCGAGTAAAGAACAGGCAAATGCCAGTGCAGAACCCCATTGCCCGGCACCTGTTTCGGTGGTCAGCCGCTTGATTCCAAATTCCTTGTTATACCATGCCTGGGCCACGGCAGTATTTGGTTTATGGCTTCCTGCAGGGGACAGGCTTTCATTTTTATAATAAATTTTAGCAGGGGTACCCAGTGCCTGTTCCAGGTGATATGCCCTGTGAAGGGGGGTAGGACGCCAGCGGTACAGCAGCTCCAGCACCCCCTCCGGGATATCGATCCATCTTTCAGGGCTTACCTCCTGCTCGATCAGGTTCATTGGGAAAATGGGTGCAAACATTTCCGGTGTAACCGGATTCCCATCCGGGCCTAAAGGCGGTTGCAAGGGAGTTGGAAGATCTGCTGCAAGGTTATACCAGTGCTTCGGCATCTCTTTTTCTGATAAAAAAACTTTGGAAACTTTGCTCATGACTTTTCAGTTTAATGGTTTATGGACTATTTACAAATCATCTTTTACATGCAGATACAAAAAGGGCACGTTGTAACCAACATGCCCCTTATTTTTTAATTGTTTTACATATTGCCTACAACACAGTCCGGAAGCTTTGCCAGCGCCAACGCCAGATCCGTGTTGAAGTATTTGTAAAACCAGTCATTTACTTACAATTTGGTTCCTAAAATAGTAATTATATCATTAATTGCAATACTGTCCGGGTGATTTTAGGAAAAAACTAAATTTTTCATCATCATGGGACTGTAATGGTGTATCTTTATAGAACCAACCAATGAAACCCAGCAATGAGATACCTTATCGGCACACTGCTGTCATTTCTCCTTATCTCATGTGATCCAAATGTGCTTTTCCGGGAACCCCAGCCCGCCGGCTCCAGGGACCTCGCTAAATTCCCTGCCAGGGTGCATGGTACTTACCTGGAAACCATGGATGACAGTTCGGTTTATGTGGTCACATCCACCTATATTTTCCAGAAATACGTGGAAAAACTCAACCTGCCGGTAGAAGAGATCCTGGAAGACGAGGAAGTAGCTTTAAAGGGTGACACATTGATCCTTGCGGACATTGACCTGGCATTCCCGGTAATCCGCAGGAATGATTCGGTTTTCGGCACGATAACCGTTTATGATACTATTTTTGATCTCTCTGCCGATGATAAACTCAGAAAATTACGGAAAGATTACTTCCTGAATTTTCCGCATGACAGCATGTGGATGGTACTCAAACTTCAGTTTGGAAAAGACCGAAAGGCCTACCTCTTTGATATCAACGAGGATAAAGAAGCGAAAATATTTGAGCAATACTGTGCAGTGGAGGTGATCCGGAACGATAAAGACAGACCGGGAAAATACATCATGAATCCCGGCAGGAATGAACTCAAAGCCCTGCTTAAGCTGGAAACCTTTACAGATAGCACCGAATTTATCCGGATCTCAAAATAGTGACAGATATGATCATTCGACGGGGCAGAGGAAATTATGGATGTTCTCTGCAGCCTGCCGGCCTGAATAAATGGCGGTTACCACCAGGCTGGCACCATTGCGGGCATCCCCGGCGGCAAAAACTTTCGGATGACTGGTCTGGAACTGGTTGTCCGTAACAATATTTTTGCGGTTGTTTACCTTCAGTTCCAGCTTGTCGATTATCCCCTCCTGCAAGGGATTTAAAAAACCGAGTGACAGGAGCACCAGATCAGCCTCGAGCATTTCTTCCGAACCCGGGATTTCCTTCATGGTCATTCTTCCGGATTCATCTTTAACCCATTCAACCTGCACCAGTTCGAGTCCGGTAACAGCCATCATCTCCCCGAGGAATTTACGGGTAGAAAGGCTCCAGCGCCGATCACATCCTTCTTCATGTGATGTTGATGTCTTCAGCACATTTGCCACATATGGCCAATCAGGGTTTTCTTTGCCTTCGACTTCCCGCGGTTTGGGGAGGATCTCTATCTGTGTAATGGATTTGGCTCCCTGCCTCACCGCGGTCCCGACACAATCGGATCCGGTATCACCTCCTCCCAGGACGACTACATTTTTATCTTTTGCTGTGATCAGGTAATCATAGGGGATCTCCTGTCCCCTGTTAACTTTGTTCTGCTGCCTGAGGTAGTCCATGGCAAAATGGATGCCTTCCAGGTCACGTCCCTCAACCGGAAGATCACGGGGTTCTTCTGCCCCGATGGCGATGCATACAGCATCATAATGATCAACCAGTTCCCTGATGTCCAGGTTGCCGCCTACTTCCGTGCCCGTCTGAAAATTAATCCCTTCTTCGATCAATATCTGAAGGCGTCTGTCCACCAGTTCCTTGTTCAGCTTGAAATCAGGGATCCCATAGCGAAGCAGTCCACCAACAGCATCCTCCTTTTCATAAACCGTAACCAGGTGTCCCTCCTTGTTGAGCTGATCTGCACATGCGAGTCCGGCCGGGCCTGATATCTCGGTTATGGCCGCCTCATTTTCCCTGATGGTCACAGGTGATTTATCTATGGTCAATACACAGGCTGATTCACAGGGAGCGGGACAGATCCTGCCGGTGAACTCCGGGAAGTTATTGGTAGTGTGGAGCAAGTCAATGGCTTTCTTCCAATCACCTTTGGAAAGTTCATCCTGCCATTCAGGAATGACATTTATCACCGGACAGGCCCAGTGACAGAAGGGTATACCACAATCCATACAACGTGCTGCCTGCAGTTTCCTGTCGGCAGAATTGAGGGTTTGTTCAACCTCACCAAAATCATGTATCCGGTCCTGCAGAGGCCTGTTACCAGCCTCCTTCCGTTCTATCTTTAAAAATCCCCTGGGATCGCCCATCTTTACGATTATTTTGCATTTATATCACTAGAAAAAACTGCCTTCCTGGTTCTCCACATCCGTCTCCACTGCCTCAATTTTCTTTCGCAGGGCTTCCAGTTTCTCCTCTTCGAGAACACGTTTATATTCATAGGGTATGACCTTGATGAATTTGGGCAGGTAAATTTCCCAATTATCAAGGATCTCCCTTGCCCTCTGGCTGCCGGTATATTTCAGATGCTGGCTGATCAGATCCCGCAGCTCACGGATATCATGAAGTTCCTCAACCAGGGATATCTCAACCATACCCATATTACAATAATAATCGAAGCTCCCATCCTCATCAAGCACATAGGCGATCCCCCCGCTCATACCGGCAGCGAAGTTCCTGCCTGTTTTACCGAGAACGATGGTGCGGCCCCCTGTCATATACTCACAGCAATGATCACCTGTCCCTTCCACAACCGCGACAGCCCCTGAATTACGAACACAGAATCTTTCTCCGGCAATTCCGTTGATAAAGACTTCACCACTTGTAGCCCCGTACAGAACAGTGTTCCCAATAATCACATTTTCCTCAGGAGCGAATTTTGAACCTTCCGGAGCGATGACTATGATCTTTCCTCCGGATAACCCTTTTCCGAGATAATCATTCGCATCACCCTCAAGCCTCAGGGTGACGCCCTCTTTAAGAAAGGCCCCGAAACTCTGACCGGCTGATCCCCTGAAGTTGACTTTTATGGTATCTGCCGGAAGACCCTTTAATCCATGTAATTCTGAAATACGGCCCGATAGCATGGCACCAACCGCCCGATCAGTGTTCTTTATGCCCATCCTTATCTCAACCTTCTTTTTCTGTTCGAGTGCGGTAAGGCTCTTTTCGATCAGTTGAAGATCCAATACCTTGCCCGGAAGATCTCGTTTGGGACGAATGTATCTTCTTTCAAAGTGTTCAGCCTCTTTCGGGATATATAAGAGGGCTGCCACATCCAGTTTAGAAGCTTTCCAGTGGTGCTTTGGTATTTGAATTTCCATAAGGTCAGCCTGCCCGATCAGGTCAGCCATGTTCGTTAACCCCAGTTCCGCAAGCAATTCCCGAACCTCCTGTGCCAGAAAGGTGAAATAATTCACCAGGAAATCAGCCTTCCCGGTATAACGTTTCCTGAGTTCCGTATCCTGGGTGGCAATGCCCACCGGGCATGTATTCAGGTGACATTTTCTCATCATGATGCATCCGAGTGTGATCAATGCCCCGGTGGAGAACCCAAATTCCTCGGCTCCCAGCATGGCAGCCTGCACGATATCCAGTCCTGTTTTCAACTGTCCATCCGTCTGTAATATCACATTGCGGCGCAGGTTGTTCATGATCAGCGTTTGCTGGGTTTCTGACAGGCCGATCTCGAGGGGCAGACCTGCATGTTTTATCGAGCTCGAGGGACTGGCACCCGTTCCTCCTTCTGACCCGCTGATGGTGATGATATCCGCACCGGCTTTGGCAACTCCGGCAGCGATGGTTCCAACGCCTGAAGCAGAAACAAGTTTGACACTCACTTTTGCCCTGGGATTGACATTCTTCAGGTCGAAGATTAGCTGGGCAAGGTCCTCAATAGAATAAATATCATGGTGAGGCGGGGGTGAGATCAATGTGATCCCTGGCATGGCGTAACGTGTTCTGGCGATGATCTTATCCACCTTGTGTCCGGGCAGCTGTCCCCCTTCCCCCGGCTTGGCTCCCTGAGCAATTTTGATCTGTATCTCATCCGCATTGACAAGGTAATAATTGGTAACCCCGAAGCGCCCGGAGGCGATCTGCTTGATGGAACTGCGGGCACTGGTACCATCTGGTCGTGGATTGAACCGTTCCGGGTCCTCTCCCCCTTCCCCTGTGTTGCTTCGGCCCCCAATCCTGTTCATGGCAATGGCCAGTGCTTCATGAGCCTCCTTTGAAATGGATCCGTAAGACATGGCCCCTGTAACAAAGCGCTTGAAAATGGCTTCAACCGGTTCGACCTCATCGATGTCAACGGGGTTCTTTTTCAGGCGGAAAAATCCTCGCAAAAAGGCAGGTTTCTGGTTCTGCTCATTGACCAGGTTTGAAAAAACCTTGAACCTGTCATAGTCATTGGTTTTCACTGCCCATTGCAGATGCGTGATGGTTTCAGGATTCCAGGCATGATGCTCGCCCTTGATACGATAATGATAATTGCCCGTGGAACGAATAAAAAGATCCTCACAGGATTTGCTAAAAGCTGCTCTATGTGGTATAAGGGCTTCCCTGGCCAGTTCTTCCATCCCGATACCGCCTAACCGGCTGATGGTTCCCTCGAAATATTTTTCCACCATATCATGGCTGAGTCCCACTGACTCAAATATCTGGGCCGAACGGTAGGACCTGAGGGTGGATATACCCATCTTGGACAGGATCTTGAGCAATCCTTTATTGATGGCCTTGATGTAATTCTCCTCGGCCTTCTGATAATCTACCTGGATGGTCCTGTCCTTTACCAGCCTCTCAATGACGGCAAAAGCCATGTAGGGATTGATCACACTGGCACCATAGCCGAACAGCAGGGCAAAATGATGGACTTCCCTGGCTTCTGCCGTTTCAAGGATGATATCAATCTGCATCCTTTTACGTTTGTTGATCAGGTGATGATGTACCGCAGAAACAGCCAGCAGGGAAGGTATGGATGCCAGTTCAGCGGTAATGCCCCGGTCCGAGAGGATGATATAGTTTTTACCCTCATCCACGGCACGTTCAGCCAGTTCACAGACGTTATTTACGGCCCTTGTAAATCCTTTTTTTCCCTGGCTTACACGAAAATGCAAAGGAATGGTTGCTGAACTGAAGCCTTTGTATCTCAGGTTTTTAATGACATGAAAATAGGTATTGTTTACAATGGGACTTTTCAGCTTTACCATCTTACTGTGCTCCGGACCTTCATGAAGCAGGTTATCCTGGAAGGATCCTATGTAACCGGTAAGGCTCATAACCAATTCCTCGCGGATCGGATCGATGGCCGGATTGGTTACCTGGGCGAACAATTGCCGGAAATAGTTAAACAAACGCTGAGGTTTATCGGAGAGCACCGCCAGAGGTGTATCGTTCCCCATGCTTCCGACAGGTTCCTGGCCTTTCTCTGCCATACCGGAGATGATGAATTCAACATCCTCTTTGCTGTAGCCAAAAGCCTCCAGGTAACAGTTATGCAGATCCCCCATGTCAGGAGAAATCTGTCTACCGACTTCGATATCCTCCAGGTTGACCCTGTTGCTTGCCAGCCATTGCCGGTATGGATTGTGACTTGCCAGGGCTTCTTTTAATTCCGGGTCATAATGTATCTTCCCTTCTTTGGTATCAATCAGTAACATTTTTCCGGGTTTGAGCCTCCCCTTTTCAACAATTTCCTGGGGTGGGAAATATTTCACCCCTACCTCCGAGCCCATCACGATAACATCGGTATTGGTGATGATATAACGTGAAGGCCTTAACCCGTTCCGGTCAAGCGTTCCCCCGATGTAACGGCCATCGGAAAAAATCAGTGAAGCCGGACCGTCCCAGGGTTCCAGGAAAGTGGAATGATATTCATAGAAGGCCCGAAGTTCTTCTGATATGGGATTCTTGGTGTTCCATGATTCGGGCACCAGGATGGAAACGGCATGGGCCAGGGATTTCCCCGTCAGGTACATGAATTCCAGGATGTTGTCCAGGCTGGCCGAATCAGATTTCTCAGGTTCTATCAAGGGATAGATCTTGTTGAGGTCTTCGCCCAGGTAATGCGATCCAAGCACCGACTCACGCGCTTCCATCCAGTACCTGTTCCCCTTGATGGTATTGATCTCCCCGTTGTGTGCCAGCAACCTGAAGGGCTGAGCCAGGTCCCACGACGGGAAGGTATTTGTAGAAAACCTGGAATGCACCAGGGCAATGGCACTTATCAACCGTTTGTCCCGGAGATCAAGGTAGTATTCACCCAGCTGTTCCGAGGTCAGCATTCCCTTGTAGATGAGGACACGTGTAGAAAGGCTGGGTATGTAAAAATGTTCCTTCTGGGGGATGTCTGATCCCCGGATGGCATTTTCTGTCCGCTTCCTTGCCACATAAAGCCTTCGTTCCAGGTCAAGCTGATCGAGGTCTGCCCCGCAAAGCACCTGCTTCATCGCCGGTTCAACGGCCCTTGACAATTCCCCGATTACTTCGGGATTTCTTGGGACTTCCCTGTAATCAATGATGTTGACACCTTCCTCCATCATCATCCTTTCAAAAATCTCCAGGCACTGCCCTGCCTGTGCTTCATCCCTGGGTAAAAACAAAATCCCGGTACCAAACTGTCCCTCAGGAGGGACATTATACCCCTGGATCAGGTAGAAATCCCTCGGCACCTGTATCAGGATACCGGCACCATCCCCAGTCTTGCTGTCTGCTCCTTCAGCCCCGCGATGGGACATATTTTCCAGGACCTCCAATCCCATCTGAATGATCTCATGGGATTTCCTTCCGCGGATATGGGTTACAAACCCTATCCCGCAATTATCATGCTCGAATTCATGGCGGTACAATCCCTGTTGCCGGGGCCTGTTCTTCATATTATTTTCTTCCATTCACGTGTCTGGCAGTTTTCCAAAAAAAAACCGCTCCCAGTTTCTCCTGAGAACGGCTTCCTCGAGTTTTTTTAGTTTACAGGTATACCATTCTCATCCACTCTGAAATACTCTCTTTAAATATTCAGTAAGGCCTGTAAGCTCCTTCTTTATGTAACTCTTTAACCGCATCGCGACAAATATATTTAATATATTTTAAATCAAAAGCAAACCTTGTTCTGTTTTTACAATTTATAACAATTTTTACCTGATAGGCGTAAAATCGTAACAATTTATAAGTTATGCATTTATGGTTTATTGCCGGAATTTCATTGATAATGTCGTCCCACAGGCAAGCGGCATGAACCCGTTTAACAAAATATGTACAGATTCCCTGTCGGCAATTACCGAGGCCTTGCCGTGAGATATTTCATCCACATAATGGTAACCATAGCTGGCGGGTAAGGTAATCCTGTCTATGTCAAGCTCCCCGAACAGCACTTCAATTTCTATTGAACTGCCGCTGATAGAGGCCCTGCCCCATCCTTTGTTGGTGGACCAGAAACAGGTGAATTCGGACCGGTTTATCCTGGGATGAAAGGTCATGGACATTTCTGTCGCATTGAAATGGTATCCGGAAAGGGCGAGGTGTAAGTACCAGGCCGGCCTGCTGGACCAGAAATTATCCGGGTGCACGGACCATGGATTCCGGTTATATCCCCTGAACCGGTCGGCAGACATCCTGATAATCTCCATTCCTTCATCCACCATGCCAAAATAGATCATATTGGCAGCCGTGGTATATTCAACACCTGTCCAGACCTCATCAGCATGAAGCACTGGGACCACAGGCCGGTTGCCATGCGGCCAGGTACAGGTGAGCAGTCCCCCCTCATCATTGACCACATTCCCCCTTCCTGCACTGATGTGTTTGTTGAGGTTCCTGCTAAAGTTATACCGGAACACCGAGCGCATTGCCCTTCCCATTAACTCATCACCAAGCAGGCTGTCCAGCCCGGCCGACCAGGCCAGGCATTGTCCCAGCAGCTGATCTGCGTGGCAGCCATTGCCATCCTGGTTGAAATATTCACCATTCCACAATTTACCCTCGTATAGTGTCACCGATGCCTCGAATAATCTCCGGTATCCTTCAACCTGTTCAGGTGCATCCAGTTGACCTGCCAACTCAGCACATGCTTTGAGAGCGGCAAGGTATAGTGAACCGGATACCATATCGCGACCCGTCATTATGCCCCGGATCTGCTCCATCTGTCCTGTCAGCAGGCCCCAATGTCTTTTTAAGCCGGTTGTTTCACCGGTCAGTTTCCAGTCAAGATAAACCTGCAGGATATTCACCAGCCTTATCTCCGGTCTATCCGGATGGCTTATCACACCTGTTGACAGATGCACCATGGGATCAGGATCATGACCCGGGAACATCCTGATGTTCATTTCTGGGAAGATCCCTGACCGGCCTTTCTTTGCATGTTTTAACTGTAACATATCACCCGCCAGTAAATGGACCAGGTAATCAGGGTAGCTGCTATTGGAAAGGACATCTGAAAATGCCCTGGAACTGTTATACAGGTAATCCAAGTCCCTGATGATACTACCGGCAATGGAAGCTGCATCCCGGTGGTCTCCGGGATTCATTGAAGACCATGAAAGGATCACCGGGATGACTGCCTCCCCCCCGGGCGCCAGTGTCATCTTTAGAAATAAGGAGTATACCACCGGTGATCCGGATCCATTCATGTCCTGGATTTTAAATGGCTCCAGCTGGCCATCATCAGCAAAATCCTGCCAGAAAATTTGCGGATGATCATGGGTCAGTATCCCGGCTTCAGGGGAGGTAACAACGACGAGTTCTTCATAAGGGTCAGTCCCATTCAGTTTTATGCCCCGGTAACCTTCAGGCGAGATCTCTTCAATCCTCGCCCCATCGGGCAATGCCGGGGAAACGGCGAATGCCAGGGATACCTCCAGGGGTTTTTGTAAAGGGTTGCTCAGTTTCCACCGGATGATACAGGCAGGCAGGCTGCTGCTGGCCTCATCCAGCGGGATAAACGGATTGTACACTTCCATTTCAGCCTGCACAGGTACATCCCTGTCTTCCAGCTGCCATGTGCCGAAAGGAAATTTTCCTTCAAAACTGGCCTGCCTGAACCTTGGGATTCCTGCCAGATATGGAATTTCCGACGGGTACCCGGTTTGTTCCCCAGGGATCCTTCCTTCCAGTAACCTGACGACAGGTTCAAACTCAACATCCTCCACCGAATTGAATTCACTTCCCTCCTTTGCCCATATTCCGAAAAACGCCTTCATGGGATCGGCCTTGGAGCTGTCATCGGTAAAATGGAATGCCTGTATATCTCCCCTGCCGCCGAACAAAACATATCCCTCTCCCATTCCGCCCACCGGAAAACTTATTGTTTTCAGACTGTCACCACGGTAAACAGGCTGACGGCCCGATACATAATATTTCTGGTAATTCTTGGATTTCAGGTCCCTGTACTCCTTTACCACCGGAGTACAACAGGTCAGTAAAATGAATATCACCGTCAGGGAAAGGCTGATACAGATTCTCATGCATCGGGGATTTTTGGATGATCAAATATAGCTTATAAGCTGCCTGCTGCAAAACTCAGCGCCAGTTATCAGGTAAGGGTTATTTTAGTAAATTTGTCATGTATACATGCCAAATACCTCGATATTAGGGCAACTCCAGTTTGTCAGACAGTTTTATGCACAGGACAAGGAGGGGGATCATCATCGATGAGTGTTTTAACAGCAGGGGACAATTATCAGATCGGTTCCTGGAATTGATCACCCCACCCGCATTTCAGAAGAGATGAGAACCGAAAAACGTGATTATTTGATGCAGCAGATCGAGCAGCTGGGACAGGTGCTTGCGCAGATGCTCGCATACCTGCTGGGCATCAAGGGTGCCGGATCGGCAGGCCTGAGCCTGGATGAGATCAGGCAGAACTATAATGACGGGCTAAACCTGCCACTGGATCTGATCCTCGAAACCCCTGCGGAGGAGATCATCCAATTGCTTACTGAGAAAATCAAATACATGGACAGGCACCTGGAGAAAATGGGCGATATCCTTAGTGAGACCGGAGATCTGTATGAAAAGACCGGTGATAGCGATACATCAAGAAATCTGCGAGGGAAAGCCCTGATCATATACACGCATCTGCAGGATACTTCCAAAGCATTCTCCATGGAAAGGATGCAGAAGATCTCCCGGCTAAGGGACAAAGGGTAGTTTTTGCCATCCCGCCTTAAACCTTTGACCCGCCTGTTCATCTAAGCAGTAACTGTATTCAAGCGATCATCTACTGTTGCATGAAAAGGCTCCGGAAGTCAATTTTAACAGGTATTGTGCTGTTATTTTCATTCCCTGCAATGTCACAGGTTCATAATATATCAGGACAGCTGAACGACCTGCACAGCAAAGCACCCCTCACGGGGGCACATGTTTACCTGTTCAAAGATACAGATTCACTGATCCGTGCCACGATCACCACCGGTACTGGAGAATTTCTGCTCGAGAGGATCCGGCCTGGCAGCTATACGATAAAATTCTCATTCGTAGGGTACAAAAATCTCGCACAGCCCATACAGGTTTCATACCGGGATGTGAACCTCGGAACCATCGGACTGGCAGTTTCATCCACAGATATCAGAGAGGTCAGTGTTACAGATCATATGCCCATGGCCCAGCAAAAAGGGGATACCACGGAATTCAATGCAGAAGCATTTACGACCATGCCGGATGCCAATGCGGAAGACCTGGTGGAGAAATTGCCTGGTGTTACCGTGGAAGACGGCAAGATTGAAGCCATGGGTGAGGAGGTCAAGCAGGTACTGGTGGATGGACGACCCTTTTTCCGAAATGATCCGACCGCTGCCCTTCGAACCCTGCCGGCAGAAGTTATCGAAAGGATCCAGATCTTTGACAAGGAAAGTGACCAGGCTGAATTTACCGGTTTCAGCACCGGGGAAACACAGAAAGCCATGAATATCATCACCAGACCCAATATGCGCAATGGCATATTTGGGAAAGTATATGCCGGATACGGATTCGAGGATATGACCCTGAATGATGCTTATAAGTCAAGATACGCAGCCGGAGGAAACCTTAATTGGTTCAACGGAGCCAGGAGGATTACCCTGGTTGCCCAGTCAAATAATGTCAACCAGCAAAACTTCTCTACCGAAGACCTGCTTGGCGTTATGGCATCGGGACAGAGAGGGGGGGCCAGGGGTGGCAGCATGATGGGCGGTCCGGGCGGTGGAGGCCGCGGAGGAACAGGTGGAGCCACGGGTGGGCGTGGAGGAGGAGCTATGGGTGTGCCGGGTGGAGACCGGATGGGTGGCCGTGGTGGTGGGGACATCTCTGAATTCATGGTGGGACAGCAGAGGGGGATATCGACCACACATTCAGCAGGCATAAATTACAGCGATCTGTGGGGACAGAAGGTTGATGTTACCGGAAGTTATTTCATCAATTTGAGTGATAATAACTCGATCGAGAAGTTGACCCGGAACTATACGATTGGTACCGATTCAGGACAGGTTTATAATGAGCTCAGCGATACCGAGAGCCGCAATGTCAATCACCGTGCTAACCTAAGACTGCAGTATAATATCAATGAAAACAATGCCCTATTTTTAAGACCAAGGCTGACCATACAGCAGAATGACGGTGTATCATCCTTCCTTGGTGAAACATCCAGATCAGGTAACCAGCTCAACGAAATTGATAATATAAACCGGTCTGACCTGGCAGCTTTGAACTTCTCCAATACCCTGATGTACAGGCATCGCTTTGCGAAAGAAAGAAGATCAATGACGTTTAACCTGACCACCGATTATCATGATAATAACGGAGAGAGCCAGCAATATGCGCTGACCCTGTACCTGACAACGCCCGTTTATACGGATGAACTCGATCAGGAATCCACCCTGTTCTCCACCGGATGGTCCTTCTCTGGTAACCTGATGTATTCAGAACCACTAGGTGACAATGCGACGATTATGTTGAATTATTCTGCCTCTTACCAGAAAGATGATTCAGAGAAAGAGACTTACAATTATTATTCACCCGATCAGGATTATACGGAGCTTGACACCCTGACATCCAATGTTTCCCATAATAATTATATCACCCAGAGAATGGGAGGTTCATACCAGTATTTCAAAAATAAGATCATGTTTGTAGGCCGCCTGCAGTTCCAGTCAGCAAACTTGAGTAACCGGCAGGTCTTCCCCTCCGAATTCGATATGCAAAAAAACTTTCAGAATGTGCTTGTAAATGCAGTATTCAGATATCGTCAGTCACGTCAGCGGAATATAAATATTGTTTACAGGACCTATACCGTGCCACCATCGATCAGCCAGCTCCAGGAAGTTGTGGATAACAGCAATCCCTTGCAATTACGCACCGGAAATGCGGATCTTAAGCAATCCTATACACATACTGCATTCTTCCGTTTCTCCAACATCAACACACAAAAGACCAGGATTTTTTTTGTGATGTTAAACGCTAACTATATGGATGACTATATTGCCAACAGCACCTTTCTGGCATTGCAGGACACCCTTCTGCCTTCAGGGATACTGGTGAAGGAAGGGACACAGCTGGTCTATCCTGTCAACCTGGATAATTACTGGAACATCCGTTCCTTTATCGTTTACGGGATGCCGGTAAATGGTATCCGGTCAAACCTGAACTTCAACCTGGGAATCAGCCACACCAACCTACCGGGACTGGCAAATAAAGAACTGAACAATGCAAGAACAACCACGTTTAGCGGTGGTCTGACCTTAAGCAGTAACATCAGCGAATACCTGGATTTCACCGTCTCCATGAGACCGAATTATAACATTATCAGGAATATGGTGAATACCACCCAGAATGATAACTATTTTGATCAGCAGACCCGTTTCCGGTTCAAGGGTGTACTTCCAAACAGCGGATTCTTTCTCGAGTCCATGCTTACCAACCGGTTCTATGACGGTCTTTCAGAGGATTACAACCAGCATTACTGGCTATGGAATGCAGCCATCGGCAAGAAAATATTCAGGAGTAGACTGGGTGAGCTAAAAGCGGGAATATACGATATCCTGAACCAGAACCGGAGCATCCAGCGGAGGGTCAGTGACATCTATGTGGAAGACATCCAGAACAATATCCTGCAGCGCTATTTAATGTTCACATTTACCTATAACCTGCGATCCTTCAAGGGGGCGGAACCGGGACCCGGTCAGGAGGATTTCAGGCAGCCATTCCGGCGATTCAGGCCTGATGATATGAATTAATACATTACTGAAAATGACAAATCGACCGGATGGCCCGTACCAACAGTGAATCAGGTTCTTCGGTAAGATACAAGCGTAAGCAATGAAAACAGAAAAAGTGAGGTGAAGATCAGGAAAGGGAACCAGAAGTAATCTCCCCTGATAAAAAGTGCATCATTGTGAATGACCAGGAACAGTGCCAGCATGAGAGGGATGGTCAGTACCAGGGTAGTAAAACCTGATCGATAGACATCCCTGCTTTGTTTTTCATCGTACCAGTCCCCAATCTTCTCATTGCATTTCAGGATAAACCAGTATAATACCACCAGGCCATACGGGATGAGGATCATGATACTGGAGGCGAGCATATGATAATAACTGACCGGTAAGCGCTGGCTCACAACCAGTGCAAAAACGGTCCAGAACAACCCGATGACCCCGCAGATCAGTCCCACATACTGTGCTGCTGTAAAAACCATTTCATCCTTCTGCACTGTCATTTCCTCTCCACGTTTTTCCTTTAACCTCCGAAGGACCGCGGCGGAAACGCCTGTCAGCAACAGGAAGAAAATTGTATGAATGCCCAGTAATATATAGAGTATGGGCCATTCCCCGGAAGTATCCAAGCCCGCCTCATATTCCTTTGAGATGTCGCCCAGGATCGCCCAATCGCTGAATACAGCCAGAAAGGAGGTGATCCCAAAAAGCACAATGAGGATATTGATCAGACCGATGACCCTGAAATACCTCAGATGAAGCAGAAGGGTTATGCCGGCAATGATATGTACCATGAACATAAACAGGTAGCTCAACCATACAAATTCAGCAAGCTGCTCCAGCCTTCCCAGTTCGCCAAAACCCAGTATGACAGGTTTTATTTGGTTGTACAGGAAATAATCATAGACCAGCCACAGCAGGGATATAATTCCCAGTAATAAGGTGGCAATGGTGAATACACTGATGATGTTTTTATTCAATCTGAACATGTCTGTGGATTTTAATTGTCAATTATGAAAAATACCTGATCTACAGGGGCATCAAAAAACAGGGCAATTTTAAAGGCCAGCAGGGCAGATGGCACGAATTTGCCTTTTTCAATGGAATGGATGGTCTGCCTGGTTACCCCTACCCCATTTGCAAGGACCTCCTGGGATATGTCTCCCTTTTCAAATCGCAATCGCCTGATGTTATTTCCTAGTTCCATAGGTAATTTCTGGTATAATGTAAAGTTTGTAGCAACAAATGTAATATATAATTTACTTTATGTCAAGTTTACTTTACATTTTTTGAAAAAAATTGAACAATCCTCCCGGATTTGAAAGTAGATGGTTAATTTCAACAGCCATAAAAAGCATTAAACATGAATACCATACTGCTGTATATCAGTTCGTTTTTACTTGCCTTCTGGGGTATTGCACATCTGCTGCCTACAAAAAATGTGGTAAAGGGATTCGGAACCATTTCTGCCGATAACAAAAACATCATTGCGATGGAATGGATCAATGAGGGGGCCACATTGATCTTCCTGGGTATTCTTGTCCTTGTGATCACGCTGGCGGATCCCTTGCCACAGTTTCACCTATTAAATATCCGTTAAAAAGATACAACCCTTTCCTCCTGAACAGGCTATTGATTAAGTTTGGTCAAGCCTTGTTTCATACCTATTCAGATGAATTTTAATCCAGGACCATTATGACAAAGGATGAGGTAATGCTTGAACTCTCAAAGTTCGGCAATGAGCAAACTAAAAAAGTGCTTACCAGGCATGGTGCCAGGGAGCCTTTTTACGGGGTAAAAGTTGGCGATCTTAAAACCCTCGTAAAAAAAATCAAAAAGGATCACGGGCTGGCGCTCGAATTATATAAAACCGGTAATTCTGATGCCATGTACCTGGCAGGACTGATCGCGGATGAAAAACGTGTAACCAGGAAAGAGCTTCAGGACTGGGTAAAAGGGGCCTACTGGTATATGCTGTCTGAATATACCGTGCCCTGGCTGGCTGCCGAGAGCCGGTATGGATGGGAATTGGCCCTCGAATGGATTGAATCCACCGAAGAAGGGATTGCTTCCGCGGGCTGGTCAACCCTTTCAAGCCTGGTTTCCCTCAGGCCTGATGAGGAACTGGATCAGGACAGACTTTCGCAGCTCCTGGATCACGTCGCCAGGCATATTCATCCCTCCCAGAACAGGGTCAGATACACCATGAACGGTTTTGTCATAGCGGTGGGCAGCTATGTTTCAGCACTGACTGACAAAGCAAATGAGGTGGCTGCGACCATCGGAAAAGTCTCGGTGGATATGGGGGGCACCGCATGCAAGGTACCCCTGGCTATGGCTTATATTAGAAAGATGGAAGATAAGGGATACATCGGTATGAAGAGAAAATCAGCCCGATGCTGATTTTCTGAGATACCCCTCAGGTCTTGTCCTGGTCTTTCTCTCCTTCGTTATCCTTGGTCAGCATTTCGTACATCTCGCGAATTTCCTCACGCCTGCTTTCAATATCCCAGGCATGGTCACTCTCATGCAATACATGGTCCTTTTCTGAAATAAGGATCTTTTCAAGCTGCTGGGTGAACCGCCTCATCTCGTTGATATATCTCCGCTTGTCTTCATGCCACAGCTGATGAAGTTCCTTCATCATGATCTCATCGTGGTAGCGGAATGACCGTGCTGCACGGTTGGCCTGGTACCGGCTGAATCCCAGCTCACCCAGCACCTTGGTGGCCAGGTCAATGGAGGAATCATAGGTTTCCCTGCGATAGCCGGCTATATTCATGTCATTCAGTTCAAAGGAATGCCTGACGTCACATGCCCTGGCAAATATCTTCAGGTGGGGATATTTTCGCTGTACCTGTTCCACGATGTGATTGATCTGTTCACGGTCATCGACTGCCACAATGATTACCCTGGCTTTCGAAGCCCCGGCTGCCTCCAGCAGAGCAGCCCTGTTGGCGTCACCATAATAAACCTTGAAACCGAATTTGCGAAGGAATTGTATGTTATCAGGATTCGAATCCAGGACGGTTGCCCCAATTCCATTGGCCCGAAGAAACCGCCCTATCACCACCCCGAACCTACCGAAGCCGGCAATCAGCACGGGGTTGTCCTGTTCGGTGATCTCATCAGCTTCATGCTCTTTCTGTGCCCTGATGAAAAGGGGCTGGACAAGCCTGTCATTGATGATCAGCAACAGGGGTGTGACCAGCATGGAAAGGGCTACCACGATCAGCATGATCCCTGACACATGTTCGGGCAGAATGGCATTCTGGCTGGAAAATGAGATCAGGACAAAGGCAAATTCCCCGCTTTGGGCCAGGGCAAATGAGAAAAGGATCTCCTGTCCTGTTCGCATCCTGAAAAACCTTCCCAGGAAAAGCAGAATGATAAACTTTACCAGGATCAGTATCCCGAGGATTCCAAGCACTGTGCCCGGCTGATCTGTGAAGATATGAAAGTCGATGCTGGATCCCACGGTGATAAAGAACAATCCCAGCAACAAGCCCTTGAACGGTTCAATGTTGGCCTCCAGCTCGTGCCGATACTCATTATCAGCAAGCACCACACCGGCCAGGAAGGTGCCGAGGGCAGGGGACAAACCCACGCGGTCCGTGGCAACGGCAATGCCGATGACCAGTAAAAGCGCGGTTGCTGTGAATATTTCACGCAACCCTGTCTGGGCGATAAAACGGAAAACATACCGGGCCAGGAAGCGGCCTCCTATGATAATAAGGGTAACCAATCCTACAATCAGCAGGACCTGCTGCCAGCCCGGAAGGGCAGATACGGCGGTTTCATTGATCACAGGTTCATGCATATCCACAGACCTTGCCCGGACCTGGTTGGCCATCAACGGTAAAATGGCCAGTATGGGAATGACAGCAATATCCTGGAAGAGCAGGACGGAAAAGCTTCCCTGTCCCGCCTGTGTCTTCATCAGTCCCTTCTCTGCAAGGGTCTGCAATACGATGGCCGTGGATGACATGGAAAAGATCAGGCCGATGGTAATGGCCTGCAGCACATTCATCCCGAAAAACATGCTGATCCCGCCTATCCCCAGGCTCGTAATCAACATCTGCAGGCCTCCCAATCCAAAGATAGACCTGCGCATATTCCATAGCAGGGAAGGTCTCACCTCGAGCCCGATCAGGAACAGCATCATGACCACCCCGAACTCGGCGAAGTGCATGATATCGATCCCTTCCGCTCCTACCAGTTTGAAAAAATACGGCCCGATCAGTACCCCTGCAAGCAGGTAACCAAGCGCAGATCCGAGTCCCAGGCGCTTCATAAGTGGTACAGAAACGACTGCTGCTGTCAGGAATATGATGGCCTGGTAAAAGAAATCCTGGCTATGCATGAGGGTTATTTTTGGGTTAATTCGAGCAGATCATTCATGTAGGTACAGTTCCAGATTTCCTCATCGCTGAAAATCTGATCTCTGAGGGATATCAGGATTTTCCGGTATTCCATGGCCGCTTTCCGGATTTCCTCTTCCGTAAGCAGGTGCGTACCGTGTATCACAAAGGGAGGCATGTAAATCATGTTACACAACCGGGCAGTTTGCCTGAACGGTGCCAGGAATTGCGGAATGGTGAAATTATTCATATTGCTTTCCTGGTAAACCTCCCTCCGGCCCCCGGTCGTAATGGCGCTGAAGATCTTCTTTCCCTTCAGGGCTGTGCCTGTCCGGCCATAAGCAAATCCATGCTTCAGGACCAGGTCTATCCATTCCTTGATAATGGATGGGGAACTGTACCAGTAAAAGGGATGCTGCCAGATATAGATATCATGACTGAGCAGCAGGTCCTGCTCCCGGTCCACATCGATATGAAAATCCGGGTATTCCTCATAAAGGTTATGGAATGTAATGTCTTCAACAGCTTCTATGGCACTGATCAGCTGCCTGTTGACCCTGGATTTATGAAGGGCCGGATGTGCGAATAATACCAGCAATTTATTTCTCTCATTCATACCGGAAATATATAAAAATGAGCCGGCTGCGAAATGCAATACCCGGAGGATAACAACTTTTTAACGCATCTTAGAAGGAGAAATCCTGAAAATGCTGGAATAGAAGCCGGATGAAAAATGGCTGCTGTTTATTTTCCGGGATACGCCGGCTGAATCCATTTGGGCAGGGGCTTATATTTGCTCTTGCTCGCCCATCGTATCCCCCGCTTCTGGATCTCAAGGGCTTCGGGCACATCAAAATCTGCGGCTACATGCCCCAGGGATGAATAAAATACCCGGCCTTTGCCATAGACCTTTTTCCATACAACCGGCACGACAGTACCATCGATCCATGCTGCATGTTCACCCGTCAATGTCGTAGTAGCAAGCACTTTCACATTGGGATCCACATGCATGAAATATTGTTCGGAATGCATTTTAAAATCTTTCAATCCCTTGGTCACATTGTCATTATGGTCCGTGATATTCACCTCATAATCGATTACGCCACCGGGATGGGCAACCCATTGTCCGCCGACCATGAACTGGTATGCCACGTTATTCCGGAAGGAATCGCCCAGGCCACCATGCCAGCCTGCAATCCCGACACCTCCTTTGACAGCATCCAGCAGTCCCGATTCCTGTTCACCGGCAATCTCTCCCATGGTCCATACCTGGACAACCAGGTCAAGGCCCTCCATCATCTCCTTATCTGTGTAGATATCCAGGTTATCTGAAACGGTTACATCTGCTCCTTCTGCTTCCATCCAGGGTACAAAGATATCCCGGCATTTTTCCGGCTCATGCCCTTTCCAGCCACCATGAACAAATAATACCTTTTTATCCTTGAGTGCGTAATTGGCATCTTTGCCCAGGGCAGTTTTGGGCATCAACCCGGGAAGAAGGAGAGCCCCTGCTCCGGCCATTGTTACATGCTTAATAAAAGTGCGTCGTGCTGAGGATTGTTGGTCCATTATATGTAAATTTAATTGACAATTGATCGGATTTAAAGTTAAACAAAATATATGAACAAGCGGGATCATGAGATCATTCCATTGAAACTTGGCATGACCCACTGCTACCTGATCAGGGGCGGGGCGGATTACGTTATGGTAGATGCGGGTCCCCCGAACGCCTTCAAAAAATTCCGGCAAAAACTCGAACAGCAAAGCATTGATCCTGCAAAGATCAAGCTGATCATTATCACCCATATGCATTTTGATCATGTGGGTTCCCTGCCTGGGATCTGCCGGTTGACCGGCGCAAAATCAGCCATGCATTATCTTGATAGAGAACTGGTTGAAAAGGGTAAAATCATCATGCCCGGGGGTATTGGAGCCTGGGGCAAGGTTCTGACCCCTTTTCTCTGGACCATCAAACCTGTGGTAAGCAGGGCCATTGGTCCAGTTCCAATCGATCATGGCCTTGACGACAAGCACTTTTCCCTGGAAGGGTACCGGATCCATGGAAAGATCATTCATACTCCCGGCCATACAGCCGGATCCGTTTCCCTGTTCCTGGAAAGCGGTGACGCATTTGTGGGAGACCTGGCGATGAGTGGATTTCCCAGGGTAACCGGACCAGGGCCTTTCGTCCTGGGGGATGATCTGGAGGCCATGAAACGGAGCTGGCAGTTATTGCTGGATGAAGGGGCCAGGCAGATCTATCCCGCACACGGAAAACCATTTGATGCAAATGTTTTTATAAAATATCTCAATGCCTGACCATGGGCAAGGTTGAAATCATTATCCTGATCATACTGACCATTGTGATCGCCTGGTTATCCTGGATTGTTTCCTTAAGAGCTAAAAGGTACCATGGCATATTCAGGTTTGTTTCATTCGAAAGCATCCTCATCCTGATAATGCTGAACTGCAGGGCATGGTTTAAAAACCCGCTTGAATGGTACCAGCTGATCTCCTGGGTGCTGCTGGGCGGGTCATTGCTGGTTGCTGTCTCAGGATTCTACCTGTTTTATCATCATGGAAAACCAGCGGATGGAATGGAAGAAACCACCACACTGATTAAATCCGGCTTATACAGGTATATCCGGCATCCCTTATATCTTTCATTGATGCTTGGTGGTTTCGGGGTCATGATGAAAGATCTTAACCGGCTCAGCATTGTCCTCGCCCTTGTGAACCTGCTGGCCCTGTATCTTACCGCAAGGGTGGAGGAAAAGGAAATGATCAAAAGGTTTGGAAAGGACTATGAAGCATATATGACCGGGACGAAAATGTTCATTCCATATATGCTCTGAGACCAAAAATAACCTATGGCCGGCGAATCCCGTATAATGTTCACTACCAGGCTGATGAAAACAATAATAAAATATCCGGTCTGGCTGTTCCTGTGCCTGTTTCTATCAGGATGCGAGCAGTTGGAGCAAAAAGCCGATACGGTCCGCGAATTTTTCCGTCAGCCGCCGGTGCTTCCACTGCTGGAGGTTATTCAGACTTCCGTACCGACAGGATTCTGTGCTGCAGTAGCCATGGCTGACCAGTTGGGCCATGCCATTCCGGGTGCGGAAATTGGCCATTACAATGGACTTTCATTGATCCAAATAAAAAACAATCATGAATATCCCTTGTCCCTCCTGGCGGTACCATGTGAAGAGATTTACATACTCAGGTTGGGGATGGATGAGGACATGTGCATCATCAGTTCATTTTTCGTATCGAAGGATCATCTTTCCGGCCAGGGAAAAATATACCATATAGGACCTGTGCCGGTATTGCTTGATGATCAGCATGTCAGGGCCATATTCGCCAGGAACCATGTTTCTGTCGAGGATGAGCTGAACCTCGAACTGAACCTAAGCCAGGGGGAGATTGAAATGGGCATTGAAAGGCTCACGGCCCCTAAACCAGATAATGTTTCGGTGGCCGTGGAACAGGATGCCTGGATCATTGAGATTCAGCCGGAAGATACCTGGACCGATTTCAGCGATGATAAATTTATGATCACCGGAGGGGAACAGAATGTTTCAACCCTCTCAGACCCGGAGGGAAATGCCGCCAGCGTGCTGCAGATGGCCATGATAGGACTGATGATAGATCCGGCATGCCTTAAAAATCCAGTGTCAGGTTTTACAGTCCTCCGAGAAATCAGCGTGGAAACCGGCAGCGACAGCAGGCTGGATGACCTGGTACTCGGAACCATCCTATATACCTTTGATTTGAACTGTACGGGCAGGATCAAGGTACCTGTTGCCACAGGCAGTTTTCTCCTTGCACTGGGTCAGGAGGTTGAATTTAACATGATGGACTAAAAATATGGATTTCAAAGAGAAAACCACTTTGGGCAGAACCGGCCTGAAGGTAGGCAGGCTTGGTATATCATCAAGTTATGGCGCCCCCGCAGAAGCCTTTGAGGAAGCTTTCGAAAGAGGCTGTAATTACTTTAATATGGGCAGTTTCATAAAGGGCCGGTCGAAAGAAATGATGAAAGCCATCAGGAACATCACTGCAAAGGGAAAAAGGGATGAACTGGTGGTTGCCATGTACGATTATACCCACAGTCCCCTGATCGGGCACAAGCATTTTATGAAAGGATTGAGGCAAATGGGACTGGAATACGTGGATGAATTGATCCTTGGATATTATTCCGGTCTGCCCAGAAAGTCAGTTATGAACTGGGCCATACGCTTAAAAGAGCAGGGATTGGCCCGGTACATCGGGGTATCAAGCCATCACCGGAAGGTGTTTGCAGAGTTCTCCAGGAAAGGCCTAATGGATATTTACCATGTCAGATACAATGCCGTGAACAGCAGAGCGGAAAAAGACATCTTCCCCCTCCTTCCGTCAGAGAACAAACCTGGCATTGTGGCCTATACTGCTACCCGCTGGGGACAGTTACTGAAGGAGAAAAAAATGCCACCGGGTGAAAAAGCCCTCAGCGCAATTGATTGTTATCGTTTTGTACTGAGCAATCCTTCCGTGAACCTTTGCATGACAGGAGCCAGAAATCATGAAATGTTGCGGGAGAACCTGGAGACCCTTGACCTGGGTCCTTTAAACGAGGATGAAATGGCAAGGATCCGGGGAATTGGTGATTTCATCTACGGAAAAAGACGGGATTAGGATCTGCCTAAAGAGAAAAAATGATCCAGACAAGTACCCCGACAAAGGCAAGCCACATGGGTACAATGAAATGATAGAAAAGGGCACCAACCTTACCCTTTTCTTTTTTTGTCATCTCATTGTACTGTGAGATGTACTTAAAAACAAACAGCTTGATCAGGAAAAAATTGATCCTGGTTCCGCTTTTCTCCACCTTGCTAATAATCAGCACCATAGATGTAATGGCCCATGCGAGGCAGACCATCACCACGATCATCACTATGTCAATGACACCAACCATTTTTTCATGTCTGGGTTGAAAGGTGGAATAAAAATACCTAATTTTCCGGGAAAATAATCTAAACTTTTCAACGAATAATGTCAAAAGATGCTGCCCACAAGCTTTTTACCACAGGGCTCAATTGTGCTCAATCTGTGCTGGCTGCCAAATCTGATCTTACCGGTCTTTCGGTTACAGACTCATTAAAAATAGCTACCGGTTTCGGAGCCGGCATGGCAAAGATGCAACAAATATGCGGAGCCGTTACCGGGGCCTATATGGTGATCGGTGCCCTCCATGGCCGGGTTAACCCGGATGATGAGGCATCCAGAGATAAAACCTATGGCCTCATCGGGGCATTTAACAGGCGCTTCATAGAACTTCATGGCAGCCTTAACTGCAGGGAACTGCTGGGTGTCGACCTTCAATCCGAAGAAGGGGTGGAAGAGGCTGACAGGGAAGGATATTTTCAATCCAAATGCGCAAAATTTGTCGAGGATGCAGAAAAAATCATCGATGAAATCCTGAAATAATGGGCCAACAGGCAGCACATATCTACCGGTCCAGGATCCAAACATGTGAAAGGGAAATTACACAAATAAAAAACCGGAACAACTGGTATTCACTCATCCGCTTGCTTTCCTTTGCAGGGGCAATTTTCCTGCTGATAAAGCTCCTGTCAGTGAACATCTACCTTGCCATCGGCACTGCCCTTGCTGCCATCAGCATCCTCCTTCTTTTCGTGAACCGCAGTTCCAGGCTTTCAGCCAGGAAGAAGCTCCTGGAAGAACTGCTCGAAATCAATAAATCTGAATTAAACGTACTCAGGTGGGATTTTGGTGATTTTGACCCCGGACGGCCATACATCGATCCGGATCATCCCTACAGTTCCGATCTTGATATTTTTGGTGAACGATCCCTTTTCCAGTACCTGAACCGCACCAGCATTACCAAGGGGAGGGAATGTCTGGCTGGTTGGCTGTCCCATCCTGCTGAACCGTCATTAATACCCGAGCGGCAGGAGGCTGTTAGAGAGCTTAGCAATAAGCTTGACTGGCGCCAGGAATTTTACGCCAGTGGCAGACTCTCCAAAGAGACAGAACAGGATTATTCAGATCTGATTAACTGGCTCGCAACCCGGACCATGATCATGGACAACCGGGCATACAAGATCCTGCTCATCCTTCTTCCTTTACTGTCAATCAGCAGTCTGGCATTGAGTTTCTGGCTGATGCCATGGAACATACCGGTTACGTTTATCCTCCTCCAGCTGGGAATTGTGGGATGGAACCTCAGGCGGATCAACCACCATCACAACCAGGTCAGCCGTAAATTCGGTCTGCTCGTTAAATATGCCGAACTCATACGACTGGTCGAAGGAGAAGATTTTGAATCTGACCATTTAAATGCATTGCAGGAGGAACTCCGGTCTGATGGAAAGAGTGCGGGACAAAAATTGCGGTCCCTCGCCCGCATCGTTACCGATTTCGACAGGAGGCTGAACATGATCATGGGGATCGTTTTAAATGGACTGCTGATGTGGGACCTGCAGTGTATCCTGCGCCTGGAAAGATGGAAGAGAAGCAGTGCCCGGGAACTACCCGGATGGTTCGCCGTACTGGGCGAATTTGAGGCCCTGAACAGCCTGGCCGGATATCGTTTCAATGTCCCGGGAACGGTTTTCCCAACACCGGTCCCTGATGGACCCATCATCCAGGCAGCATCACTCGGCCACCCCCTGATACATCCCGGTGAGAATATTCCCAATGATATCAGGATTGACCATTTCGGACAGTTTATGCTCATCACCGGATCCAACATGGCCGGGAAAAGTACCTTTCTGCGTACCGTCGGGGTCAGCCTGGTCCTTGCGGCTGCCGGAGCCCCTGTAATGGCCCGGAAGATGCTGTTCAGACCCGTTGCAATATTCACCAGCATGAGGATCAGGGATTCCCTGAGCAGCAGGGAATCCACGTTTTATGCAGAATTAAAACGGCTTCGCAGGATCATTGATATCCACAACCAGGGTCAACAGGCCCTTGTGCTGCTTGATGAGATCCTGAAGGGAACGAATTCACGGGACAAACACTTTGGTTCTGAAATGTTTATCCGGCAGCTGATTGAATTGAACAGTGCGGGACTAATAGCCACACACGACCTCGAACTCAGCAAACTGGAAACCGAGTTCCCGGATCATCTCAGGAATTATTGCTTCGAGGTGCAGATTGACAGGCAGGAATTTATCTATGATTACAAACTCCGCAGCGGTGTTTGCCAGACAATGAACGCAACAGAACTGATGAAGAAGATGGGAATTTCCATTGAAATAAAGACCCGGTGACATGGCTGGAGAAAAAGTGAAGCTCAACAGATATGGACGAAAAGAAGTAATCGGTCATCTTGTCGGACCAGTCTTCATCGCAGCATTGTTCTTTGTGGTTGCAGGAAGGATAAACATTTACCGGGCCTGGCTCTGGGCCATCGTTACACTCCTCTACTATACGGGGGGATTGGTGGTCATCCTTAGGGTCAACCCATTGCTTCTCAACGAGCGTGGGAGCTGGAACAAAAAGAAGGATACCAAATCATGGGACAAGATCCTGCTGCAGATCTTCGGCACCATCGGCCTGTATTTCCATGTCCTACTGATGGCACTGGATGTGGGAAGGTTTGAATGGTCCTCACTGAACCCCTGGTTCATCCTGCCCGGCATGATACTGTATACGGGAGGGTTCAATTTAGTTTACTGGG
>Ga0111175_1019_pt1 | contig 30139 bp, 18 predicted proteins | sample DeeMarSWOR324_28_FD_80228 | JGI IMG/M metagenome (GOLD analysis project Ga0111175, IMG submission 80228) | Bacteroides sp. SM23_62
GATCTGCGGGAGATGTACAGAGAAGATCTTGAGAAAGCAAATGATGACCTAAAGGAACTTCAAACCAACCATAAGAAAATTGAGCAAGAATATAAGGATCTGCAGAATATTAAAAGTGAGATCCGGGCAAATGTGGATCATACCCGGGAAGTATATCAGTGGCTGGATTCTGCGGAAGATGATACACAACGCATCGAAATACGAAGATTACTGCAGAAGGAAATTCAACGGTTGGTTGAATGGATTAAGATATATCCATTGACCGAGAAGTATGAACCAGGACCGGTAGAAGTTGAGGAGAATATTTACAAGATAATGACAAGTAAGTCAATTGAGAAAATCAGGATCAAATATAAAAACATTGAAAAGTTATCCATTCTACCAATGGTTCAATATCTGGATGGGACCGTAACTGTCTCTAAACTAACTCGCTCCCAAAAGCAATAAATTTTTTTCTGCTAAAGGGTTAAACTGCATATAATCTCCTGATGTTAGGTCCTCCTGCGCCGGAAAAACCATGTTTGCCCGACGCCTTCCGATTATTTTATCATAATCAGGATGTTACTGCAATGAAACATAATCAAATTGTTCTGATCCTGACTATTTTTAATTCTGCTGTGTCTTAACCAGGCAGAGTCTGTCCTGGCCAGTCCGCCTGTTCATTCTTGGGCTCCTCCTGCACTCATGGAGGGAGGGAGTACACGGGCTGTTTCATCCATCACGGGCTCGGGGCCCATTTCGAGGACCAGCTCCCTTCCCTTTAACAAAGCATTTCGCCTTACCCAGAATTTGCCCAGCCGCTCACCATTGAGGGAGGCAGACTGGATATAAATATTGTCGAGTGAATTGTTAAGGGCCCTGATGACCAGTTCCCCGCCTTCATAATAGGCAGGATCAAGCCTGATCGTTACCTTATCGAACAACGGGCTTCCCAGCTGGAATACCGGATCGGCGAAGGCATGCCCCGATACATCGAAAAGACCCATCCCCGCCATGACATACCATGCGCCTAGCTGCCCCTGGTCCTCATCCTGCCCGAAACCATATCCATGCAGGGGTTCCGTACCGTAGAACTCATCACAGATCAGGCGGGTCCATTGCTGTGTCAGCCAGGGCTTCCCGGTGTAATTAAACAGCCAGGCATTATGCAGACAGGGCTGATTTCCATGGTTGTATAATTTTTCGAGCCCGGAGAAGCTATCAATTTCCCTTCCTCCTCCGAATAGGCTCTTTCGGGCCTCCGTAAACATCATTTCGAGCCGTTCATTAAAAAGATCAAGGCCGACAAGGTCAATGATCCCCGCAGGATCATGGGGAACATACCAGGTATACTGGAATGCATTCCCTTCCTGGAATCCCCGCCAGGGTTCCATCGGATCGAAGTTTTCAATGAAGCTGCCGTCAGGATACCGGGGTCTGATGTACCTGGTCTCAGGGTCAAATAACAATTTGTATGCATTGGCCTGCTTCATTAGCCGCCTGTAATCATCCTGCCTGCCGAGGGACTTGGCAAATTCTGCCACGGCAAACGAACTGAAACAGTATTCAAGGGTATGGGACGCCCCGAAATTGAATAACCATCCGTTTGACAGGGTGGTATCGTAGGACGGGATATAGCCCATGTTGACAAAATAATGCAGGTCATATTTCCCCGAACCGAAATCCCGTCCCCTGTAGCCTGTCTCATTCTTGTATGCAGCTGTATAGGCTTTCTCTACATCAAAGTCCCTGATCCCGCAGTTATATGTTGCCGCGAGCATCAAACCGTTGAAATTGGTTTGGACACCATTTGCAAATGCACCGGCTGCTACCCCATCATGCAGCCAGCCGGTTTCATCACTGAAATCAAGGTTGGATTGCATATATTCACTCATATAATCCGGATAGGCAAGTGCCCATAGCTGGCCCAGGTTCCAGAATCCTCCCCAGATGCCATCGGTATTGTAATGATGATACTCCGGAATGCCTTTCTCATCAAGGGGTATCTGTCCGATTGAACAGTCATTGCGGGGATACTGGCCATTGATATCGCTGGCAAGTCCCCTTCCCAGAAGGGCATGATAAAGCCCGGTATAAAATTTCAGCCTGTCCTGTTCCCTTCCTCCCTCCACCTTGATTATGGAAAGTATTTCTTTCCACCTGGCATGAGCATCTTTCCTGACTTCATCGAAATCCCGTCCGGACAATTCCCTGACAAGATTCAAACGGGCATTTTCAATGCTTGTATAGGACAAGCCTGCCATGACCTCAATCTTTTCCCCCTCACCGGTTGAAAAAGTCAGGTACATTCCATTCCCCCTGCCCTTGGTTTCGGAATCGCCTTCCACAACGGATCCATCTGTAAAGGTTCCCCATGAGACCGGTGTCTTGCTCAGCTGAATTACAAAATACATCCTTACCCTGTTTCCGGGATCACAAAACTTGATGTATTCAGGATTGGTTATGATATATCCTTCCAGTTCCCTTTCACCGGTTTTTTTTAAATAAGCTTCGGTGACGTCACTGCTTTCTCCCTGCCTATGCCCGATGTCAACAATAAGGTGTGAACTCTTGGATTCGGGGAAAGTATACCTGTGGAAACCGGCCCGGTCTGAGGCTGTTAATTCAGTCCTGATATCATAGTCTGAAAGCACTACAGAATAATAACCAGGTACAGCCATTTCATCGGCTTTGGAAAATCTCGACCTGTAGCCTGAATCGGGGTCTTCGAGTGATCCCGGAACCGTTTTGAGTTGACCGGTAGCCGGCATTATGACCAGTCCCCCGACCTGAAACTCATGAAAATGCCCAAATCCCTCAATGGAGCCGTGCCGGTCGTCATACCCGCAAGGCAGCCAGCTTCCCATACTGCCGTATGCATTTGTATGCGGGGCGAGTTTTGCCATCCCGAAAGGCCTTGCGGCTGGGGTATAGAAAAACCATCTCCCGTGAACGGAACCGATCTGGGGATCGACATATTCTACAGGATCAAAATCATTGAATGAACCACATGAAGCTGTTAATACAGTTATAAACAAAAAGCAGAAAAGTCGTTTCATCCTTGTTGGCACTGATTCAGTCCTCATCCAATTGATCATAATGAATTATTTTTCAGAAAATCAATGACCTCAGAAATATACCCGAATGCGATTGCCACCACGGTATCCGCGGCTCCGTAGTAGATCACGATTTTATCATTTTCCTCAAGGGCGGCGCAGGGGAAAACCACATTGGGTACATCCCCCACTCTCTCGTATAATTCACTGGGAGCCAGGAGATAGGGCCTCGAACGGCAGATTACCTTTTCGGGTTCATCCCGGTCAAGCAATACGGCGCCCATTGCATACCTGAAACCATTGCAAGTGGTTATCACACCATGATAAAATAGCAGCCAGCCTTCACTGGTCAAAACAGGTACCGGTCCTGCTCCGATCTTTGTGCTCTGCCAGCCACTTTGTTCAAAAGCAGTAATTTTCATGACAAGCCGGTGCTCACCCCAGTATTTCATATCGGGACTGTAGCTCAGAAAAATATCGCCGAACGGAGTGTGCCCGTTATCACTCGGTCTGCTAAGCATGGCATACCGGCCGCCAATTTTTTGAGGAAACAGGACACCGTTCCTGTTAAACGGAAGGAAAGCATTTTCACATTGAAAATACCGTTTAAAGTCGAAGGTATATGCCATGCCGATGGTCGGGCCATGGTAGCCGTTGCACCATGTGATCCAGTACCTGTCTTCAATAAATACAAGCCTCGGGTCATACTGGAATTCCGAATGGAGGTTATTCGTATTTCCCGGCTCAAATTTTATGGGCTTATCTTCAATATCCCAGTTGATCCCATCTTTGCTGAAACCGGCATAAATATTCATTTGAATAGCCCTGTTGTCAATACGGAAAATACCTGCGAACCTTCCATCATAGGCCGCTGTGGCACTGTTAAAAATGCCGTTTCGTCCGGGATGGCCGCCGCTTGTGATGATTGGATTTTTTGAATATCTCCAGACCGGTGAAGATATTCCGGGAGGTCTTTCCTCCCATGGAATAGGTGCCTGTTTCATAATTGATTTATTTAACATAATACACTGAGAAATTCTTTACCAGTGGGGTTGCCGTTGATTTTTGTACTGTCAACCTGATTTTCGTGCATTCCACATCATCAAAATACTGGATCCGCTTATGCCCGATGGATTCCCCTTCACAAACCACTTTCCAGTCCCCCCTGACCCTGGCCTCCACGATGTATTCTCTGATACATTCGCCATATAGTATCTCCTCCTGAATAACCACATGGTTGATCTTTTGCTTCTCTTGCAGGCTAAGCGTTATTCTTTCCCCTGAGCCCGAGGTGGAAGCGATGGGCACGGAAAAGCGACGCCGGATTTCATCGCCCCATTCTTTCAGCCGCTTTACATCCGGCTCGGGCATCAATCCGTCCGGGTCAGGGGTAAGTCCCACGATCAGCGTGGAATTACGCCCTACCGAATGATAGTACATCTCCATCAGGTCTTCCAAAGGTTCGATATTTTCCTCATCTCCCGGCTCCCAGAACCACTCGTGGCGGCCATTTTCTCCTCGCAATGGGGCATCCGACATGGCAGGCATCCAGTATCTCCCATCCGGATCGCCATGGCTCAGAAATTCCAATCTTTTCTCGGGAAGCTCTCCAAAATGTGAATAGGGACTGGGGACAGTGGTCCAGCAGGGATAACCCACCGTTCCTGATTCCGAGCCGCCCCATCTGGCTTCGGCCAGCTGCTCGTTGTGGTAGAACAGGCAGTTGGGCTGGTATCTCTGGACAATGGGTAAAACATCCGGTGCTCCTTTGTCGGGATGGCTGGCACCGCCGTCGAACCAGATCTCAAACAATGCTCCATAACGGGTGCATATCTCTTCTAACATCCCTTCAACCATCCGGTTATAGTATTTTTGACGGTTGTCGCGGAAATCACCTTCTCCGTTTACCTTAAAATCATGGACACCAAGAAAGGAGTTCCACCGGATACCCAGGTAGATGCCTGGCTTTATATTGTATTTCCGGCATGAATTCACAAAATCACGGACAATATCTCCCTTTCCATCCTGCCAATTAACAGCTTTGAGGCAGTAGGGATTTACATCGGAGGGATAGAGGGCAAAACCGGTCTCGTGGGTGGCCGTGAGAATGGCAAACTTTGCCCCGGCGTCTTTGGCGGCCTTTATCCACTGGTCGGTGTTCAGTTTCGCCGGATGGAATATCTGGTAATCCGGAACAGGTGTGATCCGGTTATTGCGCTGGTTATACTTTACACCATCGAACACATGCAAATCATAACTGAAGAGAACACCCATTTCGGCTTCCTGCCAGGCCAGTTGCCTGGCATTGGGTCTGGGCGAGGGATGCTTCGCAATGGGGATGAATATACAATAGGCTTCATCACCTTTTTTAACGGCCAGGCTGAGCACGCTGGGTTCCCCTTCCTCGATGTAAATAAACGGACGTTCCAGGCGCTCAGGCACCAGCACGCTACCGTCCCGCATCCCTATCTTTTTGGGGGTTAATACATATTCTGTTGCTTTTTTCCAGTGGATACCATCGCGCGAACTGACCATGCCGATAAACGTATGCGCATGAAATACTCCGTAAAAGTGTTCCCTTGCAGCATCATACCAGAGAGACATGTCTTCCGTGTCAAGGTAATCGATCACCGGTGTGGACTGCATTTCAAACGGGCCTGTCGGGGAACCGGAGACGGCTATGGCCTGATTGCGGATAAACCGGGTTTCGTTGGGCTTGTCTCCTTTGACAATCAGGTAATAGTTTCCATCCCTGCCCCTGTCAATGGCTGGATTGACCGTGAGGGTGGTAATGGGACCGGAGGGTTCGATAAGGGGTTCATCCATGCGTTCCCATGGCCCGGAAAGTGAATTGGACACAGCCACGCCGGTGCGCTGATTGGGACGCAGGATTTTCCAGTTGGGATGACCATACCCTGTATTTGCCGTTTCGATCAGTTCTTCTTCGGTATAATCTTTATCTCCAAGGTTGGTGGAACAATAATAAAGGTAATATTTATCATCAAAGTTCTTGATCTTGGGATTATGTGCCGTAATGGCATCCCAGTATCCTTTTCCCCTGCCTTTCAATACGGTTTCTTTGAATGTCCATGGACCCGCAGGTGCATCGGATACAGCATGGGCAATTTCTGAATGGGTCAGCCAGCCGTAGAAACCGTACTGCTTTTTCCAGCGCGAATAGAAGAGGTGGTATTGGCGATCCTTTCCCTTCACAATGGAAGTACACCAGTGATAGTATCCTTCTGCCTGGAAGATATTTTCCCCGGAAACAGGTTGCAAACGGTCCCGGATAAACAAATCATCCGGCTTTTGAGCATCGGTAAACTGGCAGCAACACAGGCAGAACAACAGCAAAATATTTCGAAACATTTTCCAGGATTTAATTCATTATTAGTTCAGTTGTGGACAGGAAAAATATTGCATTACTGACACTATGAAAAAGCATTTCTCAGTAATTCAAGGCTTTTAGGTATGGCTGTCCGGGGGTCTTCCTTCCCTTCAAATTCAAGGGAAATATAGCCCTGGTAATTCACTTTTCGCAGGATTTCTGCCACCTTCTCATAATCAATATCCAATGTATACCACTTTCCACCTCCGTAGTAGGTTTTGGCCTGGACCAGAAAGGTTTTTGGCGCCAGCAATTCCAGCTGCCTGTACTGGTCTTCCAGAAAATTGCCGGTGTCTGCGGTTACCTGCAGCCAGGGCGAATTTATTTCATCCACAATGCGAAGTACACCTTCCGCTGTTCGCCCCAGTCCCCAATGGTTTTCCAGTCCCAATACAACACCACATGCTGCGGCTTTTGGCAGGCATTTCTCGATGGAATCAATCACCCATCTGAATCCATCTTCTTCGGTATAACCTTCCAGGACAGGTTCAATGCCCCTGTTTTCCATCAGTTCGTCGAAGGATTCAATGGTGCGCCAGCGGCCTGTATTCAATCTCATGGTCGGGATCCCTAGTTTATAAGCCAGTTCGATCTGGTGGATGGTCTTTTCCACATTTTCTTTCCGATATTCCTTTTCGGGTGAAATGAATCCCTGGTGTGTAGAAAAACCCATAAGGTCTAGTCCCGCATGAAAAGCCCTCCGCTTCAGGTTCTGTAAATATCCATTTTCTTCAGAGGCCATCTGGACCAGTAAAAGTTCAATACCGTCAAATCCCAACCTCGCAGCATCATCAATGCATTGTTCGATGGGAACATCTTCCTTGGGACCGTTGAACTGCCAGAACGAATAAGTCGATACTCCGATCCGGTTTGTTCGTTGAATATCAGCGGGACCCACCGGAGCGCTGTCAGCTTTTCGGGCACAGGACTGACCCGCAGAAAGTCCTGCAACACCAAGTGCAGCCAGTGCCGCTTTTTTTAAGAATGCTCTTCTGTTATTGCTCATCATTTAAAATATCAGTTAGTTACCATATTAATCCGTGTCAATTTCAAAGGCCCAGGCCTCCTTGCATGGTGGATTGGCCATGGCTTCTTCGGGCACATGGATTAGCATCCCTTTGCCCGTCTTTTCCCATGCTACCATGCCGTATCCGAGCAATTCAACCACGGAGCCCTGTTTTGCCTGAATGCTGTTAAGCCATACTTCTGAAGGCAGGGTGGTCTCATTTTCATCGGGCAGGTAAATCGCATAAACTGAACCATCTTTTTTCCTGGTCAGGCAGACTTTCCCATCTTTATAGGGTGCCAGTGCACGGGTTCCGTATATCGCTTCGCCATTAACCGCCATCCAGTTGCCCATTTCCTCTAATAATATATAGGCTTCATCATGCCACTTTCCTTCAGGACCCGGAGCAATGTTTAACAAAAGGTTGCCCCCCTTGGCAGTGATGTCGACCAGCATATGGATTGCCTGCCGCCCACTCATATATGTTGCATCTGGCACCCATGACCATCCGCCCCCTGCGATTATACATGACTCCCAAGGGAATGGGATAGCCATTTCAGGAATCCGGTTCTCCGGTGTAAGGTAATTCTGGTTTTTTCCGGGGACAGCCCTGTCAACCACAATTAAACCGGGTTGTTTTTCACGTGCTTTTCGTGCTAATTCATCCATGCGGATGTCCTGGTTTACAATTCTTTGTTTCAGGAAACCGCTGGATGAATTCTCCTGGGATTGCCGATAAAAATCCCGGATCTTTTCCGGGTCCTGTTTTGCAACCCAGCCGCCATCAAGCCATAAAATGCCAATCTTGCCGTAACCGGTCATCAGTTCCATGATCTGATTATGTGTAAACTGTACAAATTTTTCCCAGCGTTCAGGATATGCCTCCGGGTCATAATTTACATTGCGGTCCTGCGGCGGAAAATACGGATCCCAGTAATATTCGCTATGCCAGTCCGGCTTTGAAAAATACGCCCCTGCCCACATGCCTTCCGCCCGGAATGCATCGAATATTTCTCTGGCAATATTGGCCTTCTTATTTGTATGGAAGGGACAGTCTTTGCCGGTAACTTTATAATCGGTTTCTTCCGTGTCAAACATGCAGAATCCGTCATGGTGCTTGGTGGTGAACACAACATATTTCATTCCTGCGTAACTTGCGGCTTTTGCCCATTTTGCAGGATCGAAATCCACCGGATTAAAAGTGGTGATAAGGTTCTCATATTCTTTTTTATACTGGAAGTAGTCCCCCGGATCGGAACCGGAGCTGCGTGCACACCATCCATAATCTTCGGGACACAAGGACCAGGATTCAACAATACCCCACTGGCTGTATGCTCCCCAGTGCATTAGCAGGCCAAACTTCAGATCCTGCCAGTGCTCCAGTCTTGTACGCACCAGACTATCCTCTACGGGGTAATAGGTATAGTCGTGTTCATATACAACTTGCCCATTTAAACTACCGGCCAAGAATAGTAAACAGGTCATCATCATGAATGGCCATTTGAAATGATAATGCTTCATATTGAAATGATGATGCTTCATTTTGAGTAATATTTTAATGATGAATTAATCGCCCTCTGGACCTGTCTGTTATAAAAACCCCTATTACTTCAATTTAACGGTTTCTATTCCGTGGTGGCCAATGTTGAGGGTTGTCCCTGATTTATTGATCTCCACAGGTTTAATGGGATACTCAATAAGATTGGTTTGCACAGCTGTATTAAATTTGCTGGAAGTTCTGAGCACTGCATTGGTGGCTTTCCCCTCCGCATCGTAAACACGAACAATGACGCTATTATCATCTTCAGCTTTCTTCACGGTAGATATTACAAGGTTTTCGGAATCAATCCCAAAGAAGCTTTGTGATTCAGGTAAAGATGCACTTATATAAGCCTCAGGATCTACTACGGCAAACAATTTTTCATTGGCTTGCTTTCCAAACCTGAAACCATTTTCCCAACCGGCTCGATGAGAGTTCAGAGAGAAGCTAAAAAAATGGTTCCCTGTCTGCAGGTATTGATTTCCCTCGACATGGCAACTGATGCGCGAAGCCAGTAAAACAGGCTGCAATATTGGATACGTAACCGGATCATCGGTCGGGTCAATATAATCAGCTACCGCTACGGAGGAACTAAGCGTTACACCAAAATCCTTATCCCCTGCCCCAATCCAATTTTCAATTCCCCTTGGGTGGAGGTCTTTGGCAGGAACATTGTAGCGTTCTCCTGCGGCTCCTTCCATCTCATCCTTCCCCACTTCAACCACACCAAAAGGAACCTCGTAGGCAACCCGCCCTTCTTCCATTTTCAGAGGCAATGCCATGCGGAATTCACGAAACAGTTCCCCTTCCCAGTTCAATAGCGCAACTTTAAAATCAATCCTCTTAATCGCATGGTAAAGGATAATCTTCTGTTCTACCACGGCATAGGGCAGTTTGCTGCGTTTTACCCAGGCGCTGAAAACATCACCGGATTCCATTGCTTCCCAGTCCCCTGCATGATTTCCAGTCTGGTCAAATCCGTTCATGGATGGTTGTTGAATTTTATCAAACTCCCCAGCACCATTGCCCACAGATTCCATGGTAAATACCTCACCAGCAGCAAATTTTGAATCATCAACCAATTCTCTCTGCAGGCTTATATCGTAGATACTATTCAAACCACCATCGGCAAATGCAATTTTATAATATTCATTTTCCAGATACGGCCCTTTGTTTGATTTCGCAGTTTCTTCTGAAGCTTGTAGGTAGTAAGTTTTATAACCTATGGATGGTATGTTTTCAGCGGTTATGTAAACTTTTGCTGACTGGATACTTCCATCAGAATAATGTTTTTCAATCTTGCACTGGACAGGGATACTATTCCCGTCTGCATCCTTCACCTTTACAGACCTGACTTCGCTTTCATTAAAAACAACCTGAAAATCTACAACATCAGTCCTGTTCCAACTCAGGCTGTTAAATATTACTACCGGAATTCCTTTTTCTAGGTCAGTATTGATTTTTGATGATATGGAGCGGCTGGCATTTTCAAGGATTTGTTTAGCTTCGGTACGAGCAAATTCGAACTTCCTTCTGAACAGGTCATCTGTAATCTGTCCGTTTTTTCCGCCCCAACCATGGTCTGGATAAATTTTGGCTTCCCATGCATTTTGCAAACGGGTTGCTGGATAATTTTTAAATGACTGATCAGTTAGGGCATCAATTATGGCAAATTTCTCTGCCATTAGCAGCAATATATCTCCCTCGCGGCTGGCTTTCAATGCCTTTTGATGCCCCGGTCCGTGAATATAAAGCCACAATGCCGGACGTTCTCCGCTTATGGACGGTAGCGGGTTTGCTGCACCCACAAACGACTCAAAAAGTTCTGGTGTTGTAATAATTTTGAATCGTGGAAGGTGAATTTTTGTTTTTATACCATTTTCATTCGTCATTTCAGATATGCTTTCCCACTGCCTGATGATATGTGAATAATCATTAGCAGGGCTCATATCCCAGTCGGATAACAGCGGAATGATGTTTTTCGATGATGCTTCCGGGAAATACTTTTCCCACTCCATTGAACTGGTGGCAAGATATTCTGCAGCCTCATAAAAATTTTTATGGAGAGGGGTATACGCTTCCCCATAATGACCTGACGAATAGGTTGTTACAAAAGACCCGTCAGGGCTAAACCAGTTAAACATCCCCTTCTCATGCCTGCTGATCATCATATATTGTGTACCTGACTTCTTTAATATCTGAGGCATCTGCAGGGTTCTTCCTGGTACATCAACATTCCAATAGGTATTCGCATCATAGCCAAACTCATCTTTCAGCCATTTCCGCCCAAAATAAAACTGCCTCACCAGTGCTTCTCCCGAGTACATTTCTTCATATGGTTGAGTAAAACCTGAACCACAGGAAATTTTTCCTTCCTTAAACAATCGGTTGATAATCTCTTTTCTGTCAGGATGTCTTTCGATGTATTCCTTGATTATTAAGGCATCTTCGATATCAAAACGGTAATCGGGATTTGCAATCGCTTGTTCAATTAGCGGGGTAATCAGCATCGTATCACGTTCAAGGACACATTTCTCAGGACTGTCCATCCAGGCAATATCCTGATGGCTGGAATTCATAAGGAATATTTTTCCCCCGCCAAGCTTTGATCCGTTCAAAGCCAGTATACTTTGTACCGTTTTCGGTTCATACAGCCTACGGCTTTTTGCCTTGAAATGGCCGTTGCTGAGGGTAAATTCATTTATCAATACTCCTTTGGGCAGCAGTTTCTTTAAAATGGTATCTTTTCTTAAATTTTCGAGATATAACAATTCGCTATCCTCATCGCTAATAACAAATTTCTGGTTTTGAATATCCCCGGACAGGCTAAACCGTGCATAAGACACACCATTCTTTCCTTCAACCACAATGCTGCCTTCCTGCCCTCCTGACTGGTAAGCTAATTTTTTACCCATAAGGTTGTCCGAGGCAGTAACAAGAACATCATTTTGCCCATGGGCATGGCTTATGGATACGTCAAGCCAGACCTGAAATTCAGTTGACTTTTCGAGATAATCAATAATATCACCAGCCTTAAAAACGATAACCCATGTATTTTCTCCGGCAGCTTCACCCATAATTTTAATACGTAAAGACTCGCCCGGTTTTAACCAACTTTTGGGGGCATACATGGTCATATACCCATGGCTGTCACCATGCTGGTCATCATCAAAAGACTGGTATTTTAATATGCCTCCGTCCGGATGGGTTAAGGCGAAGGACTTATTCGTACCTGAATGAAAATTGAAACGCTTTACCCCATCAACAAAAACATTGAAATTTACTCTCTTATCGGTGATATCTATCGCTGTGAGCCATACAAACCAGGCTCCATCGGATTTAAAATGGTCAGGGATTGCCTGTGTATTCCATTCAATTCCCATCGAACCATCTGTTGCCCGGGTAATCAAGCCGTCAGTTATGTCATTGCGCAGGCTGTGGTATGAAATATTATTATGGCAATTGCTGGAATGATATCCTTCGAAGCATCCTTTTATTTGCTCCAGATACTGAAGCTGGCTTTTCAGGAAATCATCATCTTGCGCACCGACCGAAACCGTCAGTAACAAAAATAGGGGGATCAGGTTTCGTATTTTATTCATGATATCATGAGGTCGATAGATCATATAACGGATCAATTTCTTATAAATATATTTATTCTATCCATCAATTTTATCAGTGATCGAAAATTACTCACAAATAAGGAATCCCTTTACGAATCATTGACCTGGGACTGCCTGGCTTAGTCTGAAGACACTTTTAATCCAGGTGGTAAACCTCTTCCATTGGGGCCCACCATTCCCCTTCAGCTGCCGTCTCAACGGGTTCCTGACATGGATTGGTAAGTTCCCACCACTCCTGGGTTTTGGGATCGGCTGCCATTTTCTTCATATCGGCATCAAAATCAGCTCCGCTGTATTCAAAGTAACTGAAGAGGTACCCATCGCGGTAATAGATAGAATAATTACTGATGTTGCATACCTTGATCATGCTGTTAATTTCTGGCCAGGGATTGGCATGAAGATGTTTATATTCTTCCAGTTTTTCAGGTTTAACCTTGATTACCCAGCCATACCTTACCAGGTTCTCAGATTCTTTCCTGGTTTCAGATATATTTGCCTTATCCGCATTACTGCAGCTGGACAGAATGCAATAATACAGAATGAAAGTGAGCGTGGAAAGCTTTGCCAGGATAGAGACACAGGAGCGGTTATGTCTTTTCATGATCCATATTTAATGGGGATTAATACTTCACTAAATTATGCTATAAAATATGAAAAAATCATGAATACCATGAAAACTGAGAATGATATGGATCAGCAATGCATGATAAGTAATTCAAATCATATGATCCGGTTACATACAAAAGATTTCTATTGGATGATACGCTGGAAGTGATTAAATTCATCCTGAAACTTGGGAGGAAAAAATTATGAGTAAAATTCTTTTAGGCATTAACCTGGAATTTGTCCGGCATGAGGACAAGCCCTTTGAGTGGGCGGTGGAAAAAGCTGCGGAACTTGGATATGAATATGTTGAACCAATGGTGCACTGGGGCAGAGAATTATTGAGTGAAGCTGGTTATTTTCACAGTGTGTCGATGCTGGACGATCCATTCAGGATTAAAAACGCATGCGATAAAGCCGGGGTAAAAATATCGGGATTGTCTACCCACACACCCCTCTGCAAACCTGAAATCAGTTGTGAATATCTCAAGCAGGCCATCCGGTTTGCTGCCGAGATTGGAGCGCCTGTTGTCAATACGGATGAAGGACCAAAACCGGTTTGGACTTCGGAAGAGGAAGATCATGTACTAATGCGGTACGTTTTAAAAGAAGCAGCTCAGGTTGCAGAACCAAGGGGAATTAAAATCGGGATCGAACCTCATCAGCAATACAGCAAAACACCCCAAGGCCTGGATCGAATTTACCATCTCGTAGATTCTCCGGCAATCGGCATTAATTTCGATACGGGAAACGGCTACCTCGGAGGACAGGATCCATATACCTGGTTGGAAAATGTGGTCGATCGATTGGTTCATTTACACGCCAAAGATATTTCAATTCAACAGTCGGAAACTGAGCGTGGCACTGTAACCGGAACCCCGGTAGGTTGTGCATGCGGCAAAGGCGTTATTGACTGGCAAAGAATCATTGATATTTGCCGTCATTCACCGCAGGATATTGTTTTTTCCGTGGAATGCGGTACAGTAGCAGAAGCTGAATATAGCATACAACATTTGAAATCCTTAAATAATTAGGTTGCCTGAGGCGGCCCCCATTTCCTTTCAAAGTACCCAAAGGGCTTATTTTTCAGTTTCCATGGCGGCGGTATGATTGATCTCCTTCATGCCTTCCGGAATCTGGACTACTTCCATGGGTTCCAGAGTTGCCGCTTCTTTGTTCAGTTCCAAAGCAATTACGGTATTTATGGTATCCACGGGCTCTTCCGGCAGATTGATAATGACGTTTTCTTTCGTCTGCTTAAATGTCAAATCATTACCATTTAAATATTTTACAGTGAGGATTTTAGTCTTATTCAAACCGGGCAAAACCAGTTCCTTGCCAGGAAGGGAAAACAGATGCACAAATATTCGCCTTTCCTTATGTGTGGATACCATCCACTCGGCTGGTTTGAATGGTCCCCCTCTGGTACCGTATATGCTTTCGCCATTCGTTTCCAGCCAGAAGCCCATTTCCTCCAACCGGTCGATTTGCCTTTGTTCAATCCGGCCGTCAAGCATTGGTCCCACATTCAACAGCAAATTACCTCCACCGCCAGCGGTTCTCGCAAGGGTCTGGATGCATTCTTTCAGACTTTTCATATCATCATTCGGTTTCCAGGCCCATTGTGTACAAATGGTGATGCAGGACTCCCAGGGAATATCCGGATGAAAAGCACCTATCTCCTGTTCGGGTGTACAGAAATCTCCGGCATATTTTGAGGACGACGTCATTCCCATCATACCTTGTCGGCCCTTATCAATACGGTTATTGATCAGGATATCATTTTTCATTCCACGTATATACTCATATAAATCCATTCCGTATTCATGAGTCCATGCTTCTTCCCACTCCCCGTCGAACCACATTATGTCCGTGTCATATCTAACGATCAATTCTTTAACCTGATTCTTAAGATAATCCACGTACAATTTCATATCTGATTCTTCAACAGGCCGTGGATCGCCACCGTACCTGGTGGTATAATGTGGATGATGCCAGTCGGCAATGGAATGATAGGTGCCAAAGAGAACTCCCTGACGTTTGCATTCATCGGACAACTCTTTTAAGATATCACGCTTAAAAGGGGAGGACATGATGTCATGGTCAGTAAATTCCGAATCCCAGATACAAAAACCGTCATGATGCTTGCTGGTAATGATCATATATTTCATTCCTGCGGCCTTGATCATGCTTACCCACGTTTCAGCATCGAAAAGGACAGGATTGAATTCTTTGTACAGATTATCGTATTCTTCAATTGGCACCTTGGTTCCACGGGACCAACCGATTTCGGTGCCCCGTAAACTCACCGGTCCCCAGTGAACAAACAGCCCGAATTTGAGATCCTGCCATTTATTTAGCATCTCCGCATTCGGTTTTAAATCCGGGTTGGCTTCCCCTCCACCCCATTGGGCGTCAATAAAGAGTGGCAGAGACAGTAATAGTAAAAGGTGAATACACTTTTTCATAATGAGTTCCTCCCGTGTTCTATTAATTTAATAATACATTGTTGTCGGAATCGTTTTCTGGCTGGTATATGCTTGATTTTTAACCACATCTAATGAGAAATCTGGAAGTCAGAGCGAATCCAATCACCTACTTGATTCAGCGTTTTTACATCAATATCGCGAATCTGTCCTTCATAATCTGGTCCAATATTAATCGAGAAAATATTACCGTACTTGACAGCCCCCATGTAATCTTTATAAAGTTTTTCTGCCGGATGGCAGAGCGTATCATGTTTGGGTAATGAATAAAACCAGTCTGCTCCGCCATCATGGTCGGGTAAAATCGGGTATGTGAACTCCGCCACCAGGAAATTATCATAATTATCTTTAAGGTAATGCTCACCGGCTACTGCTGCTTTATCACCAATCGGGCCCGGTTTTCCACGTTCGCGTAAATTCAAACGTCCTGCTGTTTCACCGGTATTATATCCAACAAAACAATTGGGTTGAAATTGATGCACCCAATCAACAGTTTCTTTATGGCTCAAACCGCCATCTCCAATGGCGTGATCCATCCAAAAAAACTCTATGGGCCCGTATTGGGTGCATAGTTCTTTTAGCTGAGCTTTCTTAACTTCAGGATTATATCCCCCCTTCATCCACACACCATCCTCTGCACCAGGCCAGTTCCAGTCGCTCTCGGAAAAATAGAGCGCCAGCTTGATTCCGTATTTATCACAAGACTTGCGGAGTTTTGCCAGTACATCAATCCCTAATGGACTGTTGGTTACTTTTTTATCTGTCGTTTTTGTATCCCATAAACAAAATCCATCATGATGCTTAGAGAGAAATAAAATGTATCCCATCTCGGCATCATGGGCCACCTTGCACCATTGGTCGGTATCATATCCTTTCGCCTTGAAAAAACTTGCATCCTTATCAAGTGTAGGTGTCCATTCCTTTCCGTAAAAAGTGCTGAAAGACCAGCAGATAAACATGCCGAACTTCATGTCCTTAATTTGTTGAGCCCGGATATTGTCATCCATTTTTTTAGTGTAATCAAAAGTAGTCTGGTTCTTACAACCATTTAAATACAAACCGGAAATAATCGCAATACAGAATAATTGAATCTTCATGTCCTTCTCCTTTATATCTGGATTTTTACTGATTATTTGAGTGTTAATTATTAGAAATTACTTATTATTCGATAGTTTTTGCATTTTGTATTACTGATGCTAGATCGATCGAAATTCCGCCTTTAATTTTGCTTTCAACTGCGGCTTGCAAATAAATATTCAGCCGGAAATTTCCAGGGTTCACGGTATTCCGGTATGGCCAGTTTTGCGGCTTCATCGTCACTAATAATCTGCTCCGTATCCGGATCAAATCTGAGTGATCTTCCAAGTTTCATTGACAGCACACTTAGTGTAATAGGGACATCAACCAGTACATGATATCCGGGATTACACGAAGGTTGTTTGCGTGATTTTATGCATTCTATCCATTCAATTTCATGTCCGGGAGAGGGTGCAATAGATACGGGGGGTGTTTCTTTATCCTTCATTCGGTCATCTTCAGGCAACACCTTATGAGTAGAATAATCAGTAAGCAGGGTTCCATTTACACCATGAAAATATATCCCCAACCTGCGCCTGCTCTCCTGACCACGCAAGAAATCAAAGCCATAACTATTTGTCAGTGAACTCATCCAGGTCATGGTTAGATCCGGATAACGCCAGATTACCTCATGATTGTCATAGGCATCACCATCATCTTTAATGATGTATCTTCCACCTGATGCACTGATATCGGTTGGGTAACCCAGCTCCAGTGCCCAGACAGGCAGGTCGGTTATATGGGGTGCCATTCCGGGAGTCCATCCACCACTGAAATCCATCCAGAATCCATGATAGAAGGCATCTTTTACCAGATTTGGATTGAACGGCTGCATCCTCGCGGGACCCACCCACATATCCCAGTCCATTCCTTCGGGTATTACGTCCGTATTATTGCCTAGACCTATACCATCTGGAGCTTCATTCATTACGTTAAATGTTCGTACTGTGCCAATATCGCCCAGATTTCCCGAGCGGACCAGTTCGACCATCCTGCGGTAGTGTTCACTGGCATGGATTTGCGTACCAATCTGACAGATAACATCGTGTTTTCTAACTGCATTCCGCACTGCCAGGCTTTCCCCCAGATGCATTGTCATGGGTTTTTGCAGATAGATGTCCAATCCGGATTCAGCTGCCTCAATAGCCTGAATGGCATGCCAATGCGCGGGAGTAGCAATAATGACAGCATTGAGATCTTTCTGTTGAAGAAGTTCCCTGTAATCGGTATAGCCCTTACAAGTATTTTTGAATTGTTCCACCACAGGATCCAATCTTTCCTTCCAGACATCACATGCCGCTGTAACAACAATATCAGGATGTGTTGAACATGCCTTAAGATTCGCTCTGCCCATACCGCCGCATCCAATTATACCAAGATTTATCCTATCACTTGGAGCAGAAGTACTTTTCCCGCCGACCACTGAAGATTTTAAAATAAGTGGTGCAGCAAATGCAGCGGCGGTGGTTGTGGTTAAAAATTTTCTCCGTGTGAATGGTGAATTTTTTTTGCTGTTATCCATGATGATATAAGTTTTGTTGATAAGATCTTAATAATGATAATACAACTCAAAAGCAGTTTATTCTTCTTCTAGTGTCATCTCGGCATTCAGATAATAAGCTCCGGCCAATACAATGTTTTTACCGAGCAAAGACTCAGGGGAAAGGATCTCCACAAATCCATCCTTCTGCAAGCCGGTTTCTATGGCTGTTTTACTGAATCCATTTCCCTTATTAATAAATAGGTAACTTTGTCCACCTTCACTTACCACACCGGTTTCAGGGATCGCATAAACCTTGCTGCTCCCAATCAACACCTGGGCCTTTACATACATCCCTGAAAGAAGGTTGGCATCCGGATCTGTAATGTGTGCGTGAACGTCCACCGAACGGTTTCCCGGATCAATTGCTTTGCCCTTGGCATGAATTACACCATGGTATAATTTGTCCTGGGCCTCCGTTGTGAATTCCACCTGCTGACCCTGCTGGATCCTGCTGATATCCTTCCCGTATACGACCAAATGAAGGTTCAATCTGGCTATATCAACCAATTCAACAATGGGATCTCCTTCATGCATCAATTCCCCGATTTTTATGTCGTGATGGGAAATATAACCGGAGATGGGGGCATGTATATTAATACGGGACTGAAGGCTGTTCACATTGATTGTCTCGGGATTAAGTCCCAGGAGTCTCAGCTGTTCCCTGAGGGATGTATGGCGGGCCAGGGTATTCTCGTAGCTGGTCCGGGCCCTCATCAATGACTTTTTAGATGCAGCATTTTCCCTGGCAAGTGCTTCCTGCCGTTCCAGGTCTTCCTTCAACAGTACCAGGTTATTGCCGGTCTGGATGAATTCCTGCTGAAGTTTAAGGAAATCAGGATGTTCCATAACCGCCAACAGGTCACCTTTAGTGACCTTTTCACCCCAGTGGAAATTGATTTCCCTCACATAGGCTTCGACAGGCAGGGAAACAGTTACCTGGCCTCGTGGAGGAACCCTGACATAACCGTTACAATTGAGTACATCCGATAATTCCTTCTCTTCGAGCTTGCCGGATACTATTCCCGCCAGGTCAATCTGATCATCACTAAGGCTAAGCAGATTTGCCGGTGATACAGTTGCTTCTTCGGCTTCTTCCTGTAATTTTCCCTGGCAGGCCGCAAGCACAAGGATCATCAATACAGTAATATATTTTTTCATCGGATCTGTTAATTTCTGTAGTTTGATAGCATCATTTACTTCATTAAATACTCCAATTCAATGGCCGTCTGGTTGTAGCTGTTGAGCTGTTCAAGGTATGCCCTTTTGATGTCCAGGGCAACCGAAATACTCTGGATAAATTCAAAATATTCTATATCCTGTTTCTCGAACTGCAAGGTAGCTGTATTTATAAGATTTTCAGAGCTTTTCACCGCGGTTTCCTCATAGTATGACAGCTGCTGATCATAATTCTTCAGCTGCTCCTGCAAGGTCTGTATTCGTAATTCTTGCTGATGGACTTGCCATTGTAACTCATTATGTGCCATCTCAGCCCTTAGTCGGGCCTGGCTGACACGGGCTCCCTGCGGTACAAACCATATGGGAAAGGTCATACCCAGCATAAAACCTGAAAATCCGGTCATCTTGTCTATGCTCTGGTTGAAATATCCGGCCGAAAGTCCGGGAAAAAACCTGGATTTTTCCAGTTTGAGGTTAGCCTGTTCCATGTTGTAGAGATCTTCATAATAACTTCCGATAAGGCTTTGCTCTACGGTTACCGCGGGAAGGATAAGCTGGTATTTTTCTAGACCATCTTCGGGAGGAAGGATGGTATCACTGATCCGGAGAACCTGTTTTAAAAGATTTTCTGACTCGTAATAGTTCCTTTCTGCTTCTTTCCATTCATTTAATACACCTGCATAGCGCGTTTCAACCAGTGATTTCTCCAGCAGGCTGCTTTCTCCGTTTTCAAAACGGGCCTTTGCCACCAATAAAAATTTCTCATAAAACAGTTTTTCTCTTTGTATCAGCAGGTAAAGGCTGTGATTATAAACCCAGAACTGGTAGAGGGCTTTTACCCGCCGGTCCAATCCTGCCTGTGTCAGCAGAAGGTTACTCTGCATTGCTTCAATCTGCTGATTTACAAAACCTGATCTTTGGATATGGCTCAGTACGGAACCGAAATTCTGTTCTATCTGAATAAAGCGGTCATCAGCTCCGGTATTTAACTGTCCGTATGTGTACCTGAATTCTGCCGGATCCAGATCCACTATTGACTTTCTCCCGGCCTCCGCACTTTCAAGTTCCAGCTCTGCATTTTTCAAAACCAGGTTATTCTCCCTGGCTATTTCAAGGGCTTGATCCTGGGTAAGGATTTTTCCGACAGGAATCTCATTCTCTGATCTGGCTTCCTGAGCAGATACCTTTTGGGGAAATAGGGCGTTGGTGGAAATCAAGACAAAGACAATGACAGAGAAGAAAATCATCAGGTTTAATTTTCCTTTACCCGGCTTTTTCATTCGAGGCAGTCTTAATCTTTGCGCAAGCTGCCTTTTATTTGTAGTCTGTATATCACTTCGGTTCATCAAACTGTATAATATGGGAAGAATTATCAGTGTAAGCATGGTTGAGGTTATTAATCCACCGATCACCACGGTCGCGAGGGGTCTCTGGACCTCTGCCCCCGCCGAGATGGAAATGGCCATGGGAAGGAAACCCAGGATGTCGGTAACAGCCGTCATCAGGACAGGTCTGAGCCGTGTACAGGCACCCTTGATGATAATATAATTGATATTCTTCACACCTTCCTTCTTGAGGTCATTATAATAAGAAATCAGCACTATACCATTCAGTACGGCCACACCAAACAGGGCGATAAACCCCACACCTGCTGAGATGCTGAAGGGCATTCCACGAACCCAGAGAGCCAGCACCCCGCCTACAGCAGATAAGGGTACCGCGGTGAATATCAACAGTGCATATTTCACTGAATTAAATGTAAAGAACAGCAGGATAAGGATCATTACCAGCGCGATCGGAACCACCACTTTAAGTCGTCCCAGGGCATTCTCGAGATTTTCAAACTGTCCCCCGTATGTAATATAATAACCAGCCTTTAATTTAAGTTTCTCTGACAATTCCTGGTTGATCTCCCATACCAGGCTCTTTACATCCCGGTTTCGTACATTGATGCCTATGGTCACCCTTCGTTTGGTGTCGTCACGTGAGATCTGCAGGGGCCCAACCACATATTTAACAGTAGCAACCTCAGAGACCGGGATTGGATCTCCAGTATATGCTCTCACATATAACCTGCTGATATCCATTTCTTTCCGGTAGGAAGAATCCATCCTGACGACCAGGTCAAACCGGCGTTCTCCTTCGAAAACCACGCCAGCCTGTTCACCTGCAAATGCGGTTCGGACTGCAGCATTCAACTCCTTCACATTCATTCCGTATTTGGCTATTTTCTGACGGTCATAGCGGATTACATACTGGGGAAGACCGGATATCTGTTCCACCTTAACATCAGATGCTCCGGGAAGTGACTCAATAATTCCAGCTGCCAGGTTAGCCTGGTGGTACAGTTCATCAATATCTTCCCCATAGATCTTTACAGCAATATCAGTTTTCACACCGGTCATCAATTCGTTAAACCTAAGCTGTATGGGCTGTGTAAATTCGAAGGATGCAGCGGTAATGACACTCAATTTCTCTTTCATCTTTTCTATCAGTTCCTCTCGGGTTTTGGCCGAAACCCACTCTTTTTTCTCTTTCAGCACGATCATGATGTCAGCATCCTCAATAGCCATTGGGTCTGTAGGTACTTCGGCTGTCCCGATTTTGGAAACGACCTGTTCAACCTCAGGGAAATTATCCAGCAATATCTTTTCTGCCCGGGTAGTCTGAAGCACACTCTGTGACAGGGAACTGCCAGGCGGGATGGTCATTTGCATAGCCAGGTCACCTTCCTCAAGGGTGGGAAGAAATTCCCCTCCCATCCTGGTATAAATAAAAGCACTGATCAGCACCACTGCCAGTGTACTTAACAGGATAGGGTATTTGAACCTCAGTGAAAGTTTCAGGACCGGGTGATAGGTGAGCTTTAAAAACTTGATGAACCGGTCGGAAAATGTTTCTTTCCAGACGATATTCCTCTTCATCACAAGGGCGGACATCATGGGTACGTATGTCATGGACAGGATAAATGCGCCCAGTATGGCAAAACTGAAGGTCTGGGCCATGGGCTTGAAAGTTTTGCCTTCAATGCCTGTCAATGTCATGATTGGGATGAAAACAATCAGGATAATGATTACCCCGAATCCTGCTGATTTATATATTGAGGTCGAAGACTTTGTAACGACCTCATCCATCTCCTCGACAGTAAAAACCTTGTTTCGATATTTTTTATAAAGCTGATGCATGATGCTTTCCACGATGATTACAGCCCCGTCGATTACGATCCCGAAATCAATGGCCCCGAGCGACATCAGGTTTGCCGATACCCCAAAAAGGTGCATCATGATGAAGGAAAACAGCAGGGATAAGGGGATCACGGAAGCGACTATCAAGCCCGATCTAAAATTGCCCAACAGGAGAACCAGTACCAGGATAACCAGGAGTCCACCGAGGATCAGGTTTTCTGCCACCGTATGAATGGTTTTGGAGACCAGTTCTGAGCGGTCTAGGTATGGGACGATCCGCACACCTTCGGGAAGCGATTCCTGCACACGGTCAATACGTTCCTTAACCTGGCGGATCACTTCTGAGGAATTTGCACCCTTGAGCATCAGGGTTATTCCTCCAACAGCCTCACCCCTGCCATTTGCCGTCATGGCTCCGTACCGTGGTGCATGGCCTAACTGAATTCTGGCTACCTGTTTTAACAGGATTGGCACTCCCCCTACTGTCTTGAGGACAATCTCATCGAGGTCAGATAATGCTTCGATAAGTCCCTCAGCCCTGATGTAAAAAGCATTTGGTCCCTGTTCTATGTAAGAGCCACCCGTATTTTCATTATTCCTGGCAACCGCTTCATGAACATCAGTGATGGTCAGATCAAAGGACCGGAGCAAAACGGGATCTACACAAATCTCATACTGCTTGAGAAAGCCCCCGAAGCTGGAGATTTCTACAATCCCGGGGATCCCAGACAACTGGCGTTTGACTATCCAGTCCTGTATGGTTCGCAGGGCTGTGGCGTCATAACGATCCCTGAACCGCTTATCGACCTCCAGCGTATACTGGTAAACCTCTCCCAGTCCGGTTGTGATCGGAAGCATCTCCGGCGATCCAATGTTTTCCGGGATCTCGCTCCTGGCTAAACCGATCTGTTCGTTGACAAGTTGCCTCGCATCCAGGATAGGGACCCTGTCCCTGAAAACAACCGTAACCACGGAAAGCCCATACCGGGAAATGGACCGGATTTCTGTAACGTCCTTGATATTGGCCATTGTCACCTCCAGGGGATAGGTGATGAATTTTTCTACCTCCTGCGGAGAAAGTGACGGGGATATAGTGACCACCTGGACCTGGTTGTTGGTGATATCCGGCACTGCGTCGATGGGGATCTGCAGCATGGACCAGACACCAAGTCCCGCCATTACCGCCACAAGAAAACCAACAATTGACTTGTACTTTATTGAAAATGAAATGATCCTTTCAAACATGATAGCTTCGGGTGATTTCCTGTTAAATTACCCATAAAATATTTTAATGTTCACCTGAATCATCTTTATTCTCCTGAGAGATCACCGGGCATGTGACCATCAGAAAGAATAAGTCCCAAACCGCCGTAAATATCGCGATTTGGGATTTTTTGTGCCCAGGACAAGAATCGAACTTGCACGACCAAAAGAGGTCACTAGGCCCTCAACCTAGCGCGTCTACCAATTCCGCCACCTGGGCAGGAGTGTATGGGTGTGGATGTGAGTGTGAGCTCCGTGATTTTGGGAATGCAAATTTAAATAAAAAATCCAAACTATTGAGAAAGTTTGGAACTAATAGGTCCAAACCATCTTATGAAATAATAATTTCCTCTAGGGAACGCTTTGGAACGTGGTGAACATTATTCTGATCCCGCCAGTATTTCACATCCCCCTCTGGTCCAATACTTTCGATCTCTATGGTTTCTTTTGGTTTTCCCAAGGCTATAACAAGCAGGATCTCAAATTGTGCAGGAATCTCAAGCTCCTTTCGTAACCCTTCCCGCTGAATTGATGCAATCATACAACCTCCTAGTCCTTGCTCAGTCGCACCCAGCAGAATACTTTGGGCAGTAATCCCGTGATCACAGCCAAAAGTACCACTAATATCTTTATCTCCCAGGATGATAATGTAACCTGACGGTCTCTCTCCCTCTTCAGGGCCATCCCAGTCCTTGAGATAGCCCGCCCACCTGAGATAAGGAAATATAGCAGCATTTGAATCCGCATCAGCAGAAAGCATGTATTTCAAGGGCTGGAGATTACTTGCAGACCCACAAAGTCGAGCAAGATCTACCAATTGCCTTAGCATTTCATACTCAATCGGAACATTTTCGTAGAATCTACGATAGCTTCGATTCTTCAATACAAGTTCTACCAAAGTCATAATAGTGATTTTTATAAAGTATTACTGAAACTTCAATTGCCCTCAGGAAATATATTAAATATACAATTTATCAGGCAGTAAATGACATTCCCTATAATAAATCAAAGAGATTAAAAGAGAAGGATTTAAAGCAGATATATTTAAAAAAGCTCTGCAAATCAATAATTGCAGAGCTTTTTTAAATAAGTTGTGCCCAGAACAGGACTCGAACCTGCACGTTGTTGCCAACACTGGTCCCTGAAACCAGCGCGTCTACCAATTCCGCCATCTGGGCGTGAAAGTATGGATTTGGGTGTGGGTGTGAAGTGCGTGCTGATTGATTTTCGGATTGCAAATTTAACTAAAAAATTTTAACGACGAATAAAGTTTGGAACTTTAAGGTTCCAAACTTTATTCTATGTCAGAATCAGGATTCAGAGTGTGGCAGTATCTAAAAATTTTCATATCCTCGAACCATTCCAAGACATCTCTTTTTCTGCAATAACGAGGACCAGCATGTAAATACTCAAGATACGATGAATGACTCCATTCATTAATATTTTCAACGATACCGTGTTTGATTGGATTTCTATGAATATAAATCACTACAGTCCTCAGGTAGTCTGAGTCTCTGATTAATTTCCTGCGAAAGTTCTGAGAAAACAAATTCCCTTTTCTATTATACAGATTATTGAATGATTGTGCGTAAGCGGCAAAAAAATTTCCAAATTTTCTCGCATAATTAACTTCACTTGATTCATCACTCTGGATTGGTTTTATTCTCACTAAAAAATGAAAATGATTCGGGATCAAGCAATAACAGAATAGATCAACATATTCCAACATTCTTTCCTCAAATAAATCCATAAAAAATCCATAATTCTTTTCCTCAACAAAGATTTTTTCTTCACCACAAGCCCTGTTATAAATATGGTAGAAATTGCCTGGAATTAAGGCATCTACAAACTTTTTCATAGTATATCAATGATTGTTGAGAAATATTTCTCCTTTATTGCAGAATACCTTATATATCATACATAAGGTTTGGAACTATTAGCTCCAAACTAATAGTTCCAAACCTTTAAAAGTAAAAGGAGGCGCGGGACGCCTCCTTTAACCACTAAACCTAAAACCTATTACTATGAACTTGAAAAATGAAAAACTAACCCTACAATTTTTTCATTTTCTACAACCTTATACGCCTAATCGATTGACTTTGTTTGTTTTTTAACACTTTTTTTACAATTTCTCCTCTTTTTCCCTGGCTGCCTTGCGTTCCTCGATCTTTTCCTTGATAGATTCCAGCTTATCCTTGTATTCTCTTTTGTCAAGTTTTTCCATCTTAATGATCTTCAGACGCTTGTCCCTTTTGGCTTCACTCTTCAGCGCTGGCTCAACATAATCAACATAGGCAATGAAGTAATTCATATCATTGGGCACAAGTATATGGGTCTCTATAAATCCTACATCTTCATCAGCAAGTATGTAGTTGTTGTGATAGGCCTCCCATACATCAACATAATATCTTTGTGGCTGCAGGTTACTGAAGATGGTAACTCCATACTGGTTCGTGAATCCCTCAACCAATGGATTATACTCATCATACCAGTCATCCAGGGTCTGGTACAGGATAACACTGGCATCCACCACGGCATACTCATCATAATACTCCAGTACCGTGACTTCCAGGGATGTTGGGAACAATACTTCGATGGTAGCAGTCGCCTTGTCGACCATCCGGTTACCGGAATAGGCGAAAAGTGTTACAGTGAAGCTTCCGTCATAGGTGTAGATATGGCTGGCATCAAAAGAATAAGCCCTTGTACCATCACCGAAATCCCATTCAAAATGGTCAGCATCGATGGAATTGTTGGTAAAAAATACTGTCTCACCTACATCTACAATGTTCCGTGATACAAAAAAATCGGCTATTGGATGCCTGTCACAATTGGTCAATAGCACAGGAACAACTAATATGAGCAATATATATTTTTTCATGACTTTCAGATTTTCGGTTTCCTGAGTATTAAAACCCAAAATCCATGCCAAAAGGGGTCAAACCCAATTAAATCCGGGTCTGATCAAAGGTATAATGAGCAAGTTTACAAGCTAAACTTGGTTGTGCCAATATGCTGATGGACTAAATGTTACAGATTTTCAAGCACATAATCAGTCGTCAGGGTCCTGAGATGGATGCCCGCACCCCTTTTATAGATCCCATGGCTTTGATCAGGATAGAACATCATATCGAATTTTTTACCGGCTTGGATCAGTGCTTCGGCAAAATCAACCGAGTTCTGGAAGTGTACATTATCATCAGCCATACCGTGGATCAGCAGGAATTTCCCTTTTAGCCTGTCTGCATAATGGACAGGTGAATTCAGGTCATATCCATCAGGATTTTCCTGTGGCGTCCGCATGAATCTCTCGGTATAGATGGTGTCATAATATCTCCAGTTGGTGACCGGTGAAATGGCGATACCCAGCTTAAACACATCTGCTCCCTTGGTCATACACAGGGAGGTCATGTAGCCTCCATAACTGCCGCCCGTGATACCAATCCGGCTTGCATCAACATAGGGGAGGGATCCCAGGTATTTTGCCGCCGCGATCTGGTCTTCAACTTCCAGTTTCCCCAGTTGCATATAAGTAGACTTACGGAAAGCTTCTCCTTTACCATCAGTTCCCCTGTTGTCCACACACGCAATCACATAACCCTTTTCCAATAATAAATAAAACCAGGGACTGGTACCCCATTTGTCCTGGACTTCCTGGGATTCAGGTCCACCGTATACATGTATCATCAGGGGATACTCCCCTTCCTCCCTGAATCTCTTAGGTTTATACATATAGGCATTCAACTCTACGCCCTCCGGGGTCGTGATCGTGAATAATTCCTTTTCGGGCAATCCATAAACCCTGGCATTTTCCTTCAGCCTGGCATTATCCTCCAACACGCTGATAAGTTTTCCCTTGGCATTATGCAGGGTAATATAATTTGGTGTCGTGACACTCGAATGTGTATGGATATAGTAATCGAATGTCTTACTGAATTCAGCCGTATTCCAGCCGGGCTTCTCTGAAACCTTTTCCTTCCCTGTTCCATCCGGCCTTATCCTGTATACGGTTGACCGTACGGAGGACTCCTCGTAGGAAGTAAAGTACATGTATCCCCTTTTCTCATCCATCCCGAGAAAATCTATCACATCCCAATCACCATGTGTAATAGGTCCAATCTTATTTCCATCCATGTCATAGAGATAGAAATGGAGAAAACCACTTTTCTCTGAGCGATATATAAAATGTTGCCCATTGTCCAGGTAAACCACCAGATCATCGGATGCTTCTTTGATAAAATATTCATTGTCTTCCGTCAGGATTACTTTACTCTCACCTGTAGCGGCATCAGCCAGCAAGAGGTCAAATTTATTCTGCAGGCGGTTGAGCCTCATAATGGATAGTTCATCTGGTCTCTTGGTCCATTTGATGCGGGGGATATACTGATCCGTTTCTTCACCAATATCCATCTCGACATCCCTGTCGTCCAAAAGATGATGTACACGGATGGATACAATGGCATTCTGCTCACCGGCTTTTGGGTATTTAAAGCTGTATGAATCTGGGTATAAATTACCGTAAGTAGTCATACTGAACTGCCTCACGCGGGTTTCATCTGTTCGATAGTAGGCGATCATTTTGCTGTCAGGAGACCATTGAAAACCCTCTGATAAAGCAAACTCTTCCTCATATACCCAGTCCGGGGCACCATTGATGATCTTATTTTGTTCCCCGTCAAATGTGAGCTGTTGTTCAGTCCTCGTCTCGAGATCGAAAATATACAGGTTATTCTCCCTGACAAAAGCCACCTTGCTGCCGTCAGGGGAGAATGTTCCGAGCTGCTGCTTGCCCTTTTCCGAAAGAAAAATGGCAGACCTGGTCTCAAGGTCATATACATAGTAATTGGCCCTGTAACTGTGCCTGTAAATTCTTTCCCTGTCTGCAGCCAGCAGGATCTTTTTATCGTCCTGTGTAAATTCATATCCCGAAATGTTCCCGTCTCCAGGCCAATCAAGCTGATCCATGCTGAACAAAATTTCAGCAAGATCCCCCGTGCGATAGTTATATTTGAGGATATTGCCGCCTACCAAGACCGTATAATGGCTTCCATCGTTCATTGAACGCAGCCCGCTAACACTCCTTTCACTGAATACCTGCTTCCTGAAGATATCGTCAAAGGTGATTTCCCGATGGGGATCCATTGTCCAGGCCCGGCTGGCAATCAGAAGCAAAATTAACAGACTTAAATTTCTGAACTTCATAGTTTTGCTTTTTCAAAGGATTGATCAATTATTTCATTATAACCGCGGCCAAAGATACTTTATTTGAACGATTATATACAACGACTTTTCGTATATGCGGGGTTTGTAATTGTCCCATTATGACTATCTTTGCGTAATTTTTTCAATGAAAAACGGACAAACACGCATGATCAATATAACCTTTCCTGATAAATCAGTCAGAGAATATCAAAAGGGGGCAACCGGATATGAAATCGCCAAAAGCATTCATCCTGCACTGGCAAAGGAAGTTTTATCCATCACTGTCAATGGCGAATTATGGGACATCATGAGGCCCATTGAGAAGGATGCCCATATATTGCTCCATAAATGGGATGATGAGCATGGCAAGCATGCCTTCTGGCATTCCTCGGCCCACCTGATGGCCGAGTCAATTGAAGCGCTGTTTCCCGGTACAAAATTCGGGATCGGTCCGGCCATCGATCAGGGCTTTTATTATGATATTGATCTGCCGGATGGCAAGGTTCTGACCGACGCAGACCTTCCCAAAATTGAACAAAAGATGAAGGAACTGGCCTCCCAGAAGGAAGTTTATAACCGTCGTGAAGTCAGTAAAAAAGAAGCCTTGGATTATTTCGGCAAAAAGGGCGATGAGTACAAGCTGGAACTGATTGATGAGCTGGAGGACGGGACAATTTCCTTTTACACGCAAGGCGAATTTACTGATCTGTGCCGTGGACCGCACCTGCCTGATACAAGTAAGATCAAGGCAATCAAACTATTAAGTCTTGCTGGTGCTTACTGGCGGGGAGATATCAAACGCAAGCAGCTCACCAGGGTATACGGGATCACTTTCCCCAAGCAGAGCCAGCTGGATGAGTTCCTTGACCTGCTTGAAAAAGCCAAGGAAAGGGATCACCGCAAAGTGGGCAGGGAACTGGAACTGTTTACCTTTTCCCAGAAAGTGGGACAGGGACTGCCATTATGGCTTCCCAAAGGTGCATTTCTGAGGGAAAAACTGGAAAATTTCCTG